>WNFW01000088.1_pt1 | contig 50517 bp, 46 predicted proteins | sample 5400131 | NCBI WGS metagenome assembly WNFW01 (sample SAMN13153362, study PRJNA577476) | soil metagenome | isolation source: 20 cm soil or saprolite under grassland replicate 1 | place: USA:California | collected 2016-06-15
AGCCTCGCCGACGCGCTCGAGCCCGTTGAGACCGCGCTGGACGACATCCCGGCGCTGGCCGTCAGCCGGGCCGATGCGGCCCGGCTCCAGCGGGGCCAGGCCGTTCTGTTGCGCGGACGGGACGCTCCGATTTTGCGCGGCACGGTCTACGTCACCACGGCAGGAAGGCTGATCGCCCTTGCCGAAGTCGACCGCGGCGAAATCGTCCCCAAGCGCGTGTTCAACCTCGCCGGCCTGACCAGCAGCGCCGGCGCAAGAAAAGGCTGACCCGATGTCGCTGACGACCGGCCGCAAGGCGGAAATCATCAAGGATTATGCCACGAAATCCGGCGACACCGGTTCGCCGGAGGTGCAGGTCGCGATCCTCTCGGAGCGCATCACGACCCTGACCGATCATTTCAAGACCCACGTCAAGGACAATCACTCCCGGCGCGGCTTGCTCAAGCTCGTGTCGCAGCGTCGCCAGCTGCTCGATTATCTGCGGCGCATCGACGAGACCCGATACAAGACGCTGATCGAGCGGCTCGGCATCCGTCGGTGAAAACTCGCGCGCGGGAATCTCGCGCGTTCACAGCGGATGGCGAAGCCTCCGCAAGGAAGTCCGGCAGCGAAGCTGCCGCAAAGAGAAGCCGGGCGAGGCCCGGCAGACAGAAGGGAGATCGAAGGCCATGGCAGGATCGCCGGATGCTGTCTTGCTCGGCGGCAGCGCCGACCGCGACAGCCTCTCGCCGTCTTGCTCATGGCTTTCGCCCTTCCGCCGAAACCATGAGAGAGACAAACCATGTTCGATATTCATCGTGTTGAGCTCGACTGGGGCGGGCGCAAGCTCGTCCTGGAATCCGGCCGGATAGCCCGCCAAGCCGACGGCGCGGTGCTCGCCACCTACGGCGAAACCACCGTGCTCGCCACCGTCGTTTCCGACAAGGAGCCGAGGGAAGGCATCGATTTCCTGCCGCTCACCTGCAACTACCAGGAAAAATTCTACGCCGCGGGCCGCATCCCCGGCGGCTATTTCAAGCGGGAAGGCCGTCCGACCGAAAAGGAGACGCTGGTCTCGCGCCTGATCGACCGCCCGGTGCGGCCGCTGTTCGCCGCAGGCTATCGTTGCGACACCCAGGTGATCGCCACCGTGCTGTCCCACGATCTGGAGAACGATCCCGACATCGTGGCGATGGTCGCTTCCTCGGCGGCGCTCACGCTCTCGGGCGCACCGTTCATGGGACCGGTCGGCGCCGCGCGCGTCGGCTTCATCAACAACGAATACGTGCTCAATCCCCAGCTCGACGAGATGTCGGAGAGCCAGCTCGACCTCGTCGTCGCCGGCACGGGCGACGCGGTGCTGATGGTCGAATCGGAAGCCAAGGAGCTGCCCGAAGAGGTCATGCTCGGCGCGGTCATGTTCGGCCACAAGCATTTCCAGCCGGTGATCGACGCCATCATCTCGCTCGCCGAGAACGCCGCGAAGGAGCCGCGCGACTTCGCGCTGCCGGAGAGCGAGGCGGTCGAGAAGGAGATGCTGGGCCTGGTCGAAGCCGACCTGCGCGCCGCCTATGGCATCCCCGGCAAGCAGGAGCGGCACGCCGCCATCGAAGCCGCCAAGGCCAAGGCGATGGCGCATTTCCTCCCCGACGGGGTCGAAAATTCCGCGCACGGCCCGCAGCATGTCGCCGCCGTGTTCAAGGACCTCGAAGCGAAAATCGTGCGGGACAACATCCTCGACACCGGCCGGCGCATCGACGGGCGGGACCTCAAGACCGTGCGCCCGATCGTGTGCGAGGTCGGCGTGCTGCCGCGCACCCACGGCTCCGCGCTGTTCACGCGCGGCGAGACCCAGGCCCTGGTGATTGCCACGCTGGGCACCGGCGAGGACGAGCAATACATCGACGCGCTGCAGGGGACCTACAAGGAGACGTTCCTGCTGCATTACAATTTCCCGCCGTTCTCGGTCGGCGAGACCGGGCGGCTGGGCGCGCCCGGCCGCCGCGAGGTCGGCCACGGCAAGCTCGCGTGGCGGGCGATCCGTCCGGTGCTGCCGCAGCATCACGAGTTCCCCTATACGCTCCGCGTGGTCTCGGAGATCACCGAATCCAACGGCTCCTCCTCGATGGCGACCGTGTGCGGCACTTCGCTCGCCTTGATGGATGCCGGCGTGCCGCTGCGGCGGCCGACCGCCGGCATCGCCATGGGCCTCATCCTGGAAGAGGGGCGGTTCGCCGTGCTTTCCGACATCCTCGGCGACGAGGACCATCTCGGCGACATGGACTTCAAGGTGGCCGGCACCGAACGCGGCGTCACCTCGCTGCAGATGGACATCAAGATCTCCGGCATCAACGAGGAGATCATGCGGGTCGCGCTCGGCCAGGCCAAGGACGGGCGGCTGCACATCCTCGGCGAGATGGCCAAGGCCTTGGTCTCGCATCGCGCCGAGCTCGGCGCGCATGCGCCGCGCATCGAGGTGATCTCCATTCCGGTCGACAAGATCCGCGAAGTGATCGGCTCGGGCGGCAAGGTGATCCGCGAGATCGTGGAAAAGACCGGGGCAAAGATCGACATTTCCGACGACGGCACCATCAAGATCGCGTCGGCCAACGCCGATTCGATCAAGGCGGCGATCAACTGGATCAAGTCGATCGCGTCGGAGCCGGAGGTCGGCCAGATCTACGACGGCACCGTGGTCAAGGTGGTGGACTTCGGCGCCTTCGTGAATTTCTTCGGCTCGAAAGACGGCCTCGTCCACATCAGCCAGCTCGCCCCGCGCCGGGTGCAAAAGGTCACCGACGTGGTGAAAGAGGGCGACAAGGTCAAGGTCAAGCTGCTCGGGTTCGACGACCGCGGCAAGGTGCGGCTGTCGATGAAGATCGTCGACCAGCAGACCGGCGAGGATCTGGAAGCCAAGCAGAAGGCCGAGGCCGAGCGCACCCGCGAGGCGGCGGGCGCCGGGGAGTAGCGCCTCGTCCCGCATCCCGTTGCGCGAAGGGCGGCCGCGAGGCCGCCCTTTTTGCGTGGCGTGGCACGCAGGCGGGCGCGCCGGCGGATCAGTTCGGGCTCATCCGCGCCGAGCCCGGGTGGCCGGGAACCTTGAAGCGCCTGCCGGTGTCGGTGATCTTCTTGCCGTCGACCTGCAGGATGGAGAAATCCTGGTCGAGGTAATTGCCGACGTAAAGATAGCGGCCGTCCGGCGTGAACACCGCCGCCTCCGGCAGGCCGCCGACCTCGATGCTGTCGAGCCTCGTCACCTTGTCGCCGTCGATGCCGAGCACCGTGACGCTGCCGTTGCGGTGGTAATAATAGGCGCTCTTGTTGTTCGACCCGGCGAGGATCGCGGCGACCGCGACGTCGCCCTTGGGGCTGATGGCGAGGCCCTCCGGGCCGTCCCCGACCACGACCTTGTCGATGACGCGCGGCGGAGAAAGATCGAGCGCGACGACGCTCACCGTATCGACGCTGCCGTCGGAGGAGCCGGCCCCGCCGTTGTCGGCGGTGAGCGCGATCTTTCCGCTCGGCGCCATCGCGACGTTGTAGGGCCACAGGCCCGCCGCCCAATCCAGCTTGTTGTAGGTGACCTTCTCGCCGTTCACTTCCAGCAGCGCGACCTTGTGGGCCGGGAATTTGGTCGCGAGCGCCCGCTTGCCGTCCGGCGTGAAGACGACGTGCGAGACTTCGTCACCCATCGGGATGGTGTCGATCACCCTGACGTCGGTGCCGTGGATCGAGAGCACGCTGATCGACTTGTCGGCGCGGTTGGCAACCAGCGCGAGATCGCCCTTCGGGCTGATGCTGAGGCCGGACGGCTGTTTCGCCGCCGTCATGGTCTGCACCAGCTTGACCGGGTTGGATTTGAGATCGATCACGTGGATCTTGTCGTCCGGGACCTGTTTGAGCGTGCCGCCCTCGTCGATCACGTTGACGGAATCGGCGACCAGCGCGACGGACCCGGTCGGATCGATCGCGAGATTGACCGGCGGGCCGACGACCGAGTTCTTCAGCGGCAGATTGGCGACGATCTTCGGCTCGAGCGGATTGGCGAGATCGACGATCAGCACGGAATCCTTGCCGGGCGCCGATAGAATCGGCTTGCCGTTGTCGTCCCACAGCAGCTTCTCATCATTGCCGACGATCATGAACGGCGCGGCCTGCAGGAGCCGCGCGCCGGCGAGCGCAAGGATCGCGGCCAGCGCCAGTGTAAGCGGAAGCGAACGCATGAAATCCTCCCCGCGATTTGTTGTTGGAGCCGTAAGGGGGCCAGCCTAGCCGTTCTCCGGCCGGCGGTCCAATGCGCCGCGCGCATCGCGTGACGCGGCCCCGGACTATTGCGCCGCGTCCTTGGTGCGCTCCTCGGCGGCGGCTTCGGCTTCATCCACGGTCTTGAGCGCGGTGGGTTGCGGCATCGCGACGATGTTGTAGCCGCAATCCACATAATGAATGTCGCCGGTAACCCCGGTCGAGAGATCGCTGAGCAGGTAGAGCGCGGCGCCGCCGATCTCGTCGATCGAAACGGTGCGCCGCAACGGCGAGTGGCGCTGCTGGAAATTGAACATCAGCCGCGCCTCGGAAATGCCGGATCCGGCGAGGGTGCGAACCGGTCCGGCCGAAATCGCATTGACCCGGATGCCGGCGGCTCCGAAGTCCGCGGCGAGGTAGCGCACCGAGGATTCGAGCGCCGCCTTGGCGACCCCCATGACGTTGTAGTTCGGCATCACCCGGGTCGAGCCGCCATAGGTGAGGGTCAGCATCGATGCGCCGGAACCCATCAGCGCCGCCGCGCGCTTGGCCACCTCGGTGAACGAGAAGCACGAGATCACCATGGTGCGGAGGAAATTCTCCCGCGAGGTGTCGGCATAACGCCCCTTGAGCTCGTTGCGATCGGAAAACGCGATCGCGTGCACCAGGAAGTCTAGCTTGCCCCAGCTCCGCGCGATCTTGGTGAAGACGAGATCGACGGAGGGGAGGTCTTCGACGTCGCAAGGCAGGATCAAGCCCGCTCCCAGCGTTTCCGCGAGCGGCCGCACGCGTTTTCCCAGCGCCTCACCCTGGTAGGTGAAGGCGAGCATGGCGCCTTCCCGGGCAAGCGCCTTGGCGATTCCCCAGGCGATCGAGTGGTCGTTGGCGACCCCCATGATCAGCCCGCGCTTGCCCTCCATCAGATTGGCCATACCCACCATGCTCCCTGCGCGAGCCGCACGCGCTCGCTTGCTGTCGTGGCCGGGATCCCGAAGGCGCCCGACGGCGAAGTCTCGAATTCCGTCGTATCGTCCGGTCCGATATCGGCGTCCGCGTGCGCTATTGGGCGGCCGGACGCGGGCGCAAAGTCAGGCATCGAGCCGCTTGAATACCACGGACGCGTTGGTGCCGCCGAACCCGAACGAATTCGACAGCACGCAGGAAAGCTCCACACCGTCGCGACGCTCGCGAACGATGGGTACGTCGGCGAAAGCGGGATCGAGATTGGCGATGTTGGCGCTCTCGCAGATGAAGCCGTTGCTCATCATCAACAGCGAATAGATCGCCTCTTGCGCGCCGGCGGCACCGAGCGAATGACCGGTCAGGGATTTGGTGGCCGAAATCGGCGGACATTTTGCGCCGAAGACTTCGCGTACGGCCTCGATCTCCCGCAGATCACCGATCGGCGTCGAGGTCGCGTGCGGGTTGATGTAATCGACCGGACATTTCACGGCGGAAAGCGCCATGCGCATGCAGCGCGCGGCCCCCTCGCCGGACGGCGCCACCATGTCGTAGCCGTCGGACGTGGCGCCGTAGCCGGCCAGCTCCGCATAGATCTTGGCGCCGCGCGCCTTGGCGTGATCGAGCTCCTCCAGCACCAGCACGCCGGCGCCGCCGGCGATCACGAAGCCGTCACGATCGACATCATAGGCCCGCGAGGCCTGGTCCGGAGTCGCGTTGAACTTCGACGACATCGCCCCCATGGCGTCGAACAGCACGGAAAGCGTCCAGTCGAGCTCCTCGCAGCCGCCCGCGAAAATGATGTCCTGCTTGCCGAGCTGGATGATCTCCATGGCGTTGCCGATGCAATGATTGGACGTCGCGCAGGCCGAGGAGATGCTGTAATTCACTCCCTTGATCTTGAACCAGGTGCCGAGCGTCGCCGAAGCGGTCGAGGACATGGCTTTCGGCACGGCGAACGGGCCGACCCGCTTCGGCCCCTTGCTGCGCGCGATATCGGCGGCCTCGACGATGCTGCGCGTCGATGGGCCGCCGGAGCCCATGATGATGCCGGTCCGCTGGTGCGAGACCTCGTCGGCTTCGAGACCCGCGTCGCGGATCGCCTGCTCCATGGCGACGTGGTTCCAGGCGGTGCCGCCGCCGAGAAACCGCAGCGCCCGGCGATCGATGGCATGCTCGGTGTCGAGGCTGGGCGCGCCGTGAACCTGACAGCGGAACCCGAGCTTCACATAATCGTCGGCGCGCACGATGCCGGATTTGGCCTCGCGCAGCGACGCGAGCACTTCCTGGGTGTTGCTGCCGATCGATGAGACGACGCCCATCCCCGTGACGACGACCCGCTTCATGATTGCCTCGTCCGCAATTCTGTCCGCATCCGGGGCGGTCTCCGAGCGTCTGCGCCGCGCCCTCAGGCGCCGCTCGCCTGCAGCACGGCGTCCTGGCGGAACAACCCGACTTTGAGATCGCTGGCCCGATAGATCACGGAGCCGTCCGCCGAAAGCCAACCGTCGGCGACGCCGAGCACGAGCTTCGCGCGCACCACCCGCTTGATGTCGATGCCGTAGATCACGTTCTTCATCGTCGGCAGCACCTGGCCCGAGAACTTGAGCTCGCCCAGCCCCAAGGCGCGACCCTTGCCGGGCGCGCCGAGCCAGCCCAGAAAAAATCCGAGCAATTGCCACAGCGCGTCGAGCCCGAGGCAGCCGGGCATGACCGGATCGCCTTTGAAATGACAGGGAAAAAACCACATGTCGGGCTTGACGCCGAGCTCGGCGCGGACCAGCCCCTTGCCATGCTCGCCCCCCGCTGCGGCGATTTCGGCGATCCGGTCGAACATCAACATCGGCGGCAGCGGCAATTGGGCATTGCCCTCGCCGAACAACTCGCCGCGGCCGCACGCGAGCAAGTCCTCATAATCATAGCTGCCGCGCCGGGTCTGCATTCCGGTTGGTTCCTCGGGCATGGGCCTGGGCCGTTCTCCTAACACATCGGCGGGGCGAGGGGCAAAGTCGCGCGTCCCGAGCAAAACTCGTGCGTTCGCGCCGCGAGCGCCGATGCCTCGCCGCGACCCGGCGCAATGCCTGCGACATTGTTTTGCGCGCGGCCAGGCCTCGGGGTCGATCGGCGACGCAGTTGCATCCTGGGCCGGGGCTCGCCTATGATCCCGGCAGCAAAACCTCCTGCTCAGGCCGATTAAGGTGGAGCGATTGGTCGCACGAATGGCGCAACCGCATACGATCGTGTTCTCGAGCGCGCTCGACGAGCCGCCAGAGCGGCTGCTGGCAGAGCGGACGGCGCTGACCGGCTGCCCCTGGCACGACGTCCGGGCCATGCTGCGGCAGGTCGGGCTGCGCCCGACGCGCCAGCGCATGGCGCTCGGCTGGATCCTGTTCGGCAAGGGCGACCGGCACGTGACCGCCGAGTTTCTCTACGAGGAGGCCAACAAGGCGAAGGTGCCGGTCTCGCTGGCGACGATCTACAATACCCTGCATCAGTTCACGCAAGCCGGGCTGCTGCGCCAGGTCGGGGTCGACGGCTCGAAGGCCTATTTCGATACCAATGCGTCCGATCACCACCATTTTTTCGTCGAGGACGAGAGCGCGCTAGTCGATATTCCGGCGACCGAAGCCGTGATCGACAAGCTGCCGACGCCGCCGCCGGGCTATAAGATCGCGCGGGTGGACATCATCGTCAGGCTCAAGCGCGAGGACGAGCCGGATCGGGGCGGCTAGTCGATCTTCTCGTTGGGATAGACCCCCCATAGACGGTCCTGCTCGATCCAGCCGTCGAATCCATCGCCGACGATCCTGCACCATGCTCCGGTGCAGTGCTTGGCCGAGCCCAGCACGCCGGGCTGCAAGCGCGCGATCAGCCTGCCCGTCCGGTCCGCCCGATCCAACAGCGGCACCGCTTCGTCCTTGGGCTTCGACGCGACCATGATCGTGCGGCGTCCGGACAAGAGCGAGTGATAGACCCAGCCTTCGCCGCCGTCCCGGTCGCGCACGCGCCGCCAATTGTCGAACTCGGCGGTGATCTCCACGGGAAGCGCCGCCTTGGTGTAGACCCAGACGACCTCGTGATCCTTGTCGGGCCCCCCGCGCACGTTGACGCGGTCGGATTTCAGGCTGACGAAGCGAGGAACCGGCAAGCCGGTCGCCGCACCGGGCGCGAGCGGGTCGGCGCTTGCCGGTCCGGCCGCGATCGGCATGAGCAGCACAAGCGCGAGGGGGAGCCAATTTGGCGATATCATCGACCGGAATTCTGCCTTATCGAGCCGACAATTCGACTGCGTCCGTACTGTTCGCAAGCACGGGCGGCGGAGCGTGCCGGCGCCGGCCGCCCGCTTTGTCTTGGCCCGGCCATCTGATAGAGAGAGGAACCGGCCGAAGACCCGCCGCCGAACGGTTGCGACAGTCTCGGTCGGCTCGGTTAATGAGCCCTGAACGGGTGAATATGACCGGCATCTCGCATGCGCGATCCCGCGCCGAATGCCGAGGGCGTCGACAATGCCGAACCGGAAAAGGCCGTTGGTGGTGGTCACGCGCAAGCTGCCGGACAGCGTCGAAACCCGCATGCGCGAGCTGTTCGAGGCCCGGCTCAACCTCGACGACAAGCCGATGAGCCATGCGGATCTGGCCGAGGCGGCCAAGATCGCCGACGTGCTGGTGCCCACGATAACCGACCAAATCGACGCCTCCGTTCTCAGCCAGTGCGGCGACAAGCTCAAGCTGATCGCCAATTTCGGCAACGGCGTCGACAACATCGACGTAGCGACCGCGGTGCAGCGCGGCATCACCGTCACCAACACGCCCGGGGTACTGACCGAGGACACCGCCGATATGACCATGGCGCTGATCCTCGCGGTGCCGCGGCGGCTCGCGGAAGGCGCCACCGTCTTGACCGCGGACAAGGACTGGACCGGCTGGACGCCGACCTGGATGCTCGGCCATCGCATCTGGGGCAAGCGATTGGGGATCGTCGGCATGGGGCGGATCGGGCAGGCGGTCGCGCGCCGCGCCCGCGCGTTCGGGCTGCAGATCCATTACCACAACCGCCGCCGGGTCTCCCCGCACATCGAGGAGGAGCTCGAGGCCACCTATTGGGAGAGCCTCGATCAGATGCTCGCCCGCATGGACATCATCTCGGTGAATTGCCCGCACACGCCCGCGACCTATCACCTGTTGTCGGCGCGCCGGCTCAAGCTGATGCGGCCCGAAGCCTACGTGGTCAATACGGCGCGCGGCGAGGTCGTCGACGAGAACGCGCTCGCGCGCATAATCGAGCACGGCGAGATCGCCGGCGCCGGTCTCGACGTGTTCGAGCACGAGCCGGCCGTCAATCCCAAGCTGCTGAAGCTCGCGCGTGCCGGCAAGGTGGTGCTACTGCCGCACATGGGCTCGGCTACGATCGAAGGTCGCATCGACATGGGCGAAAAGGTCATTATCAATATCAAGACCTTCATGGACGGACACCGGCCGCCGGATCGCGTGCTGCCCTCGATGCTGTGATCCGAGCCTTCGAACCCCGCATGTGGATTGCATCCCTCCGCTCTATGGCCGCGCTCGGTGCGACGCTGCTCGCCGCAGTGCCCGCGTCCGCGCAGAGCTTGACGATCGACGAGTTCCGCCGCGAGCTCGTCGGCCTGCCGCTCTGCGGCACCCCCAACGTCGGGCCGCTCGCCGGAAAGGCGCTGTGCACCGTGCATCTGCCCGATGGAACCGCCATCCTGTCCGGCTCGGGAATTCTCGTGCGCGGTATCTGGGAGGCCGAAGGCGGCAAAATCTGCCGCCGCAATGCCCATGACGCGCCGGACCGCCGCCGCTGCGTCGAATACGAGCACGTGGGCCCCAACCGCTACCGCAACAGCGACGGCGTCGATTTCTGCATCGGCCCCTGCCCCGAACCGGCCAGCACCACGAAGCCGGCCGAGAAGTGATCGGGCTCCCGCCGAAAGGCGGCCCTGCGCCGTTTCGAGGCGGGGCGATTCCGCCCGGCGCGCGCCTGCTTTATGGTGGAGCGTTCACCAGCCGGGGGAGAACATCATGCGCGCAATGATCGCGGGCGTCGCGGCGGGCGTCCTCGCCACGGCCGTCGTGCCGGGACTGGCAGCCGGTCGACTCGCGCCGAACGAGATCCAGGCGACTTTCTTCAACGGCCAGCCGTTCACCTCGTCGACGCCCTCGAACATCAAGTTCAAGATGGTGTTCACGCCGGACGGCAAAGTCGCGCGCCAGCCGCTCGGGAACGCCGGCCTCAAGGGCGAAGGGACCTGGAAGCTCGACAAGGACGGCTTCTGCACCACCTGGAAGGGCGGCACGCCCAATTGCTTCATCGTGTCGGCGACCGGCGAGAACAAATGGAAGGTGATGAAGGGCCCCACGACCATGGCGGTGTGGAGCAAGTGATACGGGGGGTGCCGCTCAGCCGGCGTGAACCGAGAGATCGCGGATCGCGGATTTCTCGCCCGAGAGCGGATTTCCGGGATCCCAGGCGTAGCGTAACGTCTCGAAACGCAGCGATCGCGCGTCGAGCATGAGCAGGCGGCCGACCAGGCCCTCGCCGAAGCCGACGATCTCCCGGATCACTTCGAGCGCCATCAACGAGCCGAGAATGCCGGTCAGCGCCCCGAGGATACCGGCCTCGGCGCAGGCCGGCACCGTGCCGGCGGGCGGCGGCTCGGGGAATAGACAGCGGTAGGTCGGGTTGGGCCGACCGTCGGGGCCGCGCTCATGCGCCCGGATGGTGGTGAGCGTGCCGTCGAAGCTGCCGACCGCCGCGGTGACGAGCGGTTTTCTCGCGAAATAACAGGCGTCGGACACGAGGTAGCGGGTGGCGAAATTGTCGGAACCGTCGGCGACGAGGTCGTAGCGGCCGATGAGATCGAGCGCATTCGCCGCGGTCAGGCGCACCGCATGGGGTTCGATCGCGACGTTCGGGTTGAGCCGCCCGATCACCGCGGCCGCGCTGTCGACCTTGGGCCGGCCGAGGTCCGGAGTGCCGTGGATGACTTGGCGCTGCAGATTGGAAAGCGACACGGCGTCGTCATCGACGACGCCGAGCGTGCCGACGCCCGCGGCGGCGAGATACAGCAGCACCGGCGCGCCGAGCCCGCCGGCGCCGATCACGAGCACCCGGGCGCGCCGCAACGCGAGCTGGCCCGGTCCGCCGACCTCGCGCAATACGATGTGGCGGGCGTAACGCTCGATCTCCTCATCGGTCAGCATCGGCTTGCCTCGTGGCTTATATCGCCATCGTCGATCGCCTTCGCCAGCCGGCACGCGACGGCGTTCATCGATTGCGGAATTTCGGCGCGCGCTTCTCGATGAAGGCCGCCATGCCCTCCTTCTGGTCCTCGGTCGCGAACAAGGAGTGAAACACCCGCCGCTCGAAGCGCACACCCTCGGCGAGCGAAACTTCGAAGGCGCGGTTGATGCTTTCCTTGGCGAGCATGACGGCCGGCAGCGACATCGACGCGATCGTCTCGGCGGTCTTCACCGCCTCCTCCAACAGATTCGCCAGCGGCACGATCCGGGCCACCAACCCCGCGCGCTCCGCTTCCTGCGCATCCATCATCCGGCCGGTGAGGCAAAGGTCCATGGCCTTGGCCTTGCCGACCGCGCGGGTCAGGCGCTGCGTGCCGCCGATGCCGGGAATGACGCCGAGCTTGATTTCCGGCTGGCCGAACTTGGCATTGTCCGCCGCCAGGATGAGGTCGCACATCATTGCGAGCTCGCAGCCGCCGCCCAGCGCGAAGCCGGCGACCGCGGCGATCACCGGTTTGCGCGCGCGCGCGACGCGGTCCCATTGGGCGGCGAAATCGCCCATGAAAGCGTCCATATAGGTCTTGCCGGCCATCTCCTTGATGTCGGCGCCCGCCGCAAACGCCTTCTCGGAACCGGTGATGACGATGCATCCGATCGCGGACGACGCCTCGAAGGCGTCGACCGCATGACTCAAATCCGCGATCAACGCCGCGTTGAGGGCGTTGAGCGCCTGGGGACGGTTGAGGCGAATGATGCCCACCTTGCCGCGGGTCTCGATCTCGACGTTCTCGTAGCTCATGACGCCCTCTTGGTTCATCCGATCACTTCTGACATACGGGACAAAAGAACGTGGAGCGGCCGTTCTGGGTAATGCGCCGCACGATGCCGGGGCAGCCGCGGGTCGGACAGCGGCCGCTCTCGCGGTCGTAGACGCGGAATTTGTGCTGAAAGCTCCCGAGCTCGCCGTCGGTGCGGCGATGGTCGCGCAACGAGGAGCCGCCGGCCGCAATGGCATCCTCGAGCACGGTCTTGATCGCCGCGACCAGCCGTTCGGCGTGCGGCGTGGGCGCGCCATTGCGCATCGCCAGCGTCGAGGCCCGGCGCCGCGGCGAGAGCCGCGCGCGGTTGAGCGCCTCGCAGACGTAGATGTTGCCGAGCCCGGCCACGACCTTCTGGTCGAGCAGTGCGGCTTTCAGACTCGTCGCCTTCCCGGCGCAGGCCCACGCGAGGCTTGCCGGCGTGAAGGCGCGGTCGAGCGGCTCGGGGCCGATCCGCATCAGCGGATGTTTTTCGAGCTCGGCGCGGGGCACGAGCAGCATGAATCCGAACCGGCGCGGGTCGTTGAACGTTACCGTCGCGCCGGACGACATGCGGAACACCACGTGATCGTGAGCGAGCGAGCGCGAGCGCGCGAAATGCAACGCGCCGAGGGCATGTTCCGCGGCGCCGTCGAGCACCCGGAACGAGCCCGACATGCCCAGATGCATGACCAGCACCTCGCCCGAGGAGAGATCGGCGAGCAGATATTTGGCGCGGCGGCGAAGCGCTTCGACGCTCGCCCCGACCAACCGCCGCGCGAAATTCGCCGGCAGCGGCCAGCGCAGGTCCTCGCGGTGGGCCTGAACCGCCAGGAAGAAGGCGCGCTCCATCGCCGGGGCGAGGCCCCGCCGGACCGTTTCGACCTCGGGAAGTTCCGGCACGTTTACTCCGTCAGGCGATTTCCGGGGATTTGATAGCGCCCCAGCCGCCCCCGCGCTATGGTCGAAACAGCGATCGGAGCCATGGCATGGGCGAAAATCCGGCAAATCGCGAGACCGATTTCGGTTTCCGCAATGTGCCGCTCGCCGACAAGCAGGACCTCGTCGACGACGTGTTCCGCAAGGTGGCGCGGCGCTACGATCTCATGAACGACCTGATGTCGGGCGGGCTGCATCGGGCCTGGAAGGATGCGCTCGTCACCGCGATAAACCCGCCGCGGCAGACACGAGCGTTCCGGCTGCTCGACGTGGCGGGCGGCACCGGGGACGTCGCGTTTCGCGTCGTCGAGGCCGGCGGCTCGGCTACGCGCACCACGGTCCTCGATGCGAGCGCCGACATGCTGCAGGTCGGCCGCGAGCGCGCGCGGGAGCGCGGCCTCGAGGATGCCGTGAGCTTCGTCGAGGGCAATGCCGAGCATCTGCCGTTCGCCGATTTGAGCTACGACGCCGTCTCGATCGCCTTCGGCATGCGCAACGTTCCGCGCATCGAGCGGGCGCTCGGCGAGGCGTTTCGCGTGCTCAAGCCGATCGGGCATTTTTTGTGCCTGGAATTCTCCGCCGTCGACGTTCCGGGCCTCGATCGACTGTACGATCTTTATTCGTTCCGGATCATTCCGGCCCTGGGGCGGGCGGTGGTGGGCGACGCCGAGCCCTACCGCTACCTGGTGGAATCGATCCGCCGATTTCCGCAGCCGGAGACGCTCGCCGCGATGCTGCACGGCGCCGGCTTCCGCCGGGTGTCGCATCGGCGCATGTCCGGCGGCATCGTGGCGCTCCACTCCGGCTGGAGGCTGTGATCTCGGCGCGCCCGCATATGAATCTCCTGCTCCGCGGCAGCGCGCCGGAATCGCCCGTGCGGCGTCCCCCCATGGTGTTGGCTCCCGCGCATCTGGCGCGGCTCGCCCGCGCCGGCTTCGTGTTCGCGCGCGAGGGGGTATTCGGCCTGTTGGATCCGGTGTTCTTCCCGTGGCCGATCGGTCTCGTGCTGCGTCTCGGCAGGCTCATCGAACGGCGGACCGGAGCGACCGCGGCGGCGGGGGCGGCGGGCACAGCCGGCGCGGTGCGGCTCGCCGCGGCGCTGACCAGGCTCGGCCCGAGCTACGTCAAGCTCGGACAGTTTTTGGCAACGCGGCCGGATATCGTCGGCGCGGCGCTGTCGCGCGATCTCGAAAGCCTGCAAGACAGAATGGCGCCGTTTCCGCAGGCCGAGGCCGAGGCCGCCGTCGCCAGCGCGCTCGGCGCGCCGCTGCGTGACAGTTTCGCGAGCTTCGGCCCGCCGGTTGCGGCCGCCTCGATCGCGCAGGTGCATCGCGCCGAGGTGCTCGAGCAAGGCGAGCGCCGGCCAGTCGCCGTCAAGGTGCTGCGGTCGGGCATCGAGCGCCGCTTCAAGACCGATCTCGAGGCGTTCGCATTCGTCGCCTTCCACGCCGAGCGGATGTCCGCGGAGGCGCGGCGGCTGCGCATCGTCGAAGTGGTGGATACGCTGGCGCGCAGCGTGGCGGTCGAGATGGATCTGCGCCTCGAGGCGGCGGCGATCTCGGAAATGGCGGAGAACACCAAGGAAGATTCGGATTTTCGCGTGCCGGCGATCGACTGGATGCGGACCGCCAGGGACGTGCTCACGCTGGAATGGATCGATGCCACGCCGCTGTCCGACCGCGCGGCGCTCATCGCCAGGGGCTTCGACCTCAAGCAGCTCGCCCGCGCGCTGATGCAATCATTCCTGCGCCATGCCTTGCGCGACGGCTTCTTTCACGCCGACATGCACCCGGGCAACCTCTTCGTCGACGCAAATGGCCGGTTCATCGCGGTCGACTTCGGCATCATGGGCCGGCTCGGGCCCAAGGAGCGCCGGTTCCTGGCCGAGATCCTGCACGGCTTCATCACCCGCGATTATCTGCGCACGGCCGAAGTGCATTTCGAAGCCGGGTACGTTCCGCCGCAGCACTCGGTCGAGAGTTTTGCCCAGGCGATCCGGGCGATCGGCGAACCGATCCACAGCCGCACCGCCGCCGAGATCTCGATGGCCAAGCTGCTCAATCTGCTGTTCGAAGTGACCAGCCTGTTCGATATGCGGACCCGGCCGGAATTGCTGCTGCTGCAAAAGACCATGGTGGTGGTGGAGGGCGTGGCGCGCTCGCTCGATCCCGGGCTCGACATGTGGTCGACCTCGGACCCGGTGGTGCGGCAATGGGTCGAGCGGCATCTCGGGCCCGCGGGCCGCATCGAGCAGGCGGCCGAAGGCGCCGTGGAGCTCGGCCGTTTTCTCGGCGGGGTGCCGGAGCTGCTCGGCCGCGCCGCGGTCGTGCTCGACCATATCGACGCGGTCACCCGCAACGGCATCGTGCTCGCGCCCGAGACCGTCGCGGCGATCGGGGCGGCCCAAGCGGGCCATAGCCGATGGACGGGTGTGGCGCTGTGGCTGATCGTGGCGCTGCTGGCCGCCATGCTGGTCTGGGGCTGAGGGCTGGTGCCTTGCATGGTAACACATGTGATACTATGTGAACGTGCAGATACTTGAATACCTGGACGGCACGGGCCGCAGTCCCTTCGGGACGTGGTTCGACGCCCTGGACGCTCAGGCCGCTGCGGGAACGTGATATGGCTCTGACAAAGGATTTCAAGCAAACCGTGAAGGTGCGGGCCGAACGTGATGCAGCATTCCGGCGGGCGCTGCTTACGGAAGCAGTGGAGCAGTTGCTTTCGGGAGAGCTCGAGACCGGAAAGGCGGTGCTGCGCGATTATATCAATGCGACGATCGGTTTTGAAAAGCTTGCACGCGAGACCGGCACCTCGTCGAAAAGTCTGATGCGCATGCTCGGCCCGAAAGGCAATCCGCGCGCCAGCAATTTGTTCATGGTCATCGGCAAACTGCAGCGAGTTGCGGGAGTGCATCTCGCGGTCGATGCGGAGCGCTGAGCCAGATCCCGGCGAGATGGAACAGCGCGGATGCTCCAGGGCAAACGGATCCTGCTGGTGATCGGCGGCGGCATCGCCGCCTATAAATCGCTCGACCTGATCCGGCGCTTGCAAGAGCGCGGCGCGGCGGTGCGGGCGATTCTCACCAAAGGCGGCCAACAGTTCATCACGCCGCTCGCGGTCGGCGCGATTGCCGGCGAGCGGGCGTTCACTGATTTGTTCGATCCCCGCAGCGAATTCGACATCGGCCACATCCGGCTGGCGCGCGAAACGGATCTCGTCGTTGTAGCGCCGGCAACCGCCGACCTGTTGGCCAAGATGGCGGGCGGCCATGCCGACGATCTCGCCTCCGCGGTCCTGCTCGCGACCGACAGGCCGGTGCTGATCGCCCCGGCGATGAACCCGCGCATGTGGGAGCACGCGGCGACCCGGCGCAATTTCGCGCTGCTGGCCGCCGACGGCATCGCCTGCGTGGGGCCGAACGCGGGCGCGATGGCCGAGCGCGGCGAGCACGGCCTCGGCCGCATGGCCGAGCCGCTGGAAATCGTCGCTGCAATCGAGCAGCTGCTGGGCGGCAACGAGGGGGTCAAGCCGCTGCAAGGCCGGCGCGTCATCGTCACTTCCGGGCCTACCCATGAACCGATCGATCCGGTGCGCTACATCGCCAATCGCTCCTCCGGCAGGCAAGGCCACGCCATCGCCCGCGCGGCCGCCGATGCCGGCGCCGAGGTGACGCTGATATCCGGGCCGGTCGACTTGCCCGATCCGGCCGGGATCAACATCGTTCACGTCGAGACCGCGCGCGACATGCTCGAAGCCGTGGAAAAAGCCTTGCCGGCCGACGTCGCGGTATTCGCGGCGGCGGTCGCCGATTGGCGGGTCGCAGCGCCGAACACCCGGAAGTTCAAGAAGGGCACCGAGGTTCCCACGCTCGTGCTAGCCGAGAACCCGGACATTCTGGCTGCGGTCGCCGGCCGCAAATCCAAGCGGCCGGCGCTGGTCATCGGGTTCGCGGCCGAGACCGAGCGGGTCATCGAGAACGCCAAGATGAAGCTCGCGCGCAAGCATTGCGACTGGATCCTCGCCAACGACGTGTCCGAGGGGACCGGCATCATGGGCGGCGAGAGCAACCGCATCCACCTCGTCACCGCGGATGGCGTGGAAACCTGGCCGCTGCAGCCCAAGCACGAAGTCGCCAGGATGCTGGTGAGCCGCATCGCCGCGGCCCTTGCACGACCGTCATGAACGAAATCGAAATCCGCGTGGCGCGGCTGCCCCACGGCGCCGATCTGCCGCTGCCCGCCTACCAATCCAAGCTCGCCTCGGGATGCGATCTTCTCGCCGCGATCCCGCAGGAGGAGCCTATCGTGATCGCGCCGGGAGCACGCGCGGCGATCCCGACCGGGATCGCGCTCGCCCTGCCGCCCGGCACCGAAGGCCAGGTGCGGCCGCGCTCCGGACTTGCGGCCAGATCCGGCGTGACCGTGCTCAACGCGCCGGGCACCATCGACGCCGATTACCGCGGCGAGGTCCGGGTGCTGCTGGTGAACCTCGGGGGCGCGCCGTTCACGGTCAGGCGCGGAATGCGCATCGCCCAACTGGTGATCGCGCCCAATTTGCGCGCCCGAATGATCGAGACCACCCGCCTCGATGATACCGTGCGCAACACCGGCGGTTTCGGCTCGACCGGCAGTTCGTGATTCGATTGCTTTCAGATCCGGCTCATCGCACCCCAGGCAAGGGGATCCTTCTGGCATAAAATTTCTTCTGGTCGTACATATTGCCAACAATGTTCTTTTGTTGGCGCAAATAGTACCTCGAAATAGAATCGCTTCCTATATCGAACGCGGGTCCCCGGCCACGTCCGCCGATGCTCTCCGGCCCTCGGGTGACCGCGCATTGGTCTGCAGCTTCACCCGAAGTACAGGAGTTCCCATGTCCGTCGCCCCGCTGAAATCCCAACCTTCCCCGGTGGCCGACGCACCGCAACCTGGTCGTGGCCGTGTCTTCGATTCGATCACCGACACTATCGGCGACACCCCGATCGTGCGGCTCAATCGCCTGCCGCGCATGAACGGCGCCCGAGCCCAAGTGCTCGCCAAGCTCGAATTCTTCAACCCGATCGGCAGCGTGAAGGACCGTATCGGCGTCTCGATGGTCGACGCCATGGAGGCGAACGGCAGCATCGGACCTTCGACCGTGCTGATCGAGCCTACCTCCGGAAATACCGGCATCGCGCTCGCGTTCGTGGCTGCGGCGCGCGGCTACCGCCTGATCCTGGTGATGCCCGATTCGATGTCGATCGAGCGCCGCAAGATGCTGGCGTTGCTCGGCGCCGAGCTGGTGCTGACCGAAGCGGCGGCGGGCATGAAGGGCGCGATCGCCAAGGCCGAGGAGTTGCTCGGCCAAATCCCCAATTCGGCAATGCCCCAGCAGTTCAAGAATCCGGCCAATCCCGAGATCCACCGGCGCACCACCGCCGAGGAGATCTGGAACGACACCAAGGGGGCGGTCGACGTGATCGTGTCGGGGATTGGGACCGGCGGTACCGCGACCGGCGTCGGGCAGGTGCTCAAGGCCCGCAAGCCGTCGATCCGCATGGTCGCGGTCGAGCCCAAGGACAGCGCCGTGCTCTCGGGCGGAGCGCCCGGTCCGCACAAAATTCAGGGCATCGGCGCCGGGTTCGTGCCGGAAATTCTCGACCGCTCCATCATCGACGAGGTGATCACGGTGACGAACGAGGAAGCTTTCGAGACCGCCCGCGCGCTCGCGCGCCAGGAAGGAATTCCCGGCGGCATTTCGTCGGGCGCCGCCGTCGCCGCCGCGCTCAAGGTCGCCGCACGGCAAGACATGAACGGAAAAACCATCGTCGTGGTGATTCCCTCGTTCGCCGAGCGTTATCTCTCGACCGCGTTGTTTGAAGGCCTGTGAAAAACGGGGATCAAGACGCCGCCCTGCCGCGGTTTCAGGGTCGGCTGGCTCGATTCGAGTTGCGACGGCATCCGCGTTCACGATCTGGGCTCTTAGCGTTTGCCGGCATCGGAGGTACATTGCAGCGATTCGCGGGCAGCGTGGCGGAGCTTGCCCGCGGCACCGCCGGGCCCCAGTGGCGTCCTCGCTCGGCGGCGCGAGCGCAGGCCGAGCAGGGGCAGTGGGGATGCCGGACACGATCCGGGCCAGGGCCGGACGCTTTCGTGCTGATCGGTGCGCAAGCTTTCTTGCGAAATCCCTGACCGTCGCTGCCGCCTGGGCGCCGCCGCGTCCCGCCGCCGCCGAGCCATGGCTCCTCGCCGACATCGATCGCTATGTGAGCGGGCTTGCTCAATTGCATCGTCACGAGCTCGCGGCGTTGGCCCTGATCGTCGGCGTGGTCTCCTTCGCAGTCGTCACCGCCGTCGGTCTCGTGCGCACCCGCAGCCGCGCGCAGCGGGCCGCCGCCGCCGACCGCGCCGAAATCGTCCGGCTTCGCGAGCAGGTCGACCGCGCGCATGCGCTGCTGTTCTCCGAGCCGCAGCTCGTGATCGCCTGGGACGCGCGCTTCGAGGAGCCGGAGGTCCTGGGCGATCCCGGCATCGTCAATTCCGTCCCGATCGCTCGCCGCATCCTGACGTTCGCCGCCTGGCTCGACGCCGACCAGGCGAGAGCCATGGAGCGCGCGGTCGAGGCGCTTCGCTCCCGCGGCCAGGGCTTCGCCGTTGCGGCGACGACGCTATTGGGGCGCCATATCGAGGCCGAAGGACGTGCCATCGGCGGTCGGGCCGTGCTGCGGCTCAAGGAAGTCAGCGGCGTCAAGCGCGAGCTCGGCGAGTTCGCCGCCCGTCACGACAAATTGCTGCGCGACATCGATGCGATCCGGACCTTGATCGAAGCATTGCCGTCGCCGATCTGGGCAAGCGACGCCGCGGGCCGGAAGACCTGGGTCAACCCGGCCTATGCGCACGCGGTCGATGCCCGCGACGACGCCGAGGCGGTTGCCCGCGGCCTGGAGCTGCTCGATCCCGCCGCGCGCACCGAGCTGGCGACGGCCCGCGATTCGGGCGAGCCCTATGCGGCGCGGCTCGCCGTCATCGTGGCCGGGACGCGAAGGATGTTCGACGTGTTCGACCTCGCCACGCGCAACGGCCGCGCCGGCATCGGCATCGACGTGACCGAAGTCGAAACGACGCGCGGCGAGCTTGCGCGCACGATCGAGGCGCATCGGCGGACCTTGGACCAGCTGCCAACCGCGGTCGCCATCTTCGGCGCCGACCAGCGGCTCACGTTCCACAATGCCGCGTATCGCGCGCTGTGGGGGTTGACGAGCGACTTCCTGGATCAGCTGCCGAGCGACGGCGCGGTGCTCGATCAGCTGCGCGCGGCGCGCAAGCTTCCCGAGCAGGCGGATTTCCGCTCCTGGAAGAATCAGCTCCACGAAGCCTATTGCGCCGTCGAGGCGACCGAGCATCTGTGGCACCTGCCCGACGGGCGCACCTTGCGGGTCATCACCACGCCCACTCCCGAGGGCGGCATTACCTATTTGTTCGACGACGTCACCGAAGCGCTGGAGCTCAAGCGCCGCTACGACGCCTTGATCCGAGTGCAAGGCGAGACGCTCGATCATCTCTCGGAAGCGGTCGCCGTGTTCGGTAGCGACGGCCGGCTGCGGCTGTTCAACCCGGTGTTCGCCTGGATGTGGCGGCTGCTGCCCGCGCTGCTCGCCGAGCGGCCGCATGTGGAGGCGATCATCGCCGCCTGCCAGGCGCTGCATGACGACGACGTGACTTGGCAATCGCTGCGCGGCGCCGTCACCGGGCTGGAGCACCGCCAGCCGATCGCGAAGCGCCTGGAGCGCAAGGACGGCAGCGTGATCGATTGCGCGACCATGCCGCTGCCCGACGGCGCGACCCTGGTCACGTTCCAGGACGTCACCGATTCGGTCAACGTCGAGCGCGCGTTGCGCGAGCGCAACGAGGCTCTGCAAGCCGCCTACGATCTCAAGAACGATTTCGTGCATCTGGTCTCTTACGAATTGCGCTCGCCGCTGACGAACATCATCGGCTTCGCCCAATTGCTCGAAGACCCGGCAACCGGTGCGCTCGGCGACAAGCAACGAGAGTATCTCGGCTACATCAACTCCTCGAGCGCTTCGCTGCTCGCCATCATCAACGACATCCTGGATCTCGCCACCATCGACGCCGGCGTGATGACGCTCGATCTCGGTCCGGTGGAGATTCGCGCGATCGTCGACGCCGTCGCCGAGGCGGTGCGGGATCGCCTCGCCGAGCACGGTCTCGAGCTCGAAATCCGCGCCGATGCCGGTGTGGGCAGCTTCACCGCCGACGAGCGGCGGCTGCGCCAAATCCTGTACAACCTGTTGGTCAACGCCATCGACTTCTCTCCGCCCGGCGAGGTCGTCACGCTCGCCGCGGAGAGGCGCAGCGACGCCGTGGTGTTCCGCGTCACCGACCGCGGCCCCGGCATTCCCACCGAGATCCAAGACCGCGTGTTCGATCGTTTCGAGACCCACGCGCTGGGCTCGCGGCATCGCGGTACCGGGCTCGGCCTCTCGATCGTGCGCTCGTTCGTCGAGCTGCACGGTGGTACGGTACAATTGGATTCCGCGGTCGGGCGCGGGACCACGGTCGTCTGTGCTTTTCCGGTCGAGCATGTGGCGGAGCGCGCCGCCGCGGCCGAATAACGGGGGCGGAGCGCATCGAACCTCCGGACCAACTTGACCGCGGCAAGCCATCAGCTGGTGCTTCCGAACGAGCGGGCGACGCGCCGGCTGGCCGCGGATGTCGCGGCCGTTCTCGCGCCCGGCGATCTCGTCACGCTCTCCGGCGATCTCGGCGCCGGCAAGACCACGTTTGCGCGGGCCCTGATCCGGCATCTGGCCGGCGACAAAAGGCTCGAAGTGCCGAGCCCGACGTTCACGCTGATCCAGAGCTATGCACTGCCGCGCTTTCCGCTGGTCCATGCCGACCTCTATCGGATCTCCGAGCCGCGGGAACTCGTGGAGCTCGGCTTCGAGGAAGCGATCGAGGGCGCCGCCGCCTTGCTCGAATGGCCCGATCGCGCCAGCGGGCTATTGCCGGCCGATCGGCTCGACATCGCCTTTCATCTCGCTCCGACACTGGGGCCGAGCTACCGGGAGACGTGCGTTACCGCCTTCGGCTCCTTCGCGGCACGCACGGAACGAATGCTCAGAGTCTGGCGCTTTCTCGAGCAGGCCGGATTCGCGGATGCCGAACGCCAGTTCATCCAGGGCGACGCCTCGACCCGCAGCTACGAACGGCTGGTCAAGAACGGCGGCACCGCTATCCTGATGAACGCGCCACGCCGGCCGGACGGGCCACCGCTGCGAGACGGCAAGCCCTATAGCGCGATCGCGCATCTCGCCGAGGACGTGAAGCCGTTCGTCGCCATGGTGCGCGCGCTGCGCACGCGCGGCTTTTCCGCACCCGAAATCCACGCCGCCGACCTTGCCGAAGGGCTGCTCGTCCTCGAGGATCTCGGCAGCGAAGGCGTGGTGGCGAGCGATACCGGCGCGCCGATCCAGGAACGCTATGCCACCGCCGTCGACGTGCTGGTCGCGTTGCATCGGCAAGCGCTGCCGGGGGTGCTGCCGGTCGCGCCGCGGATCGATCATCCGCTGCCGCCGTACGACCTGGACGCGTTCCTGATCGAGGCGGAATTGCTGCTCGACTGGTATGTGCCGCATCGAGGCGGCGCCGTCGCCCCGCCGGCGCGACCCGAGTTCCTGGCGCTGTGGCGCGCATCGCTGCAGCGCGCCATCGAGGCGCCGCCGAGCTGGGTGCTGCGCGACTATCATTCGCCCAATCTGCTGTGGCTTCCGCAGCGCCAAGGCATGGCTCGCGTGGGCCTGCTCGATTTCCAGGACGCGCTGCTCGGGCCGCCGGCCTACGACCTGGTATCGCTGCTCCAGGATGCCCGGGTCGACGTCCCCGAGCAGCTGGAGATGGCGCTGCTCGGCGGCTATGTCCGCGCCCGCCAGGCCTCCGACCCCGGTTTCCGCGCCGCCGAATTTCTGGAACTCTACGCGACGCTGGGAGCGCAACGCGCCACCAAGATCCTGGGGATTTTCGCGCGGCTCGACCGCCGCGACGGCAAGCCGCAATATTTGCGTCATCTGCCGCGGGTATACCGCTATCTGAACCGCTCGCTCGCCCATCCGAGCTTGGCCGCACTAAAAGCCTGGTACGAGGGCAATATCCCGGCACCGGCGTGAAGATGCCGTAGCCGGGCAATGGAGGCTGCCCTCGTGCGAAATCGGGGCCCTTTTCGGGTGCATTCAGGAAAAATTTCGTGCAGTTTGAACGGCTTAAGGCCATTCAATTCGCCAAAAAGCATCTTATGCTTGCAGGCAAATTCACAATTGCAACTGAATATTGTACGCAGGCGCTGCGCACGATGCAATGTTTGCCAATCAAGCGGCAGCCCGGATGGATCGCAACGCAGGGGCGCGCAAATAATAAATAATATTGCGATTTTACGTGCGTGCCTTCGCGGCTGCCGATTTGCTAGCGTCGAGCCGCGAATCGCGTTCTGTTCCGCCTCCCCGCCAGCCGTTTGGGAGACCGCTGCATGGCGAATCCGCGTCCTCCGGCTAGACCGCGCCGCGCCATGGTGTTGGCCGCCGGTCTCGGCGTCCGCATGCGGCCGATCACCGAGCGCATGCCCAAGCCCCTGATCGAGGTCGGCGGCAAGGCCCTGATCGATCATGCGCTCGATCGACTGGCGAGCGCCCAAGTAGAACTCGCGGTCGTCAACATCCATCATTTCCCCGATCAGATGCAGCGGCATCTGGCGTCGCGGCGAAGACCCGAAATCCTCGTGTCGGACGAACGCGATCGGGTGCTCGGCACCGGCGGCGGCGCCGTCCATGCGCTGTCCAAGCTCGGCCCGGCGCCGTTCTACCATCTCAATTCCGATACGATCTGGATCGAGGGCGTCACGCCCAATCTCGATCGGCTCGCCGCGGCATTCGATCCGGCGATCATGGACGCGCTGCTGCTGCTGGCACCGACCGCGACGAGCATCGGCTACGACGGCTGCGGCGATTTTTCGTTGGGTCCCGACGGGCGGCTCTCTGCGCGCGCGGAGCGGGAGATCGTCCCCTTCGTCTACGCCGGCGTCGCAATCTTTGCGCCCGCCCTGTTCGAGGCGGCCCCGGACGGGCCTTTCCCGTTGAGCCTCTTGTTCGACCGCGCCGCCGCAGCCGGCCGACTGCACGGATTGCGCCTCGACGGGTTGTGGATCCATGTCGGCGCCCCGGGGGCAATCGCCGAGGCGGAGGCCGCGATCCTGGCCAGCGCGGCTTGATACCGTGATCCCGCGCGTTTTCACCGTTCCGGCTTCGCTCCCGTTCCTGCCGACGCTCATTGGCGCGCTTGCCGACGGCACGCTGGTGCCGGAATTTCCCGGCCCCGACCCGCTGGCGCTCTCCGCGGCGACCGTCTATCTGCCGACCCGGCGCGCCTGCCGGGTTGCGGGCGAGCTGTTCCTCGAGGCGCTGGGGCGCGATGTCGCGGTGCTGCCGCGCTTCCTGGCGCTCGGCGACATCGACGAGGACGAGTTCGCCTTCACGGGCGCGAGCGGCGCGGCTTCGCTCGAACTACGGCCCGCGATGCCAGCACTCGAGCGACGGCTGCTGCTGGCGCGGCTGATCGCGCAATGGGCCCGCTCGCCCGAGGTGCACGGCGCGCGCGGCACGCCGCTCGTTGCCGGCAATCCGGCCGCGGCCCTGACGCTGGCGGACGAGCTCGCCCGCCTGATCGACGACATGACCACGCGGCAAGTCCCGTGGCATCGGCTCGACGAGCTAGTCCCGGAGCGGTTCGATCGCTATTGGCAGCTTTCGCTGCGCTTCCTGCAGATCGCGCGCGACGCCTGGCCGGCCATCCTTGCCGAGCGCGGGCTGATGGAGGCGGCCGCGCGGCGCGACCGTCTGCTCGCGGCGGAGGCTACGCGGCTTGCCGAGGCGCATACGGGACCCGTGATCGCCGCCGGCTCGACGGGATCGATGCCCGCCACCGCGGCGCTGCTCACCGCGATTGCCGCCCTGCCGAACGGCGCGCTCGTGCTGCCCGGGCTCGATACCGACCTCGACCGCAAATCTTGGGAATGCATCGGGGGCCGCGCCGAACCCGGGCACGACGCGGCGGCACCCGCCGCCGGCCACCCGCAGTTCGCCATGCACATGCTGCTGCGGCGGATCGGCATCGATCGGGAAAGGGTGGTCGGCCTCGGCGAGCCGGCCCGGGCCCGCGCGCGGCTCGTGTCCGAAGCGTTTCGGCCGGCGCCCACGACCGAGCTTTGGACCCATCGTCTCGATGATCGCCTGATCGGCGAAGCGCTCGCCGGCGTGGCGGTCATCGAGGCGGCCAATGCCGAGGAGGAGGCAAATGCGATCGCGGTCGCGCTGCGCGAAGCGATCGAGGCTTCCGGCACGCGCGCGGCGCTGGTGACCGCCGACCGTGCGCTCGCCCGTCGCGTCGCGGCGGCACTCGGGCGCTGGAACGTTGCGTACGAGGATTCGCGCGGCAACTCGCTCCGCGAGACCCAGGCGGGCGTGTTCGCCCGGCTCGCCGCCGAAGCGGCACTCTCCGGGCTGCCTCCGGTGACGTTGCTCGCGTTGCTGAAGCACCCGCTGTTTCGTTTGGGGGCTGCAGCCGAAGAGAACGTCCGCGCGATCGCCAGCCGCGAGCGCGCGCTGCTGCGGGGTCCCGCGCCGCGGCCCGGATCCGCGGGCCTGGTGCATGCGCTTGCCGCGTTCCGGCGCGAGCGCGGAAACTTGCATCCTCGCGATCCTCGCGCCGTTCTCACCGACCCCGAGCTCGACGCCGCGGGCGGGCTGATCGAGGGCCTCGCCGCGGCATTGGCGCCGCTCGAAACGCTGACGGCGGGTCCGCAGCGGTTCGGCGAAATCGCCGCGCGCCATCGCCAGGTCGTCGCCGCGCTCGGCGCCGACGCCGCCGGCAATTTGCCGGCATTCGCCGGCGAGGACGGCTTCGCGCTCGCCGACGCGTTCGAGGAGATCGCGGCTCGAGCTGCGGCCGACGATCTCATCCTTGCCCCGCGCGATTATCCGGACCTGTTCCGGACCGCGATTGCCGACCGTGATGTGCGCGACATCCCCCGGTCCAACGCGCGGGTGCATATTCTCGGACTGTTGGAGGCACGGCTGCAAAGCTTCGATGCGGTCGTGGTCGGCGGGCTCGTGGAAGGATCCTGGCCGCCGGAGACGCGCAGCGATCCCTGGCTGAGCCGGCCGATGCGCCAGGAGCTGGGGCTCGATCTGCCGGAGCGCCGCATCGGGCTCTCCGCGCACGATTTCGCACAATGCCTCGGTGCCGCGAAGGTCGTCCTGGCACGCGCCGGCAAGCTCGGCGGGGCGCCGACGGTCGCGTCGCGATTCCTGCAGCGCCTGGCGGCCGTCGCGGGAGCGGCGCGCTGGAGCGAGGCGCTCGCCCGCGGCGGGCGATATCTTGCGCTGGCGCGCACGCTCGACCGCGCGGACTGCGTGCCCATCAAGACTCCGGCGCCGAGACCGCCGCGCGCGGCGCGGCCGAACTATCTCACCGTCACCGATGTCGAGCATTGGTTGCGCGATCCGTATACGATCTACGCGAAGCACGTGCTGCGGCTCGCTCCGCTCGATGCGGTCAATACCCCGCCCGGAGCGCGCGACCGCGGCAACCTCATTCACAACGCGATCGGCGATTTCACACAGCGCTTTGCCGAAGCGTTGCCGCCCGACGCACTCGCGGAGTTGCTGCGGCTCGGTGCCGAACGATTCAAGCCGCTCGAAGACTTTCCGGAAGCGCGCGCGTTCTGGTGGCCGCGCTTCCTGCGGATCGCGGCCTGGTTCGTCGGCTGGGACGCGGTGCGGCGTGCCGACCTCGCCGCGAGTCGCGCGGAAATTCGCGGCGAGATCACCATCCCGCTCGGCGATCGCAGCTTCCGGCTGGCGGCGCGCGCCGACCGCATCGATCGGTTGCTCGACGGCCGCTACGTCATCGTCGATTACAAGACCGGCGAGGTGCGCACCGAAAAACAGGTGCGCGCCGGACTGGCGCCGCAGCTCACGCTGGAGGCCGCCATTCTCCGCAACGGCGGCTTTCCCGAGATTGATCGCGGCGCGTCGGTGGCCGAGCTCGTCTATGTGCAGCTCAAGGGCGGCGAGCCCGCCGGCGAGGAAATCCGCATCGACTTCAAGCAAGGCACACCCGACGGCCAAGCCGATCGCGCGCTCGCGCGTTTCACCGGGCTCGTCGCGCGCTTCGATCGCGACGATCAGCCGTTCCGATCGCTGGTGCATCCCATGTGGAAGGCCCGCTACGGGGACTACGACCATCTCGCCCGCGTCAAGGAATGGTCCTTGACCGCAGCCGCGGACGCGAACGGGTCATGACCGAGATTCTTCGGCAGATCCCCGAGGATGTCCTGCGGGTGCAGAGGGAGGCGTCGGATCCCTGCGCGTCGGCCTGGGTCGCCGCCAACGCCGGCTCGGGCAAGACCCATGTGCTGGCGCAGCGCGTCGTCCGGCTCCTGCTCCGAGGCGTCGAACCCGCGAAGATCCTGTGCCTGACCTTCACCAAGGCGGCCGCCGCCAATATGGCCAATCAGGTGTTCGCGACTCTCGCGCAATGGGTCGCGCTCGATGATGAGAAGCTCGATGGCGCCATCGCGGAAATCGAAGGAAGACGGCCGCTTCCTCCGAGCCGCGCCAGGGCCCGCCGGTTGTTCGCGGAGGCGCTGGAAACCCCCGGCGGCCTCAAGGTGCAGACGATCCACGCGTTCTGCACCCGGCTGCTCCACCAGTTTCCGTTCGAGGCCGACGTGGCGGCGCGCTTTGCGGTGCTCGAGGAGTTTGCGCAGCGCGATCTGCTCGAACGGCTGCGCCTGGAAGTGCTGCTCAAAGCGGCCGGCGCGCCGGAGAGCCCGCTGGGGCGGGCGCTCGCGGCCGCGATCACGGCGGGCGCCGACAAGGCGTTCGGCGCCGCCGTCGAAGACTTGATCGAGAAGCGCGACGCGTTGATCGCCTGGATCGAGCGCGCCGGCGGCGTCGAACCGGCGATCGCCGAGCTTTCGGCGGCGCTCGGCGTGGCGCCCGCCGAAACGCTGGAAACGATCGAGCTCAAGATGACGCAAAGCCCGCACCTGCCGGTGGCGGAATGGCATGCCATCGCTACGCTATTGGCTGCAGGATCGAAACGCGAGTGCGACCAGGCCGCGCGCCTGCGGGCGGCCGCGAGCATGCCCGCCGCGGCACGGGCGCAAATCTATCTATTGGTGTTCCTCACCGCCAAAGGCGAGCCGCGCAATCGGATCGTCACCGGGGCCTTCGCGGCGAAACATGGTGAGCTTGCCGGGCGCCTCGATGCCGAGCAGGCGCGGCTCGAGCCGCTGGTGCTGCAGCGCCGTGCCGTGCTCGCCCGCGATCGCACCGCGGCGGCGCTCACGGTCGCGGAAGCAGTGATCCGCCGCTATCGCCGCGAGAAGGAAAACCGCGGCCTGCTCGATTACGACGACCTGATCGCAAAGAGCCTCAATCTGCTCGCCAACATCGAGGCGGCCTGGGTGCATTACAAGCTCGATCTCGGCATCGATCATGTGCTGATCGACGAGGCGCAAGATACCAGTCCGCCGCAATGGGAGATCATCCGCAGACTGGTATCCGAGTTCACGGCCGGGGAGGGGGTACGCCAGCCGCAGACGCGCAGCATTTTTGCGGTCGGCGACGAGAAGCAGTCGATCTTCTCCTTTCAGGGCGCCGCTCCGGAAAAGTTCGCCGACATGGCGCGCCATTTCGCGGCCCGGCATCGCGACGCGGAGCTCGCGTTTCGCCATTGCAAATTCCAGTTTTCGTTCCGATCCGGCACCAACGTGCTCGGCGCGGTCGACACGGTGTTTGCGGCTCCTGAGATTTTCCCGAGCATCACCAGCGATGCGGACGGCGTTCCGCCGCATATCGCGTTGCCGGGAAAGGCGCCTGGCCTCGTCGAGATCTGGCCGCCGATCGCGGCGGCGCCGCCGCCCGAGATCGAGGCCTGGGATGCGCCGTTCGACGAACCTTCCCAGTCCAATCCGCAGGCGAAGCTCGCCGAGCGTATTGCAGCCACGATCCGTATCCTGCTCGATCAGGGCCGCAGCCCCGGCGACGTCCTCGTCCTGGTGCGCCAGCGCGGGGCCTTGTTCGAGGCGATCATTCGCGCGCTCAAGAACGCCGCCGTCGCGGTTGCGGGCGCCGACCGGCTGGTGCTGACCGAGCACATCGCGGTCATGGATCTCTTGGTGCTCGCCGACGCACTGCTCCACGAAAGCGACGATCTTGCGCTCGCGACCGTGCTCAAGAGCCCGCTGTTCGGGCTCGACGAGGACCAATTGTTCACGCTTGCCTGGGGCCGCGGCGGCACGCTGCGGGCAGCGCTGAGAGAGGCCAAGAACCCGCCGTGCGCGGCGGCGGCCGCAAAGCTCGAGCGCCTCGCCGACGTCGCCCGCCGCGAACCGCCGTTCGACTTCTATGCGCGCCTGCTCGGCGGCGAAGGCGGACGCCGGCAGATTCTGGCGCGGCTCGGCGCGGAAGCCGCCGATGCGCTCGATGAATTCTTGAACCTTGCGCTCGCCTACGAAGGGACCGAGGCGCCCTCGTTGCAGGGTTTCGTCGCGTTCATGCGCGCGGCGGCCACGGAGGTGAAGCGCGATATGGACATCGTCCGCGACGAAGTCCGGGTCATGACCGTGCACGGCGCCAAAGGCCTCGAAGCGCCGATCGTGATCCTGGCCGACACGACCACGCGCCCGACCGGGCCGCGCGACCCGCGGATTCTGATGCTCGCGCGTCCGGGCGCGCCGGCGGGCGCCCCGGATTGCCTGGTCTGGGCGGGCGCCAAGGACCACGACGTGCCGGCAATGGCGGCGGCCCGCGGACGAGCCCGCACCGAGGCCGAAAACGAGTACCGGCGGCTGCTCTATGTGGCGATGACGCGGGCGGCCGAGCATTTGATCGTGTGCGGCGCGCACGGCGCCAACGGCAAGCCGGCCGGCTGCTGGTTCGACCTCGTCCACGACGCGCTCGCGCCGAATGCGACGGACGAGCCGGCCATCGACGGCGACGGCACGGTGCTGCGCTGGCGAAAAATCGCGGGCGGGATGCCGACGCGGCCGCCGCCCCATCGCGAGCCCGAGCCGATCGAGATCCCCGTCTGGCTCTCCCGAACCATGGAGGAAGCGCCCATTCGCCCACCGGCGCTCTCGCCATCTCGCGCGCTCAAGCCAACTGATTCGAGCCCCCGCGGGAGCACCGATCCGGACAGCCAGGCCCTGCTGCGCGGCCGGCTGGCGCACCGCCTGATGCAGTCGTTGCCCGACGTTGCCTTGGAACGGCGCGCCGAAGTGGCGCGCCGGCATCTCGATCGCGTCGCAACGCAATGGGCCGAGGCGGAGCGCGACCGTTTGATCGCGGAAGTGCTCGCGGTCCTCGGCGACTCGCGGTTTGCCGTCCTGTTCGGGCCCGGAACGCGCGCCGAAGTGCCGATCCGGGGCCGCATTGCCAGGGTCGCGCGCGCGCCGCTCTTGGTGTCCGGCCAAGTCGACCGGCTCGCGGTCACCGAGGGGAGCATCCTCATCGCCGATTACAAGACGGACCGGCCGGCGCCGCGCCGGCCCGAGGACGCGCCGCCTGCCTATGTGGCACAGCTCGCGCTCTACCGCGCGGTGCTGGAAAAAATCTACCCGGGCCGCGAAGTTCGCGCCGCCCTGCTATGGACCGACAGCCTCGACCTCGCGGAGGTTTCCGCTTCCGCGCTCGACGCGGCGCTTGCGGCGGCGCTCAAAGCTTAAGTTTCGTAAGTTTCGCCGGTTTTCATGGCAGCCCTGCCGCCGGCGGCTCCTTGACGCTCGCGGCCGGCGTTTCTACGTTCGGATCTACGATTCCGTGGGCGCCGGACGCGCCCTTTTTTAGGCAAAAATACGAGGTGCCCCATGGGCGTGGGCAAAGTGTCCGACGCGACCTTCGATGCCGAAGTGCTCAAGGCGCAGGAGCCGGTGGTGGTCGATTTCTGGGCCGAATGGTGCGGCCCGTGCCGGATGATCGCGCCGGCGCTCGAGGAGATCGCCGGCACGATGGCGGGCAGGATCAAGGTGGTGAAGCTCAATGTCGACGAGAACCCGGCGACCGCGACCAAGTACGGCATCATGTCGATCCCGACCCTGATGATCTTCAAGAAGGGGGAGCTCGCCTCGCGCCAGATCGGCGCCGCCCCGAAGCAGAAGCTCGAGCAGTGGATCACCGCCGCGGTGTGAGCTCCCGAAACGTTCCCCAAGCGGAGCGGGTTTCTGCTGTTGTCATTCCGGCCGAGCGCGAAGCGCGAGAGCCGGAACCCATGACCACCACCTTTCATCTATAGTCACCAAGCTTGTGTTCATGGATTCCGGCTCGGCGCTCCCCCGCATCAAGTGCGGGGTCGCTGGGCCGGAACGACGGACCATGAGAAGGTCCTCGCGAGGGAAAGCATGCCTCCACCGAAACCCCCGGCGTTCGAGACGCTGAGCCTGCACGCCGGCCAGCATCCCGACCCCGTCACCGGGGCGCGTGCGACGCCGATCTATCAGACCACCTCGTTCGTGTTCCAGGATACGGACCACGCCGCTGCCCTGTTCAACCTGGAGCGCGCCGGACACATCTACACCCGCATCTCCAACCCGACGACGGCCGTGCTGGAGGAGCGGCTCGCCGCGCTCGAGGCGGGCGTCGGCGCAGTGTGCACCGCCAGCGGCATGGCCGCGATGCATCTCGCCATCGCCACGCTGCTTAACGCCGGCGATCACATCGTCTCGTCCGCCTCGCTCTACGGCGGCACCATCAACCTGCTCACCCACACCCTGCCGCGCTTCGGCATCACCACGACCTTCGTCAAGCCGCGCGATCACGACGGCTTCCGGGCCGCCATGCGGCCCGACACGAAACTCGTCATCGCCGAGACCATCGGCAATCCGGGGCTCGAGGTGCTCGACATCCCGCAAGTCGCGGGGATTGCGCATAAGGCCGGCGTTCCGCTGCTGATCGACAACACGTTCGCGACGCCGTATCTCAGCCGGCCGATCGAGCTCGGCGCCGACATCGTGATGCATTCCATCACCAAATGGATCGGCGGCCACGGCATCGCCATCGGCGGCGTGCTCGTCGACGGCGGCCGTTTCGACTATCAGGCCTCCGGAAAATTTCCGACGATCACCGAGCCCTATGCCGGCTATCACGGCATCGTCTTCGCCGAGGAATTCGGCCCGTCGGCCTTCAACATGCGGGCGCGCGCCGAGGGCTTGCGCGATTTCGGCGCGTGCCTGTCGCCCACCAATGCCTTCCATCTCCTGCAGGGCGTCGAGACGCTCTCCTTGCGCATGCAGCGCCACATGGAGAACACCGCGGCATTGGTCGAGTTTCTGACCAAGCACAAGGCGGTGGCCTGGGTGCTCCATCCGTCGCTGGAATCGCACCAGGATTTTGCGCTCGCCAAGCGCCTGCTGCCCAAGGGCGCCGGCGCGATCATCAGCTGCGGCATCAAGGGCGGGCGCCCGGCGGGAAGGAAATTCATCGAGAGCCTGCGGCTCGCGAGCCATCTCGCCAACGTCGGCGACGCCAAGACCCTGGTGATCCATCCGGCGAGCACCACGCACCAGCAGATGGACGCGCCGCAGCTCAAGGAGGCCGGCCTGGGCGAGGAGCTAGTGCGCATCTCGGTCGGGCTCGAGGCGGCGAGCGACATCGTCGAGGATCTCGCCCAGGCGCTGCGCGCCTCGCAGAAGGCGTGAAAGTGCAGCTCGTCGTCGACGGCGCAAAGATCTTTGCCGGCACCGGCGGCCGCGCGCCCGATCCCGCGCTGCCGCTCGTCGTCTTCCTGCACGGCGCCGGGCTCGATCACACGGTTTGGGCCCTGCTGGCGCGCTGGTTCGCGCATCGCGGGTTCGGCGTGCTGGCCCCCGACCTGCCCGGACACGGGCGCTCGGAGGGCGAGCCGCTCCAATCGATCGACGCCATGGCCGACTTCACCGCGGCGCTCATTGCGGCCGCGGGCGCCCGCAACGCGATGATCGTCGGCCATTCCATGGGCTCGCTGGTCGCGCTCGAGACCGCCGCGCGGCACCCGGACAAGGTCGCCGCGCTCGGCTTGATCGCCGCCGCGGCCGCGATGCCGGTGTCGCCGGACCTGCTCAAAGCCGCCGAGGCGAACGATCTCGCCGCGATCGACATGGTGTCGATCTGGGGCTACGGCGTTGCGGCCGGCATCGGCGGCTCGCTTGTGCCCGGCGCCTGGATGCTGGGAGCCGGCCGGCGCCTGCTCGAACGCGCGCGCCCCGGCGTGCTGTTCCGGGATCTCTTCGCCTGCAATGCGTATCGGGACGGGCTTGCGTCGGCCGCCAAGGTAAAAGTGCCGGCGACGCTCGTGCTCGGCGAGCGCGATCTGATGACGCCCGCCAAGGCCGGCCGAGAGCTTGCCGCCGCCCTGCCCGACGCGCGCGTCGTGGCGCTCAAGGGCGCCGGCCACATGCTGATGAGCGAACGGCCCGACGAGGTGCTCGGCGCGCTGCGGGAGTTTGCGAAGGACTGCGTCGCGAGCGGGCGTGAGGCCGCGCAGTGAGCCGGTCGATCTAAGGCGCCGGGTTCGGAATCACGCGCTGCGGCGCTTTCTCGTGCGCGCAGCTTTCTTGGCGGCCTGCGAGCGCGCCGTCTTCGACGGACGGCCGACGGCGCGCGAGGGGACGCGCTTGCCTTCCCGGCGCGCCTCGGACAGGCCGATCGCGATCGCCTGCCTGCGGCTCTTGACCTTGCCGCCTTTGCCGCCCTTGCCGCTCTTGAGCGTGCCGCGCTTGAACTTGCGCATCTCGCGCTCCACGTCCTTCGAAGCGCCGGGTGAATATCTCCTCGCCATATCGGATCCTCCTTTTGCCGCGGGGCTCGGGCCGTTGCGCTCAAGCTTCAATGAGCGTCGATCTCCGGCAATTCGGGCCGATAACTCCATCCCTCAAGCAAGCGTTCCGCTCCCCTGTTCCGGCCGCGTGATATTCGTTCAAACTCGACACCCTCGCTCGCGGGTCATCGCTTGCCTGGAGGAAGCCCAAGATCGGTTGGTCGAATCGAGTCTCGTGAACATTCTTCTTGACGAAGAATCTCCGACGCTCGCCCACCATGCTCTTCGATTTTTACCCAACCCGGAGGCGGTCGCGATCCGAATAGGGATCGATCTCGACCACGATCTTCTTGACCGCAGCGCTCGGCGCCTTGCGCCGGCCGACGGCCTCCATCTTGATGAAGCCGGCCGCTTCCAGTTTCGCCAGCGTGCGCGTGAGGTTCGGCTGCGCCCGCCCGGTCAGCTGCGCCAGCTCGGCGACCGAGCGCGGCTTGCGGTCGCGGATCATGGCAAGAAGCCGCCGGTTCTCCGGCGTCAACAGGCGCACCACCGCTTCGATCGAATGGAAGCTCGGCATGGCCGCGTCGGCCGGGGCCGGCCGCTCGCCGCGCGCAACGGCCCTCATCTCCCGTTCGAGCGAATCCATGCTCCGAATTTTGTATCGCTTCACGTCATCACCTCTTCTTCTCGTCGACCTTGACAACGGTCTCCGGAATGCCGCGATCGGTCAAAATCCTGCGGACTTCGCGAAAAAAGTCTTGCAGCAGAGTATCCGCATCCTTGAACGCATAAGGCCGCGCTGGATCGTCCTCCGTCCGATGCCAGTGATCGCTGGCCTCCGGCGGCCGCCTGAACCGAGAACCCCTGGCCGAAACGCCGTGGGCGTTGTCGAAGCCGACCACCCGCACGCCGTTCGGAGCGTGCAGCGTGAACGAGTAGGACAGGCCATGCGGCCGCTGCCCGGTCGGCTCGACGCGCTTGATCTCGAACTTGATCCAGTAGCCCTTTTCGAGGTGGTGGACGCGTCCGTCGAAGGCCAGCAGAAACTCGAGGGTGTATTCAGGTTCTCGGCCAGACATAGGAATATCATATCATGATATGATATATTTTGCCTCGCCTTCGGTCAAGTGTCGGCTGCGAAGCGCGACGCATGGAAGCCGGAACCGACGACCATCGCTCCATCCGTAATTGCTAAGAGCCAGGCGGGCATAGGCCCGGCTCGGGATTCTCGGGAACAAGCCGGGGTCGCTGGGCGGGGAAGATGAGGTTTGGGACCTTGACTTGGAGCTTGTGACGAATTATGAGATTCGTCAGCCTTCACCCCGAGTCCGGAACCCCGCACCGCCATGAACCCCCAGGTCAAGCTCAGGCCCGACGACACGCGGGCGCGCATCATGGAGACCGCGGACGCGCTGTTCCGGCGCATGGGATTCGCCAAGACCGCGGTGGCCGACATCGCGGCCGAGCTCGGCATGTCGCCCGCCAACGTCTACCGCTTCTTCCCGTCCAAGAACGCCATCGTCGAGGCGATCTGCCAGCGCTGCCTTGCCGAGCTCGAGGAGCAGGCCTGGGCGGTCGCGCGCTCGAAGGCGCCGGCGACGGCCCGGGTCGAGCGGCTGTTCCTCGAGATCCTCGCCTATAACAAGGAAAATCTGCTGGAGGAACAACGAGTTCACGACATCGTGCTGGTCGCCATCGAGCACAACTGGGAAGCCATTCGGGCGCACAAGGATTCGATCGGAAACGTGCTCGAGCTGATCCTGCGCGACGGCATTGCGGCCGGCGAGTTCGAGCCGGTCGACCCGCGCGAGACCGCCGGGCTCATCAACCGCTCGATGGTGATGTTCACCCACCCCGTCCTGATCGGGCATTGCCTCGAAGAGCACCAGGATCTCGAAGCCGCGGTGCGGCAATCGGTGCGCTTCCTCCTGCGCGCCATCACCCCCCGGACCTGACCGCCATGCCGATTTCGTACCTGGCCTTGGTCTGTCCAAATTGTGACGATCGACGAATATCGTCAGTCATCACACATACGTGAACCAACGTGAAGAGGAGCTCCCCATGGCGACCTCCTGGCTGAAAATCTCCGGCGCCGTGCAGATCGCGGGCGCGCTCGTCTCGCTCCTCCTGCTCTCGCTCATCCTCGCCGGCTGCGATGCCCCGGCCGCGACCGCGCCCACTTCGCCCGCCGCTGCCGCCAAGCTCGAGCGGCCGGTCCAGGTCGAGCGCGTGAAATTCGAGCGCGACGGCGCAAATCGCGAGTTCGTCGGCGTGGTGCGGGCGCGCTACGAGACCGATCTCGGCTTTCGCGTCGCCGGAAAAATCGTGAGCCGGCTCATCAACAACGGCGACGTCGTGCATGCCGGCGACGTCATCGCGCGACTCGACCCGCAGGATTTCGTGCTGCAGGTGGAAAGCGCCGAGGCCGAGCTCGCGGCGGCGACGTCGAATCTCGCCCAGGCCAGGGCCGAAGCGGAGCGCTATGCGACGTTGAAAACCCGCGGCTTCGCGGCGGTCGCCGATTTCGACCGCAAGAACGCCGCCAGGGACGAGGCCGAGGGCCGGCTCGAGCGTGCCCGCCGCACGCTCGATCTCGCGCGCAACCAGCTCTCCTATGCGGAGCTCAAGGCCGACGCGGACGGCGTCATCACCGCGACCCCGGCGGAAGCCGGCCAGGTGGTGGCGATCGGGCAATCGGTGGCGCGGCTCGCGCGGCACGGCGAGAAGGAGGCGGTGGTCGCCCTGCCGGAAAGCTGGCTCGGCGAGGCGCGCAAATCGCAAGCGAGCGTGCGGCTATGGTCGGATCCCGACCGCCGCTTCACCGCCCGCCTGCGCGAGCTCTCGCCGCAGGCCGATGCGGCAACCCGCACCTACGCCGGCCGCTTCACCATCGCGGACGCGGACGAGACCGTCGCGCTCGGCATGACCGCGACGGTGACGCTCGCGCGCACCACCGACGCGAAGATCGCAAAACTGCCGCTCGCGGCGGTGCTCAACCGCGGCAGCGGACCCGCGGTCTACGTCGTCGACGCCTCCGGCGTGCTGGAAGTGCGCGACGTGAAAGTCGCGGCATTCACCGAGGATGCCGCGCTCGTCACCGACGGCGTTCGGGACGGCGAAGTAGTCGTCACGCTCGGCGTGCAAAAGCTCCAGGCGGGTCTCAAGGTCCATACCGTGGACGCCCGCTGAAGCGGAGGCGCAACCATGCAACGCTTCAACCTCTCCCAATGGGCGATCACGCACCGGGCGCTGGTGCTGTTCATGATCCTGGTGCTCGGCGCGGCGGGTGCCTTCTCCTATTTCAAGCTCGGCCGCGGCGAGGACCCCTCGTTCACCATCAAGGTCATGATCGTGAACGTGGCCTGGCCGGGCGCGACCGCCGCGGAGATGCAGGAGCAGGTGGCCGACAAGATCGAGAAGAAGCTCCAGGAGCTGCCCTATCTCGATCGCGTCGAGAGCTATGCGCAGCCGGGCGTCGCCTTCATCCAGGTGTTTCTCACCGACAAGACCCCGCCCGCCAAGGTCAAGGACCTCTGGTACCAGGTCCGCAAAAAAGTCTCCGACATCCGCGGCGAGCTGCCGGCCGGGGTCATCGGGCCGCGCTTCAACGACGAATACGGCGACGTCTATTCGGCGATCTATATGCTGACCGCCGACGGGCTCGATCCGGCGGCGCTGAAAGCCCGCGCCGAGGACGTGCGCCAGAACCTGCTGCGGGTGCCGGACGTCAACAAGGTCGACATCATCGGTGAGCGCCCGCAGAAGATCTTCATCGAGTTGAGCCATGCCAAGCTGGCGACACTCGGCCTGACCCCGCAGCAGATCTTCGACAGCGTCGCGCGCCAGAACGCGGTGGTGTCCGGCGGCACGATCGACACCGCCGCCGATCGCATCAACCTGCGGGTGACCGGCGGCTTCTCCGGCGCCGCGGCGATCGCCGCGGTCCCGGTGCAGGCCGGCGGCCAGATTTTCCGGCTCGGCGATATCGCCAACGTCACGCGCGGCTACGAGGATCCGCCGAGCTTCATCGTGCGCGAGGGCGGCAAGCCGGCGATCGGGCTCGGCGTCTCCATGCAGGACGGCGCCAACATCATCACGCTCGGCGAAAATCTCAAGCGCGCGATGCGCGCGATCACCGCGGCGCTGCCGGTGGGGATCGAAGTCACGCAGATCGCCGACCAGCCCAACATCGTCGAGCATTCGATTTCCGAGTTCGTCGAATCCTTCGTCGAGGCGCTCGGCATCGTGCTGCTGGTGAGCTTCGTCTCGCTCGGCTGGCGCACCGGCATCGTGGTCGCGCTCTCGGTGCCGCTGGTGCTGGCGATCGTGTTCGTCGTGATGTACGCGGCCGGGCTCGACCTGCACCGCATCACCCTCGGCGCGCTCGTCATCGCGCTCGGGCTTCTGGTCGACGACGCCATCATCGCGGTGGAGATGATGGTGGTGAAGATGGAGCAGGGCTTCGACCGCGCCCGCGCCGCGACCTTCGCGTGGACCTCGACCGCGTTCCCGATGCTCACCGGCACGCTGGTGACCGCCGCGGGTTTCCTGCCGGTCGGTTTCGCCAAATCGAGCGCGGGCGAATATGCCGGCGGCATTTTCTGGATCGTGAGCCTGGCGCTGATCGCCTCCTGGTTCGTGGCGGTGGTGTTCACGCCCTATCTCGGCCTGAAGCTGCTGCCGGATTTTTCCAAGAAACGCGGCGCGCACGGCGATCCGCAGGCGATCTACGACACCCGCATCTACCGGGCGCTGCGGAGAATGATCGAGGCGTCATTGCGCCGGCGGCGCGCCGTGATCGCCGTCACGGGGCTGCTGTTCGCGGCCGCGGTCGCGGGATTTCCCCTGGTGCAGCAGCAATTCTTCCCGACCTCGACCCGGACCGAGCTGTTTCTCGAAATGCGGCTACCGGAAGGCACCGCGATCGGCGTCACCGATGCGACCGCGCGCAAGGCCGAGCGCCTCATCGGCGACGATCCCGACGTCGTTACCTACACCACCTACGTCGGCCAGGGCTCGCCGCGTTTCTGGCTCGGCCTCAATCCCGTGCTGCCGAATGCGAATTTCGCCCAGATCGTGACGGTGACCAAGGACCTCGAAGCGCGCGAGCGCGTCAAGGCGCGGCTCGACCGGGCGATCGCCGAGGGCGCGCTGCCGGAGGCGCGCGTGCGCACCGACCGCTTCGTGTTCGGGCCGCCGGTTGGCTTCCCGGTGCAGTTCCGCGTCGTCGGACGCGACCCGATGCAAGTGCGCGCCATCGCCGAGCAGGTCCGCACCGTGATGGCGGCGAACGACAAAATGGTCGACCCGCACCTCAACTGGACCGAGCAGCAGAAATCGATCCGGCTCGAAGTCGACCAGGACCGCGCCCGCGCCTTGGGGCTCACGCCGCAGGACGTGGCGCAGACCCTGCAAACGCTGCTGTCGGGCTACACCGTCACCCAGCACCGGGAAGGCATCGAGCACATCGACGTCGTCGCCCGCGCGGTCCCGGCGGAGCGGCTCGAGCTCGGCCGCCTGCCTGCCCTCACCATCGCCACGCGCGACGGCATCGCAGTGCCGCTCTCGCAGATCGCCCGCCTGCATTACGAATACGAGGAGCCGATCCTGTGGCGGCGCAACCGCGACATCGTGCTCACCGTGCGCGGCGACATCGTCGACGGCGTGCAGGCACCGGACGTGACCAATGCGATCGCGCCGAAGCTGCAGGCCATCAAGGCCGCGCTGCCCTACGGCTACCGTATCGAGACCGGCGGCGCGATCGAGGAGAGCGTCAAGGCCAATGGCGCGCTGATCGCGGTGTTCCCGGTCATGGCGGTGGTCATGCTCGGCCTGCTGATGGTGCAGCTGCAGAGCTTCTCGCGCCTTGCGCTGGTGTTCCTGACCGCGCCGCTCGGCCTGATCGGCGCAACCGGCGCGCTCCTGTTGTCGGACCGGCCGTTCGGCTTCGTGGCGCTGCTCGGGCTCATCGCGCTCGCCGGCATGATCATGCGCAACAGCGTGATCCTGGTCGACCAGATCGAGCACGACATCGCGGAAGGCCACGGCCGCCATCGCGCCGTCGTGGATGCGACCGTGCGCCGCGCGCGGCCCGTGGTGCTCACCGCGCTCGCCGCCATCCTGGGCATGATCCCGCTGGCGCGGAGCCTGTTCTGGGGCCCGATGGCGATCACCATCATGGGCGGCCTGTTCGTCGCGACGGCGCTGACCTTGCTGGTCGTGCCGGCGCTCTATGCACTGTGGTTCCGCGTGCGCGAGGACGAGCGGGCGGACGGGTTCGACGCCGAGCCGGCGCCTGCGTTCGGCCGCAGCATGGCTCCCATGCCGATCGCCGCGGAATGACCGGCCGAACCCGCAGGGCCTACAGGAGTTCTCGAACCCGAGGGACGCGAAACCAACTCCGAGATTTTGATCGATAGCGCGAGACGATCGTGGAGGACGCAATGCGAGCACTCATGGCTGCGATCTTGCTCACCCTCGGCGCGGTTGTGGCGGCCCCGGCCGTCGCCGATCTCACCGGCTGGAGGCTGGCGCGCTCCGCCGCGCCGCCGGCCCAAGATCAAATTTTCGGGCAGGATCGCCCGGTCGACAAATTGTCGCTGAGCCGGCCGAGCTGGGAGCGCGCCGCTGGACTCCTGGTCGGCGAGCTCACGCTCAGCAACGGCAACAATTATCCGGTGAGCAACGTGATCATCGCCTGCGATTTTTTCGACGCGTCCGGCAATCCTTTGGGCTCGCACGGCACCGCGATCCGCCGCATCTTCGAGCCGGGCAAGTCCCGGATCGACGGCATCGAGTTCGTCCGCCGCGCGCCCGACATGCAGGGCGGGGCGTGCCGCACGCTTTCCGCGAAACCGGCGCGATCGGCCCAGCCAAACGACATGGAGTGAGACGAGGCCGTAGCCCGGATGAAGCGACGCGACGCGGCGCGTAATCCGGGAGATTGCGGCGAGCGCATGGGCTGACCCCGGATTTCGCTGCGCTCCATCCGGGCTACGGCCCGCTTCCCCGGCAACCCTGCGCGGCGCTCCGCGCTTGTAAGTACATGGCTACCGTCTCGCTTCGTCGCCTGCGCTCCGCGGTGAAGGGATCGCGGCGCTGGCTGCGGTGGAAGGTCAGGTCCCGATCGCCGCGCCGGCTGCGTCGCACCATCGCGGCCTATCGCGGCGCGCGCCGATCGCTGCACGCGCCCATCTCCAGCCAGAGCCGGCACGGGCTCGACTGGCTCAATTTCTTCCTGGCCGACGTCCAGACCGGGTTCGGCTCGTTCGTGGCCTTCTACCTCGCGGATCTCGGCTGGTCGAAGGCGCAGGTCGGCCTGGCGCTGACGACCGGCACGCTCGCGGGCGTCCTCGGGCAGATTCCCGGCGGCGCGCTCACCGACGCGTTCCGCCGGAAACGCGCGCTGGCCGCGATCGGCATCATCATGATCGCCGCTTCCGCGCTGATCCTCGCGCTGGTGCCGACCTTCCCGCTGGTGTTCCTGGCCGAGATCCTGCACGGGCTCACCGCCGGGATCGTCACGCCGGTGATCGCCGCGATCAGCCTCGGCCTCGTCGGCCGCCGCGCGATGTCGACGCGCACCGGGCGGAATTTTCGGTTCGACGCGGCCGGCAACGCCCTCACCGCCGGCGCCATGGGGATGGCCGGCGATTATTTCCGCAAGAGCGCCATCTTCCTCGCCTCGGCGGCGCTGTGCATCCCGGCGCTGTTCGCGCTCAGCCGGATCAAGCCCGAGGAGATCGATTACGCGCGCGCCCGCAACGCCGGCACCGGCGAGCAGGCCAAGAGCTTCCAGCGCATCTTCGAACTGGGCAAGAACCGCAAGCTCTACCTCTTCGCGGCTTGCGCCTTCCTGTTCCAGTTCGCCGACGCTTCGATGCTGCCGATCGTCGGCGAGAATCTGGCACAGAGCCAAGCCGGCGCGTCGTCGCTGATGATGTCAGGCCTGATCGTCGCGCCGCAGGTCGTGGTCTCCATGCTCTCGCCGTGGGTCGGCTATCATTCGGAGCGTTTTGGACGCAAACCGCTGCTCATGCTCGGCTTCGCGCTCGAGATTCCGCGCGCGCTGCTGTTCGCATTCTCCAGCGACTATCCGGTGCTGGTCATCGGACAATTGCTCGACGGGGTCAGCGGCGCGACCGTGACCGTGCTCACCATCCTGGTGATCACCGACATCACCACCGGGACCGGCCGCTTCAATCTCGCGCGCGGAATGGTGGGCACGCTGCTCGCCGTTGCGGCCTCGCTCAGCACCGCGGCGACCGGATTTCTGTTCCAGAGCTTCGGCCATTGGGCCGGCTTCTTCACGCTGGCGGGCGTCGCCGCAGCCGCGACGCTTTTGCTGTGGCTCGCCATGCCGGAAACCAAGCCGGCGGAATATCTGGATTGATGCGGCGCGGCTGGGTTCCGTAGCCGGGATGGAGCGCAGCGAAGCTGCACGTAATCCGGGAAGGGTGTCCCCGGATTACGCGGGCGCTGCGCGCCCGCTCCATCCGGGCTACGATCTTTTTCAATCAGCTCGGCAGGGTGCCGTTCTGCGCCAAAACTTCGCCGGCGAGATAGAGCGAGCCGGTGATCAGGATGCGCGGGCTCGCCTCGACATCGAGCCGAGCGATTCCGGCGAGCGCCGGCTCGATGCCGTCGCTGACCTCGGCCGGAATGCCGATCCGGCGCGCCGCCGCGGCGATCGCGTCGGGTGGAAGGGTGTTTTCCTGATGGATCGGCACCGCGATCAGGCGGCGGGCGAGCCCGGCGAAATTGCGCAGAAAACCCTCCAGGTCCTTGGTGGCGAGCATGCCGACGACCAGCACCAGCGGCCGCGGCACCCGTTCCTCCATGTCGGCGACCGCCGCGGCGACCGCGCGTCCGCCCTCGGGATTGTGCGCGCCGTCGAGCCAAAGCTCGCCGCCTTCCGGGGCGAGCGGCGGCAAGCGGCCGGCGGTCAGCCGCTGCAAGCGGGCCGGCCAATCCACCTTGAGGAGGCCGGTCTCGAATGCGGCGGCGCCGATCCCCGCGTCGCCGAGGCTGCGCAGCGCCGCAATCGCAGTCCCGGCATTGTCGAGCTGATGGCGCCCGAACAGCCGCGGACGCGGCAGGTCGAGCAGGCCGTGCTCATCCTGATAGACCAGCCGCCCGTGCTCCTGCGAGACCAGCCAATGCTCGCCCGCCACCGCCAGCGGCGCGCCGAGCCGCGCCGCCTGGCGCTCGATCACGCCGCGCGCCTCGTCTGTCTGCGGGGCGATCACCGCCGGCACGCCGGGCTTGAGAATGCCGGCCTTCTCGGCCGCGATCTTCACGATGCTGTCGCCGAGATATTCGACGTGATCGAGCGAGACCGAAGTGATCACCGTCGCGACCGGGCGCTCGACGACGTTGGTCGCGTCGAGCCGGCCGCCGAGCCCGACTTCCAGCAACAGCATGTCGGCCGGCTGGCGGGAGAACAACAGCAGCCCGGCGGCCGTGGTGATCTCGAATACGGTGATCGGCGAGCCGGCATTGGCGCGCTCGCATTCGCTCAGTGCATCGGCGAGTGCCGCGTCGGAGACCAGCACGCCGCCGCCCGGACGCCCGAGCCGAAACCGTTCGTTGACGCGCACGAGGTTGGGCGAGGTGTAGACGTGCACGGTGCGGCCCGCCGCCTCCAGCATCGCGCGCAAAAAAGCGATGGTCGAACCCTTGCCGTTGGTGCCGCCGACGTGAACGACCGGCGGCAGCCGCTGCTGCGGGTGACCGAGCCGCTCCAACAGGCGCAGCACGCGATCGAGCGAGAGATCGATCCGCTTGGGGTGGAGCGCGAGCAGCCGAGCGACGATGGCGTCGACCGGCGTCACGAAATCATCTCTTTGCGCCCGTGCGCTCACGCCGACCCCGGAGCCGGCAGCGCCGCCGCATCGCTCGGCGCCGGCGCCTTGGTCAGCACGCGGCACAGGCGCGCCAGCGTCGCACGCAACTGGTGACGATGCACGACGAGATCCACCATGCCGTGATCCTTGAGATATTCGGCGCGCTGGAAGCCGTCGGGCAGCTTTTCGCGAATGGTCTGCTCGATCACGCGCGGACCGGCAAAGCCGATCAGCGCTCCCGGCTCGGCGATGTGCACGTCGCCGAGCATCGCATAGGAGGCGGTCACGCCGCCGGTGGTCGGGTTGGTGAGCACGACGATGTAGGGCTTCCTCGCCTCGCGCAGTTCCTGGACTGCCACCGTGGTACGCGGCAGCTGCATCAGCGAGAGAATACCCTCCTGCATGCGGGCGCCGCCCGAGGCCGCGAACAGGATGAAGGGCGTTGCGCGCCTGATTGCGGTTTCCAATCCGGTGATCACCGCCTCGCCGGCGGCCATGCCGAGCGAGCCGCCCAGAAAATCGAAGTCCTGGACGCCTGCGGTCACCGGCAGGCCTTCCAATCGGCCGAAGCCGAGCTTGACCGCGTCCTCGAGCCCGGTCTTGGCGCGGGCGTCCTTGAGCCGCTCGGCATAGCGGCGCTCGTCGCGGAATTTCAGCGGATCGGCCGCGACTTCCGGAACCGGGATGTCCTCGAACTCCGCATCGTCGAACAGCGCCTTGAGCCGGGCGGCCGCGCTCATGCGCATGTGATAGTTCGAAGTCGGGATGACGAATTGATTGGCCTCAAGGTCCCTGTAAAACACGAGCTGCCCGGTTTCCGGACATTTGACCCAAAGGTTCTCCGGCACTTCCCGGCGCAGGAAGCTGCGGATTTTCGGGCGCACCACATTGGAGATCCAGTTCATGGCGACGCACCCACAAGAATCCGATGCTGTTTGTTAAGATGTGTTGTTTGTTTGTTCACAGTGAAGTTTCCAGGCATTGAAGCTCATTCCGCGGCCTGCTGGCGCGCGCCGCGCACCCCGGCCGAGAGGGCGGCGACCAGCTCGGTCACCGCGGGAACCGTGCGCTCGCTCGCTTTCCCCGCCTGGTCGAGGCTTCCCCGGATCGCCTCGACCAGGGCCGTGCCGACGACCACCCCATCCGCGCCGGCCGCGATGGCGCGGGCGTGCTCGGCGGTCTTGACCCCGAACCCGACCGCGACCGGAAGCGAAGTGTGGCGCTTGATCCGCTTGACAGCATCGACCACGCGGCGCGTGTCGGGAGCGGCCGCTCCGGTAATGCCGGTGATCGACACGTAATAGACAAATCCCGAGGTGTTGGCGAGCACGGCCGGAAGCCTTCTGTCGTCCGTGGTGGGCGTGGCGAGCCGGATGAAATTGAGCCCGGCGTTCAACGCCGGAACGCAAAGCTCGTCGTCCTCCTCTGGCGGCAGATCGACCACGATGAGGCCGTCGACGCCGGCTGTCTTGGCATCGGCGAGGAACCGCGGCACGCCGTAGATATAGATCGGATTGTAATAGCCCATCAGCACGATCGGGGTTCCCTCGTCGCCGGCCCGGAACGTGCGCACCAGGGCGAGCGTCTTCTTCAGCGTCTGGCCCGCGCAAAGCGCGCGCTGCGAGGAGGCCTGAATCGCCGGCCCGTCCGCCATCGGATCGGTGAACGGCATGCCGAGCTCGACGACGTCGGCGCCCGCACCCGGCAGGCCTTTGAGAATTTCGAGCGAAGTTTCCGGATCGGGATCGCCGGCCGTCACGAAGGCGATGAGCCCGGCGCGGCCCTGCTGTTTCAGCGCGGCGAAGCGGGCGTCGATGCGGGTGGTCATGCGCGCCGCCGCTGCAAATAATCCGCCACGCTCGCCAGATCCTTGTCGCCGCGCCCGGACAGATTGAGCACCATCAGGTGATCCTTGGGTCTCCGCGGCGCGAGATCCATCACTCTGGCCAATGCGTGCGCGGGCTCGAGTGCCGGAATGATGCCTTCGAGCTTCGAGCAAAGCTCGAACGCGGCCAGGGCCTCCTCGTCGGTCGCGGACAGGTAGGTCACGCGCTCGACCTCGTGCAGCCAGGCGTGCTCCGGACCGATTCCCGGATAATCGAGGCCGGCGGAGATCGAGTGCGCTTCCTGGATCTGGCCGTCGTCGTCCATCAGCAGATAGGTGCGGTTGCCGTGCAGCACGCCGGGCCGCCCGCCCGCGAGCGAGGCGGCATGCAGCCCGCTCGAAAGCCCGTGGCCGGCCGCCTCGACCCCGTAGATCTCGATGCCGCGGTCATCGAGAAACGGATAGAACAGCCCCAGCGCGTTCGAGCCGCCGCCGATGCAGGCGATCAGGCTGTCGGGAAGCCGGCCTTCGGCCTTGAACATCTGCGCGCGGGTCTCCTCGCCGATGATTTGTTGGAAATCGCGCACCATCATCGGATAGGGATGCGGGCCCGCCACCGTGCCGATGCAATAGAACGTCGTCTCGACGTTGGTCACCCAGTCGCGCAGCGCCTCGTTCATGGCATCTTTGAGCGTCTTGGAGCCGGACTCGACCGGCCGCACCTCGGCGCCCAGGGCGCGCATCCGCAGCACGTTCGGCTGCTGCCGCTCGACGTCGACCGTGCCCATGTAGACAATGCACGCGAGCCCGAATTTCGCGCACAACGTCGCGGTGGCGACCCCGTGCATGCCGGCGCCGGTCTCGGCGATGATCCGCTGCTTGCCCATGCGGCGGGCGAGCAGGATCTGGCCGAGCACGTTGTTCACCTTGTGCGCCCCGGTGTGGTTGAGATCCTCGCGCTTGAAATAGATTTTGGCGCCGCCGAGATGCTCGCTCATGCGCTCGGCGAAATACAGCGGGCTCGGCCGGCCCACATAGTGCTCGAGATAACCGTTCATCTCCGCCTGGAACGCGGGATCGGATTTCGCGCGCACATAGGCCGCTTCGAGCTCGAGGACGAGCGGCATCAAGGTCTCGGCGACGAAACGGCCGCCGAACATCCCGAAATGTCCGCGCTCGTCGGGACCGCCGCGGAACGTGTTCGGCTGCTGCATGCTCATGCGGGGCTCCCGGAAGCTGCGGCCATGTCAGCATGCGCTTGCCGCACGGCGCGGATGAAGGCGCGAATCTTGTCGGGATCCTTTTGTCCCGGCGCGCGCTCAACGCCCGAGGATACGTCGACGCCGGACGCACGGGTGACGCCGACCGCCTCGGCGACATTGCCGGCGTCGAGCCCGCCGGAAAGCAGGAACGGAACGCCGGGCTCGAGACTCTGCAGCAGCTTCCAGTTGAACGGATTGCCGAGCCCGCCGGGACGGGTCGCGTCCTGCGGCGGACGGGCGTCGAACAGCAGATGATCGGCAACCGCCGCATAGGCCGGCACCATCAGCAGATCCGCCGAGCTCTCGACGTGGATCGCCTTCATGACCGGCAAGCCAAAGCGCTCTTTCACCGCAGCAACGCGCTCCGGCGGCTCGCTGCCGTGCAGCTGCAGCAGGTCGGGCTGCAGCACCTCGATGACCGTCGCGAGCAAAACATTGTCGGGATCGACCGTGAGCGCCACCTTGCGGGCCCGGCCCCCGACCCGCCGGCCGAGCGCGCGCGCGGTCGCGCCGTCGAGGTGGCGCGGCGAAGGCGGAAAGAACACGAAGCCGACGAGGTCGGCCCCCGCCTCGAGGGCGACCTCGAGGGCTTCCGGCGTCTTCAGGCCGCAGATTTTCACGAGAGTGGTCATCGCTCCGCCCGCTCGACCAGCCCAATCAGCTTATCCAGTTCCGCAAGGAGAGGAGCAATTCGGTTCTCGATGACTTCCGCGATGATCTCAAGGTCGATCTGCCAATACGCATGGATCACGTGGTTCCTCAACCCCCTCAATGCATCCCACGGTATTTCGGGCGCGGCGCTGCGAACCTCTCCGGAAACTCCACCCAAAGCTTCGCCAACAATGGTGAGCGCATACAGCGCAGCATGTTGCGGCTCCCGTGCCTCCGCCAAAATATCCGCAGGCAATCCGGTTGCGTGATTTAGGGCTTGCTGCGCGAATTCACGTGCGTCGCGGAGCCGTTCGAGATCCGATCGAATCATAGCGCCTCGAGAGCGCGCGGCAACTCGACTGCCTCCCGCCCTTTCAGGCCGCTCACCAGCACGATGCCTACCGGCCGCCCAACTCGATTGGCGAGGTCGACCTCCGCCTCACAAAGCCCGAGCAAAGAAAGCCCGGGTCTCTTCTCTGCAAGAAAATCGAGCGCCTCGTCCTCGGATACATGTGCCGCGCTACCTCGTGGGAGCAGCCCGAGGATCTTGATGGGATATTTCGATTCCGTCGCCGCAACATGCATGCGAAGGATCGAGCGATTAACAGCAGGCGCGTCCATGCTCTGACCTCGGGCCCACTATACCATGGCGCATAAGCCGTCGACGGGCTGATTGAACCCAATATATAGGGCCGCTTGCCCCGGGTTCTACATCGACTGACTGGCCTGCCGTCAAGATCGGGCCCGGCCCGGCCGATGCCTACTCAGCCGCGAGACGCCGCCACACGAGCATGGCGGCGGCGAAATCCTCGAGCGCGGTGCCGACGGATTTGAACAAGGTGATCTCCTCGGCCAAGGCGCGGCCCTCGACCCTGCCGCGGCAGAGATCGAACAGGTCGCCTTGGATGTCGGCCGCGCCGATGATGCCGCGCCGGATCGGATCGGCGAGGTCCCCGGCCTCCTGGAGCGCGACCCTTGTATCCACGAAGATGCGGGCGCGGCGCAGGACGTCGTCGTCGGCCTCGCGCATGTCCGGCCGGAAGCTGCCGACGAGATCCACGTGCGTCCCGGGTTTGAGCCATTGGCCGTGGACCAGCGGCGCGGTCGACAAGGTTGCGCAGCACACGATGTCGGCGTCGCGCACGAGCCGCTCGAGGTCGTCCCCGACGGTCGCCTCGAACCCGTCCCACACCAGCGGAAACGCCAGCGTTTCGGCGCGCTGGCGCGTGCGGTTCCACAGGCTGACGCGCCGGATCGGCCGCACGCTCGCGTGCGCGCGCACGAGATGCGGCGCGAGCGCGCCGGCGCCGATCATCACCAGATGCGCGGCGTCCTGCCGGGCGAGATAGGTTGCGGCGAGCGCCGAAGCGGCCGCCGTCCGCCACGCCGTGAGCGGGCGGCCGTCGATCACCGCCAGCGGCTCGCCGGTGCGGCCGGACATCAACAGATAGGCGCCGTACACCGAGGGTTTCTCGAGCTCGGCATTGCCCGGAAAGACCGTCACCAGCTTGCAACCGAGAAATTCCTCGGCCCAGGCCGGCATCAGCAGCAGCGTGGCGTCGCCGCGCGGATGCGCGATGCGATGATGGTGGCGCACCGGCACTTCGATCTCGCTGCGGAACGCCGCCTCGAGCGCCTCGACCAGAGCCGGATAAGTCAGCGCGCGGGCGATGTCGTCGCCGCCGATGGTGCGCATGAGCGCGAGCGGCTTCAGGCAGCCGGCGGGGGCCGGTAGGTGAGCGGGGTGAGCGGGGTTGCCGCTGCCTGCTCGGCTTCGGCGCGGCGCTTCCACGCCTCGGTCTCGGCACGGGCCTCGCGCAGCTCGGCCTCGAGCCGTCGCGCCGCCCGCCGCGACTTGCGCTGGCCGAGCCAGGCCGCGATGCCCCCGACGATCACCCCGAGCATGAGCGCCAGCAGGATGACCAGGAACAGGGGCAAGTGGACCGCCAGCGCCGGAGGCTCGGAGGAGAACGGATCGAGCGACACGCCCGTCCATTGCCGGTTCGCCACCGCGAACAGGATGAGAAAAACGGCGACCGGCACCAGGATCAGCGCCTTGAGGAACGTGCGGATCATGGCTGCTCTTTCATCGTGTCGCGGACCGGCGAGCGCTCGGGCGCCAGCGATCCGCGGTCAGGCGTGACAGCGAGGCTTCGAGCAGCGATCTTGTTTCTCCCGGACCCCGGGTCACGCCGCGCGCCTGGCGACAAAGTCCGGAGCACGCACACTCTCAGCCTTCGCGATTGAGGCGCTCGCGCATTTCCTTGCCGGTCTTGAAGAACGGAACGCTCTTGCGCTCGACGGCGACGTGCGCCCCGGTGCGCGGATTGCGCCCGGTGCGGGCCGGCCGGTGCTTGACCGAAAAGGCGCCGAAGCCGCGCAACTCGACGCGATCGCCGCGGGAAAGCGCGGCGATGATCTCGCCCAAGATGGCATTGACGATGTTCTCGACGTCGCGCTGATAGAGATGCGGGTTCTGCGCCGCGATACGCTGGACGAGCTCGGATTTGATCATCGAATTGCCGCCCCTGGCCGTCGGCGTCTCGCAATCCCGCGACGCCGCAACGGGCCTCCCGACACCCCACTCGCTCAATTCGCGCTTGAAGGGTGCCAAAGGGCCAAGAGACCGTCAAGGTTGACGCGCTCGAGCGCTTGCACCGTGCCGGAGTCGGCAAGCGCGCGGGCGAGCGAACCCAGCCCGACGGCGTCGAGCGCCTTGGCGGCGGCGAGATGCAGGAAGCTGAGATCGCCGAACCGCGACTTGAGCTGCCAGTCGATGACGCGCAGCTTGGGATCGATGCTCTTTTCCTTGGCTAGCCAATCGACCGCCGATTGCTCGTCGCCGGGCTCGTCGACGAGCTTGAGCTCGATCGCCTGCCGTCCGGTGAAAATCCGCCCATCGGCC
>WNFW01000512.1_pt1 | contig 50281 bp, 48 predicted proteins | sample 5400131 | NCBI WGS metagenome assembly WNFW01 (sample SAMN13153362, study PRJNA577476) | soil metagenome | isolation source: 20 cm soil or saprolite under grassland replicate 1 | place: USA:California | collected 2016-06-15
CCCACAGCCGGCGCCGTCAGCGCGGGAGCCGATCTCGTGATTGTGGCGGGAACCATCCATATTCTCCCTTATCAGTTTTGGGTTCTACCCCAAGTGCGCCAGCCCGCAGATCTGAAAGGGAAAAGAGTCGGTATCAGCACTTTCGGCTCGGGTAGTCACCTGGCGGCTGAAGTGGCGCTGCAAACTCTCGGACTGGACCCGGTTCGCGACAAAGTTGCGATCATCCAGGTTGGAACGCAGCCGGACCGAGTGGCTGCCCTGGTTACGGGCAGAATCGAGGCGACGCCATTAGAGCCTGGATTTGGGCAGGCGGCGAAGGACAAGGGACTCACGGTGATGAGCGATCTCACCAAAACCGATGCGCCTTATTTGAATACCGTGATCGTTGCTTCACGGCGTTACATAAAAGAGAACCCGCAAGTCATCGAATCATTTCTCAAAGGCACGATTGATGGCTTGGCGTTTCTGTCCAACCCGGCCAACGAAAAGGCGGTCAAGAGCGTTCTCGCTCGACGTTTGAAACTCACGACACCTCAAAGCCTTCAGATCATGTATGATGCGACCGTGGAAATGCATGCGAAAACCAAAATTCCCTCTGCTCCGGTCGCGGGGGTTCAGAATATGATTGATGCCCTTCAGAGAGTGAATCCACGCCTTACGAAGCTTAAGGCAGCCGATCTGATCGATAACTCTTTCGTGGAGCGGCTCGAAAAATCCGGCTACATCGCTGAAGCGATGAAACGGAGCCGGTAGCATCACGACTGGTGTGCGGAGCGCACCCTACAACTGTCCTTCGTGCCTTCGTGGTGAGGGCTTGTTCTCCTTTGGTTGCGCCTTAGCCGCGCGAGGTCCTTCGTGGTTATCCAGTCGTCGACTCGAAGAAATGAAAAAACGAATTCAATGGCAGACCTGATGGGACCGTTCGACGTGCTCGTTATCGGCGGAGGCAACGCCGGGCTTTGCGCCGCGATTACCGCGCGACGCGCCGGCGCGCGAGTGCTCGTGCTCGAAAGCGCCACGAAGGACTTCCGCGGCGGCAACAGCCGCCACACGCGGGATATCCGCTACATGCACGAGGCGGCCACGAATTACGTCACCGGCCGTTACAGTAAGGAGGAGTTTTGGGAGGATTTGCGTCAAGTAACGGGAGGGGAGACGAACGAGCTTCTCGCCCGCCTGACGATTCAAGCCTCCGAAGACCTCGGAGACTGGATGCCCGCGAACGGCGTCCGCTGGCAGAAGCCGCTCCGCGGGACTCTGCATTTGGCTAAAAGCAATCTCTTCATGCTGGGTGGCGGCAAGGCGATGATGAATGCGTATTACGAAACCGCTTCCAGACTCGGAGTGGAGATCGCCTACGAAACGGAGGTCAGCGAGCTGAAAATGTGTGATGGCGGATTTCTCTCTGCCTGTTGTAATGGCGGGCGGCGCGAGATTCAGGCAAAGGCGCTTGTCGTTGCATCCGGTGGCTTCGAGGCAAATATTCCGTGGCTGAAGGAGTATTGGGGCGATGCCGCCGATAATTTCATCATCCGCGGCACCAAGCACAACCAGGGACAGATGTTAAAGGAGCTGCTCGACCACGGCGCGAAACCGGTCGGCGATCCGCGTGGCTGCCACGCCGTGGCGCTCGACGCGCGCGCGCCGAAGTTCGATGGCGGCATCGTGACGCGCCTCGACAGCGTGCCGTTCGGCATCGTCGTCAATAAAGAAGTCAAGCGCTTCTACGACGAGGGCGAAGACTTCTGGCCGAAGCGCTACGCGATTTGGGGCGGGCTCATTGCGCGGCAACCGGATCAAATCGCCTATTCGATCGTTGACGCCAAAGCGCTGCCGCGCTTCATGCCGTCGGTGTTTCCGCCGATCGAGGCGGAGTCGATTGCGGAGTTGGCCAGCGCGCTGGGTCTCGATTCATCTGCGCTGGCGACAGCGGTAAGCGAATTCAACCCAGCCGTGCGGCCGGGCGCATTCGATCCCGGCATTCTGGATAATTGTCGGACCGAGGGAATCGATCCGCCGAAGAGCCATTGGGCGCGACCGATCGACTCTCCTCCATACTATGGTTACCCGCTCCGCCCCGGCATTACGTTTACCTATCTCGGCGTGACAATTGACGAGCAAGCGCGCGTCATCATGCAGGACGAGCGGGCGGCGAAAAACATCTTTGCCGCCGGCGAAATAATGGCCGGCAATATTCTCCGCAAAGGCTACCTCGGCGGCTTCGGGTTAACCATCGGTGCGGTCTTCGGCAGGATTGCCGGCCGGGAGGCGGCGCGCTTTGCCTGCGCCTGATCTGCTAAAAGACGGCGCGCGGCAGATGATGGTCTGCAACGCTTGCCGCTACTGCGAGGGGTATTGCGCGGTTTTTCCGGCGATGGAGCAGCGCCGGATTTTCACCAAAGCTGATCTCACGTATCTCGCTAATCTCTGCTTCGATTGCCGCGACTGTTACTACGCTTGCCAATACGCGCCGCCACATGAGTTCGGCGTTAACCTCCCAAAGCTCATGGCCGAGCTCCGCGCGGACACTTACCGCGATTTTAGCTGGCCGGCCATTCTGTCGGGGTTGTTCAAGCGGAACGGACTCGCCGTGAGCCTGATCAGCGCCGGCGCGCTCGTGACGATCTTACTTCTCGTGCTCGTTTTCATGGGGACTGATGTGTTATTGGCGACTCATCTCGGCGAGGGCACCTTCTATCGGGTCGTTCCCTACGCCGCGATGACCGTGCCGCCACTGCTCATCGCGCTCTATGGTTTGGTGATTCTGTTGAACGGCGCGTTCCGCTTTTGGCGCGAGACCCGAGGCGGTTTATCCGACGTGATCGATCTCCACGTGCTTTGGCGGGCGACGCAGGACGCGTTCGGGCTCACGTACATGAAGGGCGGCGGCGTCGGCTGCAACTATCCGAACGCGACTTTCTCGCAATCGCGGCGATGGTTCCATCACTTGGTTTTCTACGGGTTCCTATTCGACTTCGTCTCGACAAGCGTGGCCGCCTTCTACGATCACTTTCTCGGCTGGCAAGCACCGTATCCGCTTTTGAGCTGGCCCGTCGTTCTTGGAACGATCGGCGGCGTCGGGCTACTGATCGGAACGAGCGGTCTGCTTTATTTGAAATGGCAGAGCGACCGTGATCTTGCCGCGGAACGCATGTTGAATATGGACGTCGCTTTCCTGATGTTATTGTTTCTAACCAGTCTGACGGGAATTCTCCTGCTGGTCCTGCGCGAGACCGCGGCGATGGGAACATTACTGATAGTTCACCTCGGAATGGTCGCCGGCTTATTTATCTCTGCGCCTTATGGGAAGTTCGCTCACGTGGTCTACCGCTACGCCGCGCTCGTCCGATACGCGATCGAGCAGCAGCGAATTTAGCTTGAAACCTCTGTGCCCAAGAATTATGAGGGTTGAAATAGGCGATCCGGTGCACCACCCTGTCTGGCTTCAGACAAGTTTTGTCCGAATCAATCCTCGACCGCAATGAAGCGGCACGGCGAGGCGCCCCCTTTTTTAATCAGCAGAGGCAGAACAATCATTTTCACTCGATTGTTTTTGATCTGATCGCAATCGATCAAACACTTACAACCCGCGATGACTTTCCGAATTAAAGCACCATAGCTGCTCGGATGGGAGCTTCCATGTTTATGTGCGCCTAGATCCAGGACTCGTTCTCGCGCCTCAGCCGACGGCCAAGGTTTGGGTAGTGGAACCAAAGGGGCGTCTCCGCGAAACCAATTGTGACCTTGCACCCTCGGAGGATTAACCAGGCCACAATCGGTCATGAAGAGGGAGCTGCCCATCTCATCCATCTTCGCTGCTAAAAGGGCCGCAGCATCGTAGTGGATGCTTGGAGTTCTTTTGTAGTAGTCGATTCCGAGTTCGTACGCCTTTTGGCGCGTTCCCCATCCAGTCCGGAGCAGGACCTCGTCATCTTGTCGGTAATCGGCATCGCTTATCGCATTCTCCATCTCGGCGGGGGTTATCTCATGACCTTCTTCCACTCTTAAATCCAGGATAACGGTGTCTCTTAAGATGAGCCTTTCAAGCGGTATTTCGTCGAGGGTCCAGGAAAATTTTGGGTCGGGTTGCAACGGGGTCATGTCAAAAGGGCTGCGTTGGTGCGGAACCATAAACGGACTGCCGGTCTCCCCATCAAGCTTCATTCTCGTCATCCGGAGGCCCTGTCTGTCATAGAACATGTACTCAGTGAACCTCACGGAGGAATTCGTAAAAGGTAAAATCTCTCCGTACCCCGCTCCCTCCCAGATAGGCATCGTTAAATCGATCATCCTCATCGTTAATCCTCCAGAGCCACGACCCTGCAGGTTGAGGCCACTCCTCGCACGATCTGCAATGGAGCGACGATGATTTTGATCCTCTGTTTTTTGATTTGCCCACAGTGAACCAGCTTCCGTACTGTCATAATACCGAACCGGGCAAATTTCATTTCGACGGCAAAATCCTCTTTCGCTTTTTCGCCGTTATAAAGGTGCAAATACATCCGGGCCTCCCCGGAGTCGATCGGTGGCGTCGGAAGCATGGAGCACCACTCTGGAATTAGATATCTGCCCGGCCAACCCAACAGTGCCGTGTCGACCAATAGCAAATCGCTCTCGTTCTCTGTCATCCTTTCCCCTAAGTATTGTGCGGCTTCTATGGAAAAATGAGGGCTTTGGAGAACATACACGCCGCCCTCGAGCTGATCATAAGGCGTATCTCCCCAGCCTGTCGCGATCAGAAATGCATCTCCCTTCGCCGGCGGGAAAGCATCAACTGCCTTCTCCACATCCGCCCGGCTTATTTCTTCCCCATTGCCTTTCACGATGGCGGCAACTGTCGTTGGTCTCAAGAAGAGTTTCTCAACCGCTAGCTCATCGAGCCGCGCTGTCTTGCGGAAATCCGCGAACACCGAAGGCAACATCAGGCATGTTCCGGTATCGCTTCCCAATGCGATTCCTTTTTCCTGGTGGTTTTTGGGCCCGAGAAAAAACTTTACGGCGGTCGGAAGAACCTCGTCGGGCATCCATTGATGACTCAGGGGCATCGTGAGCTCGAAGAAATCCATAAGTTTTCGACCTTTCACCGGGTCACCGCGGGATAGGACTCGGATCCTTTCAGATGGCGTCTCTAGCGCCACAGTAATCTTGTGAGGCCGTCAGCACAGAATTGCATCTTACGAAGAAAGCCGTTGGAGAGATTGCCGCACTGTAGGTCGCTTACCGGATTCGACGTCTTCTCTTCTACGCGCGTGAAACGCCGTGAGGGTTTTGTTGGCGCGCGCGAGGACGGCGATTTGCTCGCAGTATTGGTCGAGCTTGCTGCCGGGCAGCGCCCACATGGCCACGCTGTCAGACAACGCATCGAGATAGGCGCGCGCACCGCAACAACCCAAACTCATCGCCGCGTATCCTTGATTGAGCACCTGAGGGACAACCGCGCAAGCAGGCCGTCCCATGGCCGGCGGCATGCCTTTATCGACTCGCGCGACCGCCTCGCTAAGAATGAGTCCCTGCCGGGCATGGGCGAACAGGAGGACGACTTCAGGATCGAGCGGGAAATCGGCAAGCGGTCCGTAGATGACGTGTCTCACCTGACGTTGCACTACCGGGATAGCCGCGACTTCCTCTTCGCGCACGTAATCAAGTCCGCTCATGGCCTGAAGGGCTTCCTGAAGTTCGGCTTGATGCGATGCTGAAGGCGGCGACATATTGTGAGTGTGTACCCCAATCGCACATAGCTCGTGATCCTTCGCCGACGTGACAAAGGTGCGTGTCGCTGCCTCTTGCCAAAAGACGCATCCCGCGGGGACGACGTCGTCATACGAGGAGAGGTTGGGAGGCACGACATCGGAAAAAGCAACTGCAATGGGTGGCAAAGACAACTCCAACGAAGTCATCAAATCATTGGCCAGTTTTTGATAGTTAGTCATTTGTGCTCCTCTCTGCCTAATCCGATCTGACGGCTGAATCTCCTAACCTGCCGTCTTCGTTCGGGGGTTTATCCGCTTAGGCGAACTCTATAATCGGTTTCACCGGTTGGCAAGAATATTTTAGCGGCAAATCAATTTGCTGCGGTTTCACTTCGGGTCGGGCCGGTGTGTCTTTGACAAGGTGGAGAACAGCGCCCCCTGGAAATAAGGTTGTCTTTTAGGGTCTTTGTTGTATTTTAGCCAACGGGAACGCAATGTCGCAGTCGGACCGGATTGTTAGAATGTGCAATGGTTGCCTTAACCGGTAAAGGAGACCGCTATGGATTGCTGCAATAACTTGACGCCTGATTTTAGTGGCGAATCCGAAGCAATCGACCTAAGCAAAGTAATTGGCAGGCGAACCGCGCTGAAGCGACTGGCTAGCTTGGCCGGCGGCATCATGTTCATTTCCGACAGACATGCTTACGGCCAAGGCCGCCAAGTGCTGCTCGCCTTCTGCGGACAACTACTCTGCGTCGTGCCCTACGAGGTCGCCCGCGCGCGCGGACATTTTGCAGAGGAGGGCCTTGACGTCAGGCTGGTCTACACCCGCGGCGGCAATGTCGCCATGCAGGCGCTGGTTGGAAACGCAGTGGATTACGCGGGCACATCGTTTGATGTTGCGCTTCAGGCTTACGCCCATGGCGCCAAGATCGTTCGCTTCGCCTCCACCGGAAGATTGCCGCTCTTTGCCCTCGCGACCGCTCCGAAAGCGGCCAAAGAAATACGAAGCCTCAAAGATCTCGAAAACCGCACTGTAGGGGTCTCGGGTCAGGGCAACGCCGATCACATCTTAGTCATTCACCTTATGAAGCGGGCAGGTGCTGATCCCGACCGGGTGCGCTTCGCGACCCTCGGCGCCAACCTCTACGAACCGCTACGGCTTGCACAGGTCGATGCGGGCATGGTGCAAGAGCCAGCGTTGACTCTAATCACCGGCGCTGGCGGTGGAGTGATCGCCAATATAATGGATATCGAGGAAGCGAACCGGTATCTCGGGGGACCGTACGAATTTATGGGCGTAGCCGTGCGCGTTGAGGAACGTGAAAAACGCCGGGACCAGATGGGCCGGCTCGCCCGCGCGCTCGCGAAGGGGTTGAGGGATACTCGCACGATTCCAGTGAAGGAGGCCGTAGCGGCGCTGCCTAAAGAGCTTATCACGGGTGCTAACCGGGATCGGCTTGCTGGGATTCTGGAACGGTACCGGCTATCTCTCTATCCGGACAACGTCAAAATCGACCCCGCCGCCGTGAACCGCGTCGCTGACGCGCATAGGACCGCGGGTTTACTGGCTTCGTCTGTCGATTACAAAGCCTTGCTCGATCTTTCTGTCGTCGAGAAATAAGTGCTCCGCGTCCTAGACCTCGTTCTGGGTTATGGCCACGAACCCGTCGTCGAAAAAGTCAGCCTCGAAGTTTCCGGAGGCAAATTTGTAAGTCTCGTCGGACCATCAGGATCCGGCAAGACGAGTATCTTGCGCGCGATAACGGGTTTGCTCACCCCGCGCGCCGGACATGTGGAATTAAACGGCAGTCAAGAGTCGCCGGGTTTTTTATTTCAGGATGACGCCCTCTTGCCCTGGCGCACCGCCCGCGAAAATGTCGCATTGGGCCTTCGCATCCGCAAGGCTTCGAAAATCACGGCGCTTACCGAAGCCGACGCTTGGTTGAATCGACTCGGGCTTGAAGGTTTTGGCGGCCGTTTTCCCCACGAACTATCGGGCGGCCAAAGAAAGCGCGTCGCCATTGCTCAAGTTCTTGTCTTGAAGCCAAAACTGCTTCTCATGGATGAGCCCTTCGCCTCGCTGGACGCGATCGTGCGGACCCGACTCACACAAGAACTGCTCACTTGGGTCGAGCGGGAGCATTTGAGCGTGCTCTTGGTGACCCATGACCTCGAAGAGGCGTTGACCGTATCTGACACCGTCTATCTGCTTTCGCAGGGACCACGGGCGCGGATCCGAAACTCGTATACGGTATCGATTCCCCGGCCTCGGGATGTTCTTACGACGCGTCAACATCCTAGTTTTGCCCCTCTTCTTGAGCAGCTTTGGAAAGACATGTTCGATGAGGCAGGTCCGGCTCGATTCGAGGCCATGAAATGAAACTTCTTGTGGAAAAGTTGTGGGTAAGAAGACTTCTGTCGCTGCTTACTCTAGCTATTGTCTGGGAGCTTATGGCGCGTTTCGGCATCCTGAACCCCTTTTATGCTCCGCCTCCCAGTGAAATCTTGCGAGTTGTATACTCATTGTTCGCCGAGGGACGGATTCTTAGCCATTTGGAAGCTACCTTCACCGCGGCCCTCGTTGGACTCGTGATCGGTGTAGCGCTTGGGATCGTCTGTGGTTTTGCTGCTGCGTTAATCCCTCTGGTTGCCGAGCTACTTGAGCCTGTCATGATGCTTCTAAACGCAATTCCTCGGGTCATCCTCGCGCCGCTATTTGTGATTTGGCTCGGCATCGAACTCCCTTCGAAGATTGCTCTCTCTGTAGTCCTCGTTGCGGTGCTTATATTCTTCGCAGTCTACAGCGGCATCAAGGATGTAAATCAGCTTCTGGTCGACCGAGTGCGGACGCTTGGCGGCGGGCGGATGATCCTGTTGCGTGAGGTCTATATTCCCTCGGTCACGGCATGGGTGCTCGGCAGCCTCAAGGTGGCGGTCGGCTTTGCTTTTACGGGTGCCGTCGTTGGGGAGTTTGTTGCAGCGACTCGAGGTCTTGGCTACCTGCTCCAGTTTGCCCAGAGTACCTATAATGCGTCGCTGACACTCGGGCTCATATTTCTCATCATGGCGTTTGTCCTGCTTCTATTCGTATGCGCGGAAGCCATCGAGCACCGGCTCCTGCGCTGGCGTTATCGTGGCTCTGTAGAGAAGGTCGCTTAGAGCAGTCTTGCAGTAAAGTCGCGTTGATAAGAAACCGGCGGCATTAACCAATAAAGCTCATCGCTTTCGGCTCAGTGTCTCAGCAGTTTTCATTGACGGCGATGTTTGCTTTCGATTACGCTCGGACTTCAGTGGAGCATACATAAAGGAAGGCGAGATGAAAAATATGGACTCGGTCAGAAAAATCGACGTGCTCGCCAAACATTGGGATCGATTGTTCGCGCCCAGTTCCTGCCTCGTGATGATTACTACGGTCGATAAAGAGGGGCGGATCAACGCGGCGTCCTTCGGTACCTGCGTGCGGGTTTGCCACGATCCCGTCTATATTGCTTTTACGGTAGGGGCCACGAAAGACACCTATCATAACGTGCTGGCGACCGAGGAGTTTGTCGTCAATGTGCCATCCTTTGAGAGAGAGATCCTCGAGAAGGTCAGGGTCGTCGGGCTCGAATTTCCGCCGCGCGTAAACGAGCTGGAGAAAGCCGGGCTTAAGGCCATCTCGTCAAAGGTTGTCAAACCGCCGCGCATCGCCGAGTGCCGGAGTCACCTTGAATGCACGGTCGAGTGGACCAAGCAGTGGCTGCATCGGCTGATGGTCGTCGGGAAGGTGGTCGCCGCATCGGTCGATGAGGGCTATGTGGACGAGAACGGATACATCGTGTGGGATAAGTTGAAGCCGGCGCATTATTGCGGTCACGAATACAAGACCAAGTTCGTGGCGGCTTACCAGACGATGGAGGTGGATATGGTTTATAAGGAACCCATCGGTCAACGACCGTAGGGCGCGGGTTTCAAACCCGCCTCTACCGCTATTCAACAGGAGCGACTAGCCGCGCACCCAGCGATCGACGTCGATCTCGTAACCCTTGTCTTGTGAGACGTCAAAGGGGTTTCTGTCCGGATCGAAGCCACGGTACTCGGCCATGGGGCGGCTGCTCGGCCGCTTGCTGATGCAGCCTTCCGGCAGAGAGTCCAAAAAATGCTCAATGTCGGTCACGAGCCAGCCAAAGTGGTTGAGGCCGTCCCTCGGGCTTTCCCTTTCATTCATGTCGCGGTGCTCGCGATCCGGCAGGATAGCCATGGCGGTCGCGCCGTCGGCGGCCCACCGCACGACCCTGTTCTGCGCGCGTATTTTTTTGCTCGTCGTCGACTCGCGAAAGCCAAACACGTTGACATAAAAGTCGAGCACATCGTCGTTGTTGGGGACGCAGACGGCTAGGTGGCGGATACACGGAAACGTACGCTCGATCTTGGGCGTGTGAAACTGGTGAGTGGAAAGGCTCACGGTTTGCCCGCTCGGATCGGTCACACGATAGTCTCCATGAAACAGTCCGCCCTCTTCTTGGCGAATGTCCGCTTGGGGAGCGAAATCTTTGAGACGAGCTTCGACGTCTCGTATGTCGTCGATGGTGATACCGAAGTGGCTGATGCCAAGTTCTGTCGCGCCATCCCTCGGCTTGAGTATCGCGATGTTGTAAAAGCCGTCGGTGAGCGCGATGTCGCCAGCATCAGAGCGGCCGAGCTCGCGCATCGTAAAATAGGTGGAGTAGAAACGAGCCAAGGTGTCCGGACGTTCGCTGACAATGGCAAGATACCGAATCTGTGAATCCATCTTCCGTCCCTCCTTCCACTGCGCCGGACGTTAGCACTCGGCGCCGGGTGAGTCAATGTTACTAGACGGTCCGCTTGCAGGTAGGGATAGACATATCTGCAGGCTTAGATTAAGAAAGATTCAAACGAGTTAGAAGTAAGACGCGTCCGAGGTGATCTCTGGTTTGCTGTACTCGGGATGCGTGATCGAGCCGCGGGGACGGGACACACTGCGGCGTAAGGAGTGCACGCAATGGCCTCGAAACTGCTTCCAAGTGTGCTGCTTTTGGTCGCGATGCTGGCAGTCACCGTGGTCATGGCGGCTGAAGCCCCGATCGTCCAAGCTGCAAAGGACAGCTTTTCGGCAATCGCTGCGCACCAGAAGGTAAAGGCCGCGCTGGATTTTCTCAAGAACGACGATGCCAATACGCTTATGGAACAGAAGACGATCGTTGTCATTCCGGCCCCGCCATTTAAGGAACAGGCGCGTGCGACAGATTACCTCAAGCGCATCGCCGCTTTGGGTTTCAAGGACGCGAGGATCGACAAAGAAGGTAACGTGGTCGCCGTCAGGCCAGGCACGGGCAACGGACCGAAGCTCGTGGTGTCGGCGCACCTCGATACGGTCTTTCCGGAAGACACCGATCTCGCGATCAAGGAAAAAGACGGCAAGCTCTACGCGCCCGGGATCGGTGACGATACACGGGGACTGGTCGAATTGCTCTCGATGATCCGTGCATTCAATGCAACCGGAATCAAGACCGTTGGCGACGTTTACTTCGTCGGCACCGTTGGTGAAGAGGGGTTGGGCGATCTGCGCGGGGTGAAGGCGCTGTTCCGCGATCACAAGGACCTCGACGGCTTCATCTCGATCGATGGTCCGGAGACTGGCCGCATCGTCTACCTCGCGGTGGGGAGCCACCGCTATCGGGCGACTTTCAAGGGCCCCGGTGGACACAGCTTCCTCAAGTTCGGCCAGCCTTCCGCGATCCACGCCATGGGACGAGCGATCGCCAGGATCTCTGATCTGCAGACGCCCAGGCAGCCGAAGACGACGTTTACTGTCGGCACCGTGCGCGGGGGAATCTCGGTCAACTCGATCGCCGACGAGGCGGTGATGGAAGTTGACATGCGTTCGGTCGAGAACGCGCCACTGCTGAAACTGGAAGAGGGGATTCTGAAAGCGGTCAAGGATGCGGTTGCCGAGGAGAACGCGCGGTGGGGAAGTGACAAGTTGAGCGTCGATATCAAACTCGTCGGCGATCGTCCGGCCGGCGTGCAACCGCCCGATGCGCCCATCATGCAGGCATTGCTGCTCGCCACGCATGCGGTCGGCGTACAGCCGATCTTGGAGGAAGCTGCCAGCACAGATTCCAATCTGCCAATCAGCCTCGGAATCCCGGCTGTGACCGTTGGCCGCGGTGGCCGTACTGAAAGCCAGCACTCGCCTGGCGAATGGTTCGATCCGACGAATGCCTATCTCGGCCCGCAACGGAACTTTTTGGCGGTTCTCGCGTTGGTCGGCGTCGACGGCGTGGCGAAGCCGATGCTTCCAAAACGTCCACCGAGGCAATGATAGTCAGGATCCTCGGCATATCGGGCAGCCTCCGCAAGGCGTTGTACAGCAAAATTATAATGATAGAAACTTCCTTTTAAGGCGCACCTCGGGTAGCTCCAAAGTGGTCCTCCGCGATCCGCCCTCCGTCCGTCATTGAGCATGAGCAAAAAAAGTTTGGGATACAGCGCCCTGATATTTCTCCTCGCTTGTTTCTCCCATCCGGCTTGGAGTCAGGAGAGTACGGGGCTGAAAAAAATTCGCATAGGTATGCCCAACCGGGGAGTTCCTAACCTCGGTTTGCCTGCTGCCCAGCGCTTCGGGTTCTTTCAAGCTCAAGGATTAGCCGCCGAGTTGATCGTCATGCGGCCAAGCGTTTCCCTCCAAACTTTGCTGGCTGGAGAAATCCGCCGACGCCGGAGACTGCCAATGTTTTGCCGCGCGAAGGGCGATCAGCGATCTGAAGCAAGGAAGGTAACCGATGCTTTCTGCTGGATTAGCCTAGGTGAAATTTGCGCGACTTGACTAAGATGAGTTGGAAGGTCGGATTTGCGAGACACCACACTAAGCAAACTTTGGGGAACGGATTCTCAAATAGGTCTTTGGGAGGAAAAACGACATGCTCGCATTGACGCCAAAGAGACGTAGATTCATTTGGGTAGGCCTCGGCGGGCTGCTTCTTTGGGCTTCGTTTGGAAGCGCCCTGGCGCAGGTCGATTGGAAAAAAGACTGGGAAAAAACACTTCAAGAGGCGAAAAGAGAGGGCAAAATCGTCGTGGGCATTCCGGCTAGAGCCGAGCTCAGAAAACAATTAGAAGTGGCTTTCAAACCCAAGTTCGGGATCGATATGGAGCTTCTGACGGCCAGAGGTCCGCAAAACGCAAGCAGGATTGCCGCGGAATACAAAGCCAGAGTGAAATACTTTGATCTCTTCATCGGCGGATCCGGTACCTTCGAGTCTCTGGTCGAGTCAGGCATGGTCGAGCCGTTGGACACGATGCTCATTTTGCCGGAAGTCAAAGAGGCAAAGAACTGGTGGGGCGGCCACATCTGGGAGGATAACGTCAGCACAAATCGCTTCCTTTACTCCTTCATCGCCGACGCCGGCACCGGCGGCTTTTGGTACAACACGACGCTCGCAAAACCCGAGGAGCTTCGTTCGCTCGACGAATTCTTAAATCCTAAGTGGAAGGGCAAAGTCGGCTTCCTCGATCCGAGGACACCCGGTTCAGGTCAATCAATTTGGTCTTTTCTCTGGGATGTCAAAGGAGAGAACTACCTGAGAAAGCTCATCGAGCAGGATCTTTTTGTCAGCAGGGATCAGCGTCAGCTGGCCGACGCGCTGGCAAAAGGCAAGCTCGCCATCGCTCTTGGGGTCAGCTTTTACACCCTCGAGGGGTTTCTCGTGGCCAACCTGCCGATCAAGGAGCTCCCGTCGCTGAAAGAAGGAGCGCCTTCGAGTAATGGTTCCGGGGTGATTGGAATCGTTAAAAATCCGCCTCATCCCAATGCGGCGAAAGTCTTCGTCAACTGGTTGCTCTCGAAAGAGGGACAGGAGCTTTACGTTAAAGTCATGCACCAATCGACGCGCCGGCTCGACGTGGATACGAAGTGGCTCCAGGAGTTCGGCGTTCAAGCGGCGAAAGACGTGCTGACCGTCGAACAATACCACAAAGTAAGAAACCATCTGGAGGACAAATATACTCGGGTAAGACTCCCCTCAGCGAAATTCGCCGAGCAGATCCTAAAGTAAGTCGAAGAGCTTTCAGAGTGTTCTTGTTTTTTGCTCTCGGCTCCTTGCTCCCCGCATTTTCTCTATCCTTTCTGCTCCTTTTCCCTCGCGCCTTCCGCCTTGACTTCGACGACTGCCCGGCCCTATGCTACGCCGATCTAACTTCGGCTGGGTCGCCCGATCCGGTCACACCTTCGATTCGTTTTACATCTGCCCGGAGTGGCTCTCCCAGCCGGGCTTTTTGGTTTGATGGCCTGCAGACCAGAGGCGTATGATGGGAGGCGTGGTATGAAGAAGATTTTCGTAGGTTGGCTCGCCATTTTTCTTCTCTATGCTTCAGTCCAAGCGGCAGATAAGATTAGGATCGGATTTCCAGACTTCTCGTCACCATTTCTCTCGCTCCCATTGGGACAGAAGCCGGGCTTTTTTCAACAAGAAGGAATCCAAGCCGAGTTCATTAGGATAAGGTCTACCGTTGCGTTGACGGCATTGGTCAGCGGAGAGCTCGATTATCACACGGTCCTTGGCCCCGGGATCGCCGCCGCCGTCCGCGGAGTTGCTGTCAAAATCGTGGCCTGTTACACGCCTACCGTTGCCACCGCGCTCATCGCCCGGCCTGAGTTTAAATCCGTCGAAGCGCTTAGGGGTAGGACGATTGGACTAAACAGCTACGGCGGCGGTCTTGAGGGCCAGGCGAGGTTGATGTTCAAGAAGTTGGGCCTCGACCCGGACAAGGACATAAAATTTCTAGCCACCGGAGGCGTCGAGTCCCGCCTCACTGCTTTGAAGCAAGGATTAACCGCCGCTACAGTAGGCTCTCCGCCGATAGATTTTTTGGGAAAGAAGCTGGGGTTTATTGTGCTGGCGAGAGCCAACGAGCTTTTCAGTTACCCTTCAAGCGGTCTGATTGTAAATGCAAAGAAAATTAAAGAACGGCCGGACGAGATCAAGCGCATGATCAAGGCGGGCATCAGAGCCAACCGCTATATCAACCAGGATCGCGAAGGCACGATTCGGGCGATGATCGAGTGGATGAAAATCGATCGAGAAATGGCTACGGCCACCTACGATTCGGTGTTGAAGACTTACAGCGATGATTTAAGCTTGCCCGAAAATGGGCTCCGGCTGCTGATCGACGAGGCCAAGAAAAATGCCAAACTGAACCAAGAGGTCTCTCTCGATCAGGTGGCGGATCTATCGATCCTCAAAGAGGTGCAAAGGGAGCTCGGGATTAAACCATTTTAGATTTTCGATTTTGGATTTTAGATTGAATGCGAAATTACAAATGCCAAATTCACACTGGAACCGTTAGCTGGTAGCGACGAACGGAGAGGTGACCCTGTGAAGAAGATTTTTCTGGCTTTGCTCAGCATTTGTATTCTCCATGTGTCAGCCCACGCGGCGGATAAGATCAGGATCGGAGTTCCGGAACTCAACGCTCAATTTGCTCCTCTCGCTTTAGCAGAGAAGAAAGGCTTTTTTCGAGAGGATGGACTTCAGGGGGAGGTCATCCGTATAAATCCCACCGTTGCACTCGCGGCATTAGTCAGCGGAGAACTTGATTACTGGACGGTAATTGGGAATTCGGTCGCGGCCGCGATCCAGGGAGTTCCGCTTAGAGTCCTGGCGTGTTACGTGCCCGGTTCCCCCAGCGCGCTCATCGCACGCCCTGAATATAAGTCCGTTCCGGAGCTTAGGGGTAAGGCAGTCGGGCTCAACACCTCCGGCGGCGCTCTTGAGTCCACGGCAAGGTTGATATTCAAGCATTTTGGCCTCGATCCAGACAAGGAGATAAAGTTTCTTGCCTTGGGCACGAGCGAACGTCGCCTTTCCGCTATGAAGCAAGGGTTGACCGCTGCCACTATGGGCTCTCCTCCGTTGGATTTTCTCGGTAAGAAGATGGGGTTTGTCGTGCTCGCGAGGGCCCACGAACTTTTCAGTTACCCGACTAGCGGTGTGGTAGCCAGCGTGAAGAAGATCAAAGAAAAGCCGGATGAGATTAAGCGAGTGATCAAGGCAGGGATCAAAGCCAACCGCTATATCCGTCAGAATCGAGAGGGCACGATTGAGTCGATGACAGAGTGGACCAAGGCTGATAAAGAGATGGCGACGGCCGGCTATGAAAGCGTCTTGAAGCTTTTTAACGATGACGGAAGTGTGCCCGAAAAGGGACTGCTTCTGGTGATTGAAGAGCTAAAAAAGCTCGGCAAGGTGGAGCGCGAGATCGCTCCGAGTGATGTCGCGGATCTCTCGATTCTCAGAGACGCGCAAAGGGAGCTGGGGATCAAGGAGAGGTAGCGATGCGGCAATGTGAAGCAATGTGACGAAGGAGGATCTTAAAATGGACTCTTTTTTTCACACACAAACGTTGCTCGAAGATCGGCAGTATAACGCTTTGAGTCTCCGTGAGAGTAAAGGACTGAGCATTTCTCATTGGAGACGAGGCCGGCTCTTTTTCCGTAAACCTCTTGTGATGGCCCTGACGGTAATCCTGTTAGGTTTCAGCGCAAAGGTCTTTGCTGAACCCATTAAGCTAGGATACGCCGCTCTCTCTGGCGCACAGGTCGCTTCTTGGATGGCCAAAGAAGGCGGGTACCTCTCCAAGTATGGCATCCAAGCGGATCTCATCTACATTCCCGCGGTAGCGGCCACCCAGGCGCTGATCGCGGGCGAGATTCAGCTCGCTCAAGTCACGGGAGTCTCAACTTCCGGGGCGATCCTGGCGGGGGCCGACGTGAGAATCGTCGCCAGCTCCCTCAACCGGATCGTCGGCTCGATTTACGCCCGACCGGAAATCAAGTCACCGGAGGATCTCAAAGGAAAAAAAATTGGCATATCCAGGTTTGGGGCTTTGAGCGAAACGGCGGTCGGGATCTTTCTGGAGCGATTCGGCCTCAAGCGCGGCACGGACGTGGCGATCATCCAGTTAGGTGGTTTGCCCGAGATTGTCACGGCAATGGAAAAAGGCTCCATCGAAGCCGGCTTTGCCTCGCCGCCCAATACTAGCCGGGCAAAACGGCTCGGCATGAAAGAGCTCTTCGATATCGACACTCTCGGCATAGAACTGCAACAGACTTGCATCACAGTGACGACCAGGTACCTGCGCGAGCGGCGGGCCGTCGTCAAGTCCTTTGTGCAGGCTTACGCAGAGGGCCTTCATCGTTTTGTGACCGACCGGGATTTTTCCCTTCGGGTGATGAAAAAGTACCTGCGAGTGGATGACAAAGAAATGTTGGATGACACGTACGGCTTCTATTCTGCACGCGTGCAAAAAATTCCACACCCGACACTTAAGGGTATAAAGTTTATCCTGGACTCCCTTGCCGAGTCGCAGCCGCGGGCAAGGAAAGTGGCGCCGGAGAGTTTTGTTGATCTTTCACTGCTCCAAGAAATTGACCAGAGCGGTTTTTTTAAGCAACTATGGAAAAACTAGCTGTGCCTGATTCCGCGTCACTGTAGCACTGGGGGTTCAGCCACGAGACCCCGAAGGCAAGCACTACGGTCGCCGTGGCGGCGGTGGAAGTAATGATCAAAGTGTTCCAGGTCGCCCTGCGAATGACCCGCTTCCCGGCGGCCTTTACCGTGCTCTTATTTTATCCGGGAATCCTTCAGCCTCTAAATTTTTTAACAAGCTATTGTCATAAAGACTCTGCGTATCGACTTTAGGGAAACGTGGCCCCTGCGCTTGCATCGCCTCGACTGTGGCGCGCACCGAGGCGTCTTCTATATAGGGAATTCGGGGCAGACTACGAATCAGCTCTTCGTAATATTTCCCAAGCACCTCCGGATCTCGCTGCCGCGTGTATTTTCCCATGACATTCATAGTTACCTCTTTGTGGGTCTGCACGTAAGCCATTCCTTCCAAGTAGCCGCGCAAAAAAGCTTCGGCCGCTTCGCGTTTCTCGCGCACGAATTTCTTCGTTGTGCCGGTAACCGTGATGAGCTGCCGAATGTCTAGATCTCGAATAATCGAAAATCTTCTGAGCCCTTGCTTCTCGGCCGCGTAGGTATTCGGCGGGCTCAGGATCGTCGCGGCCGCCTGTTTTCTCAGCACCGCCATGGTTCGTTCCGCCTGGCCGGCGGTGCCGAATTGGACGAAGCTAACGTCCTCCTTCCGCAGCCCCACGGTTTCCAATGCCTTGAGCATGTAGCCATAGGTAGGGCTGGTGGGATCGATGGCAATTCTTTGGCCGCGCAAATCCTCCAGCCGTGTAATGCTGGGGTCCGTCATGAGCACGTAGTGACCGACAAAGTTATACTGGGTCGCAATGAGAAGGCCATCGCCTCCGGCGGACACGAGTCGTATCAGTCCTTCCGCGGCTCCCTGGTAGAGTTGGATCTCGCCGGCCGTTAGCGCGGACAGCAGAACCCGGTTGCCTTGGATGTATGTCATTCGGATATCGAGCCCCTGTTTGGCGAATAGACCTTGGCTTGTTGCAGAGTAGGCGACCGTGATAGGGAGCAACTTCTTGTCTTGGGCCCAGGAGGCCGATGCAAGACCAAGGGTTAAAAGGAAGGCTACACTTCTTAAATAGTTCATCATAGCCTTATCGCCGTTACGTTAGAACTCCAGTTTCTCGCCGGGATTGATAGGAAACACCTTCGTGCTCGACTTGCCGAGTGCTTTCATGTACTCCTGCGGCGTCCCCGTCAGGAAAGGATTGGTGGCGTAGTGGAACGGCAGCGCATATTTCGGCTTGAGAAAATTCCGCGTCGCGTACGCCGCGTCCGCGGGATTCATCACGAATTGGCCGCCGCCGATCGGAATCAGGACGAGATCGGGCTTGTAGTACTCGCCGATCATTTTCATATCGCCGAACAACCCCGTGTCGCCCATGTGATAGATCTTGAAGCCGTTCTCCAGCTGGATGATAAAGCCGCAGGGCTCTCCGCCGAAATGGATCTCGTTTTTTCCGGTGGCGGGATTGTTCCAGACCAGCTCGGAATTGTGCTCGGCATGGACCATGGTGATCTTTACGCTGTTCGGCCCGAAGGGCATGATGTTGCCGCCCTGGGCCATGCGGTTCGAGAGCTCCTGAGGAACGAGGCCAAGCGACGCGAGCGAAGCTGCCAAGCCTTGTGGCGCCCACAAGGGCGCGTTGTGTTTCTTTGCGAGCTCGGGCGCGTCGCCGAGATGGTCGCCATGGGCATGCGTGACCAGGATGAGATCCACCTTGCCCAGCGCGTCGAGGTTCTTGTACTGGTCCGGCGTTTTCGGATTCTTGATAAGATAAGGATCGATTACGATCACCTTGCCGCCAGACGTGGTGAGCTTGATGGCGGATTGGCCGAGCCACAGGACTTCGACTTTCCCGCTTTGCGCCCAGGCTTGGCCGGCGAAGAGCGCCAGCATGACAACGATGCTGCGAAGGATCTGTTTCATCATCATTTCCTCCTCGTTAGTTGAATGGCTTTGTTGATTTAGCCCTCCATACTCCAGGGTCGAGGAGATGTCCAGCGCAAACTCGCGCAAGCGTTCAAATCGTTCAAGCGGTTCAACAAGCTTGCCGGCGCTGACCCTCTGCCCCCGCGTTAAGGTTTTCATCCAACATTCCGAAGCCATATCTATTTCCATTGAACCGTGCGCTGGAGCGGTGATATGTTTCCTCGCGCGACAGTTGGGGAAGCTCGATGCGAAGCGGATGTAAGTTGCGACGTTCGATTTTCGAATCGATGGGTGGAGCCGATATGAAGAGGTCAAGCGCTATTATTATTCTGGCGACGATACTGTTTTTCGCCGTGCGCGTCTCGGCGCAAGTCACCGCTCTCACGCATGCCACAGTCATTGACGGCACCGGTGCGGGTCCGCAGAACGACGTCACCATCGTGATGGAGAACGGCCACATCCGCAACATGGGGCCGACGTCCAAAATTTCGGCTCCTGCCGGCGCAACCGTTGTGGATCTCACCGGCAAGTTCATCGTGCCGGGCATCATCAACGCCCACGGCCACGTCGACGCGAAGCGCGACCCCCAGTTGCGCCAATACGCCCTCTATGGCGTCACCACCACGACCAACATGGGTTTCGATCCCGACGACATCGCTGATTTCAAGGCGGAGCAGCAGCGCGGCAATCTCCGCGGCGCGCGGATTCTCACCGTAAAGTACCGCTTCATGTCCGCCCCCTTTATCCCCGGCTCGGAGACGAAGACGCCGGAAGAGGCTCGCGCCAAAGTGGATGAGATCGTCGCCAATGGCGCTGACTTCGTCAAAGTGTGGATCGACAGCCAGAACGGCAAGCTGGTGAAGCTCAGCCCCGAGTTTTGCGCCGCCGTCATGGAGCAAGCGCGCAAGCGCGGCAAGATCACCATGGCCCATGTTTATGAATATGCCGACGCGAAAATGATCGTCGACAAAGGAGTGAACATTCTGGCCCACAATGTCCGTGACCAGGAAATAGACGCCGATTTCATCGCCACACTCAAGCGGCGCAACGTATCGGTCATTTCCACCTTGGCGCGGGAAGAGGGGATGTTCGTGTACGGAGAAGCGCCGGCATGGATCGACGATGCTTTTTTCCGCAAAGGCCTGTCGCCGAATCGGCTCGCGATTCTCAAGACCAACAAGCGGGAAGAGCAAGCGAAGGATCCCGGGCTTGCGCGCAACAAGAGAGCTTTCGAGATCGACAAGATCAACCTCAAGAAACTTTCCGACGCCGGTGTTCGCATCGCCCTCGGCACCGACAGCGGCGGCGCCGCCGATCGCTTCTTCATCCAGGGCTTTTTCGAGCACCGGCAGATGGAGCTGATGCTGCAGGCGGGTCTCACGCCGATGCAGGTGATCCAGGCTTTCTCGAAGGGCGCCTCGGAGGCGTTGGGCATTGACAAGGAGTTCGGCACCTTGGCCAAAGGCAAAGCCGCCGATTTGCTGGTGTTGGAAAAGAATCCGCTCGACAACATCACCCACATGCGGACCATTCAAACCGTATATCTAGGCGGCAAGAAATTCGAATAGTACACGCTTATTAGGTAACGAGAAGTTCTAATCTTTCGGACGCAGTCTTGGATTTTTCGTCTGGAGGAGGAATCAATATGAGTAGCACAAGTTCGTTAATCATGGCTGTCGTACTCGCCTTCGCACTCGCATGGTTTCCACGCCCATTGCACGCCGACGGCAACCCTCCCAATTGCCTAGCGAGCAGTTTAGGTTGACATAACGGTCTGTTATTGGATATTGTCCACGCCAAATTGCGGACGGGGCCAGTCGGGTTTCTCTGCCGGCCTCTTTAGGTTTTCAAAAGTAGGCCGCCGGAAGGTCGTTAGGCACAGTTTTAAGTTCACAGTGACGAACCTCAAAAACAAATTCCTATCATTCAAGGAGTGAAGATAATGAGACGAAGCGCGTTAGTGGCGGCCGTTCTGCTGCTCTTCGCCACCGCGGCGTCGGCCCAGACGCTCGACGATCTGAAGAACGACGGCAAGAACAGCGACAACATTCTCACCTACGGGATGGGCTATCAGCAGCACCGCTATAGCCCGCTCAACCAGATCAACAAATCGAACCTCAAGCGCCTGGTGCCGGTCTGGAATTTGAGCCTCGACAACAATTGGGGCGAGCAGGCGCAGCCGCTGGTCTACAACGGCGTGATGTACGTAACCAACGCCAGGGCTACGGTCGCCATCGACGTTGCCACCGGCAAGCAGGTTTGGAAGCACAACCTCGAGTGGCCGCCCGAGACGCCGCGCGTGGTGTGTTGCGGCGTTTCCAACAAGGGCGCCGCGATCCTCAACGGCAAGGTCTATCGCACCACCCTCGACGCTTACGTGCTCGCGCTCGACATGAAGACCGGCAAGGAGATCTGGAAGTCGAAGGCCGCCGAATGGAAAGACGGCTATTCGATGACGGTGGCGCCGCAGATCGCCAACGGCGTGCTGATCACCGGCATATCCGGCGCCGAGTTCGGCATCCGTGGTTTCATCGATGGCTGGGACCCCGAGAGCGGCAAGCATCTATGGCGCCGTTACACCATTCCCGCGCGCGGCGAGAAGGGCAACGAGACCTGGCCGCAGAACAACAATGCCTGGGAGGTCGGCGGCGGGTCGAGCTGGATCACCGGATCCTATGATCCCGAGCTCGATCTCGCCTATTGGGGAGTCGGCAATCCCGCGCCCTGGGCGTCGCAATCGCGGCCCGGCGACAATCTCTACACATCCTCCGTGCTGGCGCTTCGGCCCAAGACTGGTGAGATCGTCTGGTACTATCAGTTCACGCCGGGCGACGCCTACGACTACGATGCGAGCTGGGAGCTGATCCTCTCTGATATCAACGTCGCGGGACAGAGGCGCAAAGTGTTGATGCAGCTCAATCGCAACGGTTTTCTTTACGTGATCGATCGGACCAACGGCCAGCTCATCTCGGCCAAAGCGTACGAAAAGGTCAACTGGGCGAGTCACGTCGATATGACGACCGGCCGGCCCGTGGAGACCGAAGTGGCGAGGAAGCTGCGCGCCGGCGAGCAGGTGGAGCTTTGGCCGAGCACGACGGGCGGCAAAAACTGGGAGCACGCCGCATACAATCCTAATACGGGTCTGCTTTACGCCAACACCATTTACCAGGCGCGGATGTTCCGACATTTGGAGACCAAACCGCATGTGCCCGGCCAGCGCTACCAATTCGTCGAGAACCTGCCGATTGCCAAGAAGCCCGGCGAGCCGCACGGCCACATCGACGCCATCGATCCGCTCACCGCAGAGAAAAAATGGCGCGTGCCGCTGATGGATTTCCAAAGCTGGTCGGCGATGCTCGCTACCGGCGGCGGATTATTGTTTACGGGAAAAACCACCGGCGAGTTCATCGCGCTCGACGCCGAGAACGGCAAGCAGTTGTGGCAATTCCAAACCGGTTCGGGCATCAACGCGATGCCGGTCACATTCACGCATAATGGCCGGCAATATGTAACCGTGCTTTCCGGGCTCGGCGGCCTTTACTGGAACCAACAGCGCGAGCGGCTGAAGGACATCGTGCCGCAGGGCGGATCGGTGTGGACGTTCGCGTTGATGGAGGATTGACAAAGGGTGGTTGCGTGATGACACGGATAGCGATGATGCGCGAGCTTCGGATGGTCGCGGTGCTTGCCGCAGCGGTCGCGTTGCCGGTTTACGCGCAGACGCTGGAAGAACTCAAGAACGACGGCAAGAACACCGACAACGTTCTTACCTATGGGATGGGCTATCATCAGAACCGCTACAGCTTGCTCAAGCAGATCAATAAATCGAACGTCAAGCGCCTGGTGCCCGTGTGGAACTTGAGCCTCGACAATCAATGGGGCGAACAGGCACAGCCGCTCGTCTACAACGGCGTCATGTATGTGACCAATGCCAAGCACACGGTCGCCATCGACGTTGCCACCGGCAGACAGATCTGGAGACACACGCTCGACTGGCCGCCCGAGACGCCGCGCGTGGTGTGCTGCGGCGTATCCAACAAGGGTCCGGCGATTCTCAACGGCAAGGTTTTCCGCACCACCCTCGACGCCCATGTTATCGCGCTCGACATGAAGACCGGCCGGGAGGTCTGGAAGCAGAAAGTTGCGGAGTGGAAAGAGGGCTTCTCGATGACAATGGCGCCGCAGATCGCCGGCGGCGTGCTGATCACCGGCATCTCCGGCGCGGAGTTCGGCATCCGCGGTTTCCTCGACGGCTGGGATCCGGACACTGGAAAGCATCTGTGGCGCCGCTACACCATCCCCGCTCCGGGTGAGCAAGGCTATGAGACCTGGCCGCCGGGAGACGCGTACCTGCGCGGCGGCGGCTCGACCTGGATCACCGGCTCGTACGACCCCGATCTCGATCTTATCTATTGGGGCACGGGCAACGCCGGCCCGTGGAATCCGGCCACGCGACCGGGCGACAACCTGTACACCGCTTCGCTGCTTGCGATGAGGCCCAAGACCGGCGAACTCGTCTGGTATTACCAGTTCACGCCGAACGAGATGTACGACTGGGACGCCAACTGGGAAATGATCTTGGGCGACATCGATGTCGATGGCGTCAAGCGCAAGGTGGTGATGCAACTCAACCGCAATGGCTTTCTCTACGTGCTCGACCGCACCAACGGCAAGCTGCTGTCGGCGAAGCCGTTCGAGAAGGTGAACTGGGCGACGCATGTCGACATGGCGACCGGTCGGCCGGTCGAGTCGGATGTCTCCAAGCGGGTGCGCGACGGAGAGCAGATCGAACTCTGGCCCAGCCAGTGGGGCGCAAAGAACTGGCCGCACGCCGCGTTCAATCCGGAGACCGGGTTGCTTTACGCCAACACCATGCACGTGATGCGGTATTACAGATTCGTGCCTGTGGGGGAGTACAAGCCCGGCCAGCGCTATCAGGGGGTCGAAAATCTCCCCGCGCCCCTGCCGCCGGGCGAGCCGATCGCCTACGTCGATGCGATCGATCCGATGACCGCGAAACCAAAGTGGCGCGCGCCGATATTTGACATTCCGCACTATTCGGCGATCGTCGCGACCGCCGGCGGCCTGTTATTCACCGGCAAGGAGACCGGCGAGTTCATCGCGCTCGACATCGATACCGGCAAGACGCTGTGGCAGTTCCAGACCGGCTCGGGCGTCAACGCGCAGCCGATCACCTTCACGCACAAGGGAAGGCAGTACGTCGCGGTGCTGTCCGGCCTCGGCGGGGTGAACCAGAATCGGATGCGCGAGCAGCTCAAAAACGTGCCGTACGGCGGATCGGTATGGACGTTTGCGTTGATGCCGGAGTGACTTCATACCGCGCTTCTGCTTCGATGTTATGACGGTGGAGAAAATCATCAGTTTTGCGTTCGCGCTCGCCTGCGCGGCAGCCGCGGCGCAGAGCTCGGAGGGGCAGGAATTTCTTCCCGAGCAGATCAAAAAGGGCGCCGGCATTTTTGCGCAGAACTGCTCGCCCTGCCACGGCGCTCGCATGGGCGACCCGAATGCGGCATTCGACCTGCGCAAATTTCCGCACGATCAGAAAAGCCGCTTCGTCAATTCGGTGACGAAAGGCAAGAACACCATGCCGCCCTGGGGTGATCTGCTGAAGCCCGAGGACATCGACGCGTTATGGGCTTATATCGTGGCCGGGGAAAAGCCATGACCCCGCCGGTTGCCGCAATCTCGGAGCGATCAATGAGCATGCTCGGCGCGCAAGGTTGGATCGTGCTTCTCCGGGTCGTCGTCGGCGCCTGGTTTCTGAAGGCGGTTTGGACGAAGCTCACCATCGCTTCGCTCTGGGGCATCCCGTACCCCGTCGTCTCGCCTCGCTTTGTGGCGTTTCAACCCGCGCGCGTGGCCGAGTTCGCAGCGGGAAATCCCGTCGGCTGGTATAAGGATTTCCTCCAAAACACTGTCCTCCCGAACGCGGCCCTCTTCGCAAAGCTCCAGACGTACGGTGAGGTGGCGGTCGGCGTGGGGTTGATCCTTGGGCTCCTCACCGGCGTCGCCGCCGCCATCGGGCTCTTCCTTACGCTGAACTACGGCCTCGCCAGCCAGTGGATGAGCTTCGGCCAGCAGGGATTTCATCTCATGCTCGTCACGTCGATGATTATTCTCATCGGCGCGCGCGCAGGCCGTCTTTGGGGTATCGACGGGTTGGTTCTTCGAAGCGTTCCGTTGCCGAATCGTCGATGGCTTAAGATCATCATGGTCCTCGCGGTATCTCTCGCCCTATCGTTTTCCTCCAGAGCGGCTGCAGCCGAGATCCGTGTGTTTGTGACCAACGAGAAATCCGATAACGTGACGGTCATCCGGGCGGCCGATCAGAAAGTGCTCGCAACGCTACCCGTCGGCCAACGTCCTCGCGGCGTCGCCGTGAGTCACGATGGCCGCCGCGCGTTCGTCGCCAGCAGCAATAGCAACAACGTGAGCGTGATCGATACAAAAACTTTGCAAGTGATCGACACATTGCCAGCCGGCATCGATCCTGAAGGAATCACGATTGACCGGGACGGTCGGCTTTATATCGTTAATGAGAACGACTCGGCGCTCACGATCGTGGACGTGTCCAAGCGTGAGATTGTTAAGCGTCTCGAGGTCGGCACCGAGCCCGAGACCGCCGTCCTGTCGCCGGACGGTCGACGGGTTGTGGTGTCCAACGAGACATCGAACGAAGTACATTTCGTCGATACGGTCAGCGCCACTTCACACGGCGCGTCGGGCGATGTCCGCATTCTCGACGCCGCCACCTTGCAGCTTGTTACTACGATTCCCGTGGGACCGCGGGCATGGTGGATGGCGATCACGCCGGATAACCGATTCATCTACGTCAGCGTCGGCCGCGCCAACGAGGTGGTGGTGATCGACACAGGCTCGAATACAGTCGCGGCGCGGATTCCGGCCGGCGTGTTGCCCTGGGGCGTTGCCCTCGCCGAAGTCGAATGAGTACGTTCTCGCTTAAAAAGTTAAAGAGGTTGAGTCTTTGGCTGTTTGTTCTTCGAGTCCAACTCCGGTGTGAGGCAGGGATTAGAATTGTTCAAATCGTTCAAGCAGGCCGCGAGGCGGCTCCAGTTTTACGTCGACGACGAGGAAACTCAGGGCCGAACTATTCCGAAATATCTAACAGCACTCCGTCGGGATCGGCCAAGACGTGCTTTCCGATGGGGCAAGCTTGCAGATCTTTTTCTAGCTCGCCGCCTTGCATTCCCACGGCGATTTTTTTTGGCGCGGATTCGGGAAAAGCCGTCGCGATCTCGTCCAGATCTTGCTTGGTTTTCTCCACGCTCTCCACTTCAAAGCCGATATGATCGAAGCCTTGTCGCAAGCTTCGATAAAAACCGTCGTGGCAGCGGCGGATCACGAGACGGACTTTGCCGTCGCTGAGTGTGATCGCTCGATCGGGTGCTGATTCCGGTATCTCTTCCAGCTCCAAGATGGTTGTGTAGAATTCCGCTACCTCATCAGGCTCTCGGGCGCGCAGCGCAATGTGGTTGAGCCATCGCGGTTGTTCCCATCCGTCCTTCAGATACCCCTCTCTGACATTGGACATCCCTTTCTGCGATAAATCAAATTGAGTGCCCGTGGGATCCTGGGCTCTTATGCCCGCGAACGGAACGTAGCTGAGCGCCTTGGTGAATAAAAGTCCGGGGTACTTTTGTTTTATCCTGTCTAATACCTCGTTCACGTCTTCGCATTCAAAGCCGAAATGGTCGAGGCCCTGCTGGCTTCCCGGCCGCTTGGCTAAAAGGGCCAGGCCGATGACGCCGTCGCTGATGTGTCCGCGCTTGGGATTGTGTTGGCCCGTCTCGTCTACCAAGCCCGTCGTGATCTGCTTCATCCCGAAAATAGTCTGATAGAATTTAGCCATTGTATCGTAACGTTCCGTGTGGGCGGCGACGTGTCGGATTTTTGCAAACATGTTAGCGCTCCTTTCGTAGCGAGGGACTGGCTTCTCTTCTAGGTTAAAGCCATCGAAGTTGTCAAGCTTCAACAGACTGTCGCTCCAAAGTAGTATGGACTGGAGTATTGGAGTGATGGAGTAATGCATTTCAAAACCAATACTCCAATGCTCCCATACTCCAACACTCCATCTCGCTGGATTGACGTGGCATGGGGCACCTTGCTAGGCTCCGCGCTTGCGGGTGAGGTATTGGTATATGCGGAATGCAGCCGCTGGTATCTTCACGTTTGTTTTTCTAATCCTCGCGTCGTCGCCGGCCTTGCCGCAGCTCAAGAAGATAAGATTCTCGACGAGCTCTATCGCCGTGACCGAGCTGCAATTCAGGATCGCCCAGCTCAAAGGCTTTTACCGCGAGGAAGGATTGGAACTCGAAACGCTCCTCATACGCGGATCGGTCGGCATGCAAGCCCTCATCGGCGGCTCGGTTGACTACGCGTCGGCCGCCGGATCGATCATCGCCGCCGGAGTTCGCGGCGCGCCCGTGCGGCTTGTCCTGATCGTCAACTCAAAACCGCAGTTCGATCTCGTGGGCCAACCTGAAATAAAATCAGTTCAGCAGCTCAAAGGGAAGGTTATCGGGATCTCCTCCCGCGGCGGCGCTGTCGATCTATTGACGCAGTTAATCCTGACCCACCACGGCGTCACGCCGAACAAAGACGCGACCCTGATCGTCATAGGCACTCCCGAGGAGCTCGCGACAGCTCTCAGAACCGGGCGCATTGCCGCATGTCTTCTCAGCCCGCCGAGACAGCTCATCCTCTATCGCGAAGGCTTCAACAAGCTCGCCTATTCGGGGGATTACCTGACTGCGTACCCTTCAGGGGGCATCGGGGCGACGGTAGAAAAGATCAGAACCAATCCATCCGAAGTTCTGGCCTTTGTCAGAGCCAGCCTGAAGGGACTCCAACACTATACTCAAAATCGCGCGGAATCCGTTGATAACATTTCGAAGTATCTCGGTATCAAGGACCTTTCGTTGGCCGGAGAGGTCTACGACCTCCATGTCAGCCGGCTCGGTGGACTCAGCTACCTGGATGAGGCCTGGATGCGCGGCGCGATCGATTTTACCAAGAAGAGTTTAGGGGTCACGAAGGAGATTCCGCCGAGCCAGGTGTTTGACTTCAGCTTTGTAGAAAAAGCCTTGGGACGAAGCAAAAATTAATTCTCGTACCTGCGCCGCGTGATAGTCAGAAACAGGTTTCAAACCTGCCTCTACCCGGACGGAGGCCGGGTGCACGAAGCGACGTCGAACTATTTCAGGATCTTCCGCGCGAATTCTCCCCCGGGTTCACGCCATTCGGTAATGATGTCTTCGCCGTAAAAACGAACTTTCTCGAACTCTTCCGGAGTCATAACGTCTTTCGCGGCGGCAGAATCAAATTTTGCCAGCCACTTGGTGTCGACATCGAGCCGCCGGGTGCCTTGCGTCAAGGCTCTGCCGTAGAGATCCTGGCCTTCTTTGCCGAGCAACCAATTGATGTAGACCTTAGCGGCGTTTGGATGCGGCGCATTTTTCATCACCGCCACGGTGCCGAAGCCGTTGCTTCCACCCATGCCTTCCTTGATGGACATCAAAGGCTTTATGGGCAGGCCCGTCTTGATGTATGGATCGACGAAACGTTGCGAAACTCCAAGACCGACGGCGAGCGTGCCCTTGGCCAAAGCGTCCGCAATTTGCTTGCCGTCGCGGCTGATGAATAAATTTTGCTCGGCGAGCTTTTGCAAGAACTCTTTGCCTTTGATTTTCATCAAGAAGCCCCAAAGTCCCTGGCCCGCGCTCGGCATGCGCGGCTCGAAAAATCCAATCTTGCTCTTCCATTTCGGCAGCAAAAGGTCGTCATAGGAGCTGAGCTCTCCCGGCTTGACCAAATCGGTGTTGTAAAACGGCGGCGTCGAAAAATCCGCGGAGAAAGAATAGATGAAGCGGTTGGTCTTGACGTTGTCTTCCCACATATGACCACCCCACCACTGGCGCGGGTCCTTGACTTCCGGAAGGATCATATAGTCCAAAAACGGCGCGAGCACGTTATCGTACACCAGAGGCTCCAAAGTACCCGAGCCGCCGTGGAGAACATCGAAGTAACGGACCCCGGCCTTGAATTCCGCTGTGGCTCTGCCGGCATTTTGCGGCCCCGGTGCGGAGACGAGTTCCAGCTCAATACCGAATCTCTTCTCGAAAATCTCTTGGTATTTTTGTCTCAGGATAGCGGTCGGTGGACCACCGACAACGATTTTCCCCTCCTTTTTCGCTGCTTCGATTATTTTTGCCCATTCATCTTGAGAGTCTGCTGAAACGGTGCTGTCGACCCGAAGAAAGACACCGACAAGGAGTAGACAAACCGCCAGGAGTCGCTTGAACCATGACCCTTTGGCCACTTTGAGAGTCTCCTTTTTTGGCCGCCGACTTTCCGATCAACAAGAGGTCTAAATCAAAACGGCGCGTCGAGCCGCCCTCACTGATCCAATTTTACATCGACTACCACGAAGTCATCGGACTGAAGCGCTTTCTGGAAAACGGGCTTCACTTCTTCAGATCGCGTAACCGTGTAGCCCTTTGCGCCAAACAGCTCGGCCAGCCGGGCAAGGTCGGGCACGAAGAGCTCGGTGCCGATCACGCGACCGCCGTAATTTTTCAGCTGATCGCGCTTCATGCCGCCGTAGGCGTTGTTGCGGAGTACCAGGACGAACAGCGGGATATTGTGATAGCGCGCGGTAGCGAGCTCCTGCTGTTCCATCATGAAGGAGCCGTCGCCGGTGACACAGATAACGCGGGCGTCGGGGCGGCCGAGCTTGACGCCGAGAGCCGTCGTCAGCGCCGTGCCGATGGCACGAAACTCACCGGCATGAATGATTGGTGTCGCGGCGTCGATATTGCGCAGCGTGTCCCCGGTCATCCCCGCCGTGGTTAAAATCTCTTTCCCCGTGAGCAGCTCATTTAGAACTTTCAACACGGAATCGTACGTTAAACCTTGCTTGACCGTCGTCTCATCGAGCTCGCGCTTCCAGGCCTGCTTGGCTTTCTGGATCGCTTGCGCCCGTTGGCTGCCCGAAGCGGCTTTCGACTGCCGGCTCTTGACGCCATCGATGATCGCGCGCAGCGCGGTCCTGGCATCCGCTTGAATTGAAAGTTGAGTCGGATAATTTCGGCCAAGCTCTTCGGGATCGGTGTCTATTTGAATGATCTTTGCGTTCGGTGGGATGATTCGGTGCCCGAAGCCGAGCGTTGTGCCTTCGCTAAAAGTCGTTCCAAGCGCGAGAATCAGATCGGAGTCAAGAAAAAACTGCCGCGCATAGGGTCTGCTGCCGGAGCCGAGACAGCCGAGCGCGAGCGGATGATTTTCCGGAAAGACGCCCTTGGCGGTGTAGCTGGCCGCGACAGGCAGCGACAACAGTTCGGCAAGCTCGCGCACTTCTTCCCGCGCGCCCGACCAATCGACGCCGGTGCCGACGAGAACGACAGGAGCGCGGGCTTTGAGCAAAAGGTCCACGGCCAATTCAGCCGAGCGGGAGTCCATGGCAGGCGCAACGGGATCGGCCGTCGGTGCAAAGCTCAGCGGTTCCGGGAGATTCGCATGCTGAAGATCGGCCGGGATACAGAGAAAAACCGGCCCCTGCCGTCCGCGGGTTGTCTGACAAAACAGCGAGTCCAACAGAGAACCGAGCTCTTCCACACGCTCGAGCTTGACGCTCTGCTTGGTGATCGGCTGAAACAGTCTGACATGTTCCATGCCGTGCCAGGAAGACCAAGCGCCTTTTGCCGACGAAGCGGTGCCGATGTCCGACGAGATGACAAAAAGGGGAACCGACTCCTTGTAAGCTTGCGAGACCGCCGTGACGATATTGGTGGCGCCGCCGCCCGCCGAGACCAGGCAAACGGCGGGCTGCTTAGTGGCGCGGGCGTAGCCGAGGGCGATGTTTCCCGCGCCACCCTCGTGCTGCGCATTGATGAACCGAAGGTGCGGACGTTTGGCTATCGCATCGCCCAGAGCGAAAGAAGTGTGGGCGAGAATGCCGAAGATGTGTCGCACGTTTTTCGAGCTGAGATACTCTACCACTATTTCCGCAAGGTTTGTTTCGGCCATCGTAAATTATCCTCCTTACTTGATAGGCCTCATTAATTCAGCCATGAGGAAAAAGCAACATCATGTAAGAGAACTCACCGCGGAGGCGCGGAGGGCGCAGAGAATGAGAGTAAAAAAGTCCTCTGTGAACTCTGCGCGTCTGTGGTGAATAATCCTCACAGGACGTTCTTGGTTGCGGTTTAAGTGTAAGAGGCGAATTTCGGCGGCAGGTTTCTTGGCGTGTTATCGGGTTGGCCAAATTTGGCAGGTAGTTGTCCTACGGATGCGGCGCGTCGAGCCGTTCTTCTCGAAGACAAAAAAAGGCGGGGTCATAAAGATCCCGCCTTTTTTGGTTGTTATTCTTCGCTTTCGTCTAGCGTGGATTAATCTCGGTCGCTCGTAGTTGCCCTTCCTTTTCCGTGTACTTGATGGTTACTTTGGAGCCTTCTTTGGCGTTCTCGAGTCCCTTCGTCTTGCTGCCGACGAGGATTGTCTTTTCGTCGTCTTTCGTTTTGACCTTGATCTCCTTTTCGCCCTTGCTAACCACGGTGGCTTTCAATTCCATATCCTCAGCCGCCGCCACATATGCGGGAACCAAAGTCAAAGCTAAAAGAGCGGTTCCGATTGTCCTTTTCAGATTCATCGTATTTCACCTCCTTTCTAATTGTTCTCTAACTCCTTTGACGCGGAATCTAATCGCTTATTCGACGTTGGTAAAAAAATGGTTGAGATCGCGCGTTGACGACAAAGAATACATCCTACGTCGTAACCTTTCCTCATACGACGAGCGTATCGATTTATATGAGCGCCGCAAGGGGTGCCGGGCTTTTTTTATTTGCCTTTCAACTTTGAAGGTCGTTGCAATAAAGACGAAAAAGCACGGAAGGATTCGCGGCTTGCTTTCAAGCTTCCCCGCTCTCCTGAATAGAGAGCCTGGAGGCGAGGGGACAGGAACAAATTGGCGGGCCGCTTGCCAATGAGCGGCCCGCCAATGATTGAAAACGCTAACGTCTGGACCCGGTTCAGTGATTGTTGTTTCCGTCGCCCGGGATGCGGCCGCGTATCTCACCCGATGTAAAGTTGTCCGTGTGCACATTCGCGTAGGCCGCGCCGGCGCGCATCGCCTCGATCATCTCATCGAGGCCGGCCGCTCCGGCGTCAATCCCTTGGGTGGGACGGGCGATGACGTCGGCCGCCGTCAAGGTTCCAGTAATTTTGGCCGGGGGCGCAGGGCAGGCCTGAGGGGTCGGCACACCGACCGGTGGGGTCAGGTTCGTGCACAAGAACAGCACGATCTGGCCGGAGATCGCAGGTCGGCCGAAGTGGATGTGGGCCTGTTGTACCGCGGACGAGAGATCTTGGTACGTCAGCTCGTAGTCGATTTCTGTGCCGCCGCCTTTGAGTTTGACAACCTTTGCCGTAAACTTTCCGCTCGCGTCACTATTAATGGTCAACGGCGTCTCTTCGTAGCCGGTGAGGTCAGTCTTGAACTGCTGGGCAGCGACCGGACCAACTAGCGCGATCAACAACGCTGTCGCGAGAATTCCTGACACCCTGATGCTTCGTTTCATAGTACCCTCCTTTGGTGAAAGTTACTGCGACGCGGACGCTATCCGATAAGGCAGCATTATGTCAAGGGTTAGCCTTGCGAACTCGTAGCACGCAAAGTGCGGCAATTTTGTGGTTAGCTCACCGGCCACCGAAGGATTCAGTGGCCAGTGGTTGGGAGTGGTGTTTGAAAAACAGAGCGAGGGGGTTTAGCCGGCCGATTCGGCGAAGAACTTGCCGGGCATTTCGATGGGAGGAACGGTCTTGTTCTCGACCGATCCGCCGAGGATCTCTCTGCCATCGGGACGGACGCGCAGAGGTTCGCCGGCTTTGGGTTTATTACGCACGCCAGCGCCGATGCGCAGCACGACTAGATTGCCGTCGCCTGTATTGAGATAGCGATAGTACGCGCCCTTGGGCAACAGCACTCCCTGATAAGGTTTCACGACCATTTCGTTTCCTTTTTCGTCGAATACGGTCATCTCGCCTTCCAACACAATAAAAGAATGGTCTTCCGCGAGATGGGTGTGGAGCTCATTTTCGCCGCCTTCGGCATTGATCTTTGTGTGGATCCTCATATTAGGGGTTTCCGCGACGAGTTGCGTGACTCGGCCCTGTTGCATGTAAGGGGTCTTCAAGGAGAAGAGTTGAGCTTTGGGTGTCTCGTTCTCCTGTGCTCTGGCTGCTGTTGTATTCATAGTTTATCTCCTTTCGATGTTTATATTGCCGGGGTCAAATCGTCATCAGGTTTTAGTCGTTGAAGGGAATCAGCGCGTCTCGCTGTCGACGATAACGGCGCTGGGATTGAGCGGGATCGCGATTCACGAAGAAGCGATGAAACATCGGATGACGTAGACTCCGAACTTCATGTTCCAGAAGGAATAAGCAATCACCGCTCTCTGGGTCGATCACGTCCTTCAAGCGAAATTGATGATTCTCCACCTCTTCCGAAATCAGCCCGCGCTGCTTCAAGAAAGAATACGGTCGGGAAAAATTCGCGACGTAGATAGCTATGTGATGTCCGTCATAGGGTTTTAACGGCCCTTCCGTCTCGCGAAAAACCAACGACTGATTGCGACCGATCTTTACTCGTCCAATAGCTCCATCTTTGCCCGGCTCAGTCATGCCCGGCGCGCCTAAGACTTGATCGTAAAAACGGACGATACCCGCAGCTCTTCCCGGCGCCACCAGGAATTCCACGTAGGGGATTCCGAGCGTCATATCATCGAATCGTGAACTCGCGGGATAACATTGAAAGCGATTTCCCCAGGGACAGGTGACCTCAAGATGGTCCGCCTTCGCCGACGAGGAAAATTGCGTGCCCTTTAATCCTTCTTCCACTGCAGCGAGTCTTTCTTTAAGGTCGTCAAGGTCCGGCACCACGAGGCCGATATGCCCCTGAATGGCTTGAGGCGGACGAGTCGGGAGGTGAAACTGCTGCTCGCCCACGTTTGCCCACATGTTGCGCAATCCAACATTCATGTATGGATCCCGTGTAAACCCCATGCCAACGATATAAAAGAGTGTAGCTAATGACTGGTCAGGAACCTGGACATTGATGTGCTCCAAAAGGACTATGTTTCCGACGTCTTCCTCTGAGTATGCAACCATAGTCAACCTCCTAACACTACCAATGTTTCATTTAGAGCAATGGCGGAGCAATGTGGTAGTGGTTCAGTTTCACGAAAATTGTAGCGGCGACCCCTGTGGTCGCCCAAACAGGGGGGCATGGAGCCCCCCTACGTCAACGCGTTGAGATCCAATTGAAACCACGACCCGCAAAACGGTGTACAGTTAGCACCTAAGCGCCGGCTCTGCCCTGCTCGGCCTGCCATTGCTTTAGCGGCGTATAATTGATCCGCTTGTTCTCCACGGTTTGATCTTTGGCGGTGACCCGGAGAATTTCCAGCGGCTCGCTGGCTGCGCTCTCAAACCAGTACTGGAAGCCCCGCGGGATCAAGATTCCTTCACCTTTTTTGAATTCGCCGATTAGCTTGTCCCCCTCACCGTAAAATTTCACGGCACCGCTGAGCACGTACCAGAAGGCGTCGTCGCCGGTGTGAGAATGGAGATTATTTTCGCCGCCGTTCTTTACCACCTGGACCATGACTTTCATGAGGTCGCTGTTGCAGACGATCATCGATTTCTTCACGCCCTCGAACTCAGGAGTCTGATATTTGAAGATCTTTGCTTCCTGTTCCATTGTCCACCTCGCTTCGGTTAATTTTCGCTCGTGTATCGCAACGCCGAATGTAGTCCTATCCGTGTAGTCGGTCAAGCGGCCTCGAATGTAGAAAACATGGATTTACATAGAGGGGTGCAAGATCGATTGACCGTTCGCACCGGCTTATATTAATTATGCTCTCAAGCTTAGTAATTTAATGAAGGAGGGTTCTATGATCCAGTGGATCGGCGTCACCGTCGCCATCGTATGCTTTTTCGTGGGACCCAAGATGGCAGGCACGCAAAATTTGCCCATCCTCAATATGGGTTTTAGCGGCGGCGGGGTTGGCTCCGATCTGATCAAAGTAATCGAACGCGCAGATCTCTGGCGCAAGCATGGTGTGGATGTAAGGCCGATTTACCTGACGAGCGGAACTTTAATGGCTCAGACGCTCTCCGCCGGTGATATCGGAATAGCAGGCTTCGATGTGACGGCGATGCTGAATTTGGGCGTTTCCGGCGGGACTGACATCAAAGTCATATCGGTCATGATCAACCGTCTGGAGCCGTACTTTGTCGTACGTAAAAGTATCAACACCCCAGCCGACCTCAAAGGTAAGGCAATCGCCATCAGCCGTTATGGATCGGGCTCGGATATTATCACTCGCGTCGTAATGCGCTATTGGAAACTCGATCCGGACAAAGACGTGCGGATACTGCAATCCGGCAATACGCCCACTCGAATCGCGGCGCTGATGGGCGGACATATCGACGCGGCGATAGTTAGCTCGACGCAGGTTCAGAAGGTGGTGGGCAGTGGATGCTGCCGCGTGCTCGCCGATCTTGCCGAATTGCCCCTCGATTACGCGAATTACGGAGTCGTTGTCGCTGGCTCTTTGCTCACAACCCAAAGGCCGAATATCCGTCGCTTTCTTGAAGCGCTAACAGAAGGAATTTATGTATTCAAAACCAAGCCGGAAATTGCCAAGGCGGTGCTGCGGCAAAGCATCGACGATCCGGCGGTGGTGGCTTCGGTTTACGAGAGACTGGTAAAGTCCATGAGTGAATATCCATTTCCCGAGGTAAAGGGAATTCAGACCGCCCTGGATTCTCTCTTAACTCCTAGGGCCCGTGGTCAGCGCGCAGAAAATTTCATGGATACAAGTCTCATGGAAGAAATAAGGAAGAGTGGTTTCATCGATCGGCTTTATGGGAGAAAGGGATAGCGAGGCGGAACTCAGAAGCCAGAGGTCAGAAGTCGGAATCAGAAGGGAAGGGAATGAGCGATCTAATCATCGTAAATGCACTTGTTGTTCCGATGACGGAGGAAAGAAAATTTCTCAATGGATTTGTGCGCGTCAGCGATGGCGTCATTACGGAAGTGAGAGCGGGCGCGCCGCGGGAGGTGACGAAAGACGCGCCAATGATCGACGCCGACGGCTCTGTGTTGATGCCTGGGTTGGTCAATGCGCACACGCATTTGTACCAGGTGCTGTTACGCGCGGTTTGGGAGGATTTGCCTCTTCTTCCTTGGCTCAAACGGATTTATGGAGCAGCGCAGGTCCTTCGCCCGGAGCATTTTTACGCCGGAACGCTGCTGGGTTGCGTCGAGGCGATTCGCAACGGCGTCACGACGGTCTGCGAGCACAACTTTCTTAATCCGCATCCGGCATGCGCCTTCGAAACCATCCGGGCTATCCATGAGTCGGGGCTGCGCGCCGTTTTTGCTCGCACGATCATGGACACGGGCGAGATCGTGCCGGACTGCGTCAAGGAAAAGTCCGACGGAGCGTTTCGCCACATCGAGGATATCATTGCGGCAAATCGGCAAAGTGAACGGCTCTCGTTTATGACCGGCCCCAACACGCCGCCGCTCAATACGACGCCGGATTTGCTGAAGGAGATCAGACGATTCGCCGATGAAAAGTCGATCGGCATCAGCGCTCATGTGGCGGAATCAAGATCCGTGGTGGAATTCACAAAAGAGAAATATGGGAAGAGCGGCGTCGTCGGCTTCCTCGATGACTTCGGGATTCCTGCATCGAATTCCATCTTTGCTCACTGTGTCCACGTTTCAGACGATGAGATCCGTGTATTGAAGGAACGCGGCGCATCGGTGTCCCACAACCCCGTCAGTAACATGATGCTCGGCGACGGAGTTGCGCCCGTCGTCGAAATGATTCGCGGTGGCGTGAACGTCGCGCTCGGCACCGACGGGGCGGCTAGCAATCACTCCCAGGATCTTTTCGAAACTATGAAAACCGCTTCGCTGCTTCAAAAAGTCCATCATCAGGACGCCGGCGTCATCGATCCCTATGCAGTGCTGCGCATGGCGACCGTGAACGGCGCGCGGGCTCTGGGGCTTGGATCCGCCTGCGGGACCGTTGAAGTCGGAAAGAGGGCGGATTTAATTCTCGTGGATCTAGACGCGATTCACAACCAACCGATTAACGATGTTTTCAGTCAGCTGGTCCACTGCGCGAAAGCGAGCGATGTTCAGACAGTCATCGTCGACGGTGAGATCTTGATGAAGGATCGGAAGCTGACAGGCCAGGATGAAAGGGAAGTGTTATCGAATGCGCAGCGAAGGCATCGCAACCTGATGGAGCGGCTTCGAACGGTTTCTTTCTAGAGGCCGCATGTTGTTCCTGGTTCTTGCCATCTTGGGCTCGGCTTCACTGCCGGTTTTGTTTCGCGCGTTCGATGACTGGCGCGTGAATGTTTTCTGGGCGATACCTGCAAACTATCTGACCTGCATTTTCGTGGGGAGCCTTCTGGCTGGAGGCGAGCTCAATCTTCTGGAACTGAGCTCGCAACCTTGGATTCTTTTTGCCGTTTTGCAAGGAATCATTCTTGCCGTGAATTTCTTTTTGCTCGCCCATACCGCCCAACGCGCCGGTGTTTCTGTGGCGGCTCTCGCGAGTCGATTGTCGGTGGCGATTCCATCTCTAGCCGCCTTTCTTATTTATGGCGATTCGTTTAATTTTCTAAAGATCGCTGGACTCGCAGCGGCTTTGTTGTCCCTTTATCTATGCACCGCGTCAGGCGGCGATCTTTCCGCGGCTCATTCACCCTCACACAAACTCCTTCCCGTACTCGTGTTCCTGACGTTCGGTTGTTACTTCACAATGCTTAAGTACGCCCAGAATTACTATCTCAACGAGTCTTCGTACCACTCTTATGTTATGTCAGGGTTTCTCTTTGCGTTCGCGGCAAGTCTCGTCATCGGCCTCACTCAAGGCGTGCTCGCGGCCAGTGATTTTCGCGTCCACCACCTTGTAGGAGGAATCCTTCTGGGCGTGATGAACTATGTTGCCATTTATGCTCTTCTTAAAGTCCTGGCTTTAAAGGGTTGGGAAAGCTCGCAGCTATTTCCGATTTACAGCGTCGGCGTGGTCGCCGTGAGTTCGCTGCTCGCGGTGATTCTCTTCAAGGAACGATTGTCTCGGTTAAGAACGCTTGGCCTTGTCGTTGGACTTATGGCCGTCGCGCTGCTCAATCGGTAACTGCGCCTTCTGTTTAAATTTAAGTTAGGAGCCGAGAATCAGTCGTACGAGTGTTTCGGATACCAGTCGGTTCCCTGACCCTCCGGGGTAAGATCGAACATGTTCCACAGCGGCCAGAGAGTCCACGTGCCGTGGGTTTTGTCCCGGCTCCGTGGGCGCATAGAGAAGTTCTGTGTTGTTGTCTCGCTCTCGCCGGGAAATTGTCTTGAATGAAATTTTCCGACCGAATTATTCCTCTCCGGTTTGAAGAGCGGGGGATTTAGCGGCGTGCTGAACCAGGCGCTCCAATTCCTCGTAAGGCTGCGCGCCGACCATCAAATATCGACCGGCCAAAAACGTCGGCACTGCATTGACGCCGATAGCCGCGCAGCGTCGCCAGTCGTCGTCGACGGCCTGTTTAAAGCTCCGGCTGAGCAATGCATCTGTGGCTTCATCCACAGGCAAGCCCACCGCCTCGGCAACTTTGACCAGCACTTCGGCCTTGCCGATGTTCTTTGCGTCCACGAAATAGGCGCGAAAGAGGGCGTCGTGAATTTTGCCGTCCTTGTCTTTGGTATCGGCCCACTTGGCCAGCTCCTGAGCCAGCCGGCTGTTGTAAGACATGTTCCGCTCGACATTATAGGGCAAGCCTTCGCGGTCCATGTTTACTTGCATGCGCTGGTTTCTGACGATGACCTCCGGTCCCCGCTTGGTGCCTTCTTCAGGAGTTTCCGGGTGGAGTGGAAAGTGAGTGAACTTGATCGCTAGATCGTAATTCGCTTTGAGTTTCTCGACACGCCCGGTGACGAGGTAACACCAGGGTCAGACGAAATCGGAAAAGACTTCCAGCACGAGCGGTTCCGGCATGATCGCCTCCTTATTTTCCTTTGTTCAAATCGTTCAAGTTGTTCAAACGGTTCAAGTCGTCAAAGCGGTTCAACGTTCAAGGTTCAACGAGGTTGCAGGTTCAATGTTCAAAGATTCCGCAACATCCAGTGACTGATTGTATGGTCGTTGTCGGCGGGAAGTCAAAGGGTTTTCTCGGCGGCGAAAGTAGTTTGCCGTAAAACTCTCCGTCCATCCTTCGACCAGCTCAGGAGGAACGGAGAGAGTTTGAGGGTTTTAGGAAAATTTCGTCCACGGGCTCTCGAAGCATGCAGTCTCTTTTTTTGCAACCTGTAAGGGGCGAGCCATACGCAAGTTGACATTGCGCTAAGCCCTCGGATAGTTTCAAGTCGATGGCTTTTCTGAATGTCGGTGATTGTGTTCTTCATTATCTGGCGGAGGGGTCAGCGGACAAGCCAGCGTTGGTGTTTTCCAATTCGCTGGGCAGCGATCTGCGGATTTGGGATGCGATGGCGCCTCAATTCGCCAAGGATTTTAGAGTCATCCGCTATGACACTCGGGGACATGGCCTGAGCGAAGCTCCACCGCCGCCTTATAGCGCCGGTGATCTGGCACGGGACGTGATGGGTTTGCTGGATAGGCTTGGAATCAAGGAAGCCGTTGTGTGTGGATTGTCCGTGGGCGGAGTGATCGCACAGCAACTGGCTATAGCGTATCCGGATCGCGTGCGCGCGCTGATACTTTGCGATACAGGCGCGCGGATCGGCACAGTCGCCAGTTGGGAAGAGCGCATCGCGACGGTCACGGCGCATGGACTCGGCGTGTTAGCGGCGCCTTCGATGGAACGTTGGTTCACCGCTGATTCCCGCCGGCGCTGCAATGACGAGGTACGCGGCTATGCCAATATGGTTCTCCGAACTTCGGTGGATGGCTATTTAGGGACTTGTTGCGCGCTGCGGGACGCGGACTTTACGCAGGACGCAATTCGAATCAGCCAACCTACGTTGGTGCTGTGCGGAGAGCAGGATGTTGCCACTCCGCCGGAACTCGGGAAAGAACTTGCCCGCCTTATCCCGCGCGCCCAATTTGCTTTGATTCAGCAGGCGGCGCACTTGATCTGTATTGAGCAGCCGGATGCCGTTGTTGATCGTATGATGCAATTCTTTAGGGAGGTGCACATTGTCTGACGATCAATTCGAAAAGGGCATGACGATGCGAAAGTCCGTCCTGGGCGCCGAGCACGTGGCGCGGGCCGAGGCCAACAAAACTGAATTTGACGCTGATTTCCAGCGCATCATTACGGAGGGCGCATGGGGAGCTATTTGGACGCGGCCTGGGCTCGATAAGAAGACTCGGCACATGCTCACCATCGCGATGCTCGCCGCTATGGGAAAGCACGACGAGCTCGCCATGCATATCCGCGCGACGCGTAACACCGGCGTCACTCCCGAGGAGGTCAGAGAGGTTTTTCTTCAGGTGTCCGTATATGCGGGAGCGCCCGCCGCCAACAGCGCCTTCGCTATCGCCAAACGGGTTTATAAGGAGCTCGAAAGCGAAAGCAAATAAAACCACGAGGTGGTTGTCTGTCCGATGCAAATCAAGCCCTACAAATCGCGCGATTGGAAATCCCATCCGCCCTATCTTTACGAAGGCTATAAGTCGTCGGTGAAGCGCGCGCCTTTGAAGCGGCTGGTGCCGATGAAACAGACCCTCTCCGAGATCACGGGTCCGCTCTTCGGGCACGATGCGGTGCAGCCGGGTGACGACGATCTCACGCGCAACGCCGGCACCGGGGGCGAGGCAATGGGTGAACGGCTGATTGTCGTCGGCCGGGTGCTGGACGAAAACGAGCGCCCCGTGCCAAACACGCTCGTCGAGATCTGGCAGGCCAATTCGGCCGGGCGCTACCATCATGAGGTGGATCAGCACAACGCGCCGCTGGATCCGAATTTCACCGGAGCCGGACGCTGCCTCACAAATGAAAAGGGCGAGTATCGCTTTCTCACCATTAAGCCCGGCGCCTATCCTTGGCTCAATCATCCCAATGCGTGGCGGCCGGCGCACATCCATCTTTCGCTGTTCGGTCCGAGCTTTGTGACGCGCCTGGTTACACAATTTTTCTTTCCCGGCGATCCGCTGATACCGCTGGACCCGATTTTGAACTCGATTCCGAGCAAAAGCGCCCGGCAGCGGCTTATCGCCTCGTACGTTCATGATGTTACTGAGCCCGAGTGGGCTCTGGGTTACCGGTTCGACATCGTGCTCCGTGGGCGGGAGGCGACTCCTTTCGAGGAACCCGGACGATGAAGCAAACTCCCTCGCAAACCGTCGGACCCTTTTTTTCCTTGGGACTGACGCGCAAGACCACTAACGTGCTTGCGTCGGATTCAACTCAGGGAGAAAAAATTCGGGTCGAGGGACAATTGTTCGACGGGGATGGACAGCCGGTGCCGGATGCGATGATCGAAATCTGGCAGGCCAACGCCTATGGCCGTTACAATCACCAAGATGACAAGCAAGAGAAGCCGCTGGATCCCGCCTTCATGGGTTGGGGACGCTCTGGCACGGACAAAACGGGTCTTTACTGGTTTGAAACCGTGAAACCCGGTCCGGTGCCCGGCCCCGACGAATCCGTGCAGGCTCCGCATATCAACGTCACGGTCTTTGCCCGCGGTATGCTCGTGCATGCCTTTACGCGAATTTACTTCGGCGACGAGACGGTAAATGAAACCGATCCAATTCTGTCCTCGATCAAAAACAGAGCCCGGCGCAAGACACTGATCGCTAATCGAGAGGATAAAAATGGCAAGGCCGTTTACCGGTTCGATATTCGGCTTCAGGGAGAGAATGAAACGGTTTTCTTCGACATGTGAATTTGCCAGCGCCAATTAGCGGACTTTGGACCATCTTTGGCTATGACCACCGCCCTCGACTCGTCAATCTTTGGATCGTTGTTCACTGATGAAGAGATCGCGGAGCTAATCGACGATGACGCGCAAGTGCGGGCGCTAGTCGAGGTGGAGATCGCTCTCGCACGCGCGGAGGCGCGCGTGGGTGTTATCCCTTCATCGGCGGCAGAGCAAATTGCCAAAGCTACCGATCCAAAGAAAATCGACATGGGGACGCTGGCCAGAGGAACTGCTCGTTCAGGATTTCCGATCATCGCTCTGGTCCAGGAGTTGAGAAAGCTTGTCGGGGCTCAAGCGGCCCCCTATTTGCACTGGGGCGCAACGACGCAAGATATAATGGATACGGCCTGCGTTCTCCAGCTCCGCTCGGTCATCAAAGTTTTCGAAAACCGGCTCGCTGAGTTGGCGCGCTACCTAGGTGAGTTGGCCCATCTCCACCGAAGGATGGTTGTCGCCGGCCGTACGCATGGACAACAGGCGCTGCCCATTAGCTTCGGCTTGAAAGTGGCGGCGTGGCTTGCGCCGTTCGTCCGCCACGGCGACCGGCTAAACCAAATGACCTCCCGACTTCTCGTAGTTCAGTTTGGCGGGGCCGCCGGTACGCTGGCCGCGCTCGGTGACAAAGGCCTTGCGGTGATGCAAGAGCTCGCTGAAGAGCTGAAGTTGGCGACACCCGTGATGCCCTGGCATGCCCAGCGCGATAGTTTCGCGGAGTTTGCCGGCTGGCTCAGTTTGGTCACGGGGAGTCTCGGCAAAATGGCGCAGGATATCATTCTGCTCGCGCAGACTGAAGTAGAAGAAGTAGCGGAATCGGCTGAAGAGGGGCGGGGCGGCAGCAGCACGATGCCGCAAAAGAGCAATCCGATCACCAGTGAGCTCATTGTAGCCGCAGCCCGTACCAACGCATCTCTGTTATCCGCGATGCACAACGCGCTGATTCACGAACATGAGCGCGCGACTCACGGCTGGCAGGTGGAGTGGTTAACCTTGCCGCAGATGGTGGCTCTTACCGGCGGAGCGCTCAAGCACGCGCTCTATTTGGCAAAGAACCTCCAGGTGGACGACAAGAAGATGCGCGAAAATATCGCTCGCGCCGATGACGTCATTCTCGCTGAAGCTGCGGTGTTTGCGCTGGCAAAAGCGATGCCGCGTCCGAAAGCCGAAGAGTTGGTCAAGAAAGCGTGCGGCATCGCCACATCTGAGAGAAAGCCGCTGATCGAAGTCGTGATGAACTTGACCGCCGGCGCGCTACCTGATCGGGCAGTGGATTGGCAGTCGCTGTCAGCGCCGGAGAATTATCTAGGCGACACTCAGAAAATCATTAACCGCGTGCTCGAAAGCGCAAACAAGCTTGGATCGAAGCGATTTCACGTTTGACACGATGAACAACGGAGCCAAAGCCGATAAGCTCGTATCCATGAAGGAAGCCATCGCCACGTACGTCGGCGACAACTGCTCTGTGGCTATTGAAGGCTTTACGGCATTTATCTGCTTCGCGGCGGGCCACGAGATCATCCGCCAGCGGCGCCGAAACCTGACGTTAATCCGCATGACGCCGGACTTGATCTACGATCAGATGATCGCCGCCGGCGTGGGGAGAAAACTGGTTTTCAGCTACATGGGCAATCCGGGGGTCGGCTCGCTTTACTGCATCCGCCGCGCCGTGGAGAGAGCCATTCCGCACCCGCTGGAGCTGGAGGAATATTCACATTACGGCCTGGTCGGGCGTTATGCGGCCGGCGCGTCCCGTTCGCCCTTCTTTCCTCTGCGTAGTTACGTGGGCTCCGATATGCTCGCGGCCAATCCGCTGATCAAACTGATCGACGATCCCTACGGCACCGGCAAGATTGCAGTCGTGCCACCGCTCCATCCCGATGTCGCGATTCTTCACGCGCAGCGCGCCGACCGGCGAGGCAACACACAGTTGTGGGGCCTGCTCGGTATGCAAAAGGAGGTAGCGTTTGCCGCCAAACGCGTCATTGTGGTGGTGGAAGAGGTGGTGGATGAAGCCACGGTGCGCGCCGATCCCAACCGCACCCTGATCCCTGGCTTGATCGTCGACGCGGTTGTGCATGAACCCTACGGCGCGCACCCTTCCTACGTCCAGGGCTACTACGACCGCGACAATGAATCCTACCTGGCCTGGGACAAGCTTTCGCAAGATCACGCTGCGGTTGAGGCGTGGCTCAACGAATGGGTTTACGGCTTGGCAAACCACGCCGCCTATGTGCGAAAACTCGGGCAAGCTTATTTCGATAAGCTCAAGCCGGAGCCTTTGCTCGCGCCGTCCGTTGACTACGGGAGGTATCGATGAGCGAGCCGAGCTACACGGCGTCGGAGATGATGATCGTGGTGGCCGCGCGCGTGTTGGCGGGGGCGCGTACTGTTTTCGTCGGGGTGGGCTTGCCCAATATCGCCTGCAACCTGGCGCGCTACACCGTCGCGCCCGACCTGGAGCTCATCTACGAGTCCGGCGTCTACGGGGCTCGTCCGGAACGCCTGCCGCTTTCCATCGGCGACCCGGCCCTTGTCAGCGGCGCCATATCGGTTGTCTCTATGGCAGACCTGTTCGGGTTGTACTTACAGCGAGGCCTGGTCGAGGTTGCGCTGCTCGGGGGAGCCCAGATCGACCGCTACGGCAACCTCAACACAACGGTCATCGGCGACTACGGAAAGCCGAAAACCCGCCTGCCCGGCAGCGGCGGCGCCTGTGAAATTTCCATCAACGCGCAACGCACGTTTATGATCATGCGTCTCAAGCGTCGGGCGTTTGTCGACAAGGTGGATTTTCTCACCAGCCCCGGCCACCTGACCGGCGGCGATAGCCGCGCCCAGTTGGGCTTGCCAGGTGGCGGGCCGGAACTGGTGATCACCGACAAAGCCATCCTAAACTTTGCCAACCCTCAGCGCGAGATGCAGTTGAGCGCGCTCTATCCCGGCGTCACGGGAAAGGATGTGCAGGCCGAGGTCGGCTGGCCATTACGGGTGGCGGAGTCGATCCAGGAAGCCGACGTGCCAACGAATGAAGAGCTGCGTTTGATCCGGGAGGAACTCGATCCCCACGGCATGTACCGCTAACAAAACGAAACCAAATCGCGTCTTTCAGTTTCTCGCTCCGGAATAATAGATCTGCGTTCCTTTCGGTTTGGCGAAAGAGGGCAACTCATGCTCGTGGCAACCATCGTCCAGGATGTGACGCACCGACCAGCCGCGGACCAAGAACGCATCCGCTAGCAGGTGGCGATGGCAGCGCCAGGGCACCGCCTCGGCGCACATCAGCGCCACTCGTTTTTCTCGAGCAACTCTTTCCATCTGAGTGATAATCTTCTCGAACTCCGCGGTCAACATAAAATCGGCGTAGGCCCGAAACGCGCCGACTCTCCATGCAGTGTTAGGTGAGTCGGGCGAAGGTTTTCGAAAGCCGCCGAGATCGCCTCGCCAAACGTATTCAACGCCCGCAACCCGCAGTGAATCTGACAGTGCTTCGCGATGAAAGTGCGGATAGCGTCTCGACGCGGGCCAGCGCCGGACATCGACAAGAAGTTGGATGCTATGCGCTTTTAGAAGCTCGAGAAAGGCTTCGATGGCTCGCGTGGAGTGGCCAATGCTGTGAATCAGGTGAGACTGAGCGCAGTTCACGTCGTGACGTTCCATCCTTCATCCATACATATTATCTCCAATATAGCTGATCATAACGAAAAGGGATGCTAAGATCGCGCCATGTGGCGTTCGATACCGCTCACCCTCTTCTGGTTTGTCCACATGGGTTCCCTAGGAATCTTTTTTCCTTATTTTAGTCTTTATCTCAAAGAAAACGCCGGCCTGTCGGGTACTCAGCTCGGTTGGATCTTGGCTATCGTGCCGCTTGTGAGCATCATCACGCAGCCGCTGTGGGGACAGCTCGCCGACCGCACCGGCGCCAGGAGCCGCATCGTGGCGTTCCTGTCCGTAGGCTCTGCGCTCGGATATTTGTGGCTCGCCGGCGCGAACGGCTTTGTCGCGATTGTGCTCGCCACTTTGGCTCTGGCATTTTTTGGCGCCGCCGTCCTGCCCATCGTTATTTCCGTGAGCCTCGCGAGCTTGCGCGACGCCGGCCCCCATGCGTTTGGTTTCGTTCGGGTGTGGGGCACCGTAGGGTATTTTTTCTTGGTGCTCATTTTCCCCTGGATTCTTGCCCGCTACCAGTCGGCCTATGAAATGGTACCGAAAGCCGGCGGAGTTTCCGAACCCGGATTGGAGATCATGTTCGTCGTTACCGCCGGCCTCGTGTTCGTAGCGGCGCTCCTTGGCCTTTTCCTGCCACGCGACGGAGCGGTTTCGTTGCGAGCGGCGCGGGGCGATTGGAAATCGCTATTGAACAACAACGCGTACATTCGATTTCTCTCTTTTTCCTTCGGTGCTTATCTTTTGTCGAATGGGCCCATGTGGCTTTTCCCGATCTTCGTGCGTGCTCGCGGTGGGGATATCGAGACGATTCGCAGCATGTGGGTTTACATGCTCGTCGTCGAAATTCCGCTGATCCTAGCATCGGGCAGCGGACTCAAACGATTAGGAGCGCGAGGGCTTCTCGGAGTTGGGGTCTTTGTCGGCGGTCTGCGCTGGATACTTTGCGCGATTATCACCGACCTCTGGCTTCTTGCCGTCGTCCAGACGCTTCACGGTGTCACGGTGGTAGGCTTGTTGATGGGTGGGCCGCTCTATCTTGACATCATTGCGCCGGAGAAGTTGCGCTCCACGGCGCAAGCGGTCCTTTCGATGGTTGGCGTTGGAATTGCCGGGATTGTCTCGAATCTGGGATCAGGATGGCTCTTGGAGCATGCCGGCGTCGACATCCTGTACATCGTGACGGGCATCGGCTCCGCTGCTTTGGGCGTTCTCGTGTGCTGGATTCTGCCTCTACCCGAACGTTCGCGAGACAATCGGCCACTTATGGATCATGTGCGCATCGATTGAATCGAGAGCCGGCGAACGATTTTTCTCTCCTGGGAGGATGATCTGGAAGGTGGATCGGGAGATGGTGTTGCTGCTCGCGGGTGGACGCGCGCTGCTGATGCAATTGGCCCATCCCAAGGTTGCCGCCGGGGTCGCAGAGCACAGCCATTTCAAAGATGATCCTCTCGGTCGCCTACACCGCACCATGAGCACCATGTGGTCGATCGTGTTTGACAAAGCGCCTAAGGCGCAGGCCGCGCTAGCGCAGGTCAAAAACATCCATAGCAAGGTTCGCGGAGTGCTTCGGACGGCAGAACCCGTGACCCCCGGTACGGCGTATGACGCTTTAGACCCGGAACTGTTGCTCTGGGTGCACGCAACGCTGATCGATTCGGCGATGGTGGCTTACGAAATTTTCGTCAAGCCGATAGCACAAGATGAAAAGTCGCGCTATTACGATGACACAACAGAGCTGGCCCATCTATTCGAAATTCCAGAAACCTTCGTCCCGGAGTCTTTGACGGATTTCTATGACTACATGGAGCGCATGCTCAGCGGGGATGCCATCGTGGTGGGACCCGCCGCGCGATCTCTCGCCCAGGAAATTCTCCATCCGCGTCCGTTGGTTTTGAAAATGGCCGGGCCTTTGTTCGCTTTGATCACCGCAGGATTGCTGCCGGAGCGATTGCGGGAGGGCTACGGCCTCAATTGGGATGCGCGAAAAGAGAAGAGGTTTCGACGGCTGGTTAAAACAATCCGAGTCTCCCTCCCGTTTGTGCCGAGGCCGCTGCGTATCGTCCCCAACGCACGAAGCGCGGAGAAGAGCCTTGGCGTGTAAGCTGCGGTCATCCTAACCCTCCATTCTCGTGCGTTCGTTGTCCGTTTAGCGCAAGCTTTTATGCAGCAGCGATAAAAATAGTAAACCTGTCACGTCGATAACGGGCTATTGTTCTTGCATTGTTTGCAGTCTTATGGCAAGGTTTGACTTTGTTTGGCATTTAAAGGAGCCGTCGATGAGTGGGAAATCTACAGTTACACTGAAGGGGGTTAGTGTTTGTCGCATCATCAATTTGTAGCGCCGGGGATACCAGAACTGCTAGAAGATTAGGCCTCGCTAATGTGATCACCGCGAACGTGAACCGTCCTCGTCTTAGATGGATGTTTTTCGATTGGAGTATTTCTCCTACACCCATCGTCGAAAATGTTGGATGGCACCGTACAGGCTGAGGGCATTTCCTGATTTGGTTATTCAATATTCTAATCTCCGTGCTTTTAAATTTTTATTACGAGTTATTGATTGAGCGCCATTTGTGGCTGATCGGCCACAAATGGCAGGGTTCTGGATCCACAACGAACACGCTGTGTTTCGGCTTATATTCTCAGAATGAAGCGCCTTTTTTGGCCGATTCCAATTTAATTCGCGCTCGACAATTTATGTTTAAAGGAAAAAAGTAGTTAATTATTCGTGACATAAATAGCGCCGCGTCATGGATGGCATATCGCTTGCTGTTATTTAAGTCAAAGGCACACACGCGTGGAGAACCTACAACGAGATTGGTACGTCGTCTACAGCAAACCACATAAAGAACGACAGGCCCAATTTCATCTCGGTCTGAAAGGATTGGAGAGTTTTTTTCCGCGCTTGCATCTGCCGGGATCCGTTGAGAGGAAAAAAAGAATCGTTCCATTATTTCCCAACTATCTGTTTGTTCACATTCATCTCCCTACTGAATACCATTACGTTATCTGGTCGCCCGGAGTTAAAAAGATTGTAAACTTCGGCGAAACGCCGATTCCGCTGGAAGAGAGCGTCATTAGTTTTCTCCAGCAAAAGGCGGGCGTCGGGGGGGTTATCCAAACTCACTCACGGTTGAAACGCGGCCAGGAAGTGGAAATTTCGGGCGGACCTTTCGACGGCCTGCTAGCGATTATCCAGGACCCGCCGGACAGCAGAGGCCGAGTTAAGATTTTGCTAAAGCTCTTGAGTCGTCAAATCAGCGTGAAGCTAGGGATTGAGTTTATCAAGGGTGATTGGGCTGCGCTTGAGCCGGTGGTTGCAGCCAACATAGGACCGAGTTTGCTTTCGGCCGCAGGCTGAAGACTTCGGTCCGTAGAGGGGTTTAATTTAAAAACGGGCGTGACCTGATGGGCGGAGCTATATGCTTTGGATGAAAAACTGCCGTCAGCGCGACTGTGGATCTTCTAAGCGAATAAAAAAATCAAAGTCATTTTTGTTGAGAGGGTATGGCAATGACCAATCGGATCGAGAGAAAGTTCATCGGCAACTCGCATGCTGTCTTGGTAGCACTCGTGGCAATTGTCGGATGCTCTAATCCAGTTGCTCACATTCCTGAACTCAAGCCCGAGCAGCTTGTCGGTAAGCCAGTTGAGCAGCCGCCTTATGAACAGAACTATAAAATGGTTCCCTATGATCTGATCACCATTCGATTTCCTTTCCATCCGGAGCAGGACCCCAAGGCGCCGGTCTCCATTCGCCCTGACGGACAGATTAGTCTGGATGGCGTCGGCTCGGTTCGGGCAGCGGGTTTGACCCCGGACGAATTAGGCAAACAAATTGCGGCAAAAACTTCCACGCGGCTGAGGAATCCTGAGGTTGTGGTGACGGTAACTCAATTTGCACCGAGAAAGATCTACGTCGGCGGGCAGGTTAAGCAGCCGGGCATTGTTCAATTTCAAGGCGATCTCACCCCGCTCCAGGCCATCTTTGATCGAGGAGGTTTTACCACGGAAGCGCAGGAAGACAGCGTTATCTTGATTCGCAATGCCGGTAGTCCAGAGCCCATTATAGGCCGGATCAATCTTACCCAAGCATTGGAACAAGGCGCGCCCGAAAAGATTACTCTTTTAACCAATGACGTCATCTATGTGCCGATGTCGGGAATTGGCCGTGCCGATTTGTGGGTAAAGCAGCATCTACGCGACATTATTCCGGCCGAACTTTTCGGCATCGGCGCTATGGCCCGGTAAATCACACGGGTCCTCGCTTGCAATTAGCGTCCAATTAGGTTGAAGTCCCGCGATGCGACAACCTGAAAAAGTTTTCTCTTTGACTCGGGAAAGGAAAATCCATGGACTTCGTGCAAATTGAGGGTACGCAGATCCCGCTTTTAGAAGCGCCACAAAAATATGAGAACCCACCGCGGCGGATTCTTTATGTGATATTCAAACACAAGCAATTGATCCGCGCGATTTTTTTACTCCTGAGTGTGCCGATGTG
>WNFW01000196.1_pt1 | contig 49974 bp, 44 predicted proteins | sample 5400131 | NCBI WGS metagenome assembly WNFW01 (sample SAMN13153362, study PRJNA577476) | soil metagenome | isolation source: 20 cm soil or saprolite under grassland replicate 1 | place: USA:California | collected 2016-06-15
TAGGCTTTATCTACAACGACGGCCATCCCGACGGACGGGAGTCTCACCTGATCACACCTTCCCAAAACCACAAACCCTTTCTCGGCGAGCCTGCGGCTCAGAAATCCGGGCACGACGGTGACGTCGATTCGTCCCGTTTCCAAAGCCTGGCTCAGCACCGTGACATCGCCGATGACGATCATCTGGATGTTGTCGCGCTTTTCCTCCATGCCGAAGTGTTCGAGCCAAACCGTCGCCGTTTTCCACACGCCGCCGCCGATGCTCTGAATGCCGAAGCGCTTAGCGCGCAGCTCTTTCGGGCTGTTGATGCCGGGTCGAGCCACGAGGTCGAGATTCTCACGGCTGCTGAGGCTCGCGATGATTTTCAGCTCCTTGCCACCCACGGCAGCAGCGAGAGCCGTCGTTGCGCCGCCGTAAGCGATCTGCGTGTCGCCCGAAGCCAACGTCGCAATCTGCGCCGGGTTGCTCCGCACCCAAACGACTTTCGACTTCACTCCGTATTTGCCGAAGAGGTCTAGTCGCTGCGCGACCCACAGAGGAATCGCAGTCGTGCTCATGCTCGCGTGCGTGATGATGACCTCGCTTGACGCGGCGAGCAAATTACTATTAACCGCAAAGAACGCAAAGATAATGGGTAGGCTTCTAATAGCGACTGCCATACGCCGTGTCATCTACTAACCTCCCAATTCGCGGGAACTTCGCCAAAATATACTGTCAATTGAAGGGCTCAAGCAATTGAAAAAAACACCTTTGAAATTAGCTATTTGACCAGGAAAGAAAATAATACCGAGCGGGAGTTGAAATCGCCAAGAAATATAGTTACTCGTGGTTCTTGACAATTCCAATTAGCTTACTTAGGATCAGGTACTTTTTGGAAAGGGTCGGCGATTCATGAAGGTCAGTTCGAAAGGTCATTACGGTCTGTTGGCTTTGGCTGAGCTGGTGGAGAATTACAAGCTCCGGCGCGCGGTACAGGTAAAAGAAATTGCGAAGAACCAAAACATACCGTCGGAGTACCTCGGTCAAATCATGGTTTTGCTAAAACGTGGAGGGCTGGTTCATGGCTCGAGGGGGCCCGCCGGTGGTTATATATTGGCGCGGGCGCCTGAGAACATCACCGTCAGAGAGGTGCTGCATGTGCTCGAGGGGCCGCTGGTTGGAATCGACCTAAGGCCCGACACGAATGGGAGAACGTTATCTCCCGTAACGCACCGCTTGATCGAAACGTGGGCTAGAGGGGTAAAGGCTATGGAGCAGATCCTCGATGAGACGACCCTTGCGGACCTGTGTAAGCCCGAGGCCCAAGCGCTGATGTATTACATTTGAGCGAAAAAATTTTTTAACCGTATTTCCGACCAAATAAATCGGATAACTTTGTTTGAATGAAATAAACGCTGCCGAGCAAAGGAGAGAGAGCGATGGAGAAAGCTCTGACTTGGAAAGAAAAACTCGCCGGCAAAATGGTACCGGAGCTGGCGCGCGAGATCGACATCTTCGAGCAGCAAATGAAACTCCGCAAGCAAGGCAAGATCGATGAGAAGGTCTTTGCCGAGACGCGGTTGCGGCGCGGTATCTACGGGCAACGCTACGACAACGGGCAGCGCCACGACGGCAAGCGCGTGCAGAAACTCAAACTGCCTGCCGAGGTTATCAAAGGACCTGACACGCTCTGGGACGCGCCCGGTATGATGCGAATCAAAATACCTTTCGGCGGCGTAACGCCTGAACAGCTGGAGACCTTGGCCGATCTCTCCGAGGAATACGCCGACGGGGTTGCGCACATCACCACGCGCCAAGATGTCCAATTCCATTTCGTTCATATCGACGACACACCGTCGCTCATGCGGCGCCTGGCCGCGGTCGGAATCACGAGCCGCGAGGCCTGCGGCAACGTCGTGCGCAATGTGACGGCCTGCCCGTTGGCCGGCATTTGCCGCGACGAAGCATTCGATACGACGCCCTACGCCAAAGCCTGCTCGAAGTTCATGATGGGCCATCCCGATACGCAGGACTTTGGCCGCAAGTTCAAGATCGCTTTTTCAGGCTGCCAAGAGCATCCTTGCGGGCTGGTAACCATGCATGACATGGGCGCCATCGCTAAGACGAAGATCGTGGATGGCAAGGAGAAGCGAGGGTTCGAATTCTACGTGGGTGGCGGCCTCGGCTCGGTTCCGTATAAAGCGAAGCTATTCGATGAATTTCTGCCTGAGGAAGAATTCCTGCCGATGGCGCAGGCGATTTCCCGGGTCTTCGCCCGCCTCGGCGAAAAGCGCAATCGCGCGCGGGCGCGGATCAAGTTTTTGATCGCCAATCTCGGCATTGACGAATTCCGCCGGCTAGTACTCGAAGAGCGGCAGAAGCTTTCTCCTGATCCTCGCTGGACGGCCCATCTCGCCACGATCAATGAGCAGGTGGAAGAAGCGCTCAAGGCTGGAGTGAGCTTGAACGGCAGCGAGCGGCCTGAGGGATTCGAGGCCTGGTACGCTACCAACGTTTACAAGCAGAGGCAGCCGGGATATGTGGCCGCCACCGTGACCTTGCCTCTCGGCGACGCCAGCGTCGAGCAGTTGCGCGCGCTCGCCGACATCGCGCGGCGATTTGTTAAGGACACGCTTCGCACCACGGTAGAGCAAAATATTCTCTTCCGCTGGTTGAGCGAGGCGGATCTTCCGGAGTTTTACCGTGCCATTCGGGCGATCGGTCTGGGTGCGGCGGACGCGGCCACCATCGTCGACGTTACCGCCTGCCCCGGCACCGACACCTGCAAATTGGGCATCGCTTCCTCGCGCGGCCTCGCGCGCGAGCTGCGTTATCGCCTCGGTGAAAAGAGTCTGGAGCTGGATCAAGCGGTGAAGAACCTGCGCATCAAAGTCAGCGGCTGCTTTAACTCATGCGGCCAACACCACGTCGCCGACATCGGCTTCTATGGCATCAACCGCAATGTGAAAGGTTTTCAGGTGCCGCACTTCCAGGTGATCCTCGGCGGCAAATTCCGCGACAACGCGGGGGAATACGGCGTGGCCGTCGGGGCGGTGCCGTCCAAACGAGTACCGGAGGCGGTGCTGTCGATCACGGAATACTACGTGCGCAGGCGGTTGAGGGATGAGAGCTTTCAGGATTTTGTTCGACGGATTGGCAAGAAGGAGATTAAAGACCTGCTGGAGGATTTAACCAAAATACCCGCGCACGAGGTGGGCCCGTCGTACTACACCGATTGGGGAGATCCGCGCGAGTTTACTTTGACCGATATGGGAACCGGAGAATGTGCGGGTGAGGTCGTCAGCCAAGCGGAGTTTGCGCTGGCAGCGAGCGAACGCGAATTGTTCGAGGCCCAATTGCTCTTGGACGGCGGACGTCCCCAGGACGCTGTCAAGACGGCGTATGCCTCTATGCTCCGCGCGGCGCAAGGTCTGGTGAAGACCCAGAATCCCGGTATCTCCGAGGATGAACAGCAGATTCTCGCGGAATTCACCAGCCGTTTTTACGATACGCAGCTCTTCTGGGACAAATACGCTGGTGGAAAATTCGCCGAGTATTTGTTCAAGGCCAAGGAATTTATCGGCGCGGCAAAATCTGCCGACGCGGATCGCGCGGTTCAACTGTTGCAGGAAGCGCAGCTGTTTATCGACGCGGCTCACGACTGCCACAACAAGGTGCGCGGCGCCGTGGAAAGTCCGGTTAAGATAACGACCGCCGCTCAACCGAGCGCATAGCGTCTTGGAGCAAAGATGGAACTGCAAAAGATCAATGTAAAATTCTTCGCGACGGATCCTAACAACCCGCCACTGACGGATTTTATCGATCTTTTTCATGGCTGGATTCAAGCTACCGACGGCGTCTACCACGACGTGGCCGACTATAGTCACATGCAAGCGGGGCCGGGGATCGTGCTGGTTGCCAACGATGCCAACGTGAGCATCGATGAGACGGACAATCGTCGGGGGCTTCTCTACAGTCAGAAGTCGCCGCTTAGCGGCTCCAACCCGGAAAAAATCCGCACGGTGTTGCGCTCCGCTCTGAAAAACTGCCGCCGGTTGGAGGAAGAGCCCTCGCTGCACAATAAATTGAAGTTTTCCGGTAGCGAGGCGTTGATATCCATCAATGATCGGTTGGCTGCGCCGAATACCGACGAGGCCTTCGAAGAAATAAAACCGGAGATCGAGTCGGTGGCACAAACCCTTTTCGGCGACGCGGATATTACTTTGGAGCGCGATCCAGATCCGCGCCAGCGCCTGAACGTTCGCATCAAGACGTCTCGTTCGTTGGGCTTGGGCGAATTGGTGCGCAATCTGCAGAACGACTGACTGGAAAGGGCGAAAAAATGGCATTGTTAAACCTTCAGCAAGCAACCTCGACGGCAACGATTGATGCTTTGGAACAACTTCCCACCGAGGGAATCCTCCGCTGGGCCTTCGACAAGTTTGCTCCGAAGTTGGCGCTGGCCTGTTCCTTTCAAGCCGAGGAGTCGGTCCTGATCGATATGATGCACCGCATGCGTGGAGCGGATTTTCGCATCTTTACCTTGGATACCGGCCGGCTCAATCAGGAAACCTATGACTGCATGGATGCGATCCGGCAGCGGTATGGGGTGAGCGTGGAGGTCTATTTCCCAGACGCCGAGAAGGTTCAAAACATGGTACGGAGCCACGGCCTTAACCTGTTCTACAACTCGGTGGAGCTCCGCAAGCTGTGCTGTGGCATTCGCAAGGTGGAGCCGCTCAACCGGGCGTTGAGAGAATTAAACGCATGGATGACCGGGTTGCGCCGCGAGCAGGCGGTGACCCGCTCCGAGGTGCGCAAGATCGAGCTGGATAGAGATCACGGCTCCATTGTCAAAATTAACCCGTTGGTCGATTGGAGCTACGACCAGGTGTGGAACTATATTCGCGAGCACAAGGTTCCGTACAATCGGCTCCATAACCAAGGTTATCCGAGCATCGGCTGCGCCCCGTGCACGCGGGCGGTGAAGCCGGGCGAGGATCTCCGCGCTGGCCGCTGGTGGTGGGAAAATCCGGATACCAAAGAATGCGGCCTTCACGTCAGCAGCGACGTTTTGAAAACGGCCAAAGCTCAAACGGACGGAAAGTGATTCGAGATGTTCAACGATCCTGGACTGATAACTCTGACTGCCGTGACCCTTTTGGCCGCGGTGGTGAACGGAGGCCTGGGTTACGGCTTCTCGTCGATCACGGTGCCGGTGGCGCTGATTTTCTACGCCAACCGGATCTTGAATCCTGCGCTTGTGTTAGTGGAGGTCGCGCTCAACGGCTATCTTTTATTCATCAATAGAAAGAGCGTGCCGCTCGCCTGGAAGCGAGTGATCCCTATACTTGCAGGGCTTATCTTTGGCGTCGCCGTGGGCAGCCAGCTCTTATCCAGAGCAAACCCCGAATGGCTCAAATTGTTCACCTATGCCGTGGTGCTGCCTTTGATCCTTCTCCAGGCAGCGGGAGTGAGGCGGCCGATTCACTCCGAGCGGCTGATCGGAGTGCCTTTCGGCGCCGGCGTAGGAATCCTCTATTCACTGACCACGATCTCCGGTCCTCCGTTGGCCTTGCTGTTCAATAATCAAGGCTACGTGAAAGAAGAATTTCGCGCCTCTTTAGGACTCATCAGGGTGGCTGAGTCATCTCTGACCGCCATCGCCTACTACTGGTTGGGGCTTTATAGTACGAGCAGCACGCAAATTCTCGCCTCGATTCTTCCTAGCGTGGCGATTGGGATTCCGCTGGGCGCCTATCTCATTCGGCAGATGCCCGTCGAAACCTTCAGGCGGATTTGCATGAGCTTCGATGCCTGGATCGTGGGATTTGGATTATCGAGGGTTCTGATTGTGCTTCAATTACTCCGGGGCCCAGCGGCCTACAGCATATGGCTTTCGGTGATCATGATCGACGCCTATCTTCTCTACCTCTTTTTTGCCGGGCGCCAGAGCACGGTTTTGCGGCCGGCTGAATCTTATTACAGGCGCAGGCAAGAGTGAGAAAACAGTTTGCGCAAAGCGAGTCAGCTCCGGGCGGGACTTTGCTGACAGCGCGGTGATTTGAGATGGGCTATTATCCGATCTTTATCGAACTGACGGAACGTCGCTGTCTTGTGATCGGTGGCGGGGCGGTGGCTGAAAGGAAAGTCGAAGAACTTTTAGCAGTGGGAGGGCGTGTGACGGTTATCAGCCCGACGATTACCGAGCGGCTGCGAGATTTGCTTGCCCAGGGCTCGATACGTCACGTGGAGCGGGCTTACGAAGAAGGGGATTTGGCGGATTGCGAGCTTGTCTTTGCGTCGACGGATGACCCGGAGATTAACGCCGCAGCGTTCCGCGAGGCGCGGTCGCGGCGCATCTGGATCAACTCGGCCGATGATCCTGCTCATTGTGATTTCATTTTGCCCGGAGTGATTCGGCGCGGAGATCTGGCGGTTGCGGTTTCGACCGGTGGAGCGAGTCCGGCGGCGACACGCGCGATCCGCGAAGAGCTGGAGGATTACTTCACAGCGGACTATGCGCGATTCGTGCAAGTTGCCAGTGAAGCCCGCCGCCAGCTGCGAGAAAAATCTGTGTCCGTGAGCGGCGCGGTCTGGAACAAAGCCTTGAAGGGAGATTTTCGTCGCTTGATCCGAGAGGGGCGAGGGGAAGAAGCCAAGAAAGTTCTGCTCGAAGCGTTGGAGGCTGGTTTATGCGCGTAGGGAAAGTTTATCTCGTCGGCGCCGGGCCGGGAGATCCAGGACTTCTCACGGTCCGGGGACTGGGATTGCTGCGCGGCGCTCAGGTGATCGTCTACGATCAGCTCGTCAATCCTGTGCTTCTGGAAGAGGCGTCTCCTGCGGCCATCAGGATTTTTGTTGGGAAGCAGGCAGGACGCCACTGCATCGCTCAAGAAGAAATCAACCGAGTCCTTATCGACTACGCCCGTCTTGGTTATGAGGTGGTTCGGCTTAAGGGTGGCGATCCCTTCGTGTTTGGGCGGGGCGGCGAAGAGGCGGAGGCTCTCGCCGAAGCAGACATTCTGTTCGAGATCGTTCCCGGGGTCAGCTCCGCCGTCGCGGTGCCCGCGTATGCCGGCATTCCGCTGACCCACAGGAAGTTCGCGTCCTCCTTCGCCGTTGTCACCGGCCACGAGATGCGAAAGGCGCGGCCGGCGGTCGACTGGGGCAAGCTGGCGAGTGCCGTCGATACGCTGGTGATCCTGATGGGGCTGAAAAATCTGCCGCACATTACCACCGAGCTGCTGAACCATGGGCTGCCTGCCGAAACGCCGGCCGCGGTGATTCGTTGGGGCACGACTCAGGCTCAAGAGACCGTGACCGGCACTCTTGTCGATATCGTCGGCAAGGCCGCTCACCTTAAGTCTCCCGCTGTGATCGTGATCGGAAAAGTGGCTGGCCTAAGCAATTCGTTGGATTGGTTCACACCTGCCGGGCACTCTGGCCGACAGATATACTCGGCGCGCGAAGAAGATTCACCAGGATTTAGTGTGGGTTAAGGGGTTTAAGTCTCCAGTGCCGGCCAACGCGAGGTACGGACGTCACGCGCTCACTCATTTGGAGGCTCTGGAGAGCGAGTCCATTCACATTCTGCGGGAAGTGGCCGCGGAATGCAGGAATCCGGCTCTGCTGTTTTCCGGCGGTAAGGACTCCCTGGTGCTTCTGCGTTTGGCCGAGAAAGCATTCCGGCCCGCCCGGTTTCCTTTTCCCTTGCTGCACATCGACACCGCCCACAATTTTCCCGAAGTGATCGAATTTCGCGACCGGAGAGCGGTGGAGTTGGGTGAGCGTCTCATAGTGCGCTCCGTGGAGGACTCCATGGCGCGCGGAAGAGTCATCCTGAAAACTCCCGATGAAAGCCGCAACCCTCATCAGTCGGTCACCCTGCTTGATGCCATAGAGGAATTTGGTTTTGGCGCCTGCATCGGCGGCGCGCGGCGGGACGAAGAAAAAGCCCGGGCGAAGGAAAGGATATTCTCCTTTCGCGATGAATTCGGCCAGTGGGACCCCAAGAACCAGCGTCCGGAACTTTGGGATCTCTACAACACGCGTGTCCATGCGGGCGAGAACATCCGCGTTTTCCCGATCAGCAACTGGACGGAATTGGACGTGTGGCGCTACATCGCCAAGGAGCGGCTGGATATCCCGAGCATCTACTATGCGCATTATCGCCAAGTGATCCGCCGGGCCGGCGGTTTGATGCCGGTCTCCGAACTGGCGCAACCGAAGAATGGCGAAAGGGTCGAAACCCTTTCCGTGCGCTTCAGGACCGTCGGCGATATGACCTGCACCTGCCCGGTGCGGTCGACCGCGACGACGCTGGACGAGATTGTCGCTGAAACCGCGGCGACGAGAGTCACCGAGCGTGGCGCAACGCGCATGGACGATCAGACTTCGGAAGCGGCCATGGAGTTGCGCAAAAAGGAAGGGTATTTCTGACACGAATCAATTGACCACAAAGTATGCAAGGATCGCAGAGGGAACTATTTCGGAAATGAACCGAGTTATCTTTTTGTGACCTTTGCGTTCTCTGTGGTTAGGAAGTTTTTGGATTCTTAAATGCAACCGATAAATCGAATTGAATTTGATCAGAGCGAGCTCCTGCGCTTCATTACGGCCGGCAGCGTCGATGACGGCAAAAGCACCTTGATCGGGCGTTTGCTGCACGATTCGAAAGCCATTTTCGAAGACCAACTGCTTGCGGTCGAGCGGACAAGCCAGCACAGAGGTGTCCAAGGGTTAGATTTTTCTCTTCTCACCGACGGCCTGCAGGCCGAGCGGGAGCAAGGCATCACGATCGATGTGGCTTACCGCTATTTTGCCACCCCCAAGCGCAAGTTCATCATCGCGGATACTCCCGGGCACGAGCAATACACACGCAACATGGTGACCGGAGCTTCCACCGCGAATCTGGCCGTCATTCTCATCGACGCCCGCAAAGGAGTGCTCACCCAGTCACGCCGTCACGCCTATATCGCGAGTCTGCTGGGGATTCCTCACGTGGTCGTGGCGGTAAACAAGATGGATCTGGTGGGCTATTCGGAAGAGGTGTTTGGCGCGATCCGCGAGGCATTCAACCAATTTGCCACGGGGCTGAACTTTCGCGATATCATCTGCATTCCGATCTCGGCGCTCAAGGGCGACATGGTTGTAGAGCGAGGCGAAAATTTGCCGTGGTATGAGGGGCCGGCGCTGCTGGAGCTACTGGAAAACATCGAGATCGACTACGACTTGAATCTCGATGATTTCCGCTTCCCGGTACAGTGGGTGTGCCGCCCGGCCACGCTGGAGAATCACGATTTCCGCGGTTATATGGGACGTATTGAGTCGGGCATCGTTAACGTGGGGGATCGAGTGACCGTGCTGCCGTCCAGTCGGTCGTCCACCCTTAAGCAAATTCTCACCTTCGACGGCGAATTGAATCGCGCTTTTGCGCCTCAGTCGGTGACCCTCCTGCTGGAGGATAACATCGACATTTCCCGCGGCGACATGATCGTCAAGAGCGGCGATACGGTGCGGGTGATGAAGGAGTATGAGGCGGATATCTGCTGGCTCGGTGAGCAGCCGCTCGACCTCAAACGGCGATACGTCATCAAGCATACGACCAAGACGGTGAGAGCGTTGATTACCCGAATCGATTACCGGGTGGATATAACTACTCTGCAACTCGCCGACGGCATATCCGAGCTCCATATGAACGACATCGCCCGCGTGGGCATTAAAGTACAGCAACCGCTGGTCGTCGACAGTTACTCTCGCAATCGCGCGACGGGAAATTTCATCGTTATCGACGAAGCGACTAATAATACCGTCGCCGCCGGCATGATCGTGTAAAAGAGATAGTGGACATTTTTCACACGGGCACATCTTTCAAGACTCGGTATCTGAACTACTCACTTTCGTTAGAAGGCTGGGGTAAGAGGTTATCTAGATCTCACCAACTGGCCTTGGCGAAGGAGCTGCAATGGTATACGCTCTCTTTATCGGATCAGTGTCTGTATGGACGCGAATTCGCCAGACACCCTGAAAGGCCTTACCGTCATTTCGTTTGAGAGCCGCCGCGCGAAGGAAATGGCCGAACTCATCCGGCGCTATGGCGGTGAGCCCATCGTCGCGCCGTCTATGCGTGAAGTTCCCCTGAGCGAAAATCGTGCCGCTCTCGAACTGCTACCGCAACTCGAAGCTGGAAAATTCGACTGGCTGATTCTAATGACCGGTGTTGGTACGAGGACCCTCAACGCGGCGCTTCTGACCCAATACTCCCAGAAAAGAATAGTCGCGGCGTTGCAGAAGACTCAGATCGTCACTCGGGGTCCGAAGCCGGTGGCCGCGCTCAAAGAGATCGGCTTAAAGCCCACGATCATGGTGCCTGAACCGAATACCTGGCGTGAGATTTTATCCACCCTCGATTCCACATTCGATATCCGGAGCAAGCGAGTTGCGATTCAGGAATATGGCATCTCCAATAAGGAACTCGTCGCCGAGTTGGAAAATCGAGGAGCCATCGTCGCAACGATCCCGGTCTATCGCTGGGCGTTGCCCGAGGATCTGACGCCTCTTCGTCAGGCGATTCGGAAGATTTTGGAGGGCCAGGCGGATGTCGCGCTCTTTACCAACGCAAATCAAGTGGATAACTTGTTCCGGGTGGCGGCAGACGACAAAGTGGACGATTCGCTCCGTCGCGCTTTCAAAGGTGTCGTGATCGGCTCTGTCGGACCGGTCTGTACGGAAGTTCTGGAACAATTCGAGCTCAAGCCGGATATCGAACCCACTCATCCCAAGATGGGCTCCCTTATCGCGGAAGTTGCAGCGTCAGCGCATCGGCTCTTGGCCGCAAAAAGCATTCCTTGAACAGTTGCCAACGTTTTTTCGATTAGAGATAGAGACGCTTCGCTCAGCAGTTGAACGCACCTACCCTACGTTGGAACAAAACTAGACTTTTATCTGGAGGTACTGTCGATGCTTTACAATAAAGAACGCTTGCTTGCTCTGATGGACAAGCATGATCTCGCCGGGGTCGTCGCGGCGACGCCGGAAAATATTTATTATCTAAGCGGCCATGCGTCGTGGAGCCAGAATGGCTATCGCTACGGCGGCTCGCAGGTGTACGTCGTTTTTCCGCGCGATCCTGCCCAATCGCCCACCTTGCTAATTCCCAGCGGCGATGCCGCCTACGCCGGGCTGGACGAGGTTTGGCTCAAGGAAGCGTATATTTACGGGCGTCCACGCAAGCCTGTTGTTCCCGACCCGAACAAGCTCCGCAAAGAGGAGAAACGCACCCTCGAGCTGACAGAGAGCGAGCCCAAAGGCACAACGCCGGAAAAAGCTCTCGCGCAGCTGATCAAAGACAAGGGTATGGACCAGGGCCGGATCGGCATGGACCATTTCGGTATTCCCTTGACTATCTACGAGAAGATCAAATCAAACTTGCCGCAGGCGACGCTCGTACCCGCGTCGATGTTCTTCCGCTACGTGCGCATGATTAAGACGCCCGGTGAAATTCAGCGGCTGAGAGAATCGGCCGCACTGAATGAACGAGCGATCAATGCCATGTTACGGGCCGCGAAACCGGGCGTTAAAGAAAGCGAGCTTGCCGGTATTTACAAGGCTGAGGTAGCCAAGGCTGGCGGACAGGTTTACTGGATGCATATGAACATCAGTCGCGGCGGAAACTCCCCCGTGATCAAAGATAACGTTTTGCAAAAAGGCGATATCTTCCGCGTTGACATGGGTTGCTCCATAAACGGCTATCATGCCGACGTTTGCAAATCCGGCTGTGTGGGAGCGGAACCGACCGATGAGCATCGCAAGCGCTATAACGCTATTCAGGCCGGCGTTCTGAAGTCGGTCGAAAAGTTAAAACCCGGCGTCCTGAATCAAGAGCTTTTTGAAACAATGATCGCCGGTGTGCGCGCGAATGGAATACCGGATTATTCGAATTTTTTCGTCGGCCACACCATCGGTCTCGAGGCGCGCGAGTTCCCGTTTATTCTCGGACCAGCGGAAGAAGTCGATGATCCATTCTTGCCGAGCACGAGTAATGTTCCCATGGAACCCGGCATGACCGTTAACCTGGAGGCCTCCAGTCAGGTCATGGGCTGGGGCTCCGTCCAGGTCGAATATACTCTCGCGGTGACGAACGATGGTCACGAGTATCTGATTCGGCCGGATCAGAAATTGTTCATGTTGCCGTTGCAGTGAATGGGTTCTACCATCGGAATTGGTAGGGCGTATCGTTAGCCGGCTTTAGCCCGGATGGGGCATAAGCGGAATCCGGCGAGCCGATGTCCTGGATTCCGGTTTCCAAATGGCTTGGGGGCTAGGTCTCGAACCTAGATTTTCAGATTCAAAGTCTGATGTCCTACCAGTTAGACGACCCCCAAACACACAACGGGAGATGGCTCGGGGACCAGGAGTCGAACCTGGATTCTCAGATCCAGAATCTGATGTCCTACCAATTAGACGATCCCCAAAAGCAAAGAGCCCCAGCAGGTAAGCCTACTGGGGCTCTTTGCCAGAAGGCAGACCACAGCCTGCCTTCAATTATGTGAAGGCGGGCTACATGGTCTGTTGCTGGCTACCGTTCATGTACGATTAAGATAATCCCTTGTCCCGATCCATGCAAGCTGTAAAGTGAACTCTTCGAACTGGATAAGTAGAAATGTATCGGCCGACAATAAACCCCATGCCTGGCGCTGGCCTGGCAAGCAGACAGAGATACGTGCTGTGACAACAGGACTGGGCGTCGAGAGGGGCAAAGAATGACAGAACAAGAAGCAGGGAAAGTAATTCTCTCTCCGCAACAGCTCGAGCAACTTTGGGCAGATCACCTTAAAGGGGAGTTCGAAACCAAGGATGTGGAAGCGACTCTGGCCACTATGGTTGACGATGCCTACGTCAACCACATGCCGGTTAATACCGGAGGCCGTGGGAAAGATGCTCTGCGGCGCTTTTATCGCGATGACTTCATTCCCTCATGGCCCGAAGACCTCAAGATGACGCCGGTCAACCGTGTCGTGGGGGAGGGACAACTCGTGGATGAGCTTCACCTCACGTTCACCCACAGCAAGTCAATGCCGTGGTTCTTGCCAAACATGCCTCCGACTCAGAAGAAGATTGCCCTAGATGTCGTAGTGGTCGTGCAGTTTCGCGGCGACAAACTTGCCTGCGAGCGGATCTATTGGGATCACGCGGCCGTCCTTCGACAATTGGCCCTGCTCAAGGTGTAGTGACGAGTCACATCGGATGGGTGGAGCAAAGCGATACCCATCAGATTTAAGAAGACGTTGGGTTCGTCGCTCCGCTCCTTAAGCAGCCTCCGGACTAAGCACAATATAAAATCTCACCAGCAATAGAGAACCTATTTTTCTTTGACGCTAAACATGGGGCCTGGTAAAAGGCCGGTAGATCATGCTCGCCCATAGAAAGGAGGGCAGCCGAGTCATGAGAGGTATTTCGATTTCTGTTTTCCTCATCGTACTTGTCCTATCCACTCCCGGCATCGGCGGCGCGCAAAGGGTAACCGCCGGTTATGTATCGAAGGATCTCAACTACCTGCCGTTTTTCATTGGGCTGAAGAAAGGTCTGTATGCCAAAGAAGGTGTCCAGGTGGATCTTGTCAGCATTGGGCGAGCCGATATCCAACTCCAAGCCTTGGTTGCCGGCGAGCTTCACTTCGCCAACATCAACACGGACAACATCATCATCTGGAATGAAAGAACCAACGGCAATCTAAAAGTCGCGGCGGGATCGAGCAATGCTGCGCCGTATCTGCTTATCGGCGCGAAGAACATCAGAAAACTCGAAGATCTCAAAGGTCACAGACTAGGGGTCGCAAGCCTGACGGGAGGAGCGACCTCGATTTTGCTCGCTTACATGAAAAGTAAAGGATTCGTTTATCCCCGGGACTTTTCCCTGTCGATTATCGCCGGGGGCACGCCTGCGCGGCTGAGCGCGCTCGAAAGCAACGCCATTGCGGGAGCGGTTTTGGGAATTCCCTTCGCGGACGTCGCGGTCGATAAAGGCTTTTCAAAATTAGGCGACACGATGGAGGTGATTTCCACCTATCAGTTCAACAACATCAACATCAATCCGACTTGGGCAGAGAAGAATCGACCGGCGGTGGTAAAATTCATCAAAGGCCATATCCAGGCCTTGCGGTGGATTTACGATCATCCGGCGGATACCGCCGACTTTCTCACGAAAGAATTCGGCCTGCAGGCTCCATACGCCCGCCGCGGCATCGATTACTACACCAAGAACAAGGTGTATCCAATCAATGGCGACGTGACTCTAGCCGGATTGAAAGTGAATATCGAAGTTCAAGCGCAGGATGGCATTATCAAAGGATCTTTGCCACCGCCGGAAAAATACATCGACCTGAGCTATCTCCGTGAGGCGCAGAAAGAATTAGGCCTGCAGTAAACAAGGCAGAGAAAAGTTATGGAAGACGTGCGAATCATTGACGCGGATTCTCATATCGAAGAGCCGGTGGAAATGTGGGACCACCTCGATTCGGTCGGACGCTTTTTCGGCATATAGCCGACGCGCGCATTCGGAGAAGCCTGCGAGCGCGCCATGGATATCGTGCGGGAACGTGCCGATCTCTCGGAAAAGGTGAAGAGAAAAATTCTCAGTGAGAACGCGGCCAGTTTCTACAATTTATAACAGATCAGCATCTTTCGTGTCGGACTGCAAATCAGTCGTCGCGTTTGCGCTGCTGGTTTGCGTGTTGCAGGTAGAGCCGGCAACTCTCGCCGCTGCGTCCTCTTCGCCTGGAGGCGCCGCCGCTCGTGTCATGAAAGATATTCCCTATCCCGGCGCGCCGAAAGGTGATCGGCGCCGTAGCCTCGATCTCTATCTGCCTACCGACGACGGACGCAAGCCGCCGCTACTGATCTTTGTGCACGGCGGATTTTGGCTTCTCACAGATGATGAGTATCGCATCGGCCCCGCTGTTGCCGAGTCACTCGTTAGAGATGGAGTTGCCGTGGCGTTGGTCCGTTACCGCTTGGCGCCCGCCAACCGCCACCCTGCACAGGCCGAAGATGTAGCAGCCGCGGTCGCCCTGCTTATCCGTGAAGCTAGTCGCTACGGCTATGATTCAAATCGAATCTTTCTTTCGGGCCATTCCGCCGGTGGACATCTCGCGGCCCTCGTCACGCTCGACCCTCGTTATCTCGGCAAGCACCAGCTCAACGCTAAATCTTTGGCTGGGGTCGTTTCGTTCAGCGGGCTTTACGATCTGTTACCAAGGTGGGGAATTTCAGAGAACCAAAAGATCGCGACGGAAAAAACCTTCAGCAGGGAGCCTGCGGTTTTGAAACAGGCTTCGCCTATAACCCATGTCCGCGCCGATGTGCCGCCGTTTTTGGTTCTGACGGCGCAAAGCGATTTCCCAGGTTTTCTGCCTGACGCGAAGCGTTTTTCCGACGTGTTGCAGAAAGCGGGTGATAAACGTGTGGAGCGTTGGATCGTTGCCGAGCGCGACCACTTCACGACGATGCGATTGGGCGATCGGGATAACGAAGCGCGACTGTTACTTTTGGACTTTTTGAAAGTTGCGTCTTTGCCGCCGGAGTTCGCCATCTTGGTTGACGCCAAGCGCCGCTGGCGCGATCCGCCGTTTTCAAGCTTGCCGTTTTGGCGTCAAGAGAAACTAATTCGATCTTTTCCTGTGGATCAGCGATTGGTGGCGCGGATGGTTCCGGTCTACAGCGACTTGCGCTACGAGTTGCAGGAGTGGCCTTTAGAAAAGTTTTACGCGATTGACTTGTTCGCCTTTCTTGAGTCTTTGCCGGCGGAAAAGATGGGTCGCGGTGACTATCTGATCGTGACCAATGTCCGCAACGAAAAACAATTTTGGAAACGAGAGCAGATTGAGCCTTACAAGCCGGTCATTGTCATCGGGCTCGACGACGAGAAAAATCTTTTCCGACTCGGCGTGTTTTATCGCGCCAATCTGGAGTACTCGTGGAAGTCTGGTCCTCAGCCGCCGATGATGGCGCGACCGCTGGGCGCATTCATCCATTTTTTGAAAGAACCGCCGGACGAGTTGGCTCCGCAACCGGCACAGTACGGCCTTACCCCAGAGAGCTTTCGCCTGGCCGGGAAAGATCCACTCGCCTCGCTCAGGGGCCTGCGCAAAGATATCTATGAAGCCATGACCTACCGCAACGGATGCGTCTATTGCCATAGCTTTCGCGGCATCGATTCACGGAGTCATCACGTGATCGCCTCAACTGGCGCGCCACATGGCGGCTTCGCCCTGCCGCTGTCATCCTACCCGGCGGAGGTATGGAAAAGCTTCATCTTTGATCAGAATAAAGTCGCGAACAAAATCGGTGCTTCGCCGAACATGGTCGTCCCGGAAACTCGACAAGCTCTCTTTGATCTGGTGAATGAGTCCCGGCAAAAGCAGAGTCCTCCGGGATCGAAGAGATGACTCGGCAAAGAGCGCGGTTCAGGTCGTCAGGCGGAAATTTTTTCCTGCCATCTCGGCGATGCTTCGTCCGATGGCGAGGGAGGCGGTTGCTCCTGGGGAGGGGGCATTGAGGACGTGAATCGCATTGCGGCTCTGGCGAATAACGAAATCGTCTACCAGAGCGCCGCTTGCCGACACTGCCTGCGCGCGCACGCCGGCACCGCCTGGAACGAGATCGCTTTCTGTGATCTCCGGCACAAGTTTGTTGAGCGCCCTTACGAAAGCGGACTTACTGAGGGAGCGATAGAGTTCGCCGAATCCGGTCTGCCAGTACTTGCCCGTCATCGCCCAAAAACCTTTGAAAGTAACACTTTGCCAAAGATCGCGTGCATTGAAATTTGTCTTGCGGTAACCTTCGCGCGCGAAGGCGAGCACGGCGTTGGGGCCCGCTTCCACTCCGCCCTTGATCATGCGCGTAAAGTGAACTCCCAGGAAAGGAAACGCCGGGTCCGGCACGGGGTAAATCAAGTTTCGCACCAGGAAATGTTTCGCCGGCGAAAGCGTGTAGTATTCACCGCGAAAAGGAATGATTCTGTGCTCCTCCTGCCGGTTCGCAGCGTGGTCTGCCGACGCCATCATGTTCGCGACAACGTCGGAGTGGAGACCACAGCAGTTGATCAGATAACGCGTTCGGTAGTCGCCGCCCGTCGTCTGCAAAACGAGTTCGTTATCTCGTTCAAGGATAGCCACGACTCGGTGTGAGGTGCGGATGTCACCGCTTTTTGCTCGAACCTCTTCGGCGTAAGCCTCGGCAACTTTCTTGTAGTCGATGATACCGGTCTCCGGCACGTGAAGGGCTTTTATGCCATGGGCGTGGGGCTCGAATTCCCTCAGCCGTTCCGGTCCGATCATTTCGATTCCTTCCAGTTCGTTAGCGATGCCTCTGCGACGCAGCTCTTCTAGCCGCGGCAATTCATCCTCAGAAGTAGCGACGACGATCTTGCCGCAGATCTCATAGGGAATTGAGCGCCGGTCGCAGAATTCCATAAGCGCTTTGCGTCCCGTGACGCAGGTGCGAGCTTTGACGGAGCCGGGTCGATAATAGAGGCCCGAGTGAATGACGCCGCTGTTATGGCCGGTTTGATGCTGCGCGACTTGCGGTTCCTTTTCGACGACCAGCAGCTTTATGCGCGGATGGGCCTCGAGAATTTGCATCGCGGTGGCGAGACCGACAATGCCTGCGCCGATAATCGTGAGATCGTACTGGGATGCCATGGGTCAACCGCAGAGGTTCAAAAACCGCGGCATTTGTCGCCGGCTACCGGAATAAATCTTCGGCCGCCCTTCGACAAGCTCAGGGTGAACGGAACCCGGCAGGACGCCGTTGGGAATTTCCCGTTCGTGCTGCGCCTGTCGAAGCATAGAACTTTTTTCGAGCAGCCCGCTAGATGTGCAGCAGGTTGCGCGAGTTTTTCTCAGTGACGCTCTTTACACGGTCGGGGTCGGATTGCTTGTCGACGGCTGCTAGACACTTCGTGAGCGGTCCGAGGCCGCCGCAGTAATCCGACCCGAAGACGATCCGCTTTTCGCCCATGGTGTCGATCAAAAACGCCAGCATACGCGCATCGGAACTGGCGCAGTCAAGCAGGAAATGCTCGAGAAAAATCTCCGAGTAGCGTTGCTCGCCTTTGGGTCCTTTGTGCTTCCAGAAAAAGCGATGAAGCAGCAGCGGCAGACCGCCGCCGGAGCTGCGAATGACGATTTTCAAGTTCGGGTAGCGATCGAAAACGCCGCTCGCGATCATGCGCGCGACACACTCCGATATCTCGGCATCCGAGAGCACGGCGTAGGCGACGCCGGCGCCATCGTCTTCTAAGCGCCGAAGCGTGGGGTTCTTGGCCGAACCGGCGCCGTGGAGAAAGATCGGCCAGCCAAGCTCGGAGATTTTGCCGTAAACGGGATTCATCTCCGGCAGATCCACGATCATCTCGCCGTCGACGGTCGGATAAAGCAGGGCGGCGCGAAATCCCTGACTGGAGGTTCGCTCAAGCTCTTTTACCGAGGCTTCGATATTCTTGAGCGACAGCGCGGTGATGCCCATGAGACGATCGCGGTGCGGAGCGATTCGCTCGGCGAGAATATCGTTTGATTGTCTCACAATTTCTAAAGCCTGTTCGGCCGGCAGCTGGTCGGCATAGAGACCGGCGCCCTGACAGATGAGTTGCAGGCCGAGACCAACATCATCCATTTCCTTGACGCGCTGGTTGAAGTCGGTCGAGTCGTAGTCGTCGATCTTGGGTTTTTTGCCGGTAAACGCGGCGAATTTCTCGACGACCTCCGGCGGCGTGTGATGAGAGTGCCAATCGATCCATATGGCCATGGCTGGACTCCTTTGATGAAAATGTCTTCTTTCGAATACTGTGGAAGGGCGTCCGGAGTCAAGCGCTTGGTCGCCGACGGGTGGGATTTTGTGCGGTTGTCGACGGCGGCGAGATCGGCTTTGAAAATTCTCTTAGCTTAGACAATCAGGAGACGTTCGACAGCTGGCGTGGAAGTGCGTAATAGGGAAATACAACACTCCGTCAATTCCTTTGCGTTTCCCTGTCGGCTTTCTCTCGAAGTCTGCGGACCAACTCTTCGTAAGAAGAATTGGCGATCACGCGACTGAATTGCGATCGGAAGTTGTTCACCATGCTGACGTTTTCTACGATGACGTCATAGACGCGCCATTCACCGTTCACGAGGCGGGCCTTGTAATTGATTGAAAATTCCTCGCCTTTGTTGGTCAAGACCTTACTGTTGACATCGGCGTAGGTATCGTCGAGCCTTTCGCCGACGTAAACAATCTTCTCATCCGTGTACGACTCGATGGTATCGGCGTAGGCCCGCTCCAGAACCTCAGTAAAAAGACGAACGAATTCTTCTTGTTCTTTAGGAGTGCGCCGGCGCCAGTTGACTCCGAGAGCGCGTTTCGCCATCTCGGTGAAGTCGAATCGGACAAAGAGAATCTGTTTCAGCAGCTCCCTCTTCTCCTTGATGTTTGCCGCCGGCTTGAGGCGCGGGTCCTTGAGGACGACGAGAGCCTTGTCCACGGTCGCTTTGATTTGATCCGTAGGCGCGCCCGCCGTCGTGTGCGCCGAGCTCAGCGTAAGCGCGAAGAACGCAAAACCTGCCGCTAATACAACGTGACTACTTCTGGCTCTCATCCTTCTTGTCACCCTTATCACTTTTTGAGGTTAGATCCCCGCCGACAAATTTTCCGATTAAATCGGTAATGTCCGGCGGTGACTCGGTTTCTCTGATCCTCCCGCCGGGCGGAATGGCCTTGTCCGATCCACCAGGGCTGATCAGAACGAATTTATCGCCGATCAATCCACGCGACCGGACCGAAGCGATGGCGTCCTCTTGAAGCTTGACTCCGTCCTGCACCCTAAGCTCAAGGCGGGCGCGGTCATCGGCCAGCCGCATCGCCTCGATTCGCCCGATCTTGACCCCGGCAATTTCCACGGGGTCGCCGACCTTAAGCCCGGCCACGGATGAAAAATCAGCATACACAATATAGCCGCTGCTGGCCAAAACTTCGAGCTTTCCGAGCTTGATGGCGAGATAACCGAGGCAAGCAATTCCCACCAGCACGAAAAAACCCACAAGAATTTCTGTGCGCGTGTGATTCACGGATGATTCTCCTATAGAACCGCCAGGGGGCCTTCTGTTTCTCCTTGCAAAAACTGGCGAACCATCGGATTTTGCGAAGCCATAAACTGCTCCGTCGGTCCGACCTCGGCAATCACGCCATTGGCGAGCATCGCAACGCGATCCGAGACTTTAAACACCTCGGGAATGTCGTGACTCACCATGACTCCAGTGAAGCCGAAGGTGTTGTGCATTTTGCGTATCAGCTCGTGAATGCTCTTTCCCAACAGAGGATCCAAGCCGGTGGTGGGCTCGTCGAATAGGATGATCTCCGGCTCTATCACGAGAGCGCGGGCGAGACCGGCTCTTTTTTTCATGCCGCCGCTCAACTCCGCCGGATATTTGTACCCCATTCCAGCCAGACCGACCTGCGCCAAGCGCTCTTCCGCGCGCTTCTGGATATCGCTCTCCGATAATTTCGTCGTCTCCCGCAGTGGAAAAGCGACGTTATCGTAAATCGTCATGGAGTCAAGCAAAGCGGCGCCTTGAAACAGGACGCCGAATTTTTTTCTGATTTTATTCAGCGCATTCTCACCCAGCTTCGTAATGTCGGTTCCGTCCACCAGGACGCTGCCCCGATCCGGCAGGAGAAGGGCATTGAGGTGTTTCAACAGCACGGTTTTGCCGGAGCCGCTGCCGCCGATGATCGTCGTAATCTTCCCGGTTTCGACTTCCAGACTGATCCCTTTTAGAACCTGCTGGCCGCCGAAGCTCTTGTACAGATCGACAACTCGAATCATTGCCTAGAGCATCACCGAAGTCATGAAATAGTCCCACACCAAGATCAGCACGAAACAGAGGACGACCGATTCCGTCGTCGCTTGACCCACACCGGTGGCCCTGGGCGGCGCCTCGAAACCCTTGTAACAACAGACCCAACTAATAATCAGACCGAAACTCACCGATTTCAGCAGACCGCTCCAAACGTCATGGAACATTACGCTGCTTTCCATCCCGGCAAAATAGCTGCCGGAGCTGACCCCAAGGAGGCCCACCCCGACGAGGTATGCGCCATAGATGCCGACGACATCGAAGATGGCGGTCAGCAGCGGCATGGAAATCAGTCCGGCGATAATGCGCGGCGAGACCAGATACTGCACCGGATTAATCGCCATAGAATAAAGCGCATCTATCTGTTCGGTGACTTTCATGCTGGCGATCTCCGCCGCCATGGCGGACCCCGTTCTTCCGGTCACCATGAAGGCGGAGAGAACCGGGCCGAGCTCGCGCAGCAAACCCAGCGCAACGGCGGAGCCGAGAAAGCTTTCGGCATTAAACTTTCTGAGGCTATAGTAGCCTTGGAGTCCCATGACCATTCCGGTAAAAACTCCGGAGAGAAGCACGACGGAGAGGGACTCGACACCGATGCTTCGAATGTGAAAAATGATCAGGCGGAGCCGCTGCGGCGGCCGCACCGCCCAGGCGAAGGCGGAGAGCAGAAACAAAAACATTCGCCCCATGTCGGCAAGTTGTTGGATTGTGGAGCGACCGATTTGACCGACAAAAGTAAGAAGCATGTTGCGCACCGTCTAACGCTGGGTACTAGATTCAGGCTATAAAGAAAAGTGCTCTGATTTTCAAGCAACGGGACGGTTTTAGCCGATGAAAAAGACAACAGAGAAGATCCACTTGACGAACCACGGCCACGGTGCTCAGCGCTTAGAGAAAAGGCGGGGGTCGGCTACCGATGATAGGGATCCGAGAAATCCGCACGAGACGGTAGATGCGCTGTTCCAAGGCAAGCTCCGGCTCTACCAGAGCCGGAGGGGGTACCGGTTCTCGCTCGATGCGGTATTGCTGGCTTATTTCGCGACGCCGCGCCGCGGCGACAACATCGCGGATCTCGGCACCGGGAACGGAGTGATCGCGTTGATGTTGGCCTATCTCGATCCTTCATTGAAAATCACGGGAATCGAGATCCAAACAGGAATGGCGGATTGCGCTTGCAGAAATGTGCGACTCAATAGCTTGGACGAGAGAGTGAAAATTATTGAGGGAGACGTTCGGATGATCGAGGCGATCGCCGAGCCGGAGAGCCATCATGTTGTGGTTTGTAATCCGCCGTATCGTAAGCCGAACAGTGGGCGAGTGAGTCCGGATGAGGAAAAAAAGATCGCGCGCCACGAAACCAAAGGGACTCTCCATGACTTCCTTCGGGCTGGGGCGTACCTCTTGGCGCCTAAAGGACGCGTCGCAGTGGTCTATGTCGCCGCCGGCTTGGCGGAATTGTTACAGGGAATCCGGCGCGTCGGCGTCGAACCGAAGCGGCTCAGGATGGTGCATTCCTATACTGATTCGGAAGCTTCTCTGGTGTTAGTGGAAGGGGTCAAAGACGGCAGAACGGGCATCAAGATTTTGCCTCCGCTGGCGGTCTACGAGCGGGGGAAAAAATACACGGCAGAAGTGGTGGGTATGTTGGCGGGAAAACTCGCAAGGGGACTACCGAGGCAGTCCGACTAAAATTGTCGAGAGTGAACGTGATGAGACCCGGCACGCGGCGATTTTTTTCCAGGAATGCTCCTGGTTAATCTTTTTGCCTGCGTCGCGCATAGCCCTTCAGCAGCCTCTTGAATGCTTGACGAATCTCGGGGTCATTTACAGATTCGAGGAATGTCTCATCAAGCTGGGAATTATCCGGTTCATGAATTTGTGCGGTCGCGGGCTTGGATTTGACTTCACTTGTATCGCCATCAATTCTCCCGATCACGAAGAAGATATTCTTGACGATCTGACTCTTGAGCCGCTGATTGAGCTTCCCAGCGATCATCTCTTTCATGAACTGAAGTTGTTGCATCCACACCGGGCTGGTGACCTTGACGAAAAGCGTTCCGTTGCGGATCTTTTCCGGTTGGGCGTTGCGGGCAATGGGCTTGCCAACGACGTCGTTCCAGATCGGCCAAACCCCGTATTCATCTAAACGAGGCGAGAGCTCAAGCCGTTTGAGCGACTTGTCGAGGACCGTGCCGAGTTTTTCAATCTGTGGGTCTTTCCCGGCCATATTCGGATAAACTGGAGCCTACCAGATCTCAGGAGGAGACTCCACCCTAATTGGAAAAGCGACAAGCTGGCAGGCAAAGGCAGCGAAAAACCTGGCAAAATAAATTTTCATAAAAATTTTTTAAATTTTTATTGACAAAGCTTGGAAATGCTTTTAGAAGTACAAAATATAGTGTGTTAGAAATTTGATTCCCACCATATATTGAGCAATAGTAGACGAAGGGAGATCGGGAACTATGGCTGGCACGATGTCTCAAGTCAGTGATTTTATTGTTGATCAGGGAGAGGTTAAAGCCCAAACCGGCTTAAAAGTGGCGCGGTATTTTACCCGTGAGGGGGTGAATCCCTACGACGAGATCGAATGGGAACTGCGTGCGGCGTCCATTATCAACGAAAGGGGCAAGATTGTCTTCGAGCAGTCTAACGTTGAAATCCCTAAGGCCTGGTCGCAAATGGCCACCAACGTGGTCGTCTCGAAGTACTTCCGTGGACCTTTGGGCAGTCCGCAGAGGGAACATAGCGTCCGCCAGATGATCGGGCGGGTGGTTGATACCATAACCGGCTGGGGATTGAAGGACGGCTATTTTGCGGCCGAAGAAGATGCCCGGGCGTTCGCTGACGAATTGACCCATATTCTGGTGCATCAGAAAGCCTGCTTCAACAGTCCAGTGTGGTTCAATTGCGGCATCGAAGAGAGGCCGCAGTGTTCGGCCTGTTTCATCCTTTCCGTGGACGACACCATGGACTCGATTCTTGATTGGTACCGCAAGGAGGGGGTCATCTTCAAAGGCGGCTCGGGGTCTGGGGTCAATCTGTCGAAGATCCGCTCTTCGAAGGAACAGTTGGCGGGCGGCGGCACGGCGTCCGGACCGGTCTCGTTTATGAAGGCGGCGGACGCCTCGGCGGGCGTGATCAAGTCCGGTGGGAAGACCCGGCGGGCGGCGAAGATGGTTGTGCTCAACATTGATCATCCGGACGTTGAAGAGTTTATCAAGTGCAAAGTGGAGGAAGAAAAGAAGGCTTGGGCTCTGATCGAGGCGGGCTATGACTCCAGTCTGGATGGGCCGGCGTACGGCAGCGTGTTTTTCCAAAACGCCAATAATTCAGTCCGTGTCTCCGATGAGTTCATGCAGGCCGTGCAAGAAGATCGTGAGTGGAAGACCCGTTATGTGAGGACGGGAGAGGTTTTTGAAACTTACAAAGCGCGCGACCTGCTGCGTATGATCGCCGAGAGTACCTACTTCTGCGGCGATCCCGGCATGCAGTACGATACCACGATCAATGACTGGCATTCCTGCTCGAATACGGCGCGCATCAACGCTTCGAATCCCTGCTCCGAGTACATGCATCTAGACAACTCGGCGTGTAATTTGGCTTCGTTGAACCTCCTCAAGTATCTCCGCGACGACGGCGTGTTTGACACCGAGTCTTTCCGCCGCGCCGTGGATATCATCATCCTGGCGCAGGATATTCTGGTCGATAATTCCTCCTATCCAACGGCGGAAATTACCGCCAATGCCCATGCCTTCCGCGAACTTGGATTGGGCTACGCCAATCTCGGCGCGTTGTTAATGTCTCTCGGCTTACCGTACGACTCGGACGCGGGCAGAGCTTATGCTACGGCCGTGACGGCACTGATGTCCGGCGAGGGCTATCTCCAATCCACGCGCGTCGCCGAGGCAACGGCTGCTTTCGCTGGTTTCGAGGTGAATCGGCAACCCATGCTCCGGGTGTTAAACAAACATCGCTCCCACGCCTACAAAATCTCGCCTTCTCATGTCCCGCTCGATCTTTTGACGGCGGCCCGAGAAGCCTGGGATCAGACTTGCGGTGAAGCCGAAAAATATGGAGTGAAAAACTCGCAGATTTCCGTGCTCGCGCCCACCGGTACCATCGCGTTCATGATGGATTGCGACACCACCGGAGTCGAGCCGGATATCGCGCTCGTCAAGTACAAGAAGCTCGTGGGGGGCGGTCTTCTGAAAATCGTCAACAACACCGTACCCCGCGCGCTCAAACGATTGGGATACGACGTCAAGCAGATCCAAGAGATCGTAGAATACATCGACGAGCACGAAACCATCGAAGGCGCGCCGCACATTAAGGATGAAGACCTGACGGTCTTCGACTGTGCCTTCAAGCCGGCTAACGGGAGTCGCTCCATTCATTATATGGGACACGTGAAAATGATGGGGGCGGTGCAGCCGTTCGTTTCCGGCGCGATCTCCAAGACCATCAATATGCCGACCGACGTGACCGTAGACGAGATCATGCAAGCCTACACGGAGTCCTGGAAGCTCGGGCTCAAGGCGGTGGCGGTTTACCGCGACGGCTCGAAGCGAACTCAGCCGCTCAATACCTCTAAAGAAGAGAAAAAGGCGGCCGCAGCCGAAGCAAAAGAAACGCGGCCGTTTCGGCGGAAATTGCCCGACGAGCGGCGTTCCATCACTCATAAATTCGATATCGCCGGACACGAGGGTTATATCACCGCGGGTATGTACGAGGACGCGCAGCCGGGCGAGATCTTCATCACCATGTCCAAAGAAGGATCGACTATTTCAGGCCTTATGGACTCTTTTGCGACGGCTATATCGATGGCCCTTCAGTACGGCGTGCCGCTACGGGTTTTGGTGGACAAGTTCAGCCATATGCGCTTCGAGCCTTCGGGTTTCACTAAGAATCCGGACATCCCGATCGCAAAGTCAATCATGGATTACATCTTCCGCTGGCTAGCCAGCAAGTTCCTCGATCGCGAAGCGCAGCAAGAAGTGGGAATCGTCAAAGAGGAGCCGGAAGAAGTTGCCAGTAAAGAGACCGCTGCCAGCAAGAAGGTGGTCCCGATCTCGTCCCAAGCTCCACGAGGGGGCGCCCCGGTGGCCAGCATCAGCAGTGTCACGAGTCTGTACCAGCAGGATGCGCCGCCCTGTCCTGACTGCGGCGCCATCATGATTCGCAGCGGTGCCTGCTATAAGTGCATGAACTGCGGCGCCGTGAGCGGGTGTTCGTAAACGGATCGAGTATTGGAGTATCGCTTTTCGATGCACTCCAATACTCCAACTGAAAGTCTTTCGACTACTTTTTCTCCAGGTGCAGGACGCCTTTCTGTGTGTCGATATCCATTCTGAAATTGCTCAAGAAGTTTAACCCCAAGAGGCCTGAGACGTTGGGATCGGGAACAGCATCGTGGACCGCCGCCGTGAGATTCTTGATCTCCATCCCGCCGACGGCGATGGAATCAAGGTTCGTCAGCGGGGCCTGGATCAGTCCGTTGGCGGTCTGGAACGGCATGGTCCGCGGATTTTGACTGACATCGATGTTGAGCTCCCTGGCCACGGCGCTGGAAATCATCGTATAGCTGGCGCCGGTGTCGACCACGAATTTGGCGGAGGTTTTCCCGTTGAGGGTAGCCTCGATCACGACAACCTGGCCATGCTTCTCAATCGGGACGGAAGCCTTTCCCACAACGGCGGGCTTTTCTGACTCTGGACTCCTAGGATTCTCTTTAGTCTGGATCCGATTGGCTGTTGGCCGCTGCTTTTCTGGGATATTGTGCAAGTTATCAGTGAAATGGACGACGCCGTTTTGATCGATCCAGCGGTAGTATTCCGCCGCTGACAGGGGTGCGACGACAAAGAAGGGGAAAGAAATAGATAAAAGATAACCCAGATAAGTGTTCACGAGTTCACAATAGGTGTAAATGCTACCACAGTTTCTCGGGAGAAAGAATGATTTCGTGAGATCTTTATCGAGGAGAGACGCTATGAAAATGGCGGTTTGCAGATGCATCTTGCCACCGCCGCTGGCGCACACTGGGCCAAATCGCTTCTTTACAAGCCTGGGGGAGTGTGCTAAAAATCACATAAAATACAAAGGAAAGAGAGAAGAAGAGCGGAGAAACATGGGAATTGCTCAGCCACAGCGACAAGGAGTTATCGAGCAGTTCAGGCTTCATCAGACGGATACCGGCTCACCTGAAGTGCAAGTTGCTTTATTGAGTCAGCGGATCGAACACCTCACCGAGCACTTCAAGATTCACTTAAAAGATCACCATTCCCGTCGTGGCCTCCTGAAGCTAGTAGGGCAGAGGAGGAGGCTTCTGGATTATCTCAAGAGTAGCGATTTCGAGAGATATCAGAGTCTGATCCACCGGCTAGGGATACGCAAGTAGTTGTTCCCAACCGCGTGCCCTCCATCTCCACCTCCGTTAGTCGCGTCTCGCGCCAGAGGATCCTCCTATGATTAAGAAAGTTGAACTAGATTTTCACGGCCGTCCTCTATCCATCGAAATCGGTCGGGTAGCAAAACAGGCTGACGGCGCGGCCTTGGTGCGCTATGGTGAAACGGTAGTGTTGGTGACGGCAGTGGCGGCCAAAGAGCTTAAGTTAGACACCGATTTCTTCCCACTAACCGTCGATTACCAAGAGAAAACATTCGCCGCGGGCAAGATTCCCGGTGGTTTTTTCAAGCGTGAAGGCCGCCCGTCCGAAAAGGAGATTCTCACCTGTCGTTTGGTCGACCGCGCCATTCGACCGCTCTTCTCTGAGGGGCTGCGGTGCGAGACCCAGGTCATTGCGACAGTGCTTTCCGCTGATCGTGAAAACGACCCCGATGTGGTCGCCATGTTGGGAACCTCGATTGCCTTGCATGTTTCCGATATTCCTTTTAACGGGCCGTTGGCTGGCGTGCGTATCGGTCGAATCGACGGGCAGTGGGTTATTAATCCGACACAGAGCCAGCTCCGAGACAGTGATACGGATATTTTTCTCTCCGGAAGCCGGGACGCCATTGTTATGGTCGAAGGCGGCGCCCGGATGGTTCCGGAAGATGAAATCCTCGAAGCGCTGTTTGCGGGTCACGAAGCGATTCAGCCGCTGTTGCAAATTCAGGAAGAGATCCGACGGGAGATCGGCAAGCCCAAAAGACATGTGCCGCTGGCTGAATTGAATTCCGGTGTTGTCAAGCGAGTTGAAGAACTAGCTCTCGCCAAGCTCAAACAGGCTATTGAGATTCCTGAGAAGCTGGAACGTTACAAACGGATCGGCGAGGTCAAAGGCGAAGTCGTCGGGCAGGCGCTCGAAGAATTGCCGGACAAGGAAAAGGATATCAAAGGCGCCTTTGATGAGTTAAAGAGAAAGACTTTTCGGGACCTCGTCATCGAGCAGGAGCGCCGCATCGATGGACGCGGGTTGAAGGACATTCGTCCGATCACCTGCGAGGTCGAAGTGCTGCCGCGCACTCACGGATCAGCTTTGTTCACTCGAGGCGAAACCCAGGCGTTGGTTGTGACGACTCTGGGAACGGCATCTGACGAACAGAAAATCGACGCGTTGATCGGCGAGCACTACAAGAAGTTCATGCTCCACTATAACTTTCCACCCTTCAGCGTCGGCGAGGTCAAGTTCCTGCGCGGACCCAGCCGGCGCGAGATCGGCCATGGCAACCTGGCGGAGCGCGCGCTGCTCCCGGTGCTTCCTCCGGAAGAGAGTTTTCCCTATACCGTCCGGATCGTATCGGAAATATTGGAGTCCAACGGATCCACGTCAATGGCGACGGTTTGCGGCGGATCGCTGTCGATGATGGATGCCGGCGTGCCGGTTGCCGCGCCCGTGGCGGGTATCGCCATGGGTCTGATCAAAGAGGGCGAACATGTCCGCGTATTATCCGATATTCTCGGCGACGAGGATCACCTCGGCGATATGGATTTCAAAGTGGCGGGCACTCCCGAGGGTATCACATCGTTACAGATGGACATCAAGATCAGCGGGGTGAACCGCGAGATCATGCGTCAGGCGCTCCACCAAGCCAAGGAAGGCCGGCTGCACATTCTTGGCATTATGGGCGCTACCATGGCGTCGCACAGAGCCAACGTCTCCGGCCATGCGCCCCGTATTATCACCCTCAAAGTCAAACCGGATAAGATCCGGGAGATTATCGGCCCCGGCGGCAAAGTGATCCGCGGTATCATCGAAGCCACTGGGGTTAAGATGGATGTGGAAGACGATGGCACCGTCATGATTGCTTCCAGCGACGAGGCCGCGTCCAGAAAAGCCATCGAGATGGTACAAAGGATTGCGGCTGAAGCCGAGATCGGCAAGATTTACAAAGGCACGGTGAGAAAGATCGTCGACTTCGGCGCGTTTGTTGAGATCCTTCCCGGCACCGACGGTCTCGTCCATATTTCGCAGCTCGCGCCCGAACGAGTTCGCCGGGTATCGGATGTGCTCAAAGAAGGCGACGAAGTGATGGTCAAAGTTCTGGAAATTGACAGGCAAGGAAAAATCAGACTCAGTCGAAAAGAGGCGCTCCAGGAAACCGGAAATGGTCCGTCCGGAACCGGCTCAGATGATTCATCCCAAAGATAATCCGGTTAGCCTACCATCTCTCTATGTTCGCTAAGACAGTCCTGGACAACGGCATCCGAGTGGTTTCCCAAGAGATGCCGGATCATCGTTCGGTAAGTCTCGGAATCTGGGTGGAAAACGGCTCTCGCCATGAGGCCCGTCACGAGAACGGCATTTCCCATTTCATCGAGCATCTGCTTTTCAAAGGAACTGAGCGGCGCACGGCGGCCCAAATTGCCGAAGAGATGGACGCGGTAGGCGGCGTGCTCAATGCCTTCACGGCCAAAGAGCATACCTGTTATTACGCCAAGGTTCTCGATGAAAACCTGCCGCTGGCCATCGACCTATTGAGCGACATATTTCTTCACTCGAGCTTCGAGCGCGAGGAGATCGAGCGCGAAAGATCGGTGATTCTGCAGGAAATCTCCCAGGCGGAGGACACGCCGGACGATTATGTTCATGATCTTTTCAGCCTCGATTTCTTCCAGGATCATCCTTTAGCGCGTCCAATTTGCGGGCGCGCCGAGACGGTCACGAAGTTTAGCCGCGAAGACTTTCTGAGTTTCTTTAAATCGCGCTATATCCCCAATCGCGTGATCGTTTCGGCGGCGGGTCACTTGCGGCACGACGAGCTGGTGCGAGAGATGGCCGCGCGATTGAGTTCCGTTTCGGATTTCACGGCGGCCAGGTCGTCAGCCCCGCTCGAAGGTGAAGGTCCGCCGGAAATTCGCAGGGGAGTTTTTCCACATCCAAAAGCTTTGGAACAAGTTCACCTCTGTTTGGGAGTGCTCGGCATACCCCAATCGCATCCAAGGCGCTATGCGGCTTACGTTCTCAATACACTGTTGGGCGGCGGCATGAGCTCCCGATTGTTCCAGGAGATTCGCGAGAAGCGGGGCAAGGCGTACTCCGTTTACTCATTTTCCTCCTCTTATAAAGACATAGGCTACCTGGGGGTTTATGCGGGCACCAGTGTGGAATGGGTTGAAGAAGTCGTCGATCTGATTATCAAAGAACTGAAGAATTTGGCGGCCGGAGATATCAAAGAAGAAGAACTGCTCCGAACTCGGGGGCAGCTGGTGGGGAGCATGATGCTCGGTTTGGAATCCACGGACTCATGGATGAGCCATATTGCCCGCAACGAGATTTATTTTGAGAAACCGATCACGACGGACGAGATTTGTCAGGGAATCCGCTCTGTCCTACGTGACGACGTCGTTGACCTAGCTCGCACGTTTTTTAACTCGGGAGGGACCACGTTGTCGCTCCTGGGGGATTTCCAAGACGATTTTAAGTTAAACAACCTCGATCTGGGTCACTGAAACTTCGGTCACCTGATTCTAATTTCATTGCACTAAGCGCGGATCGTTGGTGGAAGAGGTTCGCATTCAGATCAAGCGCCTGCGGGCAAGCCCCGCTCCGCTTCCTCTACCAGCCTATATCACAGAGGGATCGGCTGGCATGGATCTCTACGCCGATATTGAGGGCGACCTTGAGCTGGCGCGGATGGAGCGGGCATTGATTCCCACGGGTGTCTCCATCGCTTTGCCGATGGGTTTCGAAGCGCAAATCCGTCCCCGCAGTGGTCTCGCCCTGAAGCATGGACTGACGATGGTCAATAGCCCTGGAACGATTGACTCGGATTACCGCGGTGAAATTCAGCTTATCGCCATAAATCTCGGCCAGGAGCCTGTAATCATTCAGCGGGGCCAGCGCATTGCCCAGATGGTGATTCAGCGGGTTATCAAAGCGCAGTGGCAAGAGGTTAGCGAATTACCCGCCAGCGAGAGACAGGCCGGAGGTTTTGGCCACACCGATAAATGAATCTTGAAGTTTTGCATTTTGATTTTTTGGTTTTCGGATTCAAAACTGTTCAAAATGATTGCGCGTTATACACGTCCCGAGATGGGCCGGATTTGGTCGGAAGAAAATGGCTTTCAGAAATGGCTTGACGTGGAGATTCTTGCCGCGGAGGCTCTAGCTCGGCTTGGCAAAGTCCCAAAGGCCGCTGTCGCCCGGATTCGAAAAAAAGCTCGTTTCAATGTTGCCCGCATCCGAAAGATCGAGAGTGAGGTCAAGCACGACGTCATCGCTTTTCTAAGTTGCGTGGCGGAATCGATCGGGGACGATGCCCGCTTCCTTCATCTCGGTATGACGTCTTCAGATGTGATCGACACGGCTCTCGCCATTCAGTTTAAAGAGGCTTCGGCCATTTTAGTTCAGGACGTGAAGGATTTAATGAAGGTGCTGCGCCGCCAAGCCTTCAAATACAAACGGACCGTGATGATCGGCCGTACCCATGGCGTGCACGCCGAGCCTATTACATTCGGTTTAAAGCTGGCGCTTTGGTACCAGGAGATGGCGCGCCATTTGGGCCGACTGGGAAAAGCCGTCGAAGATATTTGTGTCGGTCAGGTCTCCGGGGCTGTCGGAACTTTTGCGCAAATCTCCCCAAAGGTGGAAGCCTACGTTTGTAAAAAGAGCGGGCTCAAGCCGGCGCTGATCTCAAATCAGATTATCCAGCGGGACCGTCACGCCTATTTTTTTGCCACGTTGGCCGTGATCGCCAGCTCGCTGGAGAAATTTGCCGTCGAGGTTCGTCACTTGCAGCGGACCGAGGTACAAGAAGCGGAGGAGCCATTCACGGAGGGGCAGAAGGGCTCGTCGGCCATGCCGCACAAGCGAAACCCGATCCTCTCCGAGAACGTCTCGGGATTGGCGCGGCTCATGCGCGCGTACGCCATGGCCGCGATGGAGAACGTGCCGTTATGGCATGAGCGGGACATCAGCCATTCTTCGGTGGAGCGGGTGATTGCGCCGGACGCGACGATCGTCCTCGATTTCATGCTCAGCCGGATGATTTATGTTCTGGGCAATCTCTGCGTTTATCCCGAGAACATGAAACGCAATCTGGAAAAGAGCGGCGGCACGGTTTTTTCCGAGAAGGTGCTGCTCGCCCTGGTCGATAAGGGGATTGCGCGCGATGCGGCCTATCGCATGGTGCAGCGCCACGCCTTGAAAGTGGGGCGAGACGGTGGTGATCTAAAGAAAGAGCTGCTGCAAGATCCGGAGATTCGCCGGTACGTTTCTCCAAAGGAAATCGAGTCGATCTGGGGCGTGAAACACCATCTCACCAATGTGGATTTCATCTTTCACAGGGTATTTCATTGAAATGTTCCGTCCACCGCACGGTTCTGAGAACGGACGACCATGCGGGTTAAAATTTTTGTCTCATTGAAAAACGGCGTCTTGGACCCGCAGGGAAAGGCCATCGAGCGATCTCTGCACACTTTGGGCTACGGCGAAGTTCGAGAGGTCCGGGTGGGGAAATATCTCGAGTTCGATGTCGATGCCACATCGCGGGAGACCGCCGAAGCTCGCGTCCGCGAGATGTGCGACAAATTGCTCACCAATCCCGTTATCGAAGACTACCGGTTTGAGATCCAGTAGGCGGTATGCAGAGAGAAGTCGGCAGTAGGCAGAAAGCAGTCGGCAGAGTTGGCGGAAGCTTTTTATCTCGTCTTTACTGCCTACTGCTTACTGCCTTCTGACGGAGATTAAAATGCGTTGGGGTGTCATCACTTTTCCGGGCTCCTGTGACGAACAGGACGTCTACGATTCTCTCAAGCGGGAGATGGGCCAAAAGGTGAAGCTGCTTTGGCACAAGGATGAGCTCACCGGCCACTTCGACTGTCTGGTTCTGCCGGGAGGGTTTTCCTACGGAGACTACCTTCGCTGCGGCGCCATGGCACGCTTCTCGCCGATTATGCGGGGAGTCGTCAAGTTCGCCCAAAACGGCGGATTGGTTCTGGGCATCTGCAATGGTTTCCAGATTCTCTGTGAGTCCGGTCTTCTGCCGGGCGCCCTGGTTCGCAATGCCGGTCTTCAGTTCGTCTGCCGGCAAGTGTTCTTACGCGTCGAAGAAAGCGATACGCCTTTCACCCGCGAAACGAAAAAGGGTCAGCTGCTCAAACTTCCAGTAAAGCACGGCGAGGGTTGCTACTATGCCGATCCGTCGACGTTGGAGCAGCTTCACAAAAATCGGCAAATCATCCTTCGCTATGTTGATGCGAAGGGCAAGCCTTCGCCGGCGGCGAACCCCAACGGCTCGTTGGATAGCATCGCCGGCATTTGCAATGAAGCGCGCAATGTCTTCGGCATGATGCCGCATCCGGAGGATGCCTGCAGCCAATTTCTCGGCAGTGAAGACGGTCTGAAGATTTTCTCCTCCATCGTTGCTTCACGTAATGATCGGGAGACGCGGCATGCGTGATGAGAAAACGACCCAGTTCGCGCAGCCGACCCTAACGCCCGCGCTTGTCGCCAGCCATGGTCTCATCCCGGAAGAATACCAGAAGATCCTCAAGATTCTCGGGCGCGAGCCGACCTATACCGAGCTCGGAGTCTTTTCGGTGATGTGGTCGGAGCACTGCAGCTATAAGAGCTCGCGCCATTATCTTAAGCTGCTTCCGACCGAAGGACCCCGCGTTCTCCAAGGCCCCGGTGAGAACGCCGGTGTTGTCGATATCGGCGCCGGTCTAGCCGTGGCCTTCAAAATGGAAAGTCATAATCATCCTTCTTTTATCGAACCCTACCAAGGGGCGGCCACCGGCGTCGGCGGCATTTTGCGCGATATTTTCACCATGGGCGCGCGTCCCATCGCCTCCCTCAATTCTCTGCGCTTCGGGAGCATCGATCACCCGCGCACGCCTTATCTTTTATCGGGAGTTGTCGCAGGCATCGGCGGCTACGGCAATTGCGTCGGCGTTCCGACGGTCGGAGGCGAGGTCTACTTCGACGAATGCTACAATGGCAATATTTTAGTTAACGCGTTCACGTTAGGCATCATGAAGAAAAAACGCATCTTCACCGGTATCGCCAAAGGCGTCGGCAACCCGGTGATCTACGTTGGCTCCAAGACCGGGCGAGACGGGATTCACGGCGCGACCATGGCCTCCGAGTCATTCTCCGAAGAAAAAGAGCAGCGGCGACCCACGGTTCAGGTGGGAGACCCGTTCACCGAGAAGCTCCTGCTTGAGGCCTGCTTGGAGCTTATGGAGAAGGACTGTATCGTTGGCATTCAGGACATGGGTGCCGCCGGGCTTACGAGTTCGTCGTCGGAGATGGCCGGCCGGGGTGGTTCAGGCATCGAGCTCGACCTCTCCCGCGTACCGCTGCGGGAATCGGGAATGACGCCCTACGAAATTCTCCTCTCGGAGTCGCAAGAGCGGATGCTATTGGTTGCCAGGAAAGGTACCGAGGACGAAGTCAAGCGGATCTTCGATAAGTGGGACTTGGATGCCGTTGTCATCGGTCAAGTCACCGAAGATCACCAGTTTCGCGCCCACTTTAATGGCGCCGAGATTGTCAGGGTGCCCATCACCGCCCTGACCAAGGAAGCCCCCGTCTACCAGCGTCCCGCCGCGCGGCCCTCGAACATTGATGAATTTCAACAGTTGGATCTCTCGGCCGTCCAAGAGCCAGAGGATCTTGCTGCCACGTTGAAGCTTCTGTTGGGCTCGCCGAATATTGCCTTAAAGGAGTGGGTTTACCGCCAGTACGATCATTTCGTTCGCAGCAACACCGTGATCGCGCCAGGCGCAGACGCTGCAGTCATTCGAGTCAAGGGCACACAGAAGGGGCTTGCGCTGACCGTCGACGGTAATAGCCGTTATTGTTTTCTCGACCCTTATGTCGGCGGCGTGTTGACCGTGGCGGAGGCGGCGCGAAATCTTGCCTGTGTCGGCGCTCGCCCTCTAGGGCTTACCGATTGCCTGAATTTTGGCAGCCCGGAGAATCCGGAAGTCATGTGGCAATTTGCCGAGGTCATTCGCGGGATGCGCGACGCTTGCATGGCGCTCAAGGTTCCGGTTGTGAGCGGGAACGTTAGTTTCTATAATGAAACTGATAGCAAGCCGATTTATCCGACGCCGACGGTGGGAATGGTCGGGCTGCTCGCCAAACTGAAGCGGGTGGTCACTCCATGGTTTAAGTTTCCGGGCGATATCGTCGTCCTGCTTGGGCGAACTCGCGAGGAGCTCGGTGGCAGCGAGTATCTCAAGCTGATTCATGGCCTGGTGAAGGGAACGCCGCCGTGGATCGATCTCAAGTTGGAGGAGGCGGTTCAAAACTGCTGCCTTGAAGCGATCGACCGGGGCATTCTTCGCTCCGCCCATGACATCTCCGATGGTGGCTTGGCCGTGAGCCTGGCCGAATGTTGTATTGGCGGACCCGATAGGCCACTGGGAGTCAGGATCGAAACGCACGAAATGATCCGCGGCGACGCCTTGCTCTTTAGCGAGTCCCCGTCAAGGATTGTGGTATCACTGGAGGAGAAAAATTTAGCTCAGCTTCAGGAATTGGCTGCGGAGCTCCGTGTGCCCATGCACGTCATCGGAACCGTGGGCGGAGCCCGGTTTGTGATTCAGCCGCTGCTGCAGTTACCGGTGGAGGAACTACGGTCGATTTGGGCCCATGGACTAACGGCCCGCCTCAAATGATCAGGCTCAAGGTTTAAGTAGCATTCAACGGTTCAAGAGTTTAAGGTTCAAAAGTGGGAGAGGTTAATCGCGCAGCCGAACCAGATGCAGGATAAATTTCATGAAGAATGCGCCGTGATGGGGGTCTACGGCCACCCTGAAGCGGCCAATATGGTTTACCTCGGACTCTACGCGCTGCAGCATCGTGGCCAGGAATCTTCCGGCATTGTCTCGTCCGATGGGAAAGGGCTCATCTCACATCGGCAGATGGGATTGGTTGCGGACGTCTTCAAGGAAGACGTTATCAAGCGCTTGGAAGGGCCCCACGCCATCGGTCACAATCGTTATTCGACGACGGGGCAAAGCCATCTTAAAAACGCCCAGCCTTTCGTCGTCGAATATTCCCAGGGCCCCATTGCCATCTCGCACAACGGCAATCTCGTCAACGGCACCCTGTTGCGAGACGAACTCGAGCAGGCCGGGTCGATTTTTCAATCCACTTCGGACACTGAAGTCATCATCCATCTCATCGCCACGTCCAGAGAAACGACGCTCATGGGTCGCATCATCGAGGCTCTGGCCCGCGCTCGCGGCGCCTATTCTTTGCTTTTCTTGACCCTGGATCGGATGATTGCCGCGCGGGACCCGTTCGGCTTTCGCCCGCTGGTTCTGGGAAAGTTCAAGGACGCGAAAAATCATGGCGCTCATGTGGTCGCCTCGGAAACCTGCGCCTTGGATTTGATCGAGGCGGACTATGTCCGGGATGTGGAACCGGGTGAAATCATCACCTTCGGCGCGGATGGAATGGAGTCGCTGAAGCCGTTTCCGCCGGCGCCCCATGCCAAGTGTATCTTCGAGTATATTTATTTCGCGCGCCCGGACAGCAATCTCTTCGGTCATAATGTTTATCAAGTTCGCAAGGCTCTGGGGCGGCAGCTGGCGCGCGAAAGCGGCGTAGAAGCCGACCTGGTGACGCCGGTGCCGGACTCCGGCGTCCCGGCCGCCATCGGGTATGCGGAGGAGTCCCGCATACCGCTGGAGTTCGGGCTCATTCGCAATCACTACGTGGGCAGAACCTTTATCGAGCCGAGCCAGTCCATTCGTCACTTCGGCGTAAAGATTAAGCTCAATGCGCAAAAAGAAGTATTAAACGGCAAACGGGTCATCGTGGTCGATGACTCCATCGTGCGCGGCACGACGAGCCGAAAGATCATTCGCATGCTTCGCGACGCGGGAGCAAAAGAAGTCCATATGCGGATCAGTTCCCCAGCCACCATCAGCCCTTGTTATTACGGCATCGACACGCCGACCCGCTCGGAGCTCATTGCCTCATCCAATTCAGTAGAAGAGATCCGCCGCTTCATCGACGCCGACACCCTCGCCTATCTCAGTCGGGAAGGGATGTATACGTACTTCGACGGCCAGAAGCAGGGCTTTTGCGATGCCTGTTTCAGCGGCAATTACCCGGTCCACTTCGAGGACGAGGGACATACCCGCCAGCTTCATCTATTCGACGCCCTGGAGCGGTCTTGAGATTGCCACCTTTCGCCGGGTGACTTAGCTTCATCACGAGTCATGACTCCGTTGTTCGTGCTTGCCAAGTTTCCTGTTGCTGCATCTATCGCTCCTACCTCATAGCTGTATTGCCGTTATCACCCGGCAAAATCATGTGTCGGCAATTTAGCCGGAGACATGTTTGACAACAGCCGCAGGGTTCTATAGACGGAGTTTCAGAATACGACTATCTCGGACCGCCAAAGGAGGTTTTTATGACCGATAACCTGCGGTATTACGTAGCGCTGAACGGCGGCATGAAAGTCATGGAAGGCCGGTCCGGTTCGTTCGAAGAAATCGGTGAGTTTTTCCACGGGCGGACACTCGAGCACTTGATCGGCTGTCGCAACAAACCAGAGGTCGTGTTCGCCGCCGTGGCTTTCGACGGCGGCTTTCGAACGCGGGACGGCGGCAAGAGCTGGGAAAAAATCATGGAGGGGGACGTGCGCACCTTTACGGTGGACCCGCACGACGAGCGAGTCGTTTATATGGGTATCGGTCCGATACGCCTCTTCCGCAGCGAAGACGGAGGCACAAAGTGGGAGCCTTTGGATGGCATGCTCGACTTTTCCGATGACGTGAAAAAGAAATGGGATGTGCCGCCGCGATTGCGAGGTGTCGAGAAGCCCCACGTGCGCCATATCTTCGTTCACCCGGACGATCAGAATCTTCTCTTCGTGCTCCTCGAACATGGCGGAGTACTGCTGAGCCGCGACCGGGGCAAGACATGGGAGGATCGGAGCAAGGGGATCGACTATGTCGATATGCATTACATCGAAAACTATCCCGGCAGCCAGGAGCGCTATTATGTTTCTTCGGCGCGCGGCTTTTTTCGCAGCGATGATTGCGGGAAGCAATGGTATCCGGTGGAGAATGGCATGCCATGGGCGGACACTCCCTTATATTGTTATTCCCATGAATGGCATTTTTTGCCGGGAGATTCGCCGCGGATGGTGGTGTGCGGCGGCCGTGGATCGCCGGGCGTCTGGTCGCGAGAGAAAACCGATCCCAAGGGCCACATCCTGCTGAGTGACGACGGCGGGGACAGCTGGCGCATCGCGACCCGAGGCTTGGGAAAAGAAAATCCTTGGATGCCCTGGGTGCTGCTCCACCATCCGACTGACGCAAAGTCGCTCTTCTGTGGTATGGGCGACGGCTCACGCGGCTACGGCTTCGATCCCAAACAACGAGGACGGGGGGCTCTGTACGTAACACGTGACGCAGGCGACTCGTGGGAGGCACTGCTTCCCGAAATGCCGTCTATCCTAACGGTTTGGGTTGCGGCCCAATAGATTATTTAACAACCGTTCGTGCCGCCTCCGACCGTCGCCTATGGGCACTTTAAGCCGGACGCGGGCACACCCAGCCCTCAACTTAACCAGCCTTTACATCTGATATGAATTTTCGGAGGCCCAGGGCTATCTACATGGACAGCCTTGACTACCGGCTGAGCTGTGCGAACGGAAACGGTCTTACTTTACATGCCTGCTGACCAGTTTGGTCATTTCGAACATCGTGACCGTTTTCTTCCCACCGAAGACCGCTTTGAGTTTGTCATCGGCGTTGATGTTGGTCCTCTTCTTCTTGTCCTGGAGCCCATTTCTCTTGATGTAGGCCCAGAGTTTCTTGGTCACCTCGGTCCGCGGGATCGCTTTGGTGCCGACCACTGCGCTAAGAGCGTCGTCAGGCTGCACCGGTTTCATGAAAGCCGCATTCGGTTTGCGTTTCTTCTTTGCTGTTGCCATCGTTCCTCCTTCAAGGGGTTAATTTACTAGGTGTGCTTATAGCAGAGGCGGATTATCTTTTCCAGTAGTTTTTTGCTTTTCTCCTCGTAAAAGTCGGGTTGCGGATAGATCCAGTGCGGGTGCGCCATCGACCAACGCCACGACGACACCATAATCCGCTCTCGCTCTGTCAATCGAGACGTAGCCTTGACGCACGTCTTCAAGGACGTTTTCCGCTACGCGCTCGAGCGGATCGCCCAGCCCGCCACCGCCAGGGCGCTCCAAACGCAGCAGATCGCCTTTTCGCAGACGGTGATCACCAAAACGGGAGGGAAGCTGCTTTTCGTCTGTTGTCCCTGGATTAATGGTGCAGCAGCCTTTCCTCCCCGCCTTCCCACGATCGGTGCCCCACGGTTCGATGGAATGTTTGTCCGTGCGCATGGAGAAGCGCACTTCCTCGGTCAGAATCCGATAGTTCCGAGCGAAGCCGAGGCCACCGCGCCACTGGCCCGGCCCGCCGGAATCGGGAATCATCTCGAAGCGCTCTACGCGGGTGGGAAATTCCGATTCGATAATCTCGACGGGCGCAGTCTTGCAGTTGCTCAAATGAAACGCGGTTGCCGATACCCCGTCTTTGCCCGAGCGTGCTCCGGTGCCGCCGCTAAAAATCTCATAGTGCACGTAGACGCGGTTGCGATCGACGTCGCGCCCACCCAGCACGAGCGCGGCGCTGCCTGACCCGCCGGCGATACGTTTGTGCGGGACGAAGGCAGCCAACGCCCTGAAAACGGCCTCCACCACAGTGAGCGCCGTCGGCATGTAAGTGTTCACCGCAGCGGGAAAACGCGGGTCCACCACGCTGCCTTCACGGAAGATCGCTTCCACTACGCGCGCCAACCCTTGATTGATGGGAAGAAACCGGTCAACGAGAGTGACTAAGCAGTAAGCACAGGCGGCTCGCACCAGAGGCGGGCGTATATTCGCCGGCCCTTGAGTCTGATCGCTGCAGCCGCGGAAATCGAAATGAAGTTTGTCTCCTGATTTGGTGATCTTCACGTGGACGCGAATCGGACGGGTAAGGTCGATGCCATCGTTATCGACAAAGCTTTCTCCCTCGGACTCACCATCCGGCCACGACGCGATGGTTTGGCGCACGCGGCTCTCTGTGTAAGACGACAAAAGCTCCGTCGACTCCACCACGGTTTCTTTGCCGTAGCGCTCCATGAGTTCGCCGATTCTTCGCTCGCCCAGGCGCGCGGCGCCGACTTGACCTCGGAGATCACCAATCACCAATGCGGGAGTACGGCTGTTGGCTGCGATCACGGCTTCGATCTCTTTGACCGGCTGCGCGCGCGACATGATTTTTACCGGCGGTAGATGAAGTCCTTCTTGGAAAATCTCCCGCGCGTTACCGGAACCGCTGCCGGGCACCGTCCCACCGATATCGCTCTTATGCGCCATGTTGGCCGCAAAGCCGACCCAAGCGCCTTTATAGAAGATAGGGGTGAGGACAGCCATGTCCGGAGCGTGCGGACTGCCGCCCAGGTACGGATGGTTCGTGATAAAGGCGTCGCCCTCCGAAATTTCGGCGGTTGAATAGCTCTTCAATATCGCCGCGGCGCAGGCGGGAAAGGCGCCCATGTGGAGCGGCAAAACCACATGCTGGGCGACGACTTCGCCGGTACTATTCAGAACCGCGCAGCTCGCGTCTTGGGACTCACGGATAATCGTCGAGTAACCAGTGCGAAAGAGCGAGTTCTGCATCTCCTGGACGATGCCGGCCAGGCGCGCCTGAATGACTTGGAGGGTGATGGGATCAACGGTCATAAAAAAACAGTTTCGAGTTTAGAGTTTCGAGTCTCCCGTTTAAATCCGGAGAGAGTGCTCGTAATCTTCTTCAAACTCGAGACCCGAAACACGAAACCCGGAACCGCTAGTCGTTAGCGCGGGCGCGCAACTCGCGGGTCTGTGCTTCGTTGAGAGCGAAGTCTCCGTCTCGTTTTTCGATAGCGACACGGTAGATGCTCTTGGCCTTTTCTATAGTCACGTAACCGCTACGCACATCGTTGAGCACCCTGGATGGATCCCGCTCCAGAGGGTGGCCGAGGCCGCCGCCGCCCGGAGTCTCAAGGCTAACGACGTCGCCGGGGTGGAGCGTGTGATCCGAGTAGCGCGATGGAATAACTCGTGCCTGATCCGTGCCGGGGTTCAAAGTGCAGTGGCCCGTCTTGCCGTCGAGCCCGCCGTCGATGCCCTTCGGCGCCACGGTGTGTTTGGTCGAACGGAGCGAAAATCGCGCATCGTGATCCAGCAGCTCGTACTCGCGGACGAATCCCAGCCCGCCGCGAAATTTTCCCGGCCCCCCGGAATCCGGGATTAATTCAAAACGGCGCAGCCGGGTGGAAAACTCCGATTCGATGATTTCGATGGGCGCGATTTTGGCATTGGACTGATTGACGTTGGTTCCCGAGACACCGTCTTTACCGCTGCGGCCGCCGGAGCCGCCGCCGAAGATTTCGTACTGTACGTAGCTCTTGCCGGTCTTGTTGCTGCGCCCGCCGATGATGATCGAGCGACTGCTGCAGCCGTCGCCGACCTTCTTGTGCGGCGTGATCTTGCTCGAAGCTTCGAGTAAAGATTCCACCAGCGCGTGCACCGTCGGGTTGTAGGTATTCACCGGCGCTGGAAAGCGCGGATTTACGACGCTCCCTTCGCGAACCTTAATATCGACGACTTTCGCCAGCCCGTAGTTGATGGCGAGGGCCGGATCCACGAGACAGGTGAGAAGATAGCAACAGGCGGCGCGCACAATGGTGGGACGGATGTTCGCGGGACCTTTGGTCTGGTCGGCGCAGTCGGTGAAGTCGAATACCAGGCTGTTCCCTTTTTTCTCGATCCGTACTTGAATGCGAACCGGCTTGTCGAGATCGATGCCGTCGCTGTCCACGAAGCGTTCGCCTTCGCCGATCCCGTCCGGCCAAGAGGCGATTTCGCTCCGAACTTTCGCTTCGGTCATCTCGAAGAGTTGCTCATAAGAAGCGAGGATGGTTTCCTTGCCGTAGCGCTCCATCATTTCCTGAAAGCGCTTTTCGCCGAGGCGCGCCGCTCCGACCTGCCCGCGCAGGTCGCCGACCACGAGCTCCGGCGTGCGGCTGTTGCATCCTAGAAGCGCTTCGATGTCTTTGCTGGTTTGATATGCGGAAACATATTTAATCGGCGGCACGTGCAAACCTTCCTGGTAGATCTCGCGCGCTTGGCTCCAGCAGCTGCCGGGCACCGGGCCGCCGATGTCGCTTTTGTGCGCCAGGTTGGCGGCAAAGCCGACCCAATCGCCTTTATAAAAGATGGGACTGAGCACGGCCATGTCCGGCGCATGGGGACTGCCACCCAGGTAGGGGTGATTCGTTATGAAGGCATCTCCCTCGTGAATCTCCGAGACCGTGTAGCTCTTCAAGACGCCTGCCGCGCAGGCAGGAAAAGCGCCCATGTGCAGCGGCAGCACCACGTGCTGCGCGACGACTTCCCCTTGGGTGTTTAAAATCGCGCAGCTGGCATCTTGGGATTCACGGATAATCGTCGAGTAGCCGGTGCGAAACAGGGAATTCTGCATCTCCTGGACGATGCCGGCCAGACGCGCTTGGATGATTTGCAGAGTTACGGGATCAACGGTCATAATAAATAGTTTCGCGTCTCGGGTTTCGAGTCTCGCGTTTAAATCCGGAGGGACTGCTTGTAATGGTTCTTAAACCCGGGACCCAAAACACGAAACCCGAAACAGTCGTTTAGTTTTTCTTCTTCACAATCAAATTTCTGTAATCATCCACCGTCGCTTCCTGCTCCGGATGAATGACCGTCGTGGTGTCCAACTGTTCAATAACCGCGGGACCGGAAATCTTATGGCCTGGTTCCAGCCGTTCGCGCGCGTAGATTTGGCATAGGACTGTACCGCGCTCTTTGCCGAAATAGATCTTTCGCTCGGCAATTTTTGCTTCTGCAACTTTTCTGCCGGTGGCTTTCGCAGGAGACAGTTTCGCCTGCGGCACGAGCCCGTAGGAAATCAGCCGCAAGCTCACCAATTCCACCGGCTCGGTTTCGGCTTTATGGCCGGAAGCCTGCTCGTGCTGCGCATCGAACCGCTGGCGCATGAGTTTTAAATCCTCCGGCTTGAGCGGCGGCATAGGGCAGGGGACGGTGAGTTCATAGCCCTGGCCGGCGTAGCGTAGATCGAGGAAAGGTTCGATCTTGATTTCCCTGTCTTGAAAGCCTTCGGCGTTCAGATCGGCTTTGGCTCGTTCGATCAGTTGTGCGAACAGATTATTGATTTCATTCAAATCGAGCTCGTCCAGTCCAACCAGCTTGGAGCGAACGTAGTCGTGCTTCACGTCGGACATCAACAAACCCAGCGCCGAATGAACGCCCGGCGTGAGCGGAACCAGTACGGAGGGAATGCCCAAGTCGAGCGCCATTCGGCCGGCGTGCATCGGTCCGCCGCCGCCGAAGGCGACGAGCGTGAAATCACGGATGTCGTAGCCGCGCTGCGAAGAGACGGCTTTGATGGCCTCTTCCATCTTGACGTTGATAATCTTTAGAATGCCGTCGGCCGCTTCGAGGAGACTCAGGCTCAGCGGTCTGGCGATCTTCTCTTCGAGTGTGCGTTCGGCCTTGGTTTTGTCGAGCTTCATTTTGCCGCCGAGGAACTGCTTCGGATCGAGGACTCCGGTGACGACATTGGCGTCTGTGATCGTGATGTTCTCGCCGCCGCGGTCGTAACAAACCGGGCCGGGATCGGCCCCGGCGCTGTCCGGACCGACTTGGAGCGCGCCCACGGCGTCGATGCGCGCGATGGTGCCGCCGCCCGCGCTCACGGTGTGAATGTCGAGCATCGGCAAGCTGATGGGCCGCTGGTTGATTTTGCCCTGGGTGGTGATGACCGGATTGCCCTGGTGAATTAAAGCGACGTCGCAGCTCGTGCCGCCCATGTCGAAGGTGATGATGTTCTTGATGCCGTGCATGATATAGAGTTTCGGCGTCGTTACGCCTATCTCTTTGAGCCGGTTTCCCAGCCGGCTCAAATAATTCGCCATCACAGGAGCGATATAGGCGTTGATCACCGTCGTGCTCATTCGATAGAATTCGCGGATCTGCGGCAGCACCTCGCAGGACAGCGAGAGACTCGCTTCGGGAAATTCCTTGGCGAAGATCTCTTTTATTTTTAGCTCATGATCGGGATTCAAAAACGAGAAAAGAAAGCAGACGGCGACTGACTGGACGCCTTTCTTTTTAAGGCTTCTCACCGCTTGCAGCGATGCTTCCACGTCGATGGGCTTCAGTGCTTGACCACGAAAATCGACGCGCTCGGGAATCTCTTCGGTATAGTAAGGCGGCGCCAAAAGCCTCGGCTTTTCGAAGAAGAGATCGTAGGTCGCCGGGCCGTAACCGCGTGTCTGCTCCATGACTTCGTAAATTCCCCGAAAGCCTTGAGTGACAACCAAACCGATTTTCGCTCCCTTTTCCTCTAGTAGAGTATTGGTTCCTACGGTCGTGCCGTGGCAAAAAAAGGAAATATCTCTTGCAGCGGCGCCTCGATCGACCAGTTCTTTGATGCCGTTGAGCACGGCCTGAAACGGTTCCTTGGGTGTCGATGGGACCTTCGTGATAGTGAATTCACCCGTCTCTTCATTGAAGAAAACAAAGTCGGAAAAAGTTCCGCCGGTGTCGACGGTTACTCTATATTGACTCATCGTGACTGGCTGTATCATTAAATTTTCTTGGGTTCAACGAGAGGCTCCGCTCGTCATGAGATGCGCGGCCGGCGGCGGCACCAAAATCAAGTTGATTTGATTTCTATTTTTGGCATACTAATTAGAAACCACATCAATACTGCGGCATCAAGTTGATTTCACCTCGCCAAGCAGTGTGCCTTGAGGAAGGAGCTGCTCAAGTGACCGACAAGACCAATAAAATCACCAAGCGGAAGGGGGCGCGGGGGAACCTGCGGATTTCCAAGATTCGTTATCGGCGACTCTTTGAAGCCGCACAAGACGGGATCCTAATTCTGGATGCCAGCACGCGAAAAATCACCGACGTCAACCCATTCATGACAGAGTTGCTGGGTTACACGCACGCCGAACTAGTGGGGAAGGAACTCTGGGAAATCGGCTTGCTCACGGATATGACGGCTAGCCGGCGCGCTTTTCGAGAATTGAAGGAGAAAGGCTATATCCGTTACGAAGACTTGCCGCTCCAATCCAAAGAGGGAAAGCACCGCGAAGTGGAGTTTATCAGCAACGTCTATCCGGAAAACGGTCATCAAGTCATTCAATGCAACATTCGCGACATCACCGCACGCAGACGCGCAGAGGCTGCCGTGCGGGAGACCAATGACCAGCTGAAGGTTTTGGTCGCTGAATCGCAGCGGCGCGACAGTGAAATGCAGTTGCTCAACCGCATGCATGATCTGCTTCATACCTGCACTACACAGGAGGAGGCTTACAAGGTGGTTGCCCTGATGGCGGGAGAATTATTCTCCGGACAAACCGGCTGTCTGGCGGTCTTGCATGCGTGGGATCAGTATCTCGAGACGGTGGCGCAGTGGGGCGATGTGGCGCCAGTCGAGCCGGTCTTTTCATTGGAGGATTGTTGGGCGCTGCGGCGGGGTCAACTCCATCAAGTCACAGATCCCCGGGCTGGTTTGCAATGCCGTCATTTTATCCGTCAACTGCAGACAGCCTCCTTGTGCGTGCCTTTGACGATGCAAGGCGAAACGCTAGGGGTGTTGTGCATCATGGGTACTGGCCTTTGGGAAGATGAGCATGCGATCGGCCAGCAACAATTGGCCGTAACGGTCGGCGAAGTCATAAAGATGTCTTTGTCCAACTTGAAACTGCGTGAGAAACTGCGCGAACAGGCTATCCGCGATCCGCTGACCGGGTTGTTCAATCGGCGCTTCTTGGAAGAGACAATGTCGCGCGACGTGTATCGCGCGCAGCGCCGGAATTCGCCGTTATGCGTCGTGATGCTCGATCTCGATGATTTCAAGCGGTTCAACGATACCTTTGGTCACGATGCCGGCGACGCGCTGTTACGCGAGTTGGGGCAGGTGCTGCGTGAAAAGCTCCGCAAGAGCGATATCTCGTGCCGCTATGGCGGCGATGAGTTTGTGCTCGTTCTGCCCGATTCGTCGCTGGCGGACACCCAGAAACGCGTAGAAGAGATTTGTGCGCTGGTCAAGGAAATGCAGGTTCGGCACGGTGGCCCGCTGCTTGGAACGATGACCGTGTCCGCGGGCATTGCGCAGGCGGGTGTCCACGGTTCCAACCCCGGCGAATTGCTGCGGGCGGCCGACAAAGCCTTGTATGTCGCCAAAGCGGCGGGGCGCGACCGCGTGGCTGTCTACCAGGCGAAGGAGTCATAGCTCGAAAAGGTTGGAGTTGATGCGAGCCCAGCCTGGCGAATCCGCGCTGTAAACGGGAAGCTCAATCGAGCAGGGAAGAAAAGCAAGATTCATATTCAAAAGTCTCCCCCTGGATCACCTCGCTTCTGATCTCGCCTCAATCTCCTTCGAAAATTGGGTGGGGCGTGGAGTCCTAGATTTCGTCATTCCCGCATGCTTTTAGCGGGAATCCAGGGGAATTTCGGACTGGACCCCCGATTAAAACGTTCGGGGGTGACGAGTTGGTATGGCGTGGCATAGAGGGAGGGATATACATTGGAGGTCGACCCAGGTTAGGAAGAGGGTTCCACTTTCATCCTCTGTGGGCGAGCGTAAGATCATGAATCACTTCGTTGAAAAAACAAAATCGGCGAAAGTTCCACCGGTGTCTACCATGACGCGATATTTTGCCATTGTGAACGTTCGTAGTTCGATACGTGCAACGCTTCACGTTGCGCTACCGTGAAGGGTGAGAATCACAGACGCCGATCTCTGCCCTCAAAAGAATTTATGCATCAGCTTCTATTGACATCCGCTCCAGTCTTTTCTACGATCCGCCCCATGATTAAACTTATAGATCAGATGCATGAGTTGATCGACAACGCTTTGGCCAACGGTTGCCCTTGTATTCTCGCCACGGCCGCGCCGGACGGCGAGCCGGATATCGGTTACAAGGGAAGCATGATGGTCTTTGATGACGAGTCCCTAAAAAACGTCACGGCGAACCCCAAGGTCGTCGTGCTGTTTCGCGATGCCAAGACAAAAGTCGCCTGGCGCTTTCACGGGGTCGCCACGGTCCACGACAACGGCTCCGTTAGGGATCAGGTCATGGCGCGCACCGTGCCCGCGGAGCTGGAAAAAGATCCCGAGCGCAAAGGCTCGGCCGTCGTCATCAGGATTGATAGGGTCACCAATATGGGCGGCCAGGTTCTGCAAAGCCGATAGGGTCTTTCGCGCCGTCTCGACTTATAGCGATCATTGCGGTTTTTCGGGGGTTGCGGACTACAAAAGACAATGCCCCTGAAGCGTATTGTTCCCTTCGACTTCGGTCAGTGCAGTCTCTACCTCGACTGGGCCAACAGAAAATCACTAATGATCGTAAACTTCCCCGTTCACCCTGAGCGCATCGAAGGGCAAACAGCAACCTGCTAAACTTTGGAGCTCAGTCCAGCGGCCTTTATTCCCTCGATAGCGCAAAGTTCGTCTTCATCGGACGTCCCGCCGGTTACACCGACGGCGCCAATGATTTCATTATTGTTCATAATCAAGACGCCGCCCGCGACAGGTACTACCTTGCCTTCCGACATAGTTGACAAGGCGCCCAAAAATGCCGGCCGGTCCTTTAGCCGCTCGCTCAGCTGACGGCTGGACTCTCCCATCCCAACGGCCCCCCACGCCTTGCCTATGGCGATCTGCGGACGGAGAATGCTCGCGCCATCTTCACGTTTCAATACTTTCAGGTGGCCGCCTTCATCCAGCACGGCGACACACATGGGTCTGAATTTAGATTCTCTCGCCTTGGCGAGTGCTTTGTCGGCAATTATGGATGCCTTATCGAGAGTCAGTTGCATGTTCTTCCCTCCGATAATTTTTTGTGTGAATAGATACGTTTAACTCGCGCTCCCAAATTTTCCGAATGAAGTTACTTCACAATTGCATACCAGAACTTGCGCGCTGTTCCAAAATCTTTCGCTATTTCCGGCTCAGACAAGATCTATAAAAAACTCTGCCGGCATTCTCCCTGATCTGGGGAAGGTATTTGAAGGAAATTTTGTTGTCAACCATGCTTCACGGGCCGTTGTCTTGGCGGGGCCAAGGTGGCTTAAAATCACGACGCGATGGCACAGGAATGAAAGCATGAAGTTCATCTTAAATCTTCTGATTTCCGCCGCAATTTGGCAATTGGCGGCTCTAACAAGTAAATTTCAAATTTGACACACTGACATGCCTCTTATACGCTAGATGGTGTATTTTCCGTTTTAAAGACGAAAGGGTTGGGAATCGAGACAGATTAAAAAAATCCGGGAGGCTTCAATGGCTAAACCTGAAAGTAAAATTATTCCAGCGGATCAGGGCGAAACTCCAGGAAACCGCCAGCGAGTCTCGCTCCGAGAGGCGTTCCACGAGCGCATCCATGCGAACCATATGCACGGTCTCTGGGAGCTGGCGAGCCAAATGACTCGCCACCCGCAGCCCAAGATGATTCCTTACATGTGGCGATGGTCCGTCCTTGAATCGGTCATCAAAGAGTCGGGCGACGCGGTGCCAGTCGGCGATGAACGCCGCGCGCTGCAGCTCTTTAATCCCGGTCTTGGCGGTCGTTGGGCGACGACGAACAATCTCATCGCCGCCGTACAGGTGTTATTGCCTGGTGAGGTTGCCCGCGCTCATCGGCACACGCCGACGGCGATCCGCTTCATTATTGAGGGTACGGGCGCTTACACCGCGGTCGACGGCGAGCGTGTGTACATGGCCCCCGGAGATCTAATATTGACACCCAGTTGGTCCTGGCACGACCACGGCAATGAAACGGGCGAAACAGTGGTCTGGATGGACGGGCTTGATATTCCATTGATTCAATCATTGGAAGCGATGTTTTTTCAATTTTATACGGCGCCGCAGGTGCCTGCCAGCCGTCCGCCCAACGCCTCAAAACAGCTCCATGGCCACGCGCACCTGAGTCCGACCTGGGTGAAGGAGAAGCCTCAATCATCGCCGCTGCTCCTCTATTCTTGGGATCAGACCCGGGAGGCTTTATTCGCGTTGCGCGAAAATGACGGTAGCCCTTTCGATGGCGTTGCACTCGAATATCGTCACCCGCAGACGGGCGGCCCCGTGATGCCGACGATGGCTTGCTGGGTCCAACTGCTGAGACCCGGCCAGCGGACCAGGGCGCACCGTCACACCGGCAGCGCCGTTTACAACGTGGTGCATGGGACAGGATCGACGATCATCGATGGGCAGCGTTTTAACTGGAGCAAAGGGGATATCATCGCGATTCCGCCCTGGGCGCTCCACGAACACCTTAACGCTTCTTCGACGGAAGACGCCGTGCTTTTTTCGATTCAAGACACGCCCGTGCTTGAAGCTTTGGGGCTGTATTACGAGAAGGCGCTAGAGGAAAAGGACGGACACCAAGAAGTCACGACCGTTTTCGCGGATACCTAATGCTTCGCGCGAAGGCCTTCATAACGAAGCACTAGCATAGAGAGCCATCACTCAGCTTCGGCCTCCGCCTCCGCTTTGAGGCGCCGCTGGCGCACCGCGTCGGCAAGCGTTTTAAGCAACCCGTAGCTCTCTTCCCAACCGATGCAGGCATCCGTGATGCTCAGACCGTAGACCAACTGCT
>WNFW01000164.1_pt1 | contig 49764 bp, 27 predicted proteins | sample 5400131 | NCBI WGS metagenome assembly WNFW01 (sample SAMN13153362, study PRJNA577476) | soil metagenome | isolation source: 20 cm soil or saprolite under grassland replicate 1 | place: USA:California | collected 2016-06-15
ACGATGTCGGGATTCACGACCGGCCCGCAGTCCACCGCGCAGACGACCCGGTGCACGCGCGGCGCTCCGTCCGATCCCACCGAGACTTCGGCCACTTCGGCCACGAAGCTTTCGAACGCCTTGTACACGGCGATCCCGCGGGCGCGACCCGCCGGGAGCGGGGTGGCCCAGCCGGCCTTGCTCGCGGCGAGGTTCAGCACGCCGAGGTGGCGTGGCGCCTTGCCGAGCAGGTCCCGCCGATACTCGTACGGATCCTTCTTCGCGGCCTGGGCCAGCTCGTCGATGAAGCTCTCGACCACGAAGGCGTTGAAGGAGTTGTTCACCGAGCGCCAGAAGCCGACTGGAATGCCGGTGTCGGTGAGCACATAGTCGACGTGCACGTTGGGCACCGCGTAAGGCATGCCGACGCCGCCCTCCACGGCTTCTGTGTCGAGCCCGTTCTTCACGAAGTTGGGGAACACGCGGGCCATGATCGAGGGCGCTACGATGCGGTGCGTCCATGCCACCGGTTGGCCGGTTCCGTCGAGACCCGCTTGCAACCGGTGGTAACAGGCGGGGCGGTACTGCGCGTTTCGAATGTCGTCCTCGCGGGACCAAATCACCTTCACCGGTGCACCGGTGGCCTTGGAGGTCTCGAGCGCTTCCTTAATGAAGTCGAGCTCGAACCGCCGGCCGAAGCCGCCCCCCAGATAGGTCGTGTGCACCTTGACCTTTTCGGGCGGGACACCCCCGATGCCTGCGCCGAGGCCTTGCACGCCGGTTTGGAACTGGGTCGGCGCCCAGATGTCCACGCCATCGGGTCGGACGTGGGCGGTGCAATTCATCGGCTCCATGGTCGCGTGGGCGAGGAACGGCAGCTCGTAGGTGGCGTCGAGCTTGGTCGCGGCCCCGGGCAGCGCGCCCGGGGCGTCGCCGTCGTGCCGTGCGACCGCGCCGGCTTGCTCGACCTTCTGGCCGAACAGCTGCGTGATCGTCGTGCTCGACACGCTCGCGGTCGGGCCCTCGTCCCACGTGACGGCGAGCGCGTCCCGGCCCTTTTTGGCCGACCAGTAGCCGTCGGCCACGACGGCGATGCCCGTCGAGATCTGAACAACGTGCTTGACGCCCGGCACGGCCTTCGCCTTGGCGGCGTCGAAGGTCTTCACCGTGCCCCCAAAGACGGGCGAGCGCGCGACCACGGCGACGAGCAAGCCCGGCGCCTTCGCGTCGATGCCGAACTGCGCGCTCCCGTCCACCTTGGGCGGCGAATCGAGCCGCTTCACGCGGGTGCCGAGGATCTTCCAGTCCTTCGGGTCCTTGAGCGGGACGTCGCCGGGTAGGGGGACGGTGGCTGCTTTCGCGACCAGCTGGCCGTAGGTGAGGCGCCGGTTGCTGGGCGTGTGGATCACCGCGCCCTTCTCGGCGCGGCAGGCGGACTTTTCGACCCCCCAGGTTTCTGCCGCCGCGGCGAGGAGCATCTCGCGCGCCGCCGCGCCCGCCTTGCGAAGCGGTGTGTAAGCCGCGCGTACGCTCGTGCTGCCACCGGTTCCCTGCATGCCGAACAACATCGGATTGACGTACGACTTGTCCGCGGGGGCGGACTCGATCCGGACCCTCGACCAGTCGGCTTCGAGCTCTTCCGCGAGCAGCATGGGCAGGGAGGTCGTCACGCCCTGACCCATCTCGGAGCGGTCGACCACGACGAGCACGCTCTCGTCGGCGCCGATGCGCAGCCAGGCGTTCGGGGCGAACGGCGCCGCGGCGGCGGCGCCCCCCGCTCTCCGGCCGGCTGCGGGCAGATGGAAGCCGATGACGAGGCTGGCGACGCCCGCCGCTTCGAGGAACTCGCGTCGGGTAATCTCTGGAGCGGCGCTCATATCACGCTCCCTGGGCGGCGCGATGGATGGCGGCGCGGATCCGCTGGTAGGTGCCGCAGCGACAGATGTTGGTCATGGCCGTGTCGATGTCGGCGTCCGTGGGATGCGGATTCTTTGCGAGCAGCGCAGCGGCGGCCATGATCTGCCCCGACTGGCAATAGCCGCACTGCGGCACGTCTTCTTCGATCCACGCGCGCTGCACCGCGTGCGACCGGTTTTTCGACAGGCCTTCGATCGTGGTCACGCGCTTGCCGGCGACGGCCGATACGGGCAGCACGCAGGTGCGCGTCGCGACGCCGTCCAGGTGCACGGTGCAGGCGCCGCACTGGGCGATGCCGCAGCCGAACTTGGTGCCGGTGAGGCCGAGGGTGTCACGCAGCACCCAAAGGAGCGGCGTGTCGGGGGTGACGTTGACGGTTTCGCGTTTGCCGTTGACGGTGAAGGTGATGGCGGCCATGAAAGGGCATCCTCGCGGAAGTATGGGAAAAAACGTGTAGAGGGGGACGCGCTGATGGAAGGGGGGGCAGGGGGGTTCACGCTATCCGAACAATGTTGCGGGATGCATCTTCCTGCCGCGTGAGCGCATCAGCCGGCGGCGTCACCTACGCGCGCCGCCTCGGCATCTTTTCCGCCACGATGGCGGTCATCGGCGGCATCATCGGGTCAGGAGTGTTTCTCGGGCCCGAGGTGGTGGCCGCGCGGGTCGGCAGCGCCGGGCTTACGCTCGCTGCGTGGATCGCCGGCGGCATCATCGCGCTCGCCGGCGCGCTGACCTTCGGCGAGCTTGGCGCCCGGCGGCCGCGGGCGGGCGGCGGTTACGTCTACCTCCGCGAGGCGTTCGGTCCACTCCCGGCGTTCCTGTATGGTTGGGCGCTCCTGCTGGTGATCGCGACCGGCGCGACCGCTGCAGTCGCCGTGACCTTCGCGAGCTACGCGCTCCCGCTGCTCGGCTTGTCCCCGAGCGCCAGGCTGCCCCTCGCGATCGGCGCGATCGTGGTCGTGTCGGCGGTCAACTACGTGGGCGTGCAGCCGGCGGCGGTCACCCAGAACGTGTTCACAGTCCTGAAGCTCGGCGCGCTGGCGGCCCTCATTATCACCGGTCTCTTCGCCGCTTCCCCGACTGCCCTCTACCGCCCTCTACCGCCCATTACCGCCCCGGCTGGGGTGTGGGCGGTGGGGGTAGCGCTGGGTGCCGCCCTCGTACCGGTGCTCTTTGCCTACGGGGGCTGGCAACAGACCAACTTCATTGCCGAGGAGCTGGTCGCGCCCCAGCGGGACTTGCCGCGCGCGCTCGTGCTCGGGGTGGTGGGCGTCGTGGCGGTCTATCTGCTCGTGAACGTCGCGTATCTACGGGTGCTCGGTGCGGCGGGGCTCGCGGCGAGCACGGCGCCGGCGGCCGACGTGATGGCCCGGGTCGTCGGCCCGGGCGGAACGCGCCTGATCAGCGCCGGGATCGCAGTCTCGACCTTCGGCTTCCTGAACCTGGTCATTCTCGTTACGCCGCGCGTGTTTCAGACGATGGCCGCGGACGGGTTGTTCTTGACCCGCCTGGCGGCGCTCCATCCGACCTACCGCACGCCCGCGGGCGCCATCGTGTTCATGGGGGGTTGGTCCATCGTGCTGGCGCTATCTGGAACGTACGGCCAGCTGCTCGACTACGTCGTGTTCGGGGACTGGATTTTTTTTGGGCTCACCGGGGCCAGTCTCTTCATCTATAGAGCGAGCGACCTCACCCCGCTTCCGGGACCTCACCCCCTCGGTCCCCCTCTCCGCAATGCGGAGAGGGGGAAGGGGGGAGAGGTAAGGTTTCGAGTCCCCGGCTATCCCTGGACGGCGGCGCTGTTCGTGCTCGCCGCGGCGTATGTCGTCGTCAGCTCGGCGATCGCCAACCCGCGAAACGCGCTGATCGGGACCGCCCTCCTCGCCCTGGGCGTGCCGGTCTACCTCGCTCAGAAGCGCGGCCGGGCTCCTCTTGACGACTCCACGAGCGGCGGCCATATCTAGCCGCGCAGCCCGTCGCCTCCTCAAAGAGACTCACCCGGAGGAGATCCATGAGCATGTACGTACGACAGCGCACCGCGATCCGAATCCCGACTCCCTACCCTGCAGAGGGCCGACGTATGCGACTCGTCCGTCACCTCGTTCCCGCGCTGATCGCCGGTCTGTTCTGGGCGGTCCCACTGGGCGCCCAGGAAACTACGGGCGCCGTCACCGGGAAGGTCGTGGACGCCACGACGCAGCAGCCCCTCGCCAACGTTGAAGTGGCGATCGCGGGGACTCCGTACCGCGAGCTAAGCCGCAGCGACGGCAGCTTTACACTGAACGGCATTCCCGCGGGGCCCTACCGCCTGCGGGCGAGCCGAATCGGGTACGGCTCGCAGATTCAGGAGATCACCGTCACCCCCGGCGGAACCACGACGGCGCAGGTCACGCTTGCGCCGGCGGCCGCGATCCTCGAGCCGGTGGTGGTGACGGGGTACGGCACGCAGCGGCGCGAAGCGATCACCGGCTCCGTCTCGACGGTCAGCGCCGCCGCGGCGAACGTCGGTGTGATCACCAACGTCGACCAGATGATCCAGGCTCGGGCCGCAGGAGTCGAGGTCACGCGGAATAACGGCGAGCCGGGCGCCGGCACACAGATCCTGATTCGCGGTGGCAGCTCCATCAGCAACAGCAATGATCCCCTCTACGTGGTCGATGGAGTGCCGATCTATAACGTGCCCACCGAACCGCCGAGCTACGCGTTCACCGGCACGCCCCCGCTGCCGCGCAACCCGCTGAATCTGCTCAACCCCTCGGACATCGCGTCCATCACGATCCTGAAGGCGTCTCCGGCTAAGTACCTGGACTTGGCTACCGCAGGCCAGTTCCGAACGTTCGTCACGAACCAGGTCGGCGTGTGGCGGACAGATTCAACCTCCTCTTGTGCGTCCAAACCGGCGTTTTGTGTGGACAGCGCCACCTTCACAGATTCGTTGGCGGGCAAACTTACCGGCCTGAGTCCCAATCACCTCGGTGCCCTGGGCAACGCCAGCACGGACTGGTACCGCGCCGTAACCCGCACCGCCGTCACCCACAACCATGACCTGTCGTTCTCGGGCGGGAGCGAAGACACGCGCTATCGCGCTTCCCTCAATTACATGAAACAGCAGGGCGTGGCGATCTCCAACGGCCTCGAGCGGATTCAGGGGCGCTTGAGCGCCACTCATAAGGCGCTCGACAACCGGATGCGCCTCGGCGTGAACGTGACGACGTCGCGCGTCAACGACCAGTACATCCTGTTCGAGAACCGGGCCGGCTTCGAGGGCGGCGTGTTCCAGAACGCCGCTGTCTTCAATCCCACGCAGCCGATCATGGTCAACGATACGACCTATTACGAGCCGGGGGGCAACTCGTTGCGCAACCCGGTGGCATTGGCGAACCAGGTGAGCAACCTGGGCCAGACTACCCGCACACTGGCCAACGGGTCGGCGGAGCTCGATTTCGTCCCGGGTCTCACGGGGCAGGTGACGGTCGGGTTGGACTATTCCGCCGGCGGGCGGCAGATCTACTTCCCCATCGCGAATCCCCTCGGCAGGACGTTAGGGAACGGGCTCGCGCGGGTGTACAGTCAGGACAATGCGACGAAGACGGTGCAGACCCTGCTGACCTACCGGCGACAGGTGGGCGAGGCCCACAGCCTCGATGTGGTGGGCGGATACGAGTACAGCAAGTTCACGAAGAACGTGGCGATGGGCCAGGGCAAAGGCTTCGTCACCGACCTGCTCCTGTACAACAGCCTGAACGCCGCCTCGACCCTGCAGGATTCCTCGGACGCGCAGGAGAGTCGGCTCGTGTCCTTCCTCTCCAGGGTCAACTACGGCTTCAAGGATCGGTTCTTCGTCACCGGCGTGCTGCGGTACGACGGGTCGTCCAAGTTCGCCGAAGGGCACAAATGGGCGTTGTTCCCGGGGCTGTCGGCGTCGTGGCATTTGACCCAGGAGGAGTTCCTGCGCGGCGGGCCGTTCTCGGACCTGCGCCTGCGCGTCGGCTGGGGGCGTCAGGGCAATCCGGGGATCCTGCCGTATCAGTCGTTGCGCACCCTGGTGGGCGGCACCAGTGCGGCGTATCCCTGGGGCGACGCGTCGCAGGCGGGGGTCATCCCGAACAGCGTCGGCAACCCGAACCTCAAGTGGGAGCAAACAGACCAGTACAACGGAGCCATCGACTTCGGCTTGCTGAACAATCGACTGGCGGGGAGCGTCGAGTATTACGTCAAGAACACGTCGGACCTGCTGCTCAAGGTTCCCGTGCCGCAGCCGCAGCCCGCGAGCGAACGGCTCGAGAACGTCGGCAAGCTGCGCAACCGTGGCGTGGAGCTGTCGCTCGATGCCCTGATCGTGTCGCGGCCGGGTCTGACCTGGCGGTCCGGGCTCGTGTTCGCGGCCGAGCGCAACAAGGTGCTCGATCTCGGCCCGCACCAGTTCCTCAGATCAGGGATCGTCAGCGGTCAGGGCCAGTCCGACCAGTGGGCCGAGCGCATCATGCCCGGGTCTCCGCTCGGGACGTTCTACGGGCCCGTCTTCGTCGACGTCGACCCGGCGACTGGGTTCCAGAGGTTCGCCTGCTCGTCGGCCACGGCGGGGTGCGTCAACGGTCTCACGACGACCCGGGGAGGGCCCGATGCCGCCGATTACCAGGTGATCGGCAATGCCAACCCGGATTTCACCGTCGGGCTGCACAACCAGGTGAACTGGGGCAAGTTCGACATCAGCTTCCTGGTGCGGGCATCGGTCGGTCAGGACGTGTTCAACAACACCGCCCTCGTCTGGTCCACGAAGAGCAACGGGCTGCAGGACAAGAACTTCCTGGCGCCCGCCCTGAGCGACGGCACCGGACTCCACGAGCCGGCCATCTACTCGTCCCGCTGGGTCGAGCGGGCGTCGTTCCTCCGCCTCCAGAATCTCACGGTGGAGTACGCGCTCGACCTGCCCGTCCTGACCCGCTCGGCCCGGAGTGCTCGGCTCTACGTGTCGGCCGACAACCTGTTCGTGATCACCGGCTATTCGGGGCTCGACCCCGAGGTGTCGAGCTTGAACGAGTCCGACCCGACCGACGTGGGGCTGGCGGCGCGCGGCATCGATTATCTCTCCTATCCCCGGCCCCGGACCATCACGGGGGGCCTCCGTGTCGCGTTCTAAGGAGCTCTGATCCATGAAGCGACTCTTTGTGACGACGTCGATCGGAGCGGTGGGACTCTGCACGCTGCTCCTCGTGCCCATGCAGGGATGCACGGATCTGAGCGAGACGCCCATCAGCTCCATCACCCCGAGCCATTTCTTCCACACCGAGGGGGAAGTGCTCTCCGCCCTCGCCGGGGTGTACGCGCAGCTGCGGAACTCGGTCAGCGAGGGCGACTACTGGGGCGTCAGTGAGGTCAGCACCGACGAGATCGTCGTGCCGACGCGCGGCTCGGACTGGTACGACAACGGGACCTGGCTCGAGAGCCACCGCCAGACCTACTCGGCGAACAGCCCGGCCACGCTCAGCTTCTTGAACAACGCGTGGAACTCGCCCTTTGCCGGGATTGCGCGGGCCAACGTGCTGCTCGACGCGCTCCAGGACTCCATTGTCCCGCATCAAACGCGGATCAAAGGCGAGGTCAGGTTCCTGCGCGCGTTCTACTACTATCTGTTGATGGACCTGTTCGGCGGCGTGCCGATCGTCACGTCGACCGAGCTCAAGGCGAACCCGCGCCAGACGCGCGACTCGACCTTCAAGTTCATCGAGTCGGAGCTGTGGGCGATCCGCACGGCAGTGCCGCTGACCTGGGGTGCTGGAGACCGTGGTCGCATCACGAGGGGCGCCGTCGATGCGCTCCTGGCCAACATGTACCTGAACGCCCGGGTGTTCACGAAGGAAGGCGCCGCAGCCGGCATCAGTGCTACGAGCTACAACTCGTGCCTCGGTGTGACGGTGGCCGCAGGCACCGGAGGCAAGGATGCCTGCCAGGCGGCGTTCGACGAGGCGGACAGCGTGATCAAGTCCGGCGTCTACCAGCTGGCGGACTCGTTCCCGGAGAACTTCATCCCCGACAACTACCTGTCACCGGAGAACATCTTCGTCGTCAAGTTCGCCGATGCCGATGGCCTGGGGTTCAACTTCGTGATGCGGACGCTGCACTACAACCAGTTCAACCCGTCGCCCTGGAACGGTTTCGCGGCCCTGGCGCAGACCTACAATGCCTTCGATCCGGCGGACAAGCGTCGGAACATCTTCCTCGTGGGACCGCAGCTGAACCTCGAGACCCTCCAGCCGGCGGAAACCCGGGACCACAAGCCGCTGAACTTCTCGATCACGATCGGCAACGTGACCCAGGCGAGCGAGGGCGAGGGCGCGCGCATCTACAAGTGGCCGATCGATAAGGCGCACGTGCAGCAAAACAACGGCAACGACTTCGCGTGGTTCCGTCTTGCCGAAATGTATCTCATCCAGGCCGAGGCACTGAACGAGCAGACGCCCGGGAGCGGGGCCGCGCTCGCGGCGCTCAACACCGTGCGGGCCCGCACGGTCCCGGTCGCCGGGCCGCTCGCCGGGCCCATCACGCGCGACATGATCCTGAACGAGCGCATGTTTGAGTTCTTCAGTGAAGGGAAACGGCGCCAGGATCTGATCCGGCACGGCAAGTACACCGCCTGCTGGCAGTTCAAGGACGCGACGACGGGGTCTTGTCCGAGGGCCGACAAACTCGTCCTGATGCCGATTCCGCAGACGCAGATCGACGCCAATGCGCTGATCTTGCAGAACCCCAACTACTGATTGACGGGGGCTGTCACGGGGCGCAGCAGGAGTGGAGGGGCGCAGCATGCTGCGCCCCTACGTCTTTTTGTCCCGATGGCGTGCCTGCTCGCCGGCTGCTCCGCACGCTCGGATCCCACGCTCCCTCCGGCCGACAGCCGGCTGTTCAGCCGGCTCCCCTCCGGCTACACCGGCGTCCGCTTCGAGAATCGCCTCACCGACACCCGCGAGCTGAACGTCTTCACCTACCGCAACTACTACAACGGCGGCGGGACGGCGCTCGGCGACTTGACGGGCGACGGGCTACCGGAGATCGTGCTGACCTCGAATCTGGGCGGGCCGCGGCTGTATCTCAACGAGGGCAAGTTCCGCTTCCGCGATGTCACCGAGCAAGCCGGCTTGAAGCGCAAGGGATGGACCACCGGCGTCACCCTCGCCGACGTGAACGGCGACGGGCGGCTCGACATCTACATCTGTCACGCCGGCAACGGCGACGGCACGTTGCGCGCCAACGAGCTGTACATCAACCAGGGGCTGAACGCGGACGGCGTCCCGACCTTCGTCGAGCAGGCGGCTGCCTACGGCGTCGCGGACTCGGGGTACTCGACGCAGGCGGTGTTCTTCGACTCCGATCGCGACGGCGACCTCGATCTGTTCGTGATCAACAATTCGCCGCGGCCGGTGGCGAGTTTCCCGGTCACGAACACCCGCGGCGTGCGCGACCCGCTCGGCGGCGCGAAGCTGTATCGCAACGACGGCGGGCATTTCGTCGACGTGAGCGCGGCCGCCGGCATCTTCGGGAGCGAGATCGGCCTGGGCTTGGGGCTGGTCGTGAGCGACGTCAACCGCGACGGCTGGCCCGACATCTACGTGGCGAACGATTTCTTCGAGCGGGACTATCTCTACATCAACAAGGGCGACGGCACGTTCGCCGAGCGGCTCGAGCAGGAGATGCCCTACATCAGCCTGTCGTCGATGGGCCTCGATATCGCGGACGTCAACAACGACGGGTGGCCGGACATCTACGTGGCGGACATGCTGCCCGACGATGAGCGTCGCCTCAAGACCACCTCCTCGTTCGAGACCTGGGACCGCCTGCAAACCGACCTGCGCAACGGCTTCCATTATCAGTTTACGCGCAACATGCTCCATCTTAATAACGGCAACGGCACGTTCTCGGACATCGGCCAGCTTGCGGTCGTCGCGCGGACCGATTGGAGCTGGAGCGTGCTCATGGCGGACCTCGATCTGGACGGCTACAAGGACATCTACGTCACCAACGGCCTCGCCAAGGACGTCACCTCGCAGGACTACATCGCGTTTCTGGCGAACCGGGAGACCATGGTCCAGGCCACGAGCAGTGGACGCGTGGACTTCCGGCGATTGATCGATGCGATGAGCTCGACCAGGCTCCCGAACTACGCGTTCCACAACCGGGGCGACCTGACTTTCTCGAACGAGAGCGCGGCCTGGGGCCTGGACACGCTGAGCTTCTCGAGCGGCGCGGCCTACGGGGACCTGGACGGCGACGGCGCGCTCGATCTGGTCGTGAACAATGTCAACCAGGAGGCGTTCGTCTATCGCAACAACGCCAGAACGCTCACGCAGAATCGCTTCTTGCAGGTGCGGCTCGAGGGAGCGGGCGCCAACCGGTTCGCCATCGGCGCCAAAGTGACGCTCTGGAGCGGGACGCGGCAGTTCTTCCAGGAGCTCGAGCCGACGCGTGGCTTCCAGTCGAGCGTGGACTACATCCTGACGTTCGGCGTGGGACAGCGCGACACCCTCGACTCCGTGAAAGTGGAGTGGCCGGGTCGAGAGGGCCGGGTGAGCCTCCTCACCAAGGTCGCGACGAATCAGCGGCTCACGGTGCGGCAGTCGGAGGCTGTGGTCCCCCGAGCCCCTAGCCCCCAGTCCCTAACCCCTCTTTTCACCGACATCACGGAACAGGTCGGGCTCCCGTACGCACACCGCGAGAACGAGTTCGTGGACTTCGATCGCGAGCCCCTGATCCCGAAACTGCTCTCGACCGAAGGGCCGATGGTGGCGGTGGCCGACGTGAACGGCGACGGCCTGGACGACCTGTTCATCGGAGGCGCGAAGGGTCAGGCGGGCAAGCTGCTCGTCCAGCGGCCCGACGGCCGATTCGTGAGCACCAACGAGAAGCTGCTCGAGCAGGATCGCGGGTCGGAGGACCTCGGCGCCGTGTTCTTCGATGCCGACGGGGACGGTCACCCCGACCTGTACGTCGTGAGTGGCGGGAGCGAATTCGCATCATCGCGCGATCCGGCTCTCCAGGACCGGCTGTACCTGAACGACGGACGGGGCAGGTTCCGGAAGGCCATCGGCAGCCTGCCGCCCGAAGACGTGAGCGGGTCCCGCGTGGTGGCCGCCGATTACGACGGGGACGGCGACGTCGATCTCTTTGTCGGTGGACGCGTCGTGCCATGGCACTATGGTGAAGATCCCCGGAGCCTGCTGCTGCAGAACGATGGCCACGGCCATTTCACCGACGTGACCAAACGCCTCGCGCCGGAGCTCGAGCGCGTCGGCATGGTCACCGATGCCGTGTGGCGGGACGTGGACGGCGACGGCCGCCCGGATCTCATCGTCGTGGGTGAGTGGATGCCGATCACCATCTTCCGGAACGCGGGCGGCGGGAAGCTCGTCCGCCTGAAGACCCCGGGGCTGGAGCACAGCGAGGGGTGGTGGAACCGCATCGTCGCGGGCGACTTCACGGGCAAGGGTCGTGTCGATTTCATCGTCGGCAACTTGGGCCTGAACACCCGCCTGCGCGCCAGCGAGGCGGAGCCCACGACCATGTACGTCAAGGACTTCGACGGGAACGGCGTGAGCGACCAGATCGTGTCGGTCTATAACCACGGGACGAGCTATCCGATCGCGATGCGGGACGAGATCATCACGGCGCTACCCTATCTGAGGCCGCGCTATCCCCGCTACGCCGACTACGCCGGTCAGACCGTCACCGACATCTTCTCCCCCGCGGAGCTTGCCGGGGCGACCGTCAAGCAAGCACACACGTTCGCCACGACCCTGGTGAGGAACAACGGCGATGGGTCGTTTACGCTGGTCCCGCTCCCGCTAGAGGCGCAGCTGGCCCCGGTCTACGGCATTCTGGCCCAGGACGTCGACGGCGACGGCAAGCCCGACCTGCTCCTCGCCGGAAACTTCGACGGCGTGCAGCCGGAGATCGGGCGGATGAGCGCCAGCTATGGCCTGGCGCTGCGCGGAGACGGAATGGGGCGGTTTACGCCGCTGCCGGCGGCGCAGAGCGGCTTTGCGGTCCCCGGACAGGCCCGCGATATCCGGCGGGTCCGGACACGTGGAGGCGATCTCTACGTGGTGGCCCGGAACAACGATCGCCCCCTGATCTTCCGGTCCTCACCCCCGGTCCCCCTCTCCCTTCGGGAGAGGGGGCACGACGGTCGTGCTGCGTCTCGCTAGCGGCGCTTGGTCTTAATGACGATCACGCCGTTGGCGCCGCGCACCCCGTACATCGCCGTCTCGGCGGGGTCTTTCAGCACCTGGATCGACGCGATGTCATGCGGATTGATGCCCCTGAGCGCCCCGCCCGCTGCTGCTTCCATCGGGACACCGTCGATCACGTACAGCGGCTCGTTGCTCCCGTGCAACGACGTGACCCCGCGGATGCGAACGGAGATGCCGCCGTCGGAGGTGCGCGACACCATCACGCCGGGAAAGCGGTCCATCAGCAACTGCTCGATCGGCCGGCCGGGCGAACGCGCGATCTCTTCCTCCGTCATGACTGACCGGGGAATCTCGGCCGCCGGTGCGACCGCCTCGGTCTTGCCATCACCCGACGCGTTTTTCTGGTGGGAGCAGGCGGCAACGACGCCGAGGAGCAACGCGAGCAGCCGGTCTGCGTGGGCTGAGCACATGGGTGACCTCCTGTGGGTCATGGATGACCCGGCTGCTTGGTCTTGATGATGATGACTCCGTTCGCGCCGCGCACGCCGTACAACGCCGTCTCGGCGGGCTCCTTCAGCACCTCGATCGAAGCAATATCGTTGGGATTGACACCCGTGAGGTATCCGTTGGGGCCCGGCTCGATCACCACGCCGTCGAGTACGTACAGCGGGGTGTTGCCGCTCCTGATGGACGAGCCGCCCCGGATACGCACCGCGAACCCGCCGTCGGACGTCCGGATCACCTCCACGCCGGGAAAGCGGCCCGTGAGCACCTGCTCGACCGATTGCCCGGGCGCCTTGGCGATCTCCTCCGATGTGACGGTCGAGTTTGACCCCGATGTGGAGGGGGACGAGGGGGCGGGGGAGGGCGCGTCAGAGGTCGACGTGTTCCGATGGGCGCAGGCGGAACTCAGTCCGATGAGGATGCTGACCGGCAACAGTGCGCGCATCGAGAACGAGGTCATTGGACTCCTCCCATGGCACGCTCGGGCGCAATATACGCTCTGGCACGCCTCACGGCTAATCCCTAACCGGTGAATCGACATGTTCAGGTGGATGCGCTGTTCGACCTTCTGTCTCACGCTGACCTTCGCGTACACGCTGGGCGCGGCTCAAGACCGGGTCCGCGTCACTTCCCCCGACGGGCGGAACCAGGTCACCGTCGCGATCCACGACGGCGCCCTCGCGTACAGCGTCGACCGGGATGGTCGCGCTGTGCTCCTCCCCTCGCGACTCGGCTTCGCCTTTCAAGGGGCGCCGCCGCTCGCCGACGGCCTGCGGATGGTCGATACGTCCCGCAACACGGTGGACGAGACCTGGACCCAACCCTGGGGCGAGGTCGCCCGGGTGCGTGATCACCATAACGAGCTGCGGGTCTCGGTCACCGAAGTCGCACCGCCGGGCCGACGGTTCACGGTGGTGTTCCGCGTCTTCAACGACGGGGTCGGCTTCCGCTACGAGCTGCCGGCGCAGCCCGGCCTCGGCGAGTTCGCCATCAGCGACGAGCTGACCGAATTCACGCTGGCCGACGACGCCCGCGCCTGGTGGATTCCGTCGAACCGTCCCCGCCTCGACCGCTCGGAGATGCTGTTCTCGTCTTCCCCGGTGAGCGTGCTCGACAGCGTGCAGACACCGCTCACGATGGAGACGCGGGACGGCCGCACGTTCATCGTCATTCACGAGGCGAATCTGGTCGATTACGCCCGGATGTTCCTCGCCGGGCCCCGCATGCAGGCTCGCACGCTGCGGGCGGCGCTGGCGCCCTACGCCGACGGGACGAAAGTGCACGGGCGGACGCCGTTCGTCACTCCGTGGCGCACGATCCAGCTGGCCGACCGCGCGACCGATCTGGCGCCGTCCGTCCTCGGCCTGAACCTCAATCCGCCGAGCGTCCTTCAGAACACGAGCTGGATCAGGCCGATGAAATACGTGGGGATCTGGTGGGGGATGCACATCGGCACCATGACCTGGAGCTCGGGGCCCAAGCACGGCGCCACCACGGCGAACACGAAACGCTACATCGACTTCGCCGCCGCCAATGGGCTGGGCGGGGTACTGGTCGAAGGGTGGAACGTCGGCTGGGACGGCGACTGGATCCAGAACCGGAACGCCTTCTCGTTCACGAAAGCCTATCCCGACTACGATCTCGCGGAGGTAGCCCGGTACGCTCATGAGAAAGGCGTAAAGCTGATCGTCCACAACGAGACGTCGGGAGGCATCGAGAACTACGAACGGCAGATGGACAGCGCCTTTGCGCTGTACCATTCGCTCGGCCTGGACGCCATCAAGTCGGGGTACGTGACGGACTTCGTCGGCGAGGGGCACTCGCACTACGGCCAGTACATGGTGCGGCACCACCGTCACGTGATCGAGAAGGCGGCCCAGTACGGCATCATGCTCGACGTCCACGAGCCGATCCACGATACGGGGGAGCGTCGCACCTACCCGAACATGATGAGCCGCGAGGGCGCGCGTGGGCAGGAATACAACGCGTGGAGCGCCGAAGGGGGCAATCCCCCCGAGCACGAGACGATCCTGTTCTTCACGCGGCTGCTCGACGGCCCGATGGATTTCACGCCGGGCATCTTCGACATCCTGATCGAGCGCGGTACAGGCAGACCGCGGCGGCCCGACGAGCCCCGCGTGCGCACCACCCTCGCGAAGCAGCTGGCGCTGTACGTCGTGCTCTACTCCCCGCTCCAGATGGCGGCGGACCTCCCCGAGAACTACGAGCACCAGCCCGCCTTCCAGTTCATCCGGGACGTCGCGGTCGACTGGGACACGACGCGCGTGATCGCGGGCAAGATCGGCGACTACGTCGTCGTTGCGCGGCGGGAGAGAAATGGTCCGACCTGGTACTTGGGCGCCATTACCGACGAGGAAGCACGGACCTTCGATGTCCCCCTCTCCTTCCTCACGCCGGGGCGCAAATACGTCGCCGAGATCTACGCGGACGGACCGGGGGCAAACTGGCTCACGAATCCGCTGCCGGTCGCCATTTCGCAGCGCCCGGTCGACGCGACGTCGCGCATGCACCTGGTGCTCGCTCCTGGCGGTGGGCAGGCGATCCGGATCAGGCCGGCGCGGTAAAGCAAGTGGGAACGCGGAAGTCGGAACGCGGAACGGGAGGGCTGTGTCGGATCGCTGTTCCGCGTTCCGCATTCCGCGTTCCGCGTTCGATTCCGTTGCTGCTCGCCGCGGCGCTGGCGCTGGCGGCGTGCGGTCGTGCCCGCGAGCCGCAACTCTTCGAGCTCCTCCCCCCGGAGCGCACCGGTGTCACGTTCGCCAACCGGCTGCCCGATGACACCGCGTTCAACATTCTCACCTACATGTACTTCTACGACGGTGGTGGAGTGGCGGTGGGCGACGTCAACAACGACGGCCTGCCGGACCTCTACTTCACCTCGAACGTCGGACCCAACCGGCTATACCTGAACAAGGGGGATTATCGGTTCGAGGACGTCACCGAGCGGGCCGGCGTGGCCGATCCCGACGGCTGGAAGACCGGCGTCACCATGGCCGACGTCAATGGCGACGGTTACGTCGACATCTACGTCTCCGGCGTGGACGTTCTCACGATGCATGGGCACAACGTGCTCTACATCAACAACGGGGACGGCACCTTCACCGACCGCACGAAGGAGTACGGCCTCGACTTCGCCGGCTATTCCACCCAGGCGGCCTTCTTCGACTACGACGGGGACGGCGACCTGGACATGTACCTCTTGAACCACTCGACCCACAGGGAGCGCACGCGGAGCTCGAGCCCGCAGCGTTGGCCCCGCCATCCGCGCGCGGGAGACCGCCTCTATCGGAACGACGGGGGTCATTTCGTGGACGTGAGCGACCAGGCGCACATCTACGGCGGCGTCGAAGGGTACGGCCTGGGCGTCGTCGTGAGCGACCTGAACGGGGACGGCTGTCCCGACCTGTACGTGGCCAACGACTTTCAGGAAGACGACTTTCTCTACTACAACAACTGCGACGGCACGTTCACCGAGTCGATCGCCACGTCCGTGGGGCACACCAGCCACGCCTCGATGGGGGTGGACGCCGCCGACTTCAACAACGACGGCAGACCGGACCTGATGGTCCTCGATATGTTGCCGGAGCAGGAAGCGATCCTGAAGACGTCCGCGAATGCCGAGAGCTTCGACGTCTACATTCAGAAGCTCGAGGCCGGCTATCATCCGCAATACGCCCGCAACACGCTCCAGCTCAACCGCGGCCACAAGCGCTTCAGTGAGATCGGCTATCTGGCCGGCGTGTACGCCACGGATTGGAGCTGGGCCCCCTTGTTCGCCGACCTCGACAACGACGGCTACAAGGATCTCTTCATCACCTCGGGCATCTATCACCGGCCGAACGACCTGGATTACCTGACGTATGTTGGCGACCCCGTCATCCAGGCGTCGCTCAAGCAGGGGACGGGCGGGCTGGTACGAACGCTCATCAGGAAGATGCCGCAGGTCCCGATTCCCAACTACGCGTACCGCAACAACGGCGACCTGACCTTTACGAACATGGCCCGCGCGTGGGGGCTCGGACAGCCGGGTTTCTCGAACGGCGCGGCCTACGTGGACCTGATCAACAGTGGGGCACTGGACCTGGTCGTGAGCAAGATCGACGCCCCCGCCGCGATCTATAGAAACCGCGCGCGCGAGCTCACCGGGAACCACTATCTGCAAGTTGTGCTGAAGGGCTCTGGAGCGAACACGGCGGGCATCGGAGCGAAAGTCGTCATCAAGGAAGGCGGCAAGGGCGGCACAGGCGGCAAGGTGCAGATGCTCGAGCAGTCGCCAACACGCGGCTTTCAGTCCTCCGTCGATTCTCGGCTGCATTTCGGGCTCGGGCTTTTGCAGCAGATCGATTCACTGACCGTTATCTGGCCCGATCGTCGCTTCCAGGTCCTGACGAACCTGGCGGTCGACCGCACGCTCACCCTGTCACAGCAGGATGCTACCGGGCGATCCCCGGGCTTGCGCCCGGGGTCAGTCCAGCGCGATGCACCGGCGACGCCGTCGCTGTTCACCGACGTGACGGATGAGGTGCGCATCGACTTCACGCACCACGAGAACCGGTTCTACGACTTCCACCGCGAGCCGTTGATCCCGCACTTCTTGTCGACCGAAGGGCCGGCCCTGGCCATCGGTGACGTGGACGGCGACGGCCGTGACGACATCTACGTCGGAGGCGCCAAGTGGCAGGCCGGCCGGCTCTTCGTCCAGCGGCGCGACGGAACCTTCCGGACCAGCCCGCAGCGCGCGTTCCAGGCGGACAGCCTGAGTGAGGACGTCGACGCGGTGTTCTTCGACGCCAACGGCGACGGGCGTCCCGATCTCTACGTCGTCAGCGGGGGCAACGAGTTCGAGAAGGACGACGCCCCCCTCCAGGACCGGCTCTATCTGAACGACGGCCGCGGGCAGTTCCACCGGGACTCACTGGCCCTCCCTCGTCTGTCGGAGAGCGGCTCCTGCGTGGTGCCGGGCGACTGGAACGGCGACGGCCACCTCGATCTCTTCGTGGGGCGCCGGGTCGTGGCGCGTGGCTACGGCCTCACGCCACGAAGCTATCTGCTGGAGAACGACGGCCGAGGGCGGTTTCGTGACGTCACGCTCGAGAAAGCCCCGGGCCTCGCGGAGGCCGGGATGGTGACGTCCGCGGCGTGGGTCGATTACGACCATGATGGCAAGCTGGACCTGATCGTCGTCGGGGAGTGGATGCCGATCCGCGTCTTCCACCAGGAGGCTGGACGTTTCGTGGACCGGACCGCCGAGGCGGGCCTAGCGGGAACAGAAGGCTGGTGGAACAGCGTGACGGTCGCCGACCTGAACGGCGACGGGCGCCCCGATCTGGTCCTCGGCAACCTGGGGCGCAACTCCTACCTCCAGGCTGCGCCGGGAGAGCCCGCGCGGTTGTACGTCGGCGACTTCGGCCATAATGGGACGCGAGAGCAGATTCTCACGTTCTACAAGCACGGTATGAGCTACCCGCTTGCCGGTCGGGACGAGTTTGTAGGTCTGATCCCTCGGCTGAGAACCCGATACGCCACGTATGCGGACTTCGGCGCCGCGCGAGTCGAGGACATCTTCCCGGCCGGGGACCTTGCCCAGGCCACGTTTCGAGAGGCCCGCGTGTTCGCGAGCTCGGTGGCTCTGAACAACGGGAACGGTACCTTCACCGTGCGGCCGCTCCCCGCCGAGGCGCAGTTCGCGCCGATCCGCGCAGTGCTGGTGGACGACTTCGACGGAGACGGCCGGCCTGATCTGCTGGTCGGGGGGAACCTGTACGGCGTACCGCCCGTGCTGGGGCGCTACGATGCCAGCTACGGCCTGCTGCTCTCGGGCACGGGCGACGGTCGCTTCGAGGCGGTCGACATGGAGCGGAGCGGGCTCATGATCGAGGGGCAGGTGCGCCACATGGGATGGCTGCGGCAAGCGGACGGCAGGCGCCTGATCGTCGTCGCCCGCAACAACGACAAGCTTCAAGTGCTCCGCCCGCTGCGGTCCTCACCCCCTTGATCCCCTCTCCCTTCGGGAGAGGGGAAACTCAATGCGACGGTCGTCCCCCCTTCCCCGAAGGGAGAGGGGGACAGGGGGTGAGGACCAGGTCAATCACGTTAGCGATGGGTCCCACGATCGCGAGAGCGAGAATTGGCGGCGCCGGATAGAGCGGGCGCAGCAAGGCTACGTGATAATCGCCCGCCAGCCGGATGGCGGTTTCCGCCACCGCCACGGCGGCGGCAACGATCACCCGCCCGCGGACCGTGTGCACGGTCGTCTTGGGGTCGGTGATCATGAAGAAGATGAACAACTGGTACATCGGCCCGGTGATCGGTGCGATTTCCGCGAGCAGCGGGCCACCCACGATCCAGTGGCGCAGCGCGGCGAGCGCGACGAAGCACGCCACGTAGGTGAGCGTCACATGGAGCATGCGCACCCGCGACACGATGAGCAGCCCGAAACACCAGATGACCGCGTTCGTGGTCAGATCGTTGCCCCACTGGCGGCTCAGAATGGCGACGCTTGCCGGCGCGGCCAGCAGGAGCAGGCCGATGGCGAAGTTGCTCGGGTTCCAGAGGTGCCGGCCACGGAACTGCAGTACGTACTTGGAGGCAATCGCGAGGAACCCGCCCAGCGCGAACGGCCAGAGCAGATCGACTCGCGGTTTGATCAAGAGCGCGAGGCTGATGCCGGTGATGTAGGCGCTTTGCACGCTCGGGAAACGTCCCCGCAGCCAGCGTGACAGGGCCAGCTCCGTGGCGACGCACGTACCGAGGGCGACGGCGAGCCGATCGTAACCACCGAGGATACCGTAGCGCGCCTCGCCCAGCACCAGGACGAGCGTAATGAGGAACGACACCAGCCAGCGGGGATCCAGCTGGCCCAGCCTGGTCCAGAGCGCCCGGCTTCGCTCCCGCAGGGTCACAGCAGCGACCGCGGTCAGGTGCTAGGCTCAGGCTCGGTGACGACGTGCAGCCGGTCCACGGCCGGGTGCTCGATCGTTTGCAGCGTGCCCGACGGCCAGCGAATCACGACGCGGTCCGCGCGCCCCGTGGATCCCAGCCCGAAGTGCAGCCGGCGGTCGTTCTGGCTCGCGAATCCCACACCGCCGTGGACGATTTGCAGCTGGCGCGAGGCGCCGAATTCGAGCGTTACCTCGGCACCGATGGCGCTGCGATTCGACCGGGTACCCACGAGCTTGAACGCGATCCAATGGGTGCCGGGCGCGACCGTGTTCCTGTACACCAGCGCGGGTTGCTTCTGGTTTGCGATCACCACATCGAGCACGCCGCGGTTGAACAGGTCGACCAGGGCCACAGCGCGGCCGTCGTACTCGTCGGTCACGCCGACCTGAGAGGCGACATCGCTCCAGCCCGCCAGGCCGCGGTGCACGAGCACCCGCGAGCGCTCGTACCCGGAGAGGCTCGCGGTGCCGATGGCGGGCCAGGCCCTCGCATCCTCGAACACGGACCCGTACGCCCCGGCGATCTTCGACGCCGCGTACCAGTAGCTCCGGTCGCGGTCGCCCGACACGTAGCCGTTGAGGATGAACAACTCGTTGCGGCCGTCGTTGTCCAGGTCGCCGAGCTGCGCTCCCCAGGCCCACCCCGCGTCGGCGACGACCCCTTCGGCCGCCTGCTGGAACCGGCCCAGCTCCGGCAGGAAGTTGAGGCGCAGGTTGTTCCCGTGAAATAAATAGCCCCGTTCGGAAATGTTGGTCACGAAGGCGTCCACGCGCCCGCGATTGAGCACATCCCCGAGCGTCGCCGACATGCCGCTCTTGGAATCGCTCTCCAGGCCCACGCGGCTCAGCGTGAAGCGCTGGCCGTGGTCGTTCAGGTACAGCTCTTCCGGGCCGTAATCGTTCGCCAGGAACAGATCGGGCCAGCCGTCGCCGTTGAAGTCCGCCGCGGCTACCGCCAGGGTCCAGCGGGTGCTCCCCACCCCCATCCGATCGGTCACATCTTCGAAGCGCCCACCCCCGAGATTGTGGAACAGGCGGTTCTTGCCCCCGTTGGTGGCGAACTCGAAGCTGTTCTCCATGATGCGCGTGGTCTTCAGGTGCCAGAGGTCGATGTCGGAGCGGTAATAGCCGGCCACGTAGAGGTCCAGCAGCCCGTCCCGATCGTAGTCGAACCACACCGCCCCGTTCGCGTTCATCCACTGACGCAAGCCGGCGCTCGCGGTCACGTCGGTGAAGTGGAGATCGCCCATATTCTTGAAGAGCTGGAGGTAGCCCCACTTGTAGATCAGCACGTCCTCGAGGCCGTCGTTGCCGAAGTCACCCCACACGGCCCCCATCGAAACGCCTTCGCCGGCACGGTTCACGTCCGCCAGGCCAGCCGCGCGGGCGGTGTCCACGAACGTGCCATCGCCGCGGTTCAGGTACAGGGCGTTGGGAAATCCGAACCGGCTGTTCGTGAAATAGAGATCGGGCCAGCCGTCGTTGTTCACGTCGGATACCGAGACCGAGGCGCCCAACGAGCCGATGAGCGCCGCGATGTTGTCGAGCTTCGGGTCGAGCGTCGGCCCGTGATGCACGAAGTCGATGCCCGCCTCGTGCGCGATGTCGGCAAGGTGAAACCCCGGCTCGCCGGAGGAACCGGCGGCGCCGGTCGCGCGACGGTTCAGGATGACGACCAGCGCGATGGCGGCCACGAACGACGCGCCAACAGCGATGCGGCGCCGGAGCAGGGCAGTCACGGCGTGAACCATACCACCCGCCGTGTCGGCGAGACAAGTAACGTACTATCTTCACCGGCGCTGTCCTCTCCCCCCGTCCCCCTCTCCACTATGTGGAGAGGGGGCGCGAAGTACCGGCACCGAAGCGTTGGAGGAGTAACGAGTGTTTTCGAAGAGCGTCTGGGTCGTCGGACTGCTGTTGCTGGGGTGTCGGGGCGCGGGGCCGCGTGGCGACGAGCAGGCGAGGAGCGACTCGGCCGTCATGGCCCGGACCTGGGGCCTGGCGTACCTGCAGCAGCATCAGCTCCCCCGCGCTGAAGCGGAGTTCCGTAAGGTCGTGGCGCTCGCCCCCGATCAAGCCCTCGGGTATGCCAACCTCGGGCTCGTGTACCTGCGCGAGGGCCGCTACCGCGAGGCCGAAGCGCAGCTCCGTCGGGCTGCGGCGCTCGATTCCACCAACAGCGACGTCGGACTGATGCTGGCCGGCGTATACGAGGCGACCGGGCGCGATGCCGATGCGTTGCGGGAAGTCGAGCGCGTGCGGTACCGCGACTCGACCGACATCCGTGCGCTGTACGCGCTCGCCGAGCTCGCCAGGCGGTCCCCCGACTCCGTGGATCGACAACGCCGGGAGGGCCGGTTGCGCCAGGTGGTGGCCCGCGCGCCGGCGAATGTCGTCGCTCGGCTCGAGCTCGTGGACCTCCTTCTCGCGCGCGGATCCGCTGGCGCCGCCGCCGGGGAGCTCGAGGCGTTGCAGCGGCAGCTGCCGCAATTGCCGCGCGAGGCCGCCCGCTTCTTCGCGGATGCCCTACGGTTGGCGCGCGCGGGCCGCGCGGCCGAGGCGGCGACTCAGGCCCGGCTGTTCCACCGCGCCATGGAGGTCACCGCGGCGTACCAGGTCGGCCTCGAGCGCGTGGGAGGTTCGAGCAGCGGGGTGGGAGGGACGTTCGCGGGTTATCCGGTCCTGACGTTCAACCCGAACATGGCCGTGCCCAAGCAGGACCCGCGGGCCGTCGCGGGGGCCATCCGCTTCACGGATGTGACGGCGGGGAGCGGGCTCGAGGGTGTGCCGCCGCTCCCCGACAGCCTCGCGGGGTCGCTCGAGCGCGCGGTGGCCTTGGCGGTGGGCGATTACGACGACGACGAGACCGAAGATCTGTTCGTCGCTGGGCACTTGTTCCACGGCGAGCCCGGAGCGGGCCGCTTCGTCGAAACCACTGCCGGTGCGGGGCTAGCCCTGCGGGATCGGCCCGTCGCGGCAGCGTTCGGCGATTTCGACAACGACGGACGGCTGGACCTCTACGTGGCGACTGGGGGGCGGGGAGTCCTGCTCCAGAATGCCGGTCGGGGCAGGCTTCGCGACGTCGCGGCCGCAGGCCTGGCCGATTCGGGAGCCGCGAGGCAGGTGCTGTTCGCCGATCTCGACCATGACGGCGATCTCGATCTCTTCCTCGCGACGGCCACCGGGAATCGTGCCTACCGCAACAACTTGGACGGCACGTTTCGCGAGATGGCCGCCCAGATGGGCCTGGCCATGGAGAGCAGCCGCGACGCGCGGCTCGGCGATTTCGACGGCGACGGCCACAGCGATCTCGTGGTCGTCGGCGGCGACGGCAGCACACGGCTCTTCCACAACCTGGGTCAGGGACGCTTCCAGGACGTGACGGCGACGAGCGGCCTCGCTGCGGTGAGGCGGGCTGGCGCAGTGGCGGTCGGCGACTACGACAACGACGGGTTCCTCGACCTGTTTTTCACCTCGCTCGACGGCACCGATCCCGCGTTGTACCACAACCGGGGGGACGGGACGTTCGAGCTCGACTCCCGGACGGGCCCTCTGCGGCGCACGCTCTCCGGGGTCGCCGGTCTGGACGCTGCGTTCTTCGACTTCGACAACGACGGTCGCCTCGATCTGATCGTCGTGGGCAAGGGCGGCGTGCGCCTGTTCCGCAACGACGCGACGCGGGGCTTCGAAGACTTGTCCTCGATCCTGCCCCCCGACCTGAGGGCCGGCCGGGCCGTCGTCGTTGCCGACATCGACCAGGACGGCGACCTGGACTTGATCGTCGCCCGCTGGGACGGACGGCCCCGCGTGCTTCGCAACGACGGCGGCAACGTGAACCAGTACGTGGATGTGCGCCTCGTCGCGCTGCGCCAGGGGAGCGGGAAGAACAACGCCTTCGGGCTCGGCGCGACGGTCGAGCTGCGCGCCCGCGATCTGTACCAGCTGCGCCTCGCGACGGGCGGCGTGACCCATTTCGGCCTCGGGCGCCGGCTGAAAGCCGACGTGTTGCGCGTCCGCTGGCCCAACGGCGTGTCGCAGACGGTCTACTATCCGGGGACAGAGGAGGATGTGCTCGAGCAGCAGCTGCTCAAGGGGTCGTGCCCGTTCCTGTATGTGTGGGACGGCCGCGCCTTCACGTTCGCGACGGACGCCATGTGGAACAGCGCGCTCGGCATGCCGCTCGGCATCATGACGCGGGAGGGCGGCATCCTGTCCGCTTCGCCGCACGCGTCGCAGGAGTACCTGCGTATCCCGAGCGGCCTGCTCCACCCCCGCGACGGACGCTACGAGCTGCGACTCACCGAGGAGCTGTGGGAAACAGCCTACCTGGACGAGGCGCGATTGGTCGCGGTGGACCATCCGGACTCGGTGCAGGTCTACGTCAACGAACGGTTCGTGCCGGCGGGGTCATCGTCGCTGCGACTGTACCGGGTTGCGCGGCCCCGGCTGCCGGTGGCGGCGACCGACGAGCTCGGCAACGATCTGCTCCCGGCGCTGCGCGCTCAGGACCACGTCTATGCGGCGACCCTACGCCCGGCGCGTTACCAGGGCCTCACCGAGCTGCACGACCTCGTCCTCGACTTCGGGGACCTCGCGGGGATGGACAGCGTCTTCCTCTTCCTCACCGGCTGGATCTATCCGACGGACGCGAGTATCAACTTCGCCATCGCTCAGTCGCATGCGCTGCAGGTCGTCCCGCTCCACCTGCAGGTGCGGGACGCGGCTGGCCGGTGGCGCACGGTGATTCCCGACCTCGGCTTTCCGGCGGGCAAGAACAAGACGGTCATCGCGGATCTCACGGGAAAGTTCCTGAGCGCCGACACCCGCGTGCGCATCCGGACCAACATGGAGATCTACTGGGACCGGGCGTTCGTCGCGGCCACGGCGTCGGCGAGCCCCGTGACCGTGACCACCCTGCGCCCCGTAGCCGCCGATCTCCACTATCGCGGATTCTCCCGCATGGAGAGGAAGGGCGGTCGGTACGGGCCCCAGTGGTACGACTATGGCATCGTGTCGCGGGAGCCGGCCTGGGCGCCGATCGCGGGTGCGTTCACGCGCTACGGTGACGTGCTGCCGCTGCTCGACGCGGCGGACGACAGGTACATCATCTTCGGACCGGGAGACGAGGTCGCGCTCCAGTTCGACACCGCCGCCGCGCCGCCCCTGCCGACCCGCTGGACGCGCGACTTCATGATCTACACGGACGCCTGGATGAAGGACGCCGACTTGAACACGGCGGCCGGCGGCACAGTGGAGCCGCTGCCGTTCCATGCGATGTCGCATTATCCCTACGGCGCCGAACAAACGTTCCCGACCGACGCCGCGCACCGGCGGTCCGTCGAGACGTACAACACGCGGGTCCTCACCCCCCGTCCCCCTCTCCCGTTGGGAGAGGGGGAACGACGGATGCCTTGAGTCCCCCCTCTCCGGAACGGAGAGGGGGACAGGGGGTGAGGACTACAACCGGTAGCCGCGCCTCATGAGGTTGCGCCCAGAGGCTGCATAACCGTCCGGCCCGGGCAGGTACCAGTTCATGGAGTCGGCCAGGCGATCGTAGATGTTGAACAGCACGCACGCGTGGATCGCGTCCTCGATCGCCTCTTCGCTGACGCCGGCGGCGCGGAGTGGGGCGAGGTCGGCGGGGCGGACGTCGTCGGGCGCGAGCGTGAGTTTCTCGAGGAAGCCGAGCGTCGCCCGCAGCCTGGGATCGAGCGGAGCGGTGCGCCAATCCGCCAGCACCGCCGCGACCAGCTTTTGGTCCTTATTCTCATGCTTCAAGGCCAGCGACGCGACCGCGCCGTGAGCACCCGTTCAGAACACACACTGGTTCAGGCGGGACGTGAACGCGGCGAACAGCTCCCGCTCGCCCACGCTCCACGGTGAGGGCCCGCGCATCACCGCCTGCGTCCACTCGCACATCGGGCGACCAAAGAACTCCGGTCGGTAGAGCAGCGTCTTGACCACGTCGGGCACCCGGCGCCCGCTCACCAGTCGGATGAGCAGGAGCTTGAGCCGCTGGGGGAAGCGATGACGGTGCTCGACCGCGCGTAGGCGCATCAGTCGGGCTCTTGGGCGCGCAGGGCGGCGAGCCCGCGCTCGAGCCGGCCCAGGGCCGCGCCGAGGGCCGCCGAGACGGTTAGCTCGAACAGGGCGTCGTCGGAGTTGCCGGCGCGTTGCAGCGCGGCCAGATCCTCGTCGGTCACCCGGTAGGCGTGCCGGGCGACCTTGTCGACATAGGCCGCGAGGGCGGGGGGGAGGTCCTCACCCCCTGACGCCCTCTCCGTTTCGGAGAGGAACGAAGTCTCAGGTGTCGACAGGGGGTGAGGACCAAACGCTCGCGCGAGGACGGCGCGGCGCAGCTTCCCCGACGTGTAGCCGGGCGACGCGAGCACGCCGTCCACCAGCCGCGTGGTGTAGGCGGCGTAGCGCCCGCCCAGATCGCCCAGTGTTCCCATGGTCCACGTCTCGAGCCCGCTAGAATGGCCGCGCCGTTCGAGTCCGTCAAGAGGGCCGGCCCCCTTGCGAGGTTGTCATCCGAGGCGTATTTCAATCCCGCGCTTCGTTCCGCGGATCTTCGGTCACGCTGTAGGAGGGCAGGCGCATGGCACTGGGCCGTCACCTTGTTGCCGCGCACATCCGTAGTGTAGTGTGGGCCGTGCCCCTCCTTTTGGGTGGCTCGCCGATGTCCCTTCCCGGTCAGGCTCGCGACCCGATCTCGTTGATTATCCGCAGCGATGACGCTGGTATGAGCCACAGCGTCAACATGGCGCTCGAGAGACTCATCGAGAGCGGCCTCCCCGTTTCCGTGTCGGTCATGTTTGCGTGTCCCTGGTACCAGGAAACTGTGGAGATTCTGAAGCGCCATCCCGCGGTCGCCGTCGGCATTCATCTGACGCTCAATTCGGAATGGAAGAACTACCGGTGGGGCCCGGTGTCGGGCCGCGAGGCCGTCCCGACGCTGGTCGACGCCGAGGGATACTTCTTTCCGTCGAGCGAGGCGCTCTACAAGAATCACCCTGACCTGCGGCAGATCGAAAAGGAGCTGCGGGTCCAGATCGAGCGCGCGCTCCGCTCGGGTCTCAAGATCGATTACGTCGATTATCACATGGGCACGGCGGTTCGCTACCCCGAATTCCGCGACCTCACCGAGCGGCTGGCGCGGGAATATGCGCTCGGCATGTCGGGGTATTTCGGCGAGACGATGGACAATCCCCAATACTGGGCGGCCCCGCGCAGCAAGGCGGACAGTCTGGTAGCGCTGATCGATCGACTGCGGCCCGGCGTGAATGTCGTCATCACGCACGTGGGGATCGACGATGCCGAGCTGGGCGCCTTGGTGGATATGAATACGGACCAACCCCTCCCCGAGATGAGCAAGAATCGTCAGGGAGAGCTCGATGCGCTCACGTCACAGAAGTTCACCGGGGCCGTGAAGGCCCGAAGCGTAGTGCTCACGACGTATCGCGAGCTGATCGCCAAGCAAGGCCTGACGGCCATGCGAAGACCCGCAGGATGAGGACGCCGCCATGAACGACATGCGACAGGGTAAGCGTTTCCTTCGTGGAGTGGGGATGAGTGTGCTGATGGCCCTGGTGTTGCGCGCTCCTGCCGTCGCCCAGCAGCCGCAGCAGATCGACATCTCCGGGACGGTCACATCGGCCACGGGTGACCATCTGCGCGGCGTCACCGTGCGCGTCCGGGGGTCGGCCACCAGTACGGTGACCGACGACAATGGGAAGTACACCCTGACGGCTCCGTCGGATGGAGTGCTGACGTTCGGTCTCATCGGGTTTCGTGGGGTCGGGGCCAACATCGCCGGGCGCACGACCATCAATGTCTCGATGGAGCGAGCCATCAGCGTGTTGCCGGAGGTCGTCGTGACCGGTTACTCGACACAGAAACGGACCGACATTACGGGTGCCGTCACGAGCGTCGACCTCGGAAGCGTCGAACGGCAGACCTCGGCCAGCGTGCTGCAGAGGCTGGACGGTCGCGTTCCCGGCGTGACGATCGATGCCAGCGGCTCTCCCGGTTCACGCACCACCATCAGGATCCGGGGGGTCAGCTCGTTCCAGAACAATGATCCGCTGTTCATCATCGACGGTACGCCCACGCTCGACTCGTATCTGAACTGGGTGAATCCGGGCGATGTGGGGTCGATCCAGGTCCTGAAGGATGCATCGGCGGCTTCGATCTATGGGTCTCGCGCGAGCAACGGCGTCGTCATCATCGAATCGAAAAAGGGAAGGCCGGGACCGCGCCAGATTACGCTCGATGTGAGAACGGGCGTCACCAATCCGGTCAAGGGTTATGACGATTTTCTCACGCTCGATGCGCTGCAGTATTTTCAGGTCGTCAAGACAGCCTATCAGAATGCCCACCTAAAAGTCCCGGTGAACGTTTTTGGCGATTCGATCAATCCCACGGTTCCCGCATACATCTGGCCGAACAACTGCACCCCGAACCCGTGCTCGACAGTGGATCCGAGCACGTATGCCTTTCCCACCAGTCTGATCATGCCCGGCAGCGCCGGGACGAACTGGTGGAAGGCGGTGTTCAGTCCCGCTGCGGTCGCGGATGCGTACCTCGGCGTCTCAGGCGGCGGCGAAGACAACGCGTACCACGTCTCGTTCGATTTCTTCAGGCAGGACGGAACGGCCGCGTATAACCGGTACCAGCGCGGCACCGTTCGCGTCAACACCGCATTCAACCTGGACCGGCTCAACGTCGGTGAAAATATCGGGCTGGCGCTCGAGCAGGTGTACGGCGGGCTCGCGGACGACCCCGGCGGCTATGCCGAAGACGGCATCCTCGGCAAGAACATCCTGATGCAGCCGGTCGTCCCGATCTACGACATCGGCGGTCACTTCGCCTCCGGGAAACCCACCACGCTGGGGAATCAATCGAATCCGCTCGGGTACGCCTGGAATCACAGGGACGATCGCAACACCAACGGCCGGATCTTCGGGAACGTGTTCGGCGGCTTGGACGTGACGCGCCGCATCACCGCGAAAACCAGGTTCGGGTTCAACGTGGGTCAAGGCACCGTGAGAACCTTCACGCCGACCACGCCGGAGAACAAAGAGCCCGTCACGGCCACTCAGATCGCGCAGGACTTCAGCTCATTCGTGGAGTGGACCTGGAGCAACACGCTCAATTACGTGACCACGTTCAACCGACACAACGTCGCCCTGTTGCTGGGACAGGAAGCGAACCGCAACGCGAGTCGGGGGATCAACGGCACCCTCGCCAACCTGCTCAACACGGGCCTGGACTACCGGTATATCACCGATGCCCTGGGTGACGCCAAAACGAAGAACGTGAATAGCAGGGGCGACATCGGCACGTTGCTGTCGTTTTTCGGCAAGGTCGACTACAATTTTGCCGAACGCTACTTTCTGAGCTTCACCCTGCGACGCGACGGCTCCTCCAGGATGAGCCCGCCGCACCGGTGGGGAACGTTCCCGGCCATCGGCGCGGGGTGGCGCCTGTCCCAGGAATCTTTCCTCTCGGGCAGCGACCTCATCTCGAACGCCATGCTGCGATTCGGGTGGGGTGTCACCGGAAATCAGAACATCCCAACGGGTCGCATCAACCCCCAATTTGGCGGCGGATCGGGAGACACCTTCTACGATATCGGTGGAACGGGCACGACGATTCTGCCGGGCTACAGGCAGACCGCACTGGGCAATCCGGACTTGAAGTGGGAACAGAACAAGTCGGTGAACGTGGGGTTGGATCTGGGGCTGTTCCAGGGCAAGGGCAGTTTTAGCGTGGACGTGTATAACCGGAAGACGGACAATCTGCTGTTTCCTCCCGCGCTTCCGGGTACTGCGGGCACGGCAGCTCCCCCCTTCATCAATATCGGTAAGATGAGCAACAAGGGCATCGAGTTTTCCCTCGGCTATTCGGGCAACCTGGGCGAGGGCAAGCTTTGGAACGTGACCTTCAACGGCAGCCATTACAGCAACAAGATCGACCAGCTCGATGGATCGGCGCAGTATTTCTTTGGTCCGATAGTCACCCGCGAACAAAATGCCATCATCAACCAGGTGGGCTATCCGATCGGCGCATTCTACGGGTTGGTCGCGAACGGCTACTATCGGGATTCGCTGGACGCCGCGCAATGCGGGACCGGGGACATACTGGGGAAATGCTGGGACGATGGCGCTCGTCCCGGCCGGATCAAGTTCGTCGATGTGGATGGGAACCACCATATCACCTCGGGCGACCGTGCGATCATCGGCAGTCCCCATCCCGATTTCACGGCCGGACTGGATCTCGGGCTGCGCTGGGGACCCTGGGACCTGAGCGCGACCCTGTTCGGCACGTTCGGCAACAAGATCTTCAACCTGCAAAAGTATTGGTACATCTTCCGCGTGTTCGAGACCAACGTGCGAAGCGACCTGCTGGCCAACTCCGTGGTTCTGGACGGACCTTGTACCAGTACTAGCTGCCATGACGTAACGGTGCAGAACCCGAACGCCAAGTATCCACGCCTGGATCAGAGCGATACCTACAGCAACCAGTTCAGCAGCTATTACCTCGAGAGCGGAACGTACGTCAGGCTGCGCAATCTGCAAATCGGATTCACGGTGCCTCCGGGCATGATCCGCTGGATACCCGCCGCGCGAATCTATCTGCAGGCGGAAAACCTGTTCACCATCACGGGGTACTCGGGTCTCGATCCGGCGTTGCCCGCGGCGAACATCTTCGGGGCTGCAGGCGACATCAGAGACCAGTATCGGGGCGTCGACCGGGGTTCGTATCCGGCCAACAAAATGATCAGCGTGGGCATCAGCACCACGCTCTAGGGATCGACTTCTCTCGAGGAGCGGACGACGATGAACACGCGCGATCTGCACAGGCTGCTGGGCGTGACGGCGTTCCTGATATTTGTGGGCGGCGTCACGTATAGCTGCAAGGACTTTCTCGATGTCGCTCCACAAGGGGCACTGGATGAAGGGACGCTGTCAAACCAGGCGGGCGTTGAGGGCGTCCTCATTGCCGCGTACCGAGCGTTGGACTGGAACAACGGAGTCGGCGGTGGCTGGGGATCGGCGGCAAGCAACTGGGTGTGGGGGAGCATTCCGAGCGGTGATGCCCACAAGGGATCCTACAACGGCGATATTAACGCCATTCAGGACATCGAGCTCTACAATTGGGGGACCGGGGTAGCCGAGGGCTATTTGAATGATAAGTGGCGGGCCGTGTATGAAGGGGTGGTCCGCAGCAATGCGACGTTGCGCCTGCTCAAGAAGGTGAGTGGGATCTCGACGACCGACGCGGCCTCGATCCAGGGCGAGGCACTGTTTCTCCGGGCGCACTACCATTTCGAGGCCTGGCGGATGTGGGGAAACATTCCCTACTACGTCGAGGATGATGCGACCTTCGATAAGCCCAATGATCTGTGTCCAGCGCTCGACTGTGGTCCGGGTCGCGTGGATCCAGTCGCGAACCTCATCATCAAGGACCTGGACGCAGCCATCGCGTTGCTGCCGGCGACGCCGAGAAACGGGCAGACGGGACGAGCGACCAAGTGGTCTGCCGAAGCCTACAAAGGAAGGGTTCAGATCTACATGGGCGACTATGCCGGCGCATTAACGACCTTGCAGGACGTCAAGACGAACGGGCCGTTCGCGCTGGAAACGAGCTTCGATCACGTCTGGACGGGCTTCCACAATTTCGCCAACGGCAAGGAAACCATCCTGGCGTATGAGGCCTCCATCAACGATGGAGAGCCCAATGGGAACAACTCCAACTACGGCGAACGCCTCAACTTCCCGTATGTGGATCCCTTCTGCTGTGGCTTTCACCAGCCGTCCCAAAATCTGGTCAATTTCTTCGTCGTAGACGACAGCGGCCTTCCCTTGGCCGCGACGGAGGCCGTGTCCGGGTCGTGGAACACCCGAGACGCGAATTTCTCCGCTAACACAACCGTTCCCGTGGATCCGCGGCTCGACTGGACGGCCGGCAGGGACGGCGTGCCCTTCAAGGATTGGGGGCTACATACGTCGGGCTTCAACAGAGATCGAGCATACGCGGGTCCGTACAGCGCGAAGAAGAACGTCCACGAGAAGTCGAGTGGCGCTCAGAGCAGCGTCGGTTGGAACTCGTTCCAATTGAATTCGGTGCACATGCACATCCTCCGCTACGCGGATGTCTTATTGCTCCTGGCGGAGGCGGAGGTGGAGGCGGGGAGCCTCGAGAACGCCAGGACGATCGTCAATCAGATCCGGGCGCGGGCCGGGCAGACCGCCGAGGGGTGTGGGTCTGCGACGTTAACGCAGACGGCCTACCCCGGAGCCTGGCCCGTCGGATGTACGGGGGACAATCGCATCGCCGTGCCTTTGCTCAATGATCCCGCGACCGGTCGCGATAGCTTGAAAACGCCGTGGGCCTTTTACAAGATCGGACTGTACACGACCCCGTGGACCGATCAGGTCTTTGCCCGAGCAGCCGTGCGGTACGAACGCCGGCTCGAGCTGGCGATGGAGGGCCAACGGTTCTTCGACCTGCGACGCCGGGGCGACGCCGATTCGGTGATCACCAACTACGTGGCGACCGAGGGAAAGCGGCTGACGTGGATTACAGGCGCGGCTCCATATGACGCTCGCCATCGTCTGTATCCCATCCCTCAGATACAGATCGAGTTGAGCCAGGGTGCGTTGGCGCAGAATCCGGAGTGGTAGGCGGCCGCGCTAGGGACGCGTGATCGTAAACGCCCGCAGGGAATCGCCGTGATTCGCAACGAGCACGGCGCTCCCTGTGGGCGTTTTGATCAGCGCCAGACCGGTGACCTCGAGCGGAGCGAGGAAGCCGCTAGCCACCGGAGGCACCGGAGTAAAGTGACCATGGCCGTCGCCCTTCAGCCATAAGCCGTTGCCCGCATCGGCCCTGGGCGTGTTGGGCTCGACGTCGTACAGGTTGCCCGCCACGATCAGATCCAGGTTGCCGTCACCATCGACGTCGTGGGCGATGATTCCTCTGATCGGTGAGATCTGGGCGAGATTGGGCAATGGACGCGCGGTGAAGGTCCCGTTTCCATTGTTTTGCAGATAGACGCTGGCGAAGGTGTCCGTCTGGTAATGGACGGCACGCTGCAACTGCACGGCGCCGAATAGCTGCGGGACCGAGGCCAGTGAAAACGCCGCATAGCTCGGGAATCTCACCGCCAGCGGATAGATGTCCCTGCCCAATGGCGCCAAGCCGAACAGCGGATATTCGGTCCCGTCGAGCTCCCGGGTGAGCACCACGTCCGAAGTCCCGTTCCCGGTGAAATCGGCCGCATAGACCCCGAACTTGCCGTGCTCGGACGTCGTGTATGTGTAATTCAAGCCCAGATTCCCGGCCACGAGATCGGGATGGCCATCGTGGTTGAAATCGCCGCTCGCAAGGCTGTACCACCACCCCCGCAGCGGCGGCAGGCCCATGGATGCTGTGACATCGCGCAATCGCGTGCCGTCGTTGTGATAGAACTGCAGCGGCATCCATTCCCCCGCCGTGACCAGATCCAATCGCCCGTCGCCGTCGAAATCGATCCACACCGCGGCGGTGATCATTCCTCCCGGGTGAACGAGCTCCGGGGCGACTGCCTCCGTGACATCCGTGAAGTGACCTCCGTCGTTCCGTAACAGGTAGCTTCGGGTGGGAGAGGGATAGGTTCGCGGTGCCAGGCGGCCGCCGACGAACAGATCCGGTCTGCCGTCGCCGGTGAAATCCCCAGCCGCCACAGTGGCCGTGCAGGTCGGCATGTTCGGCAACGCCTGGGTATCTCTCACGAACCTGCCACCTCCCTGGTTGACATAGAGCCGGTCCTGCAACCAGCGCGAGCCTGGTGCGAGCTGATAGCCGCAGCTCGCCACGTACAGGTCCGGACGCCCGTCCCCGTTGGCATCGAAGAACAGCGCCCCCCAATCCTCGAACTGGTTGTCGGCCGCCCAGGGCTGACCGTGTGTGGATTCGACGAAGCTGCCGTCCTTCCCTTGAACGAAGAGCTTGCCCGGGACACCTGCGGCGCCGCCAATGAAGACATCATCCAGGCCGTCGCCGTTCACGTCGCCCACGGCAACGGGAGGCCCCTGGCTGGAAGGCTGGTACGGCAAGAGGGGTTGTACGCCGTAATCGGCGGCGGTCGCGGCCGGCTGCTTGTACTTCAACGTCCGGCGAGCATCCATCGGTTCGAAAAGACGGGATGCGGGATGCGGGATGCGGGATGGGTTGCAGCTGCGAAGACCACGCATCCCGCATCTCGCATCTCGCATCCCGTCACGCTGTCGCACCGTCAGCATCCGATCGGCGTCCAGACCAGTCACTAATTGGTATCGCCCATCCGGCCACGTCACTTCCAGGCTATCGACGCGGGTGGCGTGACCCAGCCCGAAATGTGCTCGGCCATCCATGGTGGACATGTATCCCCTGTACGGGGAATGGTAGAGGTATTGCTTCTGTCCTCCGGCGGTGAGGATTAGCTTCGATCCGATCCCCTGTCTGTTCGGAGACTCCCCCTCCAGCTTGATCTGCAAGTAGTGATGGGCGTCGTCTTTCGGTTGGACATTTTCGAAGATGAATGCGGGCGCGTCGATGTTATTCACCACGAGATCGAGCTTGCCGTCGTTATTGAGGTCGGCGTAGGCCGCGCCGTACGAAAAGCCCGACTGGCCCATCCCCCATTCTTTGGTTCTGTCGGTAAATGTCAGGTCGCCTTCGTTTCGGAAGACATAGTTCGGCACGTCGTAACTGTGGAGCTCCCTCAGGTGCTTCAGTGCTAGCTGGGTGTCTCCAACCTGGCGTGCCCTGAATACGGCTGTCTGGTAGTCGAAATCGTTCACGGCCTTGGGATAGCCGTTGGTGATGAAGATGTCCTTGGAGCCATCGTTGTCGAAGTCCGCGAACAGAGCGCTCCAGCTCCAGTCGGTATATGCGATCCCCGCCAGGCGGCCAATCTCACTGAAGACGACATCGCCGTCGTTCGTGACTCCATTATTGAGTTGCAGGGAGTTGACGTCGTAGGCGGCATGAAATCCCTTGCTGCGCAGCTTCATCTGGCCGCCGTAGGTCAGGTTGCCACTCATCCGTTTTCGCCTGCTCAAGGCGGCGGGCATCATGTCGACCTGGAGGATGTCGGGCCGGCCATCGTTGTTGAAGTCGGCGATATCGACGCCCATACCGGCGAAGCTGGTGTGCTTGAGCCAGCGGGCGGCCTGATCGGTGAACGTTCCGTTTCTGTTGTTGACGTACAGGACATCGTTGGGCGTGATGTCGTTGGAGACATAGATGTCGGGCCACCCGTCGCCGTCGATGTCGCTGACCACAACGCCGAGCCCATATCCGAACTCGCGGAGAATCCCAGCTTCGCGGGAAACGTTGGTAAACGTGCCGTCGCCGTTGTTGCGGTACAGCTCGTTGTAACTGCGAGGGTTCCCGCCGCTGATGCCGGCCGGGCGTGCCTCCCTATCACGCGTAAAGTCGTCGGGCGAGTTGTTCAACAGAAACAGGTCGAGGTAGCCGTCGCCGTTGTAATCGAGGAAGACGGCGTGGGTGGTAAAGCTCGTATCGGCGATACCGTACCGTGCGGCCGCTTCCGTGAAGGTGTGATCCCCGTTGTTGATGAACAGCAGATTGGCCCGCTCTTCAGGCTTGGACCATTCGGGTCCGGAAACGGAGACGTAAATATCCAGGTACCCGTCGTTCTTGATATCCACCATGGTGGCGCCGGTGGCCCAGCGGTGTGTGGTGACGCCCGCGGACTGCGTGATGTCTTCGAACCGCATGTTGCCCTTGTTCACGTACAGGCGGCTCGAGACCATGTTGCCCGTGAAGAAAATGTCAGGTAACCCGTCGTTATCGATATCACCGATGGCCACTCCCCCACCGTTGTAGACATAGGGGTCGGTTTGAGCGTTCAGGGAATCACTGGTGGTGATGGTGTTGGCGAACCTGACGCCCGTTTGAGCCGGCGTCAGCAGCTTGAACAGTGCGCGCTGCTCTCCCTCGCGACGACATCCATCCAACAGCAGAAGAGAGAGCAGGACCGCGGAGCGCAGGGCACGAACGGTCAGGGCCTCACCCATGGTCGCTCGGCGGGTTTGGGGGCGGCTAGCATGGCGGGGGAACCGTAGGCCGTCAAGAGTCCGCCTCTGCCGTGAGCGTCCTTGACAACTCGACGTGGGAGGGGAGAATGGTGTGGCATGCGAGCCACACCTTCAGTTTGAGAGGACGCGTATGAAACGAGCCGAGTGCGTCATTGGTGCGCTGCTGGCGGTGCTGTGGCTGGCGCCGCTTGGCGCGCAGCAGCCCACGGGCACGATCCGCGGACACGTCAGCGACGGCGCGACCCACCAGCCTCTCTCCGGGGTCACGGTGGCGGTCGGGAGCCGCGGCGCGCTGAGCCAGGCGGATGGCCGCTACCTCATCACGGGGGTCCCCGCGGGCACGGACACCGTGCGGACGAGGATGATCGGATACGCGCCGGCCAGGCAGTCCGTCACGGTCGTGGGTGGCGACACGGTCGTCGTCGACCTGGCCCTCTCCCCCCAAGCAGTAGGTCTCTCGGAAATCGTGGTGACCGGTTACGGGACGCAGCGCGTGGGCAACATCACCGGCGCCGTCGCGCGGGTTTCGTCGGCGGAGTTCAATACCGGCCGCATCGTCACCCCTCAGGCGCTCATCCAGGGCAAGGTGGCGGGCGTGCAGGTCGTGGACAACAACGAACCCGGTGGTGGCCTCAAGATTCGGATTCGCGGCGCAACCTCGGTCAACGCGAGCAGCGACCCGCTCTACGTAATCGACGGGATGCCAGTCAGCAGCACTCTCTCGGCGGGGCGCGACTCCCTCAGCCGGGACCCCCTCAACTTCCTCAGTCCCGACGACATCGAGAGTATCACGGTGTTGAAGGACGCCTCGGCCGCGGCGATCTACGGGGCGAACGCCGCCAACGGCGTGGTGCTCATAACGACCAAGAAGTCCCGGCAACACGGCCCGGAGATCCAGGTCAGCACGAGCATTTCCTCCTCATCGGTCACCCGGCTCCCTTCGGTGCTCGACGCGGGTGAGTTCCGGGCGGCGGTGACGGCGCAGGCGCCGGCGAAAAGCGCCAGCCTGGGCAACGCGAACACCAACTGGTTCGACCTCGTCGATCGCAGCGGCTTCGGCCAGCAGCACGATGTGGTCGTCTCCGGTGTGGGACAGAGCAGCAACTACCGGTTTTCGGTGGGCTATCTCAACCAGGATGGCATCATCCGGAGCAGCTCGACCGAGCGGCTCTCCCTGGGCATGAGCTACGAACAGCTCCTGCTGAACGACAACCTCGACATCAAGACCAACGTGCGTGGGGCCCGCTCGTCCGAGCGGTTCCAGGCCGGCGACGTGCTCGGCAACGCCGTCGCGATGGCGCCGACGCAACCGGTCTACGACCTGACCAACCCGACCGGCTATTGGGACTGGCCGACGACGGGTGCGTCGGCGAGCAACCCGGTGGCGAGCCTGAACCGGTCCGTGAGCCAGGGCACCACCTGGCGCAGCGTCGGCAACATGCAGGGCGCCTACCACCTCCCGTTCCTGAGGAGCTTCACGGCCAACGTCAATCTCGGGTACGATCTGACTCAGGCCAACACCCAGACGTTCATCCCGAACGACCTCGCCGCGCAGATCCGGCAGGGCCAGGGCCTCCTGAGTCTCTCGAACCGGAACCAGACGAGCCTGGTAAGCGAGTGGTACCTGAACTATTCGGCCCCGATCCTCGCGGTGCCCGGCAATATCGATCTGACCGCGGGCTATTCGTACAGCACCTCGCACTCCGAGAGCCCGTTTTTCCAGGAGACCGGCCTTCCCAGCAACCTGCTCGGCATCAACGGCGTTTCCGTCGGGCCGAACTCGGTCGTCCAGAACAGCAACTACGTCGTGGATTACAAGCTCATCTCCTTCTTCGGTCGCTTCAACTACAATCTGAACGACCGCTACCTCCTCGCCGCGAGCGTCCGACACGACGGGTCATCGCGCTTCGGGCCCGGGCATCAATGGGGTACCTTCCCCTCCGTGTCGCTGGCCTGGCGGATCTCGCAGGAGCCTTTCCTGAGGAGTGTCACGGCGCTCTCGGACTTGAAGATCCGGGCGTCGTGGGCCAAGACCGGCAACCAGGCGTTCGGGGATTATTTGCAGTACCCGACCTACACCTACAGCAACGGCCTGGCCCAGTACTACTTCGGCGGGCAATTCATCCCCACCATCCGGCCGGGCGCGGTGGACCCGGACATCCATTGGGAAAGCACCGAGTCGTATAACGTCGGCGCGGACTACGCGCTGTTCGGCGAACGGATCAGCGGCGCCCTCGACTGGTACACCAAGAACACCAGCGATTTGATCTTCACCGTGCCCGTCCCCGCTGGTACGAATTTCACGAACCTTGTCACGACCAACGTGGGCACCATGCGGAACCGGGGGATCGAATTCAGCGTCAATGCCAGGGTCCTGGAGCCGCGCGCCGAGGGCCTGGGCTGGACCGCGGGCTTCACGGTCAGCCACAACGGCAACGAGCTGCTGAGCATCAACCCGAACCACAGCGTCTCCCAGATCAACGTCGGCCCCATCGGCGGCGGCACGGGAAACACCATCCAGGTGCTGATGCCGGGCCATCCGATCAACTCGTTCTTCGTGTGCCAGCAGTTGTACCAGAGCGGAAAGCCGGTCGAGAACACGTACCTGCCGCTGGTCCAGAACGCGGCCGGCGACAGCACCGTCCAGGGTTGCACCAACGACCTCCGGCCGTTCCACTCGCCGTGGCCGACGGTGGAGCTGGGTCACTCGTCGTACTTTACCTTCCACAAGTTCGACTTGAGCTTCACGCTGCGGGCGCAGCTGGGCAGCTACGTCTACAACAACGTTGCGGCGTCCAACGGCTCGTACCAGAACATCACGTCCGGCAACGTGACGCCGACGAACATGGACGCTTCGGTCCTGAACACCGGCTTCACGGCGCCCCAGTTCCTCTCGGATTACTACGTACAGGACGCGTCGTTCCTCCGGATGGACAACATCACGCTCGGCTGCAACTTCCAGTACGGCGGCCGGCCGTGGCGCGCGTACGCGACGGTGCAGAACGCCTTTACCATCACGGGCTACAGTGGTGTGGATCCGACGGCGGGGCTGAACGGCCTCGACAACAACATCTATCCGCGCTCGCGCACCTTCAGCGGTGGCCTGAGCGTCCGGTTCTGACACAGGGCCATAGATACGGCTACTCGAGAAGGGACCAAGGTATGAACCTCAGAACTTGTACGGCTGTCGCGGTCGTCGCCCCGCTGTTCGCGGTCGCGGCCGGCTGCACGGATCCGACGGTGGCTCCGAAGAGCGCCGTGACCGGCGCCAATATCTGGGCCGACCCGAACGCCTATGCCCAGTACATGGCGAAGCTGTACGCGGGGCTGGTCGTCACCTCACAGATCGGCCCGAATGATCCCGGGGACAAGAACGGGGACATCAAGCTGATCGACGAAGGGACATCGGAATTCCTGCGCCTGAACTGGTATCTGCAGGAGCTCCCCACGGACGAGGCGGTGATCGGCTGGAACGACCCCGGCGTTCCCGACCTGAATAGATGGCAATGGAACTCGACCAACACGATCAGCCAGGCGATGTATTACCGGGTCTTTTTCGAGACCGTGTTGGTGAATGAGTTCCTGCGCCAGACCACGACGACCTTGCTGGACTCGCGGGGCGTCAGCGCGGCGCTCAAGGGGCAGATTAAGGAATACCGCGCCGAAGCGAGATTCCTGCGGGCCTTGGCCTACTGGGTGGGTTTGGATTTCTTCGGGAGCATCCCGCTCGTGACCGAGGCCGATCCGATCGGCGGCCCGCCGCCGAAGCAGGTCGCGCGCGACAGCATGTACCGCTACGTCGTGAGCGAGTTGCGGGCGATCGTGGATTCGCTGCCAACACCCAACGGGGCGGTCACCTATGGCCGTGCGACGCCCGCAACGGCGAACATGCTTCTGGCCGAACTGTACTTGAACGCCGGCGTCTACGCCGGCACAGACGACTATGCCAGCGCGCTGACCGCCGCGTCCGACGTCATCACCTCGGGCCTGTACAGTCTCGAGAGCAATTTTCGGCACAACTTCACGTCCGACAACAACGCGTCGACGGAGGTCATCTTCGCCGCCATCCAGGACGGCTCCCATACCCAGACGTGGGGGGGGATGACGTTCCTGGTTCACGCTGGATGCGGGGGCAGCATGCAGGCCTCGTGGTTCGGAATGGACTACTGCTGGGGCGGCTACCGGATGAAGCAGCAGGCGCACCGCCGGTTCAGCGCGGGCGACTCCCGCGGGTCGTTCATCTACGACAGCATTGCAGCGGTTGACTCCACGACAGCTCAGCGGGCTCGCGATTCGCTCACGATTGGTGCGGACACGGCAGGAGACCCCGGGCATCCAACAAGCAAAAATCACTGGACGACAATCGACCACAGCGTTCGCGATTCCGTCATCGACATCGGGTCGTTCAACTACGGCGTCGCCGGGCCCAAATTCACCAACAGAACATCTACGGGCGGCCCGGGCTCGCAGACGACGATGATCGACACGGACTTCCCGGTCTTCCGCCTCGGTGAGGCGTACCTCATCTACGCCGAGGCCGCCGTGCGCACGGGCACCAACGTGGCTCAGGCGGTGATCTACTTCAACGCTCTCCGGGAGCGGGCGTTCGGCGGTGCGACGCACGACATCACGGCCGGCCAGATGACGCTGGACACCATCTTGGCTGAGCGGGGCCGTGAGCTGTTGTTCGAGGCTCGCCGCCGGACCGACCTGATTCGGTTCGGCTTGTTCACGGGTGGGACGTACCTCTGGGCGTGGAAGGGCAACCAGCCGGGCGGGACGACGACGGATCCGAAATTCAATCTGTACGCGATCCCCCTGAACGAGCTCAGTGCCAACCCGAACCTGAAGCAGAATCCGGGCTACTGAGCGCGGCCGACCATCACGTACCTAGGGGCGCACCGTGGCGCGGCTGCCCACCAGGTTGGTCGTGATCTCGAAGTCCACAACGTCCCCGGGCGCGACCACGACTTCGTCAGGCTGGACACGGGGGCCGGCGCCGCTGGCCTGGGCCAGGAACTGTACGTGACCGCCGGCGGCGACCATCCCCGGGGGGAGCTCGAAACTGCGGGGAACTCCCGGGGCCACAGTCCCCATGTGGTAGGAGGTCGCGTTTCCGACGGCGAAGATCTCCATCGCGCTCTGGGAATTGTTGGTGACGTTCACGCTGACGCGAGCCGCTTGCGGCCGCAATTGTTCGGGGTCCGCCGCGGTGCCGGGGCGATGGGCGCACGCGGACGTGGCTACGCACAGCGCGGCGAGCGCGAATTGTAGGCCGCCTTGCATCGCTGCCTCCCCACGTTGGTGGACGAACCGCAGCCTGCCATGACGTGCTCGATTGCGCCTGCGGCCGGGGCGGGACCGGCATCGATCAGCTGCTTCGTGACCGGGTCAATACGCAGATTCAGGCCTTCCAGCGAGTGCGCGCCCAGCAGAATCAGGTCTCCGGGCTCCGCAAAGACCGCCTCGTCCCAGGTTTGGATCCCTACAACTCGGAGGACCACACCGCCGGTCCATCGAGCAAGGACGGTGCCGTCTGCCTGGCGAAAATGCCGCTTGTTGACGCGCTCGATGCCGAGCGATTCGAGCAGCGCGGCAGGGAACCGGGACAACTCCGCCCCTGTGTCGACCAGGACCGCCTCCAGCGTCCGCCGTTCACCCGAGCGGGCCGGATTCTCGATCTGCACGCTGACGCGAAACGTGCCCATGTCGTCGCGCATATTGCCTCCTGCCGCCTCGCCGAGTAGTACCACAGGAACGCAGGTCGTGTCAATCGCACGCGCGGCGCGACTTGTCGCCGTCATCCTGGCTTGCGCCTCGATCACTTCGCTCGCCGCGCAGCAAACCACCGGGCCCGCGTGGGCGCGCGGCGCCGTGTGCTACGAAGTGTTCGTCCGCTCGTTCTACGACTCGGACGGCGACGGCATCGGCGACCTGAACGGTCTGATCGAGAAGCTCGACTACATCGCCAAGCTCGGCGCCTCCTGCATCTGGCTGATGCCCGTAGCCAAATCGCCCAGCTACCACGGCTACGACGTGAGCGACTATTACCGCGTCGAGCCCGCCTACGGCACCAACGACGACTTCAAGCGGCTGGTGGCAGCAGCCCATCGCCGCCGCATCAAAGTGCTCGTGGACATGGTGCTGAATCACAGCTCGAGCGAGCACCCCTATTTCCAGGCGGCCCTGCACGATACGACCTCGCCGTATCGCGCCTGGTACCGCTTCGCCCCGGCGCCGCTCGGCAAGGGGCCCCACGGCGGGGACGACTGGCACCGCTCGCCCGTTCGGGACGAGTATTACTACGGCGTCTTTTGGAGCGGGATGCCGGACCTCAACTACCAGACTCCGGCCGTGCGGGACGAGGCGAAGAAGATCGCCACCTTCTGGCTTCGGGACCTGGGCGTGGACGGCTTCCGTCTGGACGCCGTCCCCTACCTCGTGGAGGAAGGAACCTGTCTGATGGGGTGCCCCGGCACGCACGCCTTCCTCCACGAATACGCGGCACACATCGACAGCGTAAAGCCCGGCGCGTATACCGTAGGCGAGGCGTGGGGCGACATCACCGCGATGCTGCCCTATTACCCGGACCAGCTCACGTCGTATTTCGGCTTCGAGCTGGCTGATTCGCTCCTGTCGGCGGTCCGCACCGGATCGGCGGCCGGACTGCTCACGGGCTTCGTCCGTCTCCAGGACACGCTGCCGGCGTACCGCTGGTCGCCGTTTCTGAGCAACCACGACCAAACCCGCGTGCTTACCGCGCTCGGCGGTGATGTCACGCGCGCCAAGCTGGCGGCGACGCTGCTGCTCACCCTTCCGGGTCTGCCCTTCATCTATTATGGCGAGGAGATCGGGATGACGGGCGACAAACCGGATCCGCGCCTGCGTACCCCCATGCAGTGGAGCCCGCGGGCCGGCGTGGGCTTCACCACAGGCACGGCTTGGGAAGCGCCGCAGCCGGACTCGATGGCGGTGAATGTCGCGTTGGAGGACACCGACCCAGGCTCGCTCCTGAACCTCTACCGCAAGCTCATCCACCTGCGCAGGCAGAACGACGCACTGGCGGCGGGTACGTTGGTACCGCTCTCGACCAGCAACCCTCACGTCGCTGCCTACCTCCGCCGCGCGGGGGGGGGCGACCACGTGGTCCTCGTAGTCGCGAATCTGGGCGCCGCGCCGGCTTCCGGCGTGTCGATCGGTTCCGGAGGAAGAGTGCTACGGCCCGCCAGGTACACGCCGCGCAGCCTGCTCGGGGGTCCGAATGGAGCGACGCTACGGGTCGACGCTGACGGCCGAATCCGGGAGTATGTCCCGGTGGCGACGATCGGATCTCGGGAGAGCCTCGTCCTCGATCTTCGCGAGTGAACGGCGAGGTCAGTTTGGTTCTAGCAGCTCTCGCCGCGATCGCGTCGTCGGTTCAGACGCAACGCGCCGATCGCGCCATCTTCCTCGACAAACAGGGCGTCGTGCGGTGGCGAGACAACCGGCAAGAGGTCGCCCTGTTCGGCGCGAATTACGTGCTTCCGACCGCCTCCGACTACCGCGCGGCCGGTTACCTCCACGCCGATCGCAAGCGAATGATCGATGAGGACATGGCGCAGTTCGCCCGCATGGGCTGGGACGGCCTGCGGCTCACCTTCTGGGGCGACTGGGAGGCCTCTGACTCGGCCGGCAACCTGATCGCCAACGACCACCTGGATCTGCTGGACTATCTGATCGCCCGCGCACGGGAGCGGGGCATCTATATGCTCTTCAGCCCCATCCAGCTGTACGGCTCGAACTGGCCGGACGCGCTCCAGGATAGCTCGGCACCGGGCTTCGGCCGGCGGTTCGGCAAAGCCCGCATGGGCACCGACCCGGCCGCCATCGCGGCGCAGGTGAACTACCTGCACCAAATATTGGATCACGTGAATCCGTACACGCGCGTGGCGCTCAAGGACGAGCCCGCCATCCTCTTCATCGAGCTGGTGAACGAGCCATGGCATCACCCCGAGGACCTCCAGGGCTCCATCCGCTACATCAACGCGCTTACCGGCGCGGTGCGCAGCACGGGGTGCAACAAGCTTGTCTTCTACAACGTGAGCCAGGATTTCAGGATCGCGGAGGCCATCAGGCGGAGTCGGGCGCAGGGCGTGACATTCGGCTGGTATCCCACCGGCCTCAACTCGGGCCACGAGCTGGAAGGCAACTACCTCCGCGCGGTCGACACCTTCCCCGACATGCTGCGCCCGGAGCTGGCCCGAAGCCCGCGCATCGTGTACGAGTTCGACTCGCCGGACCTGCGCACCGGTTACATGTATCCGGCGATGGCGCGGACGTTTCGAGCGGTGGGGGCGCAGTTCGCCGCCATGTTCGCCTACGACATGCTCCGGACCGCCTCGCGCAACCTGGGGTGGCAGACGCACTACCTGAACCTGGTCTACACGCCGCGCAAGGCGATGAGCGCCATTATCGCCGCCGAGGCGATGCACCGGCTGCCCCGATGGCGTTCCTATGGTCCCTATCCCGAGAACTCGCGCTTCGGTGACTTCCACGTCTCTTACGAAGGCGACCTGGGCGAGCTGGTCGCGCGCGACGCGTTTCTGTACGCCGGCTCGACACGCGCGACGCCCCCAGACCCAGCCGCGTTGCGCCGCATCGCGGGCTATGGCTCCTCTCCTACGGTGACCTACGACGGCGAGGGGATCTACTTCCTTCGTGCCTGGTCCATGACGGTCAACCTGCCGGACCTCGGCGCGTCGTTCACCGTGCAGCCGATCACTGCCGGGAATCGAGGCCCGGCCGGAGCGGTTGCCGGGCGGTTCACGGTCACGCCCGGAGTCTACGCGCTGAGCGCCCAAGGCCCCGTGGACCTGGCCACGCTGCCGCCGTACGTAGGCCGCGTCGGCCTGGCAGAGTACCACGCGCCCCCGTCCGACTCGTTGCCGCCGTCGGTCGAGTCGCTGGCCGCGCCGGAATACCTCGCCGGGCGGGACGCTCACCTGCGGGCCCGCGTCGTCGACCGCTCGCCGCCCGACTCCGGCATTCTCTTCATCCGGCCCGTGGCCGGTGGCTCCTATCGCGGCTTCGCGATGCACCCCGCGGGTGGTTACGTGTACTCCGCCACTGTTCCGGCGGCAGCGCTGCGGGAGGGAGGGGGGCCCCATGAATTCGTGATCACGCTCTTCCGCGGGGACTCATCCGTCACCTTCCCCAGCGGCCTGCCCTCGAAGCCATCAGACTGGGACTATTACGGCCGCTCGTCCTGGAAGCTGGATGTGGTCGGCCTCGAGACACCGCTGCGATTGTTCGACCCCGCCCGAGACGCCGCACGCCTGGCGTTCACCCGTATCGGCGACGCGGGACGCCGCGGGCTCTTTCACCTGGCGTTTTCCGGGGTCACGGGCCAGCCGGTCTTCCATTTCGAGTTGCCCGCGAACGCGAGTGGCGCGAGCCTCGCCGACTACACGGCGTCGCTCGTGATCCGCGATCGGATCAGAGCCCGGCAGGAGGCCATTGCCGGCGCGGACGAGGTGCGTGTGCGGCTGCGAGGCCTCGGACCCCGCCAGATCCTGCACGTCACGCTCATGGAGGACGACGGCACCAGCTGGAGCGTGGCGGTCACCGTCGGCGACACCTGGGACGAGCAGTCGCTGCCCCTCGCGGCCTTCACCCTCGGCCGTGGCGTGCTGCTCCCGGAGGGCTTCCCCGGCGAGTGGAACTACTGGGTGGCGCCGCCGGCAGGCCGGGGCGGCCGCGGAGACCGACCGCGGCTCGATCGGCTGGAGCGGCTGCAGCTCTCCCTGCGGCGCGAGGACGCGCGCGGAGTCATGGTCACGCCGGGCGGCTACGGCGTGGAGGTAGAGTCGATCACACTGGGCTTCCCGGGGCCGTCCGCCAGGGACCCCGGTGGACGATAGCGGCGCCCGCCCGGGTGGCGGAACGACTCGTCACGCCGTACGATTCCGCCGCCCATGAGCCCGCTCGCCTTGCTGCTCGCGGCACTCAGCGTCCGAGGAGCCGCGGCTCCCTGTTCCCAGGCTGAAGCCTGGGCCCGCCACGGCATTGCCCTTAAGGGCGGCGCGGCCCCGGGCCCACCCTTCAGGGTGGGAACGCCGGGTCGCCCGAACGAATCTTCTGACGGTCGAGCGTTCACTCGCAGCTCCTCGCGCGCCGACACCGTGCCCCCGTATCTCGCGTTCCCCGAGCCGGGGCTCGACGACCCCGCCGCGTACGAAGGCTATCAGACGCGCGTATACCAGGACGCGCGCGGCAACGCCTTCCAGGTCTACCTGAAAGGCTCGAGCGGGCGCGTCGTGAACCTCTGGGCCGACGCGGCCGACGAAAGCGTGGGGTTCACCGTCCGCGACTCGGGCGGCAAGCCGGCGGAGCTCGCCTGGGGCTCTGCCGGTGCCGCCGTGACGGGGTCGAGGGGAGCCCGCACGCGGTCCGTGTCCTACGGCCTGGAGCTCCCCTCCTCCGTCACCATCGGTCTCGTCCTGCTCGGCTCCATGCGGGTGGAGCGGGACTTTCAGTATGCGGGCCGCGACTCGCTACCCCTCGGCACGACTGCATTTCCGCAGGTCGAGCTGGCGGAGCTGATCGACCATCTCGCGAAGTTGAAAGGGCCCGAGCGCGCGCGTCACCTCGCCTTGCTCGGCGCGAAGACGATCGACGCGCTGCGCGCGCGGCTCGCGCCTAGCATCGTTCTCACGCCCTCGTCCCCCCTCTCCGCACCGCGGAGAGGGGGACAGGGGGTGAGGACGGACACGACATGGACGGTGCGGGTCGAGCAAGTGAGCTTCGACGGCAAGAGCCACCTCTGGCTCTCACTCGAGGGCGATACCCGAGAGACCGTTCCCACGCTCTCCGGGAACGTCGTCACGATCCGCCGCCCGGCCGGGGGTCCCGTGCACGTGACCGTTGGCGTGACGACGGACGCGCCCGCGCTCGCGCCCCTCACGCGGGCGGAGATCTTCAACGACGAGTTTCTTCGGTTCGCCGCCCAGGTCCGCGCCGATACGGCTCACCCACTTCGCGCCCGGCGGCTCGAGCGCGAGGTGCGGGGCGTCGAGCTCCTGTGCTACCGCGAGAAGCTGATGGCGGGGCTCCCGAACTTCGCGACGTATTTCGGCCGCGATATGCTCATGACCGCGTTGCTGATGCAGCCTGTGTGGGCGCCGGCCATGTCGGAGCACGTCGTCGGAAGCGCCCTGGGCAAGCTGTCGCCCGCGGGGGATGTGAGCCACGAGGAGGCCCTGGGCGGCCAGGCGATCCGCGAGAACGCCGCCGAGTACAACCGCCTCGTGTCGGCGGGCCAGCTCGCCCGCGCCCGCGCGCTGCTCGGGCATCTCGCGGCCACGCGCGAGAACTACGTCATGGTGGACGACGACTTCCAGCTGCCGGTGGTGGCCGCCCGTTATCTGTCGGACTCGCGCGTGCCGGCCGATCGCAAGCGGACCTTCCTGCGCGTGGAGCAGCACCTGGCGCGGCTGGTCTCCAACCTGGCGTTCGTCGCGCGGAAGGCGGCCCCGTACACACGCAGCCCGGTGGCGACGAACCTCGTGAGCTTCCCGCGCGCTCCTGACGGGTTGGGCCGCTGGATCTCGGCGAGCTGGCGGGACAGCCGGGCGGGATATGGCGGCGGACGCTTCGCGATGGACGTGAACGTCATCTGGGTGCCGCACGCGCTGGAGGCGGTCGGGACGATTCTCGACGCGCTGCAGCAGCTCGGCGTCACGCCCGTGATTCGCGAGCAGCCGCTCGCCAGCTTCGCGCGCGATCGCGCCGCGCTCGAGCGGGCGGTGGCCGCTTGGAAGGGCGCGGAGCGCCATTTCAGGGTGTCGCTCACGCCCGAAGAGGTCACCAAGCGCGTCGTGGCGAGGCTCGCGTGGCTGCCGGCGGCGGAGCGTGAGTACTGGGAAGGCGTGCTGCGGCGCGAGGGATCGGCACGGGACACGCTGCGGTTTCTGGCCCTCTCGCTCGATGGCTCCGGGCGGCCGATCCCGATCGTCAACACCGATCCGGCCATGGCGCTGCTACTCGACTCGCTCGGTCGCGCCCGGATACTCGAGCTCGTCGGGCCGACCCTGCTGCCGTACCCGGTGGGCCTGTTCGTGGACGACCTCGGCCCCGTCACGGCGAACGACGCGTATGCCGGACGCGACGTGGGGGAAGCGTTCCGCCGCGACGCGTATCATTCGCCGAGCGTCGTGTGGGGTCGGGACGTGAACGCGCTGCTCGCGGGACTAGCCAGGGCAATGCGGAATGCCAAATTCGGAATGCGGAATGACAGCGCAGTCGTCGATTCCGCATTCCGCATTCCGCATTCCGCACTGTCCGATGCACTCGACCGCATCCTGACCGCGGTGGACCGCTCGGGCCTGCGCCACGCCGAGCTATGGAGCTACACCATCGAGAACGGACGGCTGGTCCCGGCGCGCTACGGCACCAGCTCGGACGTGCAGCTGTGGAGCCTCACCGACCTCGCCGTTCAATATCTCCTCAACCACCCAACACCATGAGCAACCTGCACGGATTCGACATCGCCGTCATCGCCGCCTACTTCCTCGTGCTCGCCGGGATCGGGTACTGGGCGGCGCGCCGAGAGAAGAACGTCAGCGCCGACTTTTTCCTCGCGAGCCGGGATGTGGGGTGGTTCGCTGTGGGCGCGAGCCTGTTCGCCTCGAATATCGGCAGCGAGCATCTCGTGGGCCTCGCGGGCACGGGGGCGGCGAGTGGACTCGCGGTGGGGCACTTCGAATGGCTCGCGTGCTTCATGCTGCTGCTGCTCGGCTGGCTGTTCGTGCCGTTCTACCTGCGGAGCGGTGTGTACACGATGCCGGAGTTCCTCGAGCGCCGCTTCAACCCCGCCGCGCGCGCCTACTTCACGTGGGTCTCGATCATCGGCTACGTCCTGACCAAGATCAGCGTCACCCTGTTCGCCGGCGGCGTGGTGATGCGCGAGGTGACGGGGTACAGTGTGTGGACCAGCGCCGTGATCTTGATCGTCATCACCGGGATCTACACGGTGCTGGGAGGCTTGCGGGCGGTGATTTACACGGAAGTGATGCAGGCCGTCGTATTGATCATCGGGTCGGCGACCATGGCGGTGCTGGGACTGCAGGCGGTGGGAGGGTGGAGCGGTCTCGAGGCGCGCGTGCCGGCGGACTTTTTCTCCATGTGGAAGCCGATGAATCACCCCAACTTCCCCTGGACAGGCATCATCTTCGGCGCGCCGATCCTGGGTGTCTGGTACTGGTGCACCGACCAGCATATCGTGCAGCGGGTGCTCGCGGCCAAGAACGTCAGCGCTGCCCGCACGGGCACGATCTTCGCCGGGTTCTTGAAGATCCTGCCGGTGTTCATCTTCGTGCTGCCGGGGATCATCGCCGCGGCGTTGTACTCGGACATCCGGGGCGGGTCGGCCGATGCGGCGTACCCGGCGCTGGTCACGCGGCTCTTGCCGGCTGGGTTCAAGGGCTTGGTGCTGGCGGGAATGCTCGCCGCGCTGATGAGCTCGCTCGCGTCCGCCTTCAACTCTTGCTCGACACTGCTCACGTGGGATGTGTACCGCAAGCTCCGGCCCGACGCGAGCGAGCAGCGGCTGGTCGCCGTGGGACGGATCACCACGGTCCTGCTGGTCGGCCTTGGTCTGCTCTGGATTCCGTTCATGAAGTACATCTCGCCGCAGATCTACATCTATCTGCAGAGTGTGCAGGCGTACATCGCCCCACCGATCGCGGCGTGCTTCCTGCTTGGCGTGCTGTACCCGAGGCTGAACGGAACCGGTGCGTTGGCCGCGCTCTGGACCGGGCTCGTGATCGGGACGGCGCGACTCGTGCTCGAGCTCGCGCGGGCTAGCCTGGCCAGCGGCTCGGTGTGGGCCTGGTTCGCCGGGATCAACTTCCTCCACTTCGCGGCCTTACTCTTCGCGCTGTGCTCGGGGATCCTCATCGCGGTCAGTCTGGCGACCGCCCCGCCCTCACCGGCCCGGATCGCGGGCGTGACCTACGGGGCGCCGGAGATCACGGCGGTCCCGGTCCCCGCCGGCCCGCGGAGCTTGAATATCGTCCTCTCGGTTGTCCTCGCCGCGACGATCGGCGTGCTGTGGATCGTGTTCCGATGAGGCCTTGCGGGAGGTTG
>WNFW01000091.1_pt1 | contig 49704 bp, 50 predicted proteins | sample 5400131 | NCBI WGS metagenome assembly WNFW01 (sample SAMN13153362, study PRJNA577476) | soil metagenome | isolation source: 20 cm soil or saprolite under grassland replicate 1 | place: USA:California | collected 2016-06-15
GGTCGCCTGCCACACGGGCAGGTCGAGCCGGCACCCTCACCAGGACGCGTAGGCGACCAGAAGCACCTTCTTCCCGCGGTGGGCGGAGAGCGTGTGAGGTCGCCCGTCGAGGTCGGGCAGCGTGAAATCCGGCGCCTCGAGCGAGGCGAGCGCGGCCGCCCGCGCCGCCGCCGCCACGCCCAGGTACGCGGCGCGCTCGGGGAGGTCGATGGCGACGGGACGCCCCGCCTCCTGCGCGCGCGTGGCGCGCTCGACGCCCGCGGCCTGGGCCACCTCGATCGCGCGGCCGTCGTCGATGAGCGTGAATCCGGGCTCGGCCATGACGTCCCCTCCCTACCGGGCGCCCGGCGGCGCGCCCGCGCGGCTCGCCGTCGCGATGTCCGCGCTCATGTCGCGCGGGATCGTCGGGCTCATGACGATCTCCTCGATCACCGTGCGCGGCGGCAGCGTGACGCACAGGAGGATCGCGCGCGCCACGTCCTCCGCGAGCATCATCGTGGCGCGCGCCTTCGCGTCCGGGGGGAGCGGCCGGTTGTCGAGAATCGGCGTGTCCACCTCCGCTGGCATGACCGTCGTCGCCCGGATCCCCTTGTCCCGAAGCTCGGTGTGAATGTGGCCCATGAGGTTTCTCACCGCCGCCTTGGCAGCGCCGTACGGCGCGCCGCCGATGAGCCCCGGGCGGAGCGCGGCGACCGACGACACCGTGACGATCGTCCCGCCGCCGCGCTCGATCATGTGGGGGAGCACCGCCTGGGTCAACGCGTAGACGCCGTTCAGGTTGACGTCGAGCACGCTGTCCCACTCGTCCTTGCCCACCCAGCGGATCGAGCGGGCCTTGCTCGAGTGCCCGGCGTTGTTGACGAGCACGTCCACCCGGCCGAGCGTCGTGAGCGTCCAGCGGGCGAGCTCGACCGCCTCGACGTGCCGCGCGATGTCGGCCTGCCGAGCGCTCGCCTTGCCGCCCGCGCCCTGGATCTCGCGGACGACGTCCTCGAGCGGCGGCTTGCGCCGCCCGCTGACGACGACGTGCGCGCCCTCCGTGGCGAGCAGCTTGGCGGTCTCGCGGCCGATGCCGCTGCCACCGCCGGTGACGATCGCCACCTGCCCGTCGAGCCTGCCCATCACACGATATTGTAGCGGGGCCCGAGGCCCGGGACACGGCCTGAGCCAGGTGCGCCGCGGCTCCGTTCCCTTCCCGCCGTCCGGTTCATGCCCAGGCCCAGACCGGCTGCTCGAAGTGAGCCACGCGGGTCGGGCGGCCGTGCACGACGACCTCACGGACTTGGTAGAGCACGGCCGCGGTCGGCGCGTGAACCAGCGTCGAGAGGAGCTCGACCTGGATGACCGGTCGGTCGCTCTCGGGGATCGAGACCAGGCGGGGGACGCCGGGTCGGTCGAGATCCGCGAGCGGCACCCGGTGGACGCTCGCGACCTCGGCCGGATTCGGCGCGAGCGTCACGCCGGGGCCGCCCCACACGACCACGGGGGTGATGACGAAGCCGGAGCGCGTGCCGTAGTCGTCGAGCAGCCCGAGGACCGTGCTCGCGTCGCGCTCGAGCCCGACCTCCTCCCGGAGCTCGCGGAGCGCCGCGCGCTCGGCGCTCTCGCCGGGATCGATCCGGCCGCCCGGCAGCGCCCACTGTCGCGCGTGCGCGCGGAGCGTCGCGGCGCGGCGGGTCAAGAGGAAGCACGCGCGCCCCTCCTCGTCGTCCAGCAGCACCACGGCGACGGCCGCCGGCCGACGGCCGTCCTGGGTGATCGTCTGTCGCTCGAAGGCGGCGAGGTTGGCACGCGTCCGCGCGCGGAGCGCGTCATCGAAGCGGAAGGGCGTCGGCGTCGTCACGCGTCAGTACGCGGGCAGCGTCCCGGCCTTCACGCCGGTCTTCCGCACCGCGGCGACCTCCTCGGCGGCCTTGGCCGCGAGGAAGCGGCTGTCGCTGGCGAGCGTGACGAACTGATAGCCCGCGGCGATCATCTGGAGCGCGTAGGCCGCGGTCGCGTTGTGGATGCCGGCGACCACGCCGTGCCGCTTGCAGGCCTTGACGATCGTCTGCTGCGCCTCGACGACCGGCGGGTCGGTCTGATCGAGGCGGGGCTTGCAGCCGAGCGTCAGCGAGAGGTCCGAGGGGCCCACGTAGACCGCGTCGACACCGGGGACGCTCAGGATCGCGTCGATATTCTTCACCGCCTCGGCCGTCTCGATCATCGGCATGACGATCAGGTCGTCGTTGGCATGGTCCCCGTAGTCGGCGCCCGCGTAGATGGAGGCGCGCACGGGGCCCCAGCTCCGGTAGCCGCGCGGCGCGTACTTGCACGCGGCCACGAGCGCCTCGGCCTGGGCGCGGGTGTTGACCATCGGGCAGATCACCCCGTAGACCCCGGCATCGAGGATCTTCATGAGGCGCGCCGGGTCGTTCCACGGGACGCGCGCCAGCGGGATCACCGGCGTCGTCGAGACCGCCTGGAGCATCGTGACGGCGACCTGGTAGTCGACGACGCCGTGCTGCATGTCGACGGTGAGCGAGTCGAACCCTTGGTGGGCCATCACTTCGGCGGAGAAGGCGCTCGGGATGGAGAGCCAGCCGTTCACGACCGCCTCGCCCCGCTTCCAGATCGTCTTCAGCGTGTTCTCGCGCACGAGCTTCTCCTCTCTGCTGGGTACGTGATCCGCCGCGCCTCAGAGCTCGGGCCGGCACACCGCGCGGAAGTTGCACCACCGACAGATCCGCAGATCTTCGGTCTTCTCGAAGTCGGCGACGGCGGCGACGTTCGCCTCCGGATCCGCGAGATAGGCCTTCATCGACCGGATCGAGAGGCGGAGCTGCTCGCGGATCGCCTCGAGCCGCGCGTCGCTCCAGTGGACCCGCGTCACCTCGGGCTCGCGGAGATTCGCCTCGAAGAGGTCCACGCGCGCCGGCTCGACGCCGAGGACGTCGTGGGCGTAGAGCGCGTAGCAACCGAGCTGGAAGGCCGCGCCGTTCGGGTTCGCACCGCCGGTCTTCCAGTCGACGAGGGCCAGGCGCTCCTCCGCCGTCCAGAAGCCGAAGTCGGGCGCGACCCACACCGACGTGCTCTCGAAATCGAAGACCTTCGACCAGTGCTCGATCGACCAGTGCTCGGGCGCCGTCTTACGGATGTCGGTCATGAGCGGCAAGCGGAAGAAGTTCCGCAGGCACGCGGCGACGTTCCGGCTGAGCGCCTGCCACGCCTCGGGCGCGAGCTCGACCCGGTACTCGTGCTCGAAGAGCGCCGTCGTCTTCGGGTTATCCCGGTACCGGCCCGCCTTCGAGGAGCGCCAGTCGCCCCGCATTCGCTCGATGACGTCGGCGATGAACGGCTCGACGGGAATGTCGCGACCCTGGGCAAAGGCGTGGAGCGCCATCTCGACCGCGTCGTGGACGACGCGCCCGGCCCACTGCTGTCGGGAGGCGAGCTGCTTCAAGATGTAGAGCCGCCGGACCTCCTCGGAGGCTGCGGCGTCCCAGCCGCCCCAGGCCCCGTAATAATGGTAGTAGTACTTGCGCTTGCACTCCTGGAAGGCGCCGTCGCGGCTCCGCGACCAGGAGAACTCGTTGGTGAGGTCCGCCATCGCCGGCATTGTCGCACGGCGGCAGACCCCCCGCGCGCCTACCTCCCGAGCAGCTTCGGCAGGGCGTCCGCGCCCGCCTTGGCGATCTGGCCGTCCTGCTGCGCGGTGACGCCGCTGACGCCGATGGCGCCGACGAGCTTGCCGTCGACGACGAGCGGCAGCCCGCCCTCGAGCGGCATCGAGTGGGGCAGCGCCATGATGGCGTTGCGGCCGCCGGCGACCAAGTCCTCGAAGACCTTCGTGGGGCGCTTGTAGGCGACCGCGCCCCGCGCCTTCGCGATGGCGACATCGATACTGCCCGTCTGCGTCTCGTCAATCCGCTGCAGGTAGAGGAGGTGGCCGCCGTCGTCCACGATGACGATGACCACGCGCCAGCTGTTCTTCGTCGCCTCGGCTTCGGCGGCCGCCGCGAGCTTCTTGGCGCCGTCGAGGGTGAGGGCTTTCTTGTCCATGAGCTGGGCGGACGCGCTCGCCGCCAGCGTGAGCGAGATCACGAGGGTCGCCAGAAGTCTCCGCATGGTCGTCTCTCCTTCGCGGCTTCAGTGTGGGTCGAGCGGGCGCGAGTCTATCGGTGACCCCGACCGTGGTCAAGGCACGGCGCAGCGCTGCTTGACCGTCCTCGGAGGCGCTGTTACGGTGGGCGCGTGGCAGACACGCCCTTCACCGTCGAGTGCCCGTGCTGTAAGGCCAAGCTCACGCTGGACCCGGAGCTCCGGGCCGTGATCACGCACGAGCCACCGCCGCCGACGCGCACCGTCGCGGATCTGGGCGGAGCGCTCGACAAGCTGCGCGCGCGCTCGGCCAAGATCGAGGAGCGCTTCCGCCAGGGCGTCGAGGCCGAGGGGCAGAAAGGCAAGCTCCTCGACCGCAAGTTCCAGGAAGGCCTGAAGAAGGCGAAGGACTCGCCCGACCCGCCGAAGCGCCCCTTCGACTACGAGTAGGATGGCCGACGACCTGCTGGGCGACCTCCTGCGGCAGGTCAGCCGGAGCTTCTACCTCTCGCTCGCGATCCTCCCCCGTCCGCTGCGCGAACCGATCGGCCTCGCCTACCTGGTCGCGCGCGCGGCCGACACCGTCGCCGACACGCGCCTGATCGCGCGGGAGGAGCGCGTTCGGCACGTCGAAACGCTCCGGAGCGCGGCGGCGGGCCGGCCATCGGACGTCGCCGCAGTGGCGCGCGCCTGCGCGGCGCGCCAGGCCGACCCCGCCGAGCGCCGGCTCCTCGAGCGGGTCGGCGAGGCCTTCGCGCGGGTCGCCGCGCTACCGCCGGAGGATCGGGAACGGGTCCGCGCGGTGCTCGCCACGCTGACGACCGGCATGCTCTTCGACCTCACGCGCTTTCCGGGCGAGGACGCCGCCAGCCTGGCCGCGCTCGACACGCTCGACGAGCTCGACCGCTACACGTATCTCGTCGCCGGCTGTGTCGGGCCGTTCTGGACGGCGCTCCACGTCGCGCATCGCCCGAGGCTCCGGCGCTGGGATCTCGGCGGGATGAGCGAGAGGGGCGTGCGCTTCGGCAAGGCGCTCCAGATGACCAACGTGCTCCGAGACGTTCCGAGCGATCTCCGCAACGGTCGCTGTTACCTGCCGGCGGCCGAGCTCGCGGCGCTCGGCCTCGTCCCCAAGGATCTCTTCGAGCGCGAGGCCGCGGCGCGCGTGCGCCCGCTCTACCGCCGCCTCCTCGGCACGGCCCTCGACCACTACGACGTCGCGTGGCAGTACGCGCTCGCGATCCCCCGTCTCGAATGGCGGATGCGGCTCGCGTGCGCCTGGCCTCTCCTGATCGGGCTCGCGACGCTCGCAGAGCTCGCCGCCCACCCGGATCCCCTCGCGGTCGTGACCCCCATCAAGATCCCCCGGCGCACGGTGCGTGCGCTGCTCGCCCGCTCGGCGCTCACCGTCTGGTCGGACGCGGCGCTCGCCGCCGACGCGGCGCGCTTGAGGCGGCGGACCGCGCTCTAACTTCCCTCTTGCGCAGCCGGGGGTGCGAGCGGCAGGGTATGTTCGAGACGCCTACCTTGCTTCACATGGAGGAAACGATGGAACGCACATTCGGTGAGCCCCAGCCCTGGATGCCTTCTGTCCCGCCCCCGCCTCCGCCGCCCATGGCCCCGTCCCCAGGCCCCCGCATGCCAGCGGCCCCGTCCCCAGGCCCCCGCATGCCAGCGGCCCCGAAGCCCGCCGCGAAAGCGGCCAGGCCGAAGGCGAAGCCCAAGCGCAAGGCGAAGGCGAAGGCGGCGGCGCGGCGGAAGCCCAAGGGCAAGGCGAAGGCGAGGAAGGCGAAGCGGCGGCGCTAGTCGCCGAGGGCCAGGCCCAGGAGCGCCGCCGGATCCACCCTGGCGGCGCCGACCTGGGCACCAAAGTGAAGATGCGGGCCGGTCGCCCGGCCGCTGGCCCCCACGGTCCCAAGCGTCTGGCCACGCTCGACGCGCTCGCCCTCGCCGACCGCGACCGAGTCGAGATGGAAGTAGAGCGTGTGGACGCCGAGGCCGTGGTCGAGCACGACCAGGCGGCCAGGGAAGAAGAACTCGCCGACGAGGGCCACGCGGCCCGTGTTGGCGGCGACGATCGGGGTACCGAGGGGCGCCGAGTAGTCGATCCCGCCGTGCGGTGCGCGCGGCTTGCCGTTGATGATCCGACGGGCGCCGAAGCCGGTGCCGGGCTCCGTTCCCGCGACGGGGCGAGTGAACCGGCCGCGCCAGAGGCGCTCGGCGCTGGCGGCGCTGAGGACCGTCGTCAGCCGCTGCGCCTCCCCCTGCGCACGCCGTTCGGCGTCGGGGTCGAGGTCCACCATGGGGCGCGGGAGGGTGAGACGCTCGACGGGGAACCGGCGCGCCTCGAACCGGACCGTACCGTGCGCGGAACGCGGTTCCCGGCCACGCTCGACGACGGCGACCCGCCACGGACGGACGCCGGGCTTGGTCTCGAGGTCGATCCCCAGGAGGGCGGCCTGGCCGCCCGCGTACGGGAAGAAGGTCAGGCGGCGCCCATCGACGGACCCCTCGACCGTGGCCCCGTCCGGCACGTCCCTGACGTGGAGCCACGCGACGTCCCCGATGCGCGCATTCTTAGGGTGCCACGCGACGTCGGCCGTCTCCGCCGGGCGCGCCGCGCCAGCGCGGAGCGCCATGGCGGCGACACAGCCCGCGAGGACAAGCAATCGGAGGGGGCCTTTGTAGCCGGCGCGCGCGATCCCAGTCACTCCGGCCGCTGCTGCCGGAGAAACTGCTCGAACTCGGCGACGAGCTCAGAGGCGGGCGGCAAATCGCTGGCCTCGGCCGGCTCGGCGGATGGTTCCTCGGCGTCGCGCGACTCGAGCTTTTTGATATAGCTGGCGATCTTGGCGTTCTGCCGCACGATCTCCATCAGGTTCGTGTCGAACCGCTTCACCGCGTCCTCCAGATCGGCCAGGTCGAGCGTGGCGCCGAGCAGCGGGAGCACGCGCCGCACGAGCGCGAGCGTCGCCTTCGGATTCTCGATTCCCGAGATGTAGTGAGGGACGTTCGCCCAGAGGCTCGCCGTCGTGAATCCCCGCTCGCGGGAGATCGTGTTCAGCACGCCGACGATCCCCGTGGCGCCCTCGTACTTGGTCGGCCGGATGCCGAGCCGGGAGGCGAGCTCCGCGTCGGTGGCGCCGCCGACGAGGCGGACGGGGCGCGTGTGCGGGACTTCGGCGAGGAGTGCACCGAGCGTCAGCACCACCGTCGCCTCGCACCGGCGCGCGAGCTCGAGGACGGCACCGCAGTAGGCCTTCCACCTGAGGTGCGGCTCGGTCGCGACGCCGACGATGAGGTCGCGCGCGAGCTCGGACCCCTGGGCGATGGAGAACTCGGTCGCGGGCCAGACGATCTCACGTTCTGTCTCGGACCCCGCCTTGAAGCGGACGTGCGGCCGGGAGAGGCCGAAATGGTAGAACTCCTCGGGATCGATCTCGGCGAACTTCTCGGCGTGGAAGGCGGTGGCGAGGTAGCGCGCGGCGGTCGTCGCGGCCTCGGCCGCGTCGTTCCAGCCGCCGAACGCCATGACGAGCATGGGCCGTCGCCGGCCGTCGGGCAACGCGTGGATGGTGAGCACCGCCAACCTCCTCGACGAGCCGAGTCTAGCACGAACGCCGGATTGACCAGGCGCCGCCACGACGATAGCATGGCCGCATCTCCACGCTGCGGAGGTCGGTGCATGCGAGGCACGGGAAGCGATTCTTGAACGCGAGGCTGCCCATCGCAGCCCTGGCGCTCACGCTCTTGACCACGGCGGGCGCGCTCGCGGCGCCCCCCGACGACCGCGTCCTCCCCGTCGACCAGTACACCTCGCCGAAAGCGCGCACGCTCGGAGCGAGATACGCGGCCGCGCTCCACGATCTCAACGCGGCGATCTATCACTGCCTACCCTGGCTCGACGTCCCCAAGGAGTCGATCGGCTTCTTTCGGCCCAAGCACCTCCCCCAGCCGCGGGACGACCGCTACCTCGCGCTCCGGATCTACATCACGCAGGATGCGTCGCCGCAGTTCGCCGCGCTCAGGCCGGAGGAACGCGCGTCGGCCATGTTCTCACGCTACGTCGGGGCCATGCTGCGGCGCATGACGGAGCGTCGGGAGCTGGTCGCCGATCCGCTCCTCGACGGCTTCACCGTGATCGTCGATTGGCTAAAGCCGGCGAGCCAGGCGGAGGGGCGGCCGGTGCGTGAGACGATCGCGGTCTTCGCGGACCGGCCGACCGTCGCCGACTACGTCGCCGGACGCGTGACCATTCGCGACCTGGCGGCGCGCGCCTCGGTCTTCGGGTTCGACGGCGCGACGCCCCTCGGTCAGCTCAAGATCGAGGCGTGGGAAGACACCTTCGTCACGACGTTCCAGATCGCGAACTACCGGCCCGAGCCGGGCGTCACCTGTCGCTGACCCAGCGCCGCACGAACCGCCGCAGCCCGGGAAACGCGATCTCCCGGTACGGGATTGCCCGCCGTGGAAACCAGCGTGAGCACCAAGATGCCCTTCGGCCCGTAGCGGTCCAGCGCGAAATCGACGAGCCGAGCCTGCCGGATCCCCAACGCCAGCTCCTCCCGCAACTCTCTCCGCACGCACGCCTCGGGGCGTTCCCCCGCCTCGAGGAATCCACCGGGGAGGTCCCAGGTCCCCGCGTAGGGCGGCCGCGCCCGGCGCGTGAGCAGCAGACGCCCGCCCCGCATGATGAGCGCCACGGCCGCCGGCACGGGGTTGCCGTAGAAGGTCCACCCACACCGCCGACAGCGCCGCCGCGTATGGCCCTCCTCGCGCACGATCGCGAGCCGGCCCCCGCACTCGATGCAGAACTTCGGCGCCCCGCTCACCGCGCGGGTGCAGCGGACGCGGGCAGACTCAGCGCAGAGCGAAGAGCCTGGGCGATCTCCGCGAGCGCGCGGGCCGCGGCACTCTCCGGAGCGACCGCGACGAACGGCTCGCCACGATCCGCCGCGGCGGCGAGCGCCGGGTCGAAGGGCACGCGGCCCAGGAACGGGATGGAGGCTTCGCGGGCGAGCCCGGCGGCGTCGGGGCCGGGGAAGAGCCCCGCCATGTTCTCCACGAGGCCGAGGATGGGCGCCTTCACCTGGCCCGCGACCGTGATGGACTTTCGTACCACGAGGTGCGCGACGTCCGACGGGATCGTGACGACGACGGTCCCCGCCAGCCCGGTCACCAGCGACGCGACGGTGGCGAGACGGTCGGTGCCCGGCGGCAGATCGAGCAGCAGGGCGTCGAGTTCGCCCCAGTTCGTGTCCGCGAGGAACTCGCGGAGCGCGCTCGCCTCCATCGAGCCGCGCCAGGTATAGGCCTCGTGTTGGGTCTCCGCGTCCCACGTGAGGGGCGCCGAGTCCGACGGCAGCAGCAGGTCCATCGACATCACCTTGACGCCGAGCGACGTCCGCGGCGGCTCGACGCCGGCCGGTGCCACGACGAGGCGCTGACCGCGCACGCCGAGCATCTTCGCCATCGTGGGCCCGTTGAGGTCCGCGTCGAGGACGCCGACCCGGCAGCCGCCCTGCGCCAGGCAGGAGGCGAGGTTCGCCGTGAGCGCCGACTTGCCGACCCCGCCCTTGCCCGAGACGATCGCGACCACGGCGCGGACGGCGCTGAGGCGCTCTCTGAGCCTCCGCTGCTGAGCCTCGACCTGGCCGACGATGTCCGAGCCGCCGTCCCCCGCGATGTCCCTGTACTTCTTCATCCCGTTTTCCCGCCCCACGCGGCCCGGGCGATCACGACGAGAGCCAGCACCGTCACGACGAAGAACACGGCCGCGCCCATCCGGAACGTGATCTCGCCGCCCCAGGGCGCCGCGACGGTCGCGGTCTCCGGACGCACGGCCACCCTGCCGACGTGGTACGCGCGCACGGCCATGAGGAGCACGAGGAGGCGCGCGAAGTCGCGCCGGCTCACCAGCCAGCGCTCGAACCACGCACGCGGGTGCGACAACAGATACGGGATGAGGGCCACCAGGATCAGGCCGATGACGACCCAGCCGAGGCCCGCCTGCATCCGCGGGCCACCGCGGACGCCGACCCCGTGGAGCGCGAGGTACACGCCGCCGATCCAGTAGACCACGCCGTACCCGAGGTACGCGTACGCCGCGGCGCGGAAGCGGTCCTCCATCAGCGCTGCGGCCTGAACCGGCCGCCCCACGTTCTCCGCACCTCGGCCAGAAGCTCCCGCGTGATGACGGTATCACCGCGCCCACGCGCGTATGCCTCGACCGCCTTCACGACCATACCGCGGGCGAACCCCGGGATCGCCTGGAGGCGCGCGCGGGCGCCCTCGTCCCACACGAGCTGATAGTCGACGGGGAGCCCGAACGTGAGCGTCGGCGGCAGCTCGATGACACCTCCGCCGTGGGCGCCCGGCGCATAGCCACACGCGGGATCCTCCGCGAGATAGTCACCGTAGGTCGCGTACGCGCGGCACCGGCAGCCGCCACAGATCTTCGCGAACTCGCACGCCCCGCACCGCCCACCGAGCTTCGGGGCGCGCAGGTCGTCGAAGACCGGCGCCTGGCGCCAAAGGTCGGCGAAGCTCGTGGTCCTCACGTTCCCCGCCGACACCGGCATGTACGGGCACGGTGTCACGTCGCCCTCGGGCGTGATGCGACAGTAGTACTTGCCCGCGGGACACGAGCCGTGGGCGTAGTTCTGGAGCAGCGGCGACGACGGGTTCCGCTCCCACAGGATCCGTCTGAAGTGCGGGGCGCACTTGGCCCGGATCAGAAGCCCGTCCGCGCGCCCCACGGGCGTCGACCACGGGTCCTCGGGCTTTTCGGCCCCCGTCCCGCCGACATCCTGGACCTTCGCCAGGTAGGTCAGGATCGTCTCGTAGGCGGCGGCGTCGATGTCGGTGAGGTCCGTCCCTCGACCCGTCCGGACCAGGAAGAAGAAGTTCAAGACCGTCGCCCCGAGCTCCTTCGCGAGGTCGATCATCGCGGGAACCTCGCCGACGTTCCAGCCCGTCACCGACATGTGCAGGGAGAAGTCGAGGCCCGCATCGCGCAGCACCCGCGTGGCGCGCACGGCGCCGTCCCAGGCACCCGGCAGGCGGCGGAAGGCGTCGTGCTTGACGCGGTCGGTGGAGTCCAGGCTGATCGATGCGCCGAGGACGCCGTGCGCGCGCATGCGCTCGGCCTCGCGCTCGCGCAGCAACACGCCGTTGGTGCCGAGGACCGTCGTGAAGCGCTTCGCCCCGGCGTAGGCGGCGAGGTCCCAGATGTCCCGGCGCAGGAGGGGCTCGCCGCCCGTGAGAATCAGGAACACGTTCGGGTTGACCTGGGCGATCTCGTCCATCACGCGGTAGCACTCGGCGGTGGTGAGCTCGCCCCGGGTGTCGGCGCCCGCGAACGCCGACATGTAACAGTGCGCGCACTCGAGATTGCACCGCTGCGTCAGGTTCCACGACACGCTGTACGCCGTGTACGGCGGCGTCGGCGACGACGGGAGGGGCATCGGGGTTGGCTTCAAAGACAAGGGCGGAGTGATGTGGCCGGCTACCGCGGTTTCTTCTGCGAGACGTACCCCGCGATCACCTCGTTCATCGTCTGCCGCGCGTGCCCGATGCCCTCCTCGCAGATCGCGAGGTCGACCGTCGTCGCGCCCTTCTCGGTCGCGACGCGCTCGACCTCCTCGCGCGTCATGTCACGCATGAACCCGGCGGGCACGCGGTCGAGGCGCGCGGTCGCCTCCGCGGTCCAGACCCGGCCGGTGGTGGTTGCCTCGGACGCGGGCGGCTCCCCGGGCTCGAACTTCGTCTTCGCGAGGAGCGTGTCCCAGCCGGCGCCGAGCTTGTCGCGGCCCACGGTCTCCTCGATCATCGGGAGCGCCCACTGGCAGGTGATGACCGGGATCTTGCGCGAGCGCGCGTACTTCTCGATCCGCGCCTTGGCGCGCCGGCGGAGGTACGCATCCGTCACCTCGCGGAGCGCGTCGCGCGCGTCGGCCGACCACTTCACCCGCACGCCCGGCAGCGACTCCTCCTCCTCGATACCGCCCTCCTGAGCGGCGATCGTCTCGACGACCTCCCGGGAGATCACCTGGAACTTGTCGGCGGAGGCCCGGCACACCGGGCACGCGACGACCGGATTCGGCCCCTTGACCGTGTAGCCGCACACCGAGCAGATCGCCGTCGCGGTCTGCGCCTCGGCGCGGAGTCTCGCGACGGCCAGGTCCTCGGCCAGGATCTGCATCTTCTCGGCCATCCGCGTCGGCATGAAGATCGCCATCGCCTCGTCGATGACCTTGTTGGTGATGACCGTGTGGCCCTGCTCGATCGCGTACCGGAGCAGGGCCGTGCGCGCCACGCCCTTGACCTGGGGCGGCACGCGCTCCATGCGCGCCTCGGCCTCTTCGGTCCAGGCGATGATCTCCTCGGCCCGGACGTCGAGCGGCGGGTAGAACTTCCCGCCCGTGAGGAGGACGTTGCAGGGCAGGAGGCGCAGGAGGTTCTCGGTGTTGGAGCCGAGGTCCACCTCGTTCGGGTCCGCGTGAACGCCGATGCGCCCCAGGATCAGGAGCCAGGGCTGCTCCTTGCGGGCGAAGGTGAGGATTTTTTCGAAGCACTTCCCGTCGAGGAGGGTAATGGCGAGATCGACACCGTCCTCGGCGGCGAGCTTCCGGCCGATCTCCAGATGCGACTGGTAGATCTTGGCCAATCCGGTGTCGATGATCTCCTCGTGCAGTTGCTCCTGCTCTTTGAATCGAAAGATCTTCGAGGCCTTCTCGTTCAGCACGCCGACGATCCCGTTGAACATGGCGTAGTGGAGATACGGGTCGTAGACCGCGATCGCCTGGAGCGGGCGGCCCAACGCCTTGGCGAGGAAGATCCCGAGCTTCAATCCATGGAAGGACTGGGGAGAGCCGTCGAGGCCCACGACGATCGCGCCCTCCGCGTCCCGGAGGGGATCCGCGTTGCGAACGACCAGCGTGTCCTTCGAGACCTTGCGGACGAAACGCTCGGTCACCGAGCCGAGCTGGCTGTCCTTCACGGCGCCCATGCCCAGCGCCCCCATGACGACCAGGTCGTAGTCGGCGGCGAGACAGTCCTCGACGAGCACCTTGTAGTGCTTGCCGTCGACCATCTTGCGCGCGAAGGCGAGCCCCGCACCCTCCGCACGCTTGGCCATCACGTCGAGGTAGGAGTCGGAGATGAGCTGGAGGCCCATGGCGATCAACGAGTCGTGGATCTTCCGCTGGCGCTCGAGCTCGTGCTCGTCCTTGTACTCGTCCGGCAGCGTGTACTCCATCTGCTTGAACCGATAATCATGGAGCCGCGCCGCGTAGACGTGGATCCCGGTGAGCCTGGCGCCGCACGTCCGGCCCAACTCGACGGCCAGGTCGATGGCCCGGTTCGAGTAGTCCGAGTTGTCAACCGGGACGCAGATGTGCTTGAACATGGGTCCTCCCTATCTCAACTCGAAGTCGACCGTCGCCACCGTCCGGGGGGCGATCGTCACCTCTTTCGTGACCGTCCGCGGCTCGTCGTACAGGGGCCGGCCGTCCTTGTCGGCCCCCTTGGGCCGAAAGCCCGCGTGCCACAGCGTGACCCTGTAGGTCCCGGGTGGAACATCCGTGATCCGAAACGCCCCGTGCGTGTCCGTGACCGCGACGTAGGGATTGTCGTGGACCAGGATCCAGGCGGACATGTGTGTGTGGGCGTCGCAGAGCACGCGCACGACGCCCGGCTTCGACAGGCGACGGGTGACGTCGATCGTCTGGTCCTTGTTCGGCAGAGCCAGGTTGAAGACCGTCGTGCGGCCGAGGAACGCGTGCGTGTTGTGGAGGACGGGGTCGGAGTTCTTCACGTGGACGCGGTCGCCGGGGCTCACCGCGGTGACGTGGGCGACGAACAGGCACTTGTGGTTGTCCAGGGTCACATCGCCCCCCGCCTTCTTGCCGCGTGTGACGCCCTCGAGCATGACGACGCCGCCCTTCACGCCGTGGTCGGGACCGAGCACGAGCGACTCGGACGGCTTCGTCTCACCGCAGACGTCCCGGTTCTTGTTGACCGGGATCGGGTCGAGCGTCGGCGGGGCGCCGACGAACCTGACGATGCCGGTGAGGGCGCCGCCGTCCGCCACGGCCACGATTTCGTACGCGCCGCCGGGGCCCGGCGCGACGAGCCCCAGCGCCGCCAAGAGGGCCGCCGCTAGGGCTCGGGGTTGACGGCGTACTCGAGGGCCAGCCAGAAGCTCCGGCTGTACCGGAAGAACCAGATCGGAAACACGACGACCACGGGGAGCCAGAGGGCAAGCTGCGCCGCGGTCGAGAGCTCGGTGAACGCCCAGAGCAGGAAATAGCCTCCGATCGCGATGACCGTCGTCACCCCGTAGTTGACGTAGATCGCGCCGACGAAGTAGCCCTGCGCGCGCTCGAAGGTGAGACCACAGAAATCGCAGGCGCGCGCCATCCGGAACCAGCCACGGAACATCGAGCCCGCGCCGCAGCGGGGACACGCGAGGCGTGCCGCCCGCCCGAAGGCACGTCGCGCACGGAGCACTCGACGCTCGGATGCCATGGAACACCCCGGAACGCCTCGCCTGCGCCACTCAGTGCTTCGCGGGCGCGCCCACGGCGGCCTTGACGCCCACCGTGCGCTTCGCGACGGCAAAGCCGTCGGGGAGGAGCAGGAACACCAGGAGCGTCGCGATCGCCAGCGGCGTGACCGCGACCATGCCCAGCGTGCGCGTCTCGAACCGGAGGTGCATGAAGTACATCGCGACGAGCGCCGCCTTGCCGAGCGCGAGCGCGCACAGGAGGACGCCGATCGTCACCTTGGGCAAGGGCATGTAGATGACCGCGATCTCGACCACCGTGAGGATCGCGAGGTACCAGAAGATCGCCATGTAGTTGGGGTGCTTGTGCTCTGCGGCCGCCATCGCCTCGGCCCCCCTCAGATGAGATACATGAAGGTGAACACCATGATCCAGACGAGGTCGACGAAGTGCCAGTAGAGCCCCGTGATCTCGACCGCGTTGTAGCTCGCCGCCGGCGACGGGCGGTTCGTCACGTACCGGATGATCGACAGGAGGTAGATCACGCCCCCCGTGACGTGCAGGCCGTGGAAGCCGGTGACGAGGAAGAAGGACGTGCCGAAGAGCGAGGCGCCCCACGGGTTGCCGTTGATGTGGAGCCCTTCGTGGATCAGTTTCGACCACTCGTAGGCCTGGCAGCTCACGAAGATCGCGCCACCGAGCGCGGTGAAGAAGAGGAAGATGCGGCACTTCGCCCGGTCACCCTTCCCGAGCCACTCGAGCGCCTTGACCATCGTGACGCTCGAGCAGATGAGGAGGAAGGTCATCGCGGCTGTCAGATTGATCCCGAGGACCGCGTACGGGCTCGGCCAGTCGGCGCTCGTCATCCGCATCCCGCCGTAGGACGCGAGCAGGACGCCGAAGCCGACGGCGTCGCCCGCCAGGAAGATCCACATGCCGAGCTTGCCCCAGCTCTCGGGTGTGAGCGGGGACTCGGCCGGCTCGATGGCCGAGTGAACAGAGGCTGACGGGCTCATATCGTCTCCTTGATCGTGTCGAAGGGGGCGCGCCGGGCGAGCGCGCGGACGCGGCTCACAGCAGGTAGACCGCGACGTAGAGGATCGGCCACAGCCCGACCACGAAGTGCCAGAACATCGCGCACGCCTTCACCGGCGCCGTCCGACCGTGCCGAAAGCGGCCCCGGGAGGCGAGCACCAGCGTCGCCCCAAGCCAGACGAGGGCGCCGAACACGTGCGCGGCGTGCGCCCCGATCAGCGTGTAAAACGTGGCGCCGTACGTGCCGCCCGAGACCGTCAGCCCGTAGCCGATGAGGCGCGCCCACTCGTAGCCCTGGACCACCAGGAAGAGCGCCCCGAGGCCCGCCGTGGCAACGAGCCGCTTCACCAGCAGGTTTTCCTCACCGCGGACAAGCGCCCGGACGGCGCCGACCATCGTGACGCTCGAGGCAAGCAGCACGAGCGTGTTGACGCCGGTGACCCCCACGGGGAGTCGCGGCTGGAACGGCGGCGGCCAGAGCGGCTGGCCGAGCCGCAACACGAAGAGGCCGGCGATGAGCGCGGCGAAGAACATGGACTCGCTGCCGATCAGGAAGAGGACCGCGAGCCTCAGGTTGTCGAGCGCCGGACGCCGTGGCCAGGGCTCGCGCTCCGGACCGTCGCCGCCGCCCGTGGGCGGGAGCGGTGGCGGGACCGGCCCGTTAGGCCGGTGCGTCACCGGGCCGCGCTCGGGCGGCGCCTCGAGCAGGCCCGGCGTCACCAGCGGATCCCCACGAGGAACGAGGCGACGACGAGCACCCCGATGATCGCGAGCAGGATCAAGAGCGTCTGGCGGTTTTTGGCGTCCGCCGTCATACCTTGTCGAACGCCAGGAGGGCCAGGAGCCCCGGCAGGTAGAGGAGCGACGCGAAGAGCACGCGGCGCGCCGCGGCGGTCGAGGGTTGGAGGGCCTGCCGGGCGCCCAGCGCGACGAACGTCGCGCCGAGGACGAATGCCCCGACGAAGTAGACCGGGCCCGCCATCCCGATCAGGGTCGGCAGGAGGCTCACGACGAGGAGCGCGAGGCACCCCGTGACGATCTGCCGCTCGGTGCTGCTCCCGTCGGCGTCCACGACCGGCAGGAGCCGGACGCCGGCGCGCGCGTAGTCGTCGCGATAGAGCCGGGCGATCGCGAGCGTGTGCGGGAGCTGCCACAGGAACAGGATCCCGAAGAGGACCCACGCGCCGACGCTCAGGTCCTCGCGGGCCGCCACCCAGCCCGTCACGGGCGGGAGCGCCCCCGGCACGGCGCCGACGAGCGTGCAGAGCGGCGTCTTGCGCTTGAGGGGCGTGTACGCGAACAGGTAGAGCGCGGCGGTCGCGGCGGTCACGCCGAGCGCGCGCCCGCTGACGAAGGCGCCGGTGTAGACGAGGCCCAGCGTCGTCAGCGCGCTCCCGAACAGGAGCGCCTCGAGCGGGACCAGGCGGCCGTCGGGCAGAGGCCGCGCGCGGGTGCGCTCCATGCGCGCGTCCACATCGCGCTCCACGTACTGATTCAGCGCGAGCGCTCCGCCGGCCGCCAGGAGCGTGCCGACGAGCAGATGCACGAGGCGCGCGTAGTCGGGCGCGCCCGCCAGCCCGGCGTAGTAGCCCACGGCCGTCGTCACCAGGATCATGAGGACGACCCGCGGCTTCGCCAGGGCGATCAGGTCGGCGACGACGCGACGCCGATCGCGCGTGCTCGAACCGGTGAGGACCGTGGCGGCGACCGCGAGGCCGCCTTCGACCGAGGGTGGCGCGAGCGAGGTGCGTGCGGCGCCGACCGGCGGTGTCATGTCAGCGCCAGTGCGCGGGCCTCGTGGTGCTCGGCCGCCCGCGCGCGCGGCGCCGCGGCGCGCAGGGCGAGCACGACTGTCGCCCCCAGGATGAGGCTCCCGACGAGGCGGTGGACGACCGGCAGGACCAGCATCGTCGTCTGGCCGCCGGGGATCCAGAGCGACGAGAACCGCGCGACGTAGGCCCCGACCCCGAGCAGGAGCTGGGCTCCGAGCAGGGCGAGGAGCGTCCGGGCGCCGGCGGCCGCGACGGGATCACCGCTCCGGCGGAGCCGCGCGGTCACGACCGGCACGACCCCAAAGACGGCCACCGCGCCCGCCCAGTGGAGCCCGAGCCAGCCCGCATGGGTCAGGAGCGCGCCGAGAACGATCTGGAGGTACACGACCGCCGCGGCGGCGAGCGTGAGGGGTCGGAGCGCGGGGTCGAGGTCGCGCGGCGGGCGCTCGGCCGCGCGCGAGGTGAGGAACGCGATCGCCGCGAGCAGCCCGAAGAACGCCTGGGCCAGGCTCCCGTGGACGATCGCGAGCGTGTCCGCCAGGAGCACGACGCGGAGCCCGCCGAGCACGCCCTGGATCACGACGCCCAGGACGGCGGCCAGGCCGAGCCACCGGAGCCGCCCGCCGGCGCGCCAGAGCGTGGCGGCCAGGCCGAGCGTCAAGAGCCCGACGAGAGCGCCGATCAGCCGGTGGCTGTGCTCGTAGAAGATCCCCCCAATCATCTGGGACCACGGAAATGAGAAGAGGGTGTAGCCGAACGTGCTCGGCCAGTCCGGCACCGCCAGGGCCGCCCCCGTGTTCGTGACGAGCCCTCCGAAGAGGATCAGCACGAACGTCGCCGCCAGCGTGACGAGCGCCACTCGGTGCGCCACGGACGTCACCCGCTCAGTGGCGCCGCGCCCCCGCGGCGGTGACCGGCGGCGCCGTCTGCGGCAGCCAGTCGTCCCTGGACTCGGGCGAACTGTACTCGTACGGACCGCGGTACACCGTCGGCAGCGTCGGTCCCCAGTTCAGGTGCGGCGGCGGCGACGGCGCGGTCCACTCGAGCGTGTTCGAGTTCCACGGGTTCAACGGCGCCTTCTTCCCCGCGAAGAGGGACCAGAAAAAGTTGACGACGAAGGGGATCTGCCCCAGACCGAGGCAGAACGCCGACACCGTGATGAAGACGTTCCAGTGCTGCTGGTGCTGGAGGAACTCGTACTGCATCGGGTTGTAGATGCGTCGCATCTGACCGCCGACGCCGATGATGTGCATCGGGAAGAACGTGAGGTTGAAGAAGACGAACGTCGGCCAGAAATGGAGATGCCCCAAGACCGTGTTCGTCATCCGACCGAACATCTTCGGGAACCAGTAGTAGATCGCGGCGAACGCGCCGAAGATGGAGCCGCCGAAGACGACGTAGTGGATGTGCGCGACGATGAAGTACGTGTCCTGGATGTAGATGTCGACCGGCGTCGAGGCCATGAAGATGCCCGAGAGCCCGCCGATGACGAACATCGAGACGAACGCGAGCGCGTTCAGCATCGGCACGGTGAACCGGATCCGCGCGCCCCACAGCGTGCCGAGCCAGTTGAACGTCTTGATGGCGGACGGCACGGCGATGATCATCGTGGTCACGGTGAAGGCCATCCCGAGCGCCGGGCTCATCCCGCTCACGAACATGTGGTGGCCGTAGACGACCCACGAGAGGAACGCGATGGCGATCATCGAGAAGGCCATCGCGTGGTAGCCGAAGATCGGCTTGCGGCAGAACACCGGCAGGATCTCGGAGGCGATGCCCATCGCGGGCAGGATCAGGATGTACACCTCCGGGTGGCCGAAGTACCAGAAGAGGTGCTGCCAGAGGAGCGGCTCGCCGCCACCGGACGGCTTGAACCAGCTCGTCCCGAGCGTGCGGTCGAAGAGCAGCATGGCGACGCCCGACGTGAGGACCGGCAGGGCCAGCAGGAGCAGGATCGCGGTGATGAAGAGCGACCAGATCACGAGCGGCATCCGGAAGAGCTTCATGCCTGGCGCCCGCATGTTGATGATCGTCGTGATGTAGTTGATCGCGCCCATCATCGACGAGATGCCGAGGACGAAGAGGCTGATACACCAGAGGTTCTGCCCCCACTTCACTCCCGTGTACTCCGGCACGGCGGAGAGCGGCGCGTAGGAGGTCCACCCCGCGGCGGCATGGCCGCCCGGCACGAAGAAGCCGGCGAGCATGAGGACGCCGGCGAGCGCACCCACCCAGAACGACAGCATGTTGAGGACCGGAAACGCCATGTCGCGGGCGCCGATCATCAGCGGGATGCAGAAGTTCCCGAAGGCCCCGGCCAGGATCGGCATGATCACGAAGAAGATCATGATCGTGGCGTGCATGGTGAACGCCATGTTGTACTGCGAGGGCTCGAGGATCCCGCCCGTCTCCGTGAGGATCATGGAGAGCCCCGGCACCGCGGTCTCGGGCCAGGCCAGCTCCCAGCGGACGACCAGCGCCAGCAGGCCGCCGAGGATCATCATGAAGAGCCCCATGAACAGGAACTGGCGGGCGATCATCTTGTGGTCGGTGGAGAAGATGTAGGTCCGGATGAAGCCGAGCTCGTGGTGCCCGGCGTGTCCGACGTGCGCGTGCGCTGTGGCGCCGGTAGCGCTCATTTCTTGCCCTTTCCTTCTTTCCGCGGCTCCGGCTTCTTCGCTTCAGGCTTGGCCTCGGCCGCCGGCGTCGCCGCCGCCGTCAGGTTCTCCGCCGCCCACTTGGCGTACTCCGCGGGCGGGTGCACGTAGATCCAGCCGCGCATCCCGGAGTGACCGAACCCGCACAGCTCCGCGCACGGCCACTCGTACTTGCCCGGCTTCATCACCTCGAACCACTGGACGATCTCGCGCCCCGGCACCACGTCCTGCTTCATACGGAACTGGGGGACGAAGAAGCTGTGGATCACGTCCTGCGACCTGAGGTGCACCCGGACGACTTTGTTGACGGGCACGTGCATCTCGTCCAGGAAGACCGTGTCGTTGCCCGGGTAGGTGACTTGCCAGTTGAACTGCTTGGCCGTCACGTTGACGTCGAAGTCGGTCGGGGGGACGTGCATCTTGATCTTCGACCACGCCGGCACGCTGAGGAACGTCAGGACGACGAGGATGAGCGCGGGCACGACGGTCCACGCGATCTCGAGCGGGGTATTGCCGTGCGTGTACCGGGCCCTCCGTCCGGGCCGGTCGCGGTACATCACGATGAACGCGAGCATCGTGACGAAGACGAGGACGAACGTCGCGCCGGTGATGTAGTAGATGAGGTGGAAGAGCCAGTCGATCTCCTGCCCGTAGGTCGACACGTTCTCCGGCAGCCACCAGTCGAGCATGCTCGCGGGCCTCCTCGCCCTACTTCTTCATCTCGAAGCTGACCTTCGCCGTCTGGCCCGCCTTGACGTCGACTTCCTTCGTCTGCTTGCCGAGCGTTTCGTGCCAGACCTCGACCGTCTGCTTGCCCGCCGGCACGTTCTCGATCTTGGCCGCGCCGCCGGCGTCCGTGACGGCGAAGAACGGGGTCGGCAGGACGGCCAACCATCCGAGCATCCAGCTGTGTACGTCGCACGTGAGCTTGATGATCTCGGGCTTCTCGAACTTCTCCATCATCACCTTCTTGAACTTCGGCTGGGCCTTGTTGATCGACGAGTTCGCCGTGGAGTACGTGTGGATGTTGTGCAGGATGTCGTCGGAGTTCTTGAGCTCGAGCTCGCCCGGCATCATCGCCGTCACGTGCGGCACGAACTTGCACCCGTGCTGGTCGACCGTCGCCTTCACCATCCGCGGCGCGCCCTTGGCGGTCGGGACGGACGCGACCACGTTGGCCAGGCCCTTGTTGCCGCCGACGACGACCTTCTCGATCGCGGCCTCGGTCCCGCACTTCTCGGTGTCCTTGTTGACCTTGAGCTTCTCGATGACGGGCGCGCCGTTGTACGTGACCGTGACCTCGACGGTGCCCCCTCCCTGCGCGTTCACAGGGCCGGGACGCTGGACGACCAGCGCGACGCTCGCCAGGAGCGCCGCCGCCATGACGGCTCCGAGTGCTCTCCGCATTGCTCTGACTCCTCCCTCCGCGAGGTTACGCGCGTCTGTTCGCGACCCGAACCACGAGCAGCATCGCCGCCAACGTGAGGACCGCCACGACCGGAGGAACGACGAAACGGCGGTTCGATTGAGGCTCCTCCAGCCGCAGATAGTACCACGCCGTCAGCGACATCTTCGTCCCGGTCTCCCCCGCGCCGCCGTCCCACGCCTGGAACGCCACCGGCAGGAACACCGCCGGCTGGAACCTCGGCCGGTCCGGGCCTTTGGACGCGAGCGGACGCTTGAGGACGAGCCGGTACTGGCCGTTCGCGTACACCGCTTTGCCCGTCGCCTCGCTGCCCGCGAGCGGCGCGATCTTGGTCGGCCCGTTCGCGGTCGCCTCGGTCGCGCCCTTGCCGTTCTCCCACCGCAGCAGGTACACGGCGTCCGCCTCGTTGCCCATGAGGAAGTACGGGCGCTCTGCGCCCTCCGCGATTTTCTGCGGGAACTGGAGCGAGACGGCGTCGGGCGGGGCTTTCTTCGCGGCGTCCGCCGCCGACTGCGTCGGGTCGTCCCACGTCACGTGAAAGGCGACCTCCGTGTCGCTCCACGCGGCGCGCAGCGCCACCATATCGATGGAGGGGTTGAAGTTCCGGGGGTCGATGGTCACCTGGCCCGCCAGGGGAATGTTCTGGGGCACCTGCCGCCTCCAGAATTCCGCGTCGGGATCGTCGGGAATGTCGCCCTTCACCGCCTGGGCGGACAGGAGCGTCGCGTAGTTGGGCGCCTCGGGCCCGAGGGACGCGATGTAGTTCGCCAGGTGCCAGATGTCGTCGGGCTTCTCGACCGAGTCGACGAACGACGGCATGGGCGTGCCGAGCACGCCGGTCGCGAGCCGCATCGCGATCTCCGCGCGACCGCCTCCGCCGCGGAAGTTCCACCGCTTCGTCAGGTTCGCGGGTCGGATCGGAAAGCCCCACTCGTCCTTGAGCTCAGCGCGCGAGGGGCCGTCGGCCCGGCCCTCGGCGCCGTGGCACTTGTTGCACTCGATCGCCTCGTACATCTCCTTGCCCCGTTTGATCGACTCGGGCGACGCGGCGACCTCCTTCGGCAGCTCCTGCTTCTTCGGCGCCTCCTTGAACTTGTCCGGCGCGAACGTCTTGAGGTAGGCGACCAGGTTCCCCCGGTCCCGCTCGGGCAGAACATCCCACGGCGGCATGAACGTGCCCGGCATGCCTCGGGTGATCACGTCGAACAGGTCCCGGTCGGTCGGCGTCTTGCTTGCGGCCGTGCGGATCTTGTAGATGCCCGTGGTGAAGTCGCGCGGCCGCGGATCGACGAGGTCGGCGGCCGGACCCTTGCCGTCGCCTTTGTCTCCGTGACACAGCGCGCACTTCTTCTCGTAGGCCGCCTTCCCCGCCTGGGCGTCCCCCGCCTGCGCCCCCGCCCGACCTACGCTCGCGACGATGGAGACGGCCACGATGACCGCGCCGAGCGCGCGCATCAGTGAGCGGCCTCCCAGCGCCGCGGCTGCTGGCCGGTCGCATCGTAGAGGTACATGACGACCTGCCAGATCTGCTCCTCGGTCAGGCGATCCTCCCACGCCGGCATCGCCGAGTTCCACGGCGTCGACTCCCTGGGCAGCCCGGGCCCGCCTTTCGCGATCCGCCAGAAGAGGTACGACTCCTGGAGCATCGCGATCGTCCCGGGATCCTGGAAGTCCGCGGGCGGCGGGTTGAGCGCGGCCGCGAAGCGCCCGTGGCCGTCGAGATTGTCGCCGTGACAGTACATGCAGTTGCGGATGTAGATCTCGCCACCCGCCGCGACGTGCTTCTTGAAGCTCGCCGCGTCTTTACGGAGCGGGTTGTCGACGCCCGAGATGTTGATCTCCTTCCCCCGGAACTGGATCGCGCCCGGCGGCGCCGGATGCACCGCGCGCAACTCCGCGGGCGCCTCCGGCCCGGCCGCGGCCTGCGTATAGGCGTAGTAGCCGAGCAGGACCGGGAGCACGACCGCGAGCGCGAGGCGCAGCGGCCGTTTGCTCGGGTCGACGAGCGTGACACGGATCGGGTCGACGAAGGAGCGCCACGAGTCCGTGTCGGCGGAGACGTAGATGAGCACCGCCAGGAACACGATCGTCATGTAGATCTGGATCACACTCCACGGCGCGGGGGGGCGGATGCCGAAGCGCAGCACCACGAAGGCGCCGACGAGGATCACGACGGCCTGGACGAAGCGCGAGCGCAGAACGCTCATGCGCGGGTCATTTCAGCGTCAGCAGGAACGTGACGAGATCGACGTACTCTTTCGCCGTCAGCGTCTGACCGAACATGGGCGGCATGACGCCCTTCGGATAGCCCGCCACGGTGCCCATGGCCGCCGGGTTCAAGATCTTGCCCATGATGTACTCGGGCGTCTGGATCCTGGCGATCTGCGAGAGGTCGGGCCCGACCGGCGATGCGCCCACCTTGCCCGCCTTGTGACAGGCGATGCATCCGGCCTTGCCGGCGAACACCGATTCACCCGCCTTCGGGTCGCCCGGGAGCTTGAGCTCGGCCGCCGCCCCCCCGGCCGCCGCGGCCCCGGCCGTCTTGGGGATGTCGTCGAGTCTGGCGTCGACGGTGCCCCCGAGCGACTCGAGAAACGCCACCGTCGCCCACAGCTCGGACCGGTTGAGCCCGATCGGCGGCTTGTCGACCCGCGGCATGATGTTCGGGTACCCCTCGACGAGGTAGGCGCCGGGATCGAGAAGCGACTCGATCAGGTACTGCTTGGCGGTGTAGCCCGGCTTCCGCTTGGCGGCGCGGGCGCCGACCCCGGCCAGGTCGGGGGCGCGCATGCCCTTCTCGCCGATCTTGTGGCAGACCTCGCAGGTGCCCTTCGTGTGGAAGATCTGCTCGCCCGCCTTCACCAGCTGCGCCGGGGTCACACTGCCGCCCTCGAGGGACAGTTCCTCCGGGGGCTTGGACTCGATCTGGGGGATCGAGTTGGCGAAGTACGTATAGGCGCCCATCACGACGAGCGAGAAGACGCTGAGCTTGAGCCCGACCGGAACACGCATCGCTAGCGGGGGTCCTCGCTTCCGCCGGCGATGACCGGCGCGGCCGCCGCGCCGTGCGCCCCCGCCGTGCCCCGCTCCGAGAGGCCGCCGAGCCAGAAGATGAACATCACAAGGGCGAAGAAGACGATGGTGACGGTCGTGATCATGTTGGCCGCGTAGCCGAGCGCCGGCGTGACCGCGTCGACCGAGGTGTCGCGCAAGACGCCGTAGACGTGCCAGTACTGCCGGATGCCCGACCGGGCGAAGCCCATGAGCCCCATGAGCCAGGTGAAGGTGACGGCGAGCAGGATGAGCACGTACTGCGAGCGCGCGGGGATGTGGCCCCACCGGATCGCGCCGGTCGACTTGGCGCCGCGGAACATGGGGATGTCGATCGTCATCACGAGGGCGATCGCGCCGAGCACCGCCCCCACCTGATAGACGGAGAACCCGATCCGCACGATCGACTCGACGAAGTAGCCGTACACGCCGTAGAAGACCACGATCGCCGCGGCGACGAAGAAGGCGGCCCACTGGATCGCCATGCCGGTCACCACCCAGGGCCGGATCGAGAGCCGGTTGGCGCGGCGGTAGAGGACGTACGACAGGAACGTCGTGAGGATCATGAGGTTCACGGCCGTGTTCTTGGCCGACATGACGCCGAAGAACCCGAGGAAGGGATGGTGGGTGCCGCCCATCGCTCGGGCCTCCTCGAGGGTGACGATCAGGCTGTGCGGCGTCGCCCACACCATGAAGCCGATGGCGAGGATCATCAGCATGTAGGGCACGTACTTCCGGTAGCGCTCGGACCCCGGGATCCGCTCCATCCCGAGCCAGAGGTAGTAGTTCGAGCCGAGGAAGAGGATGCCGATCAGGATGGCCTGGATGATCCAGAGCCACGACATGAACCCGCCCATCATGGTGATGCCCATCGTCTGGTTGAACGCGTAGATCTCGCGGCCGAGCCAGTAGCCGGCGAAGGGCAGGACGATGAACGCGGAGAGCGCGACAAAGTTGCCGATGTACCCCATCCAGTCGTAGCGCGCGCGCTCCTCGTCGGTCGTCGCGTTGAGGAAGCGGAAGGCGGCGTACGCCGCCGCGATCGTGCCACCGAAGACGATGTTCGCGATCAGCCGGTGGATGTTGATCGGCATCCACGTATAGTTGTTGATCGCGGCCCAGACGGACCCCTTGAGCGCGCCCGTCTCCGTGACGCCGGCGGGCGACATCATGAAGGTGACCCAGGAGTTCCCGATGAGGAGGATCGCCGTGCCGAACAGGTTCGAGAGGACGCCCAGGCCCACGTGGATCCACTTCCGCGATCCGCCGAGCCACTCCCAGCCGTAGTACCAGAGGTAGACCGTGAAGGTCTCGGCGAAGAAGAGCAGCGCGTAGATCCAGTAGGTCGGGAAGAAAATCGAGGTCATGTACGTCCAAAACTTCGGGTAGTAGCCGACGAACAGGAACAGGAGGAGCGCGCCCAGGAGGGCGGTCGTGGAGAAGGCGGCGAAGATGAGCTTCACGAACTCGTGGGAGAGCCAGTCGTACTGCGCCTGGCCCGTGCGCCAGCCGATGATCTCGATGATCACCGCGAAGATCGGCACGCCGAGGATGAACGCGGCGAAGTTCAGGTGGAGCTGGGCCACGGCCCAGACGGCCAGCCGCGAGCCGATGCGCGGAAAGGCCCGGTACGCGACCTCCGTGCCCGCCTCCTGGGCCTCGACCGGGAGCGCGGCCGCCGCGAGGAGCAGGGCCACGACCGGCAGGACGGACCAGGCGGCCTGCCGAATCACGCGGAGATCCCTCACTCTGACTCCCCGAGTAACGCTCAACGGCGACCTCGGCCGACCCTTGCGAGAGGCGCGCTTGTTCGAAGATTCACAGGCCCGATCAGCGCCAACTTTTAGGTCAAAGCGCTTGGAGTGTCAAGGGAAAAGCACCCCCGCGCGTTTGACACGCTGCATCCCGGAGGCTAGCATCAGGGCTTGGGGTCCCCGATGAAACCGCGGCTCTCCCAGCGCTTTCAGTTCTCGCTCGCCTACCTGCTCGTCGTGATGGTCGTGCTGTCGCTGCTGCAGTCCTGGCTCCTGGCGCCCCGGACCGTCGAGTTGCCGATGTCGAAGTTCCTCGAGCTCCTCCGCGCCGACAAGGTCGAACGGGTCGCGATCACCGACCGAGAGATTCGGGGTGTGGCGAAGCCCGACGCCCTGCCGACGCCGCCGGACGGCGCCCGGGACCGGCTGCGCGAGCTGCTCGGCTCGAGCCCCGAGGTTCGCGTCTTCACCGTCACCCGCATTCCCGGCGTCGACGAGGCGCAGCTCATCGCCGAGCTCGAGGCACACCGGGTCGAGTTCACGGGCAAGATCGAGTCGACCTTTCTGCGCGACCTCTTCTTCGGCTGGATCCTCCCGCTCGGCGTCATGGTCGCGATCTGGATGTTCCTGATGCGCCGGGTGGGCGGCGGGCCCACGCAGGCCCTGTCGTTCGGCCGCTCCAAGCACAAGATCTACGACCGCAAGGAGCTGAAGACGACGTTCGCCGACGTGGCCGGCGTGGACGAGGCGAAGGCCGAGCTGGTCGAGGTCGTGGACTTCCTCCGGACACCGAAGAAGTACCAGCGTCTCGGTGGCCGCATTCCGAAGGGGGTGCTCCTCGTCGGCCCGCCGGGCACCGGAAAGACCCTCCTCGCGCGCGCGGTGGCGGGCGAGGCCGACGTGCCGTTCTTCACGCTCTCCGGCTCGGAGTTCGTCGAGATGTTCGTGGGCGTCGGCGCCGCGCGCGTGCGCGACCTCTTCGAGCAGGCGAAGGACAAGGCGCCGTGCATCATCTTCATCGACGAGCTCGACGCGATCGGCAAGTCGCGGGCGGGGGCGACGGGCTTCATCGGCGGCCACGACGAACGCGAGCAGACCCTGAACCAGCTGCTCGCGGAGATGGACGGCTTCGACTCGTCCAAGGGCGTCATCATCATGGCCGCGACGAACCGTCCCGAGGTCCTCGACGCGGCGCTCCTGCGCCCGGGCCGCTTCGACCGCCAGGTGGTGGTGGACAAGCCGGACATCCGCGGCCGCGAGGCGATCTTGAAGTTGCACGCCCGCAGCGTCGTGCTGGCGCCGAGCGTCGACCTGGGTGTGATCGGGGCGCGGACGCCCGGCTTCGCCGGCGCCGACCTCGCGAACATCGTCAACGAGGCGGCGCTGCTGGCGGCGCGCAAGGAGAAGGACGCCGTGGAGATGGCCGACTTCGAAGAAGCGATTGATCGAGTCGTCGCAGGACTCGAGAAGAAGAGTCGAGTTCTCTCGGAGAAGGAGCGCGATATCGTCGCCCACCACGAGATGGGGCACGCGCTCGTGGCCTCGTCGGTCACGCACGCCGACCCGGTGCACAAGGTGACGATCATCCCGCGCGGGGTCGCCGCGCTCGGGATGACCTACCAGCTCCCCACCGAGGATCGCTTCCTCATGACGCGTGGCGAGCTCGAGGACCGCATCGCGGTGCTCCTCGGTGGCCGCGTCGCCGAGGAGCTGATCTACGGCGAGGTGTCGACGGGCGCCCACAACGACCTCGAGCGTGCGACGGAGATCGCGCGCCTGATGGTCACGAAGTACGGCATGTCCGAGCGGGTCGGGCTCGCGACGTTCGGCGAGCGCACGCCGCTCTTCCTGAGGGGCACGGGGATGGGCGGCGAGCGCGACTACAGCGAGGAGACCGCGCGGGCGATCGACGCGGAGGTGCGCGCCATCCTCGATCGGACCCACGACCGGGTGCAGGGAATCCTGACGGCCAAGAAGGCGGTCCTCGTGGCGGCGGCGCAGGAGCTCAAGCGCGTCGAGACGCTGGAGGGCGAGCGGCTGCGGCGGGCGCTGGCCGGCGTCGGCGTCAACGGAGAGGGTGTGACGGGAGGAGTGGAGCGATGATGGAGTTGAGGCGGAAGACGTTTCTGAGTGTCCTGGCGGTCGCCCTGCTGATCGGCGCCGGGCTCGGCGCGCTCGCCAAGGGCCGAGTCGAAACAGAGCCAGCCCCGGCGGCTCAGATCCAGGCCCCCATCGTGCCGGTGCAGATGCCGCTGCCGACCGTGTCGTTCGCCGCGGTGGCGGAGACGATCAGGCCATCCGTCATCAATATCAACACGCTGTCCCGGGGGACGGTCCCGGGGCGCACGCCGTTCGAGGAGTTCTTCGGCGACGAGTTCTTCCGCCGCTTCTTCGGCGAGCTGCCCGAGCGCATCCCCCAGCGAAGTCTCGGCTCCGGCGTCATCGTGGACCCGAAGGGGATCGCCCTGACCAACGCCCACGTCGTCGAGCGCGCGACCGACATCGAGGTCGTCACGCTCGACGGCAGCAAGCACAAGGCGAAGATCGTCGGCCTGGACAAGAAGACCGACCTTGCCGTGCTTCGGCTCGACGACGGCAAGTCCACGTTCCGCGCCGCGCGGCTCGGCGACTCCGACCGTGCCCAGGTGGGTGATTGGGTGCTCGCCGTCGGGTCGCCGTTCGGCCTCCAGGCAACCGTGACCGCCGGGATCGTCAGCGCCAAGGCGCGCCAGATCGGCCAGGGGCCGTTCGACGATTTCCTGCAGACCGACGCCGCGATCAACCCGGGCAACTCGGGCGGGCCCCTGGCGAATATGCAGGGCGAGGTCATCGGCATCAACACGGCGATCGTGGCGGGCGGCTCGGGCATCGGTTTCGCCATTCCCTCGAACATGGCGCGCAAGATCTACACGGAGCTGCTCGACAAGGGGCGCGTGACCCGCGGCTGGCTTGGCGTCCAGATCCAGCCGTTGACGCCTGAGCTGGCGCGCGAGTTCGGCGTCAAGGACGTGCGGGGCGTGCTCGTCAGCGACGTCGTCCCCGACAGCCCGGCGGCGAAGGCGGGAATCCAGCGGGGTGACATCATCACCGAGTTCGACAGCAAGCGGCTCGAGGGCCCGTCGGATCTGCAGCGCGCGGTCGGCCTGCTGGCACCCGGCCAGTCCGCGAAGGTGCGGGTCTGGCGCGAGCAGGGCGACAAGACGGTCGAGGTCAAGGTGACCGAGGCGCCGGACGAGCGCGAGGCGCGCGAGCGTCCGGGCGGGCGGCCGCGGTCGCTGCTAGGCCTCGAGGTGCGGCCCATCACACCCGACCTTGCGCAGCGGTTCAGTTTGAAGTCGACCGAGGGCGTCGTCGTGGCGCGCGTCGAGGAGGGCAGCGCAGCGGCCGAGGCTGGCATCCAGCGTGGGGACGTCGTCAAGCAGATCAAGCGCCAGAACGTCCTCACCAGCGTTCGAAGCCTCGCCGATTTCGAGCGCGCCACGCGCGACGTCAAAGAGGGCGACCAGGTCGCCTTTCTCCTGCAGCGCGGCCAGATGTCGCTCTATGTTGCCTTCACCGTCGGCCGCGGATGATCAAAGGCTAGTCTTTTAAGAATGTTACGGCTATATAGTCGGGCCTGGGTCCCTCTGGCATGAGCGAGACACACTAAATTTATCTGCTATACTTCTTGTAGGACTGGGCCATATGAGCGTCGATTTCAAGGACTACTACCGGATCCTCGGGGTCAGCAAGGACGCCGACGACAAGACCCTCAAGTCCGCCTACCGGCGGCTCGCACGCAAGTACCATCCAGACGTCGCCAAGGCGAAGGACTCGGGCGAGCGGTTCAAGGAAATCAGCGAAGCCTACGAGGTCCTCTCCGATCCACAGAAGCGCCAGCGCTACGACACGCTCGGGCCCGACTGGCAGCGCTACGCCCAGACCGGCCCCGGCGCACCGGGCGGCTTCAGGGCCCAGGAGCGTGGCGATCTCGGTGATCTCGGTGACCTCGGGGACTTCTCCGAGTTCTTCCGTACCGTGTTCGGCGACCTCGGCGGGCGCCGTCCCGGTCGGCGCGGAGACGCCGGGGGCATCTTCGGCTCTCGCCGGCCCCGGCGTGGCGATGACGTGCAGGCCAACGTCGAAATCACGCTCGAAGAGGCCTTTGGCGGAACGCGCCGGACGTTCACCCTCGACCTCGACGAGCCGTGTCCGACCTGCCAGGGCGCCGGCAACGTCAAGGGGCAGCCGTGCGCGACCTGCCACGGCGGGGGCTGGCAGCACGCGCGCCGGCAGGTCGACGTGAAGATCCCGGCGGGCGTCAAGAGTGGCCAGAAGGTGCGGGTCTCCGGCGAGGGCGCCGGAGGTCCGGGAGCTCGCGGCGACCTCTATCTCGCGGTGACGGTGTCGGCCCATCCACTCTTCGAGCGCCGGGGCGACGACATCCACGTGTCCGTGCCGATCACGGCCCCCGAGGCCGCGCTCGGTACCACCATCGAGGTCCCGACGCTCAAGGGCCGCGTGTCGATGAAGATCCCGCCCGCGACCTCGAGCGGCCGCGTGTTCCGGCTGCCGGGCTACGGGATGCCACGCCTCAAGGGCGGCGGGTCCGGAGACCAGTTCGTGACGCTGAAGATCGTGATGCCCAACGACCTGACACCGGCGGAACGCGAACTCTACGAGAAGCTCAAGGCGCAGCGGGCGGACAACCCGCGCGCGTATCAGGGGTGATCCGAAGATGAGACTGGACAAGTTCACGATCAAGGCGCAGGAAGCGCTGCAGGCCGCGCAGTCGCTGGCGGACCAGCAGAGTCACCAGGCGCTCGAGCCCGAGCATCTGCTCGCCGCGCTCATCGAGCAGCGCGAGGGCATCGTCGGCCCGATGCTCGCGAAGCTCGGCGCCAGTCCCGACCCGATCCAGCAGGCACTCCGGGCGGAGCTCGCCAAGCTTCCCGCAGTTCGTGGCGGGAGCGGCCAGTTCCTCGGCGAGCGCACGCGGCGGACACTCGAGCGGGCGCAGGGGGAAGCCGAGCGGCTCAAGGACGAGTACGTCTCCACCGAACACCTCCTGATCGCGCTCGCGCAGGATCGCGACGGCGCCGCCGGCCGCGTGCTCGCCCAGCACGGCGTGACGGCGGAGGCCGTCTACAAAGCGCTCGCGGAGGTGCGCGGGACGCAGCGGGTCACTGACCCCCACCCGGAGGAGAAGTACCAGGCGCTCCAGCGTTACTCGCGTGACCTCACCGATCTGGCGAGCCGGGGCAAGCTCGATCCCGTCATCGGCCGCGACGAGGAGATCCGGCGGGTCATCCAGGTGCTCTCGCGACGCACGAAGAACAACCCCGTGCTCATCGGCGAGCCCGGCGTCGGCAAGACCGCCATCGTCGAGGGGCTCGCCCAACGCATCGTGGCGGGCGACGTCCCCGAGGGGCTCCGTGGCAAACGGCTCGTCGCGCTCGACATCGGCGCGCTCATCGCGGGCTCGAAGTACCGCGGCGAGTTCGAGGACCGGATGAAGGCGGTCCTCAAGGAGATCATCGAAGCCGAGGGCCACATCATCTGCTTCATCGACGAGCTGCACACGCTCGTGGGGGCGGGCGCGGCCGAGGGCGCGGTGGACGCGGCCAACATGCTCAAGCCGGCGCTGGCGCGCGGCGAGCTGCGGTGCATCGGCGCGACGACCCTGGACGAATACAGAAAGCATATCGAGAAGGATGCGGCGCTGGAGAGGCGCTTCCAGCCGGTGATGGTCCGCGAGCCGTCGGTCGAGGACACGATCGCGATCCTCCGGGGCCTCAAGGACAAGTACGAGGTCCACCACAAGGTGAAGATCAAGGACACGGCGCTCGTCGCCGCGGCCGTGCTCTCGAACCGCTACATCGCCGACCGCTTCCTGCCCGACAAGGCGATCGACCTCGTCGACGAGGCGGCGGCGCGCATCCGGATGCAGATCGACTCGATGCCCCAGGAGATCGACGAGATCGAGCGCCGCATCATGCAGCTCCAGATCGAGCGCGTGTCCGTCGCGCGTGACGACGACCCGGTCTCGCGCGAGCGGCTCGCGAAGATCGACGCCGAACTGGCCGAGCTCCAGGAGAAGGCCGGAGGCCTCAAGGCGCGCTGGCAGGGGGAGAAAGAAGGGATCACCCGGATCGGCAAGATCAAGGAGGAGATCGAAGCCACCCGGCACGGGATGGCCGACGCCGAGCGCCGCGGCGATTTGAACCGCGCGGCCGAGCTCCGCTACGGGACCCTCCTCGCCCTCGAGAAGCAGCTCGCCGAGCTCGAGGCGCGCCTCGCCGAGCAGCACGCGCAGGGCCGCATGCTGCGCGAGGAGGTGGACGAGGAGGACATTGCCGCGACCGTCGCGAAGTGGACCGGGATCCCCGTGACCCGGTTGCTCGAAGGCGAGATCGAGAAGCTCGTCCGCATGGAGGAGCGGCTCGCGCGACGCGTGGTCGGCCAGGCCGACGCGATCCGCGCGGTCTCCAACGCTGTTCGCCGGGCCCGCTCGGGGCTGTCCGATCCGAATCGTCCGATCGGTTCCTTCCTGTTCCTCGGGCCGACCGGTGTGGGGAAGACCGAGCTGGCCCGGGCGCTCGCCGAGTTCCTCTTCGACGACGAGCGGGCCATGATCCGGATCGACATGTCCGAATACATGGAGAAGCACACGGTCGCGCGCCTGATCGGCGCACCACCCGGCTACGTCGGCTATGAGGAGGGGGGCCAGCTGACCGAAGCGGTGCGGCGACGCCCGTACGCCGTCGTGCTGTTCGACGAGATCGAAAAGGCGCACGCCGATGTGTTCAACGTGCTCCTTCAGGTGTTGGACGACGGCCGGCTCACGGATGGACACGGTCGCACGGTCGACTTCCGCAACACCGTGCTGATCATGACGTCGAACCTGGGTAGCCACGTGTTCCGCGAGTACGAGCGACCCGAGAAGGTGCGGCCGCTCCTCATGCAGGAGCTCCGCAACGCGCTCCGGCCGGAGTTCCTCAACCGGATCGACGAGATCGTGATCTTCAACCCGCTCGGGCGCGAGGAGATCGCGCGAGTCGTCGAGATCCAGCTCGGTCACCTCCAGCGGCGACTCGAGGCCAAGCGCATCCAGCTCGAGGTCACCGACGCGGCCAAGGCGCTCCTCGGCCGGGAGGGCTACGACCCGACGTTCGGCGCGCGGCCGCTCAAGCGGACCATCCAGCGCCTGGTCCAGGACCCGCTCGCGCTCAGACTGCTCGAGCACGAGGTCTCGGAGGGCGACACCGTGGTCGTCGACGCCGAGGGCGACGCGCTCACGCTCACACGCGCCGCGACCGCCCGCCCCGTCGATTGACGGAATCGTCGGGGCCGAATCCTGGCATCATACGCGTGTGGCCCTCCTCCGGCGGCTCCACCCGGCGTGGATCGTCCTCGGCGCGCTGACGCTCTGCATGATGGCCGGCTCCGGGCTACGCTCCGTCTTCGGCGTGTACATCAGGCCCATGGAAGCGGAGTTTGGCTGGGGTCGCGGGGCCCTCTCGGGCGCCGCCGCCGTCTCGCTCCTGCTCTTCGGCGCGGCCGGGCCGGTCGTCGGCCGCCTCGCCGACCGCTGGGGGCCACGCCGCGTCATCGCCGTCGCGCTCCTCTGGCTGGGCGTCGGCGCGATCGGCGCGGCGTTCGTGCAACGGCTCTGGCAGGTCTACGTCACGACCGGACTCCTCATGGCCCTCGGCGCCGGAGGCCTCGCGATCACCACCGCATCGACCGTCGCCGCGCGCTGGTTCGAAACGCGCCGCGGCGTGGCGATCGGCATCGCCGCCGGCGGCATGTCCGCCGGCCAGCTCGTCTTCATCCCGCTCGCGATGGTGCTGACGCTCGGGTTCGGCTGGCGGATGAGCTACCTCTGGCAGGGCGTCGGCCTGCTCGTGCTCGTGCTCCCGATCGCCCTCTGGCTCATCAGTAACGATCCCGCCGAGCGCGGACTCCGGCCCTACGGCGCGACCGGGTCCGCCGTGACGCCGGCTCAAGCCGCGGCCGCCCAGCAGGCGCAGCGCGTGTCGGTGCTCGATGCGCTCGGGGTACCGCAGTTCTGGCTCCTGATGGCGACGTTCTTCGTCTGCGGCTACACGTCCAACGGCATGGTGCTGACGCACTTCATGCCGCACGCGCTCGAGCACAACTTCAGCGAGCTGCAGGCCTCGACCGCGCTGGGCGTGATGGGCGCGATGAACGTGCTGGGCACGGTCGGCTCGGGCTGGATCTGCGACCGGTTCGGGCGCCGCGGCCCCCTCGCCTTCTACTACTTCGTGCGCGGGCTGTCCCTGCTGTTCCTGCTCTACGTCTGGAACGCGCCGTCGCTCCACCTCTGGGCGGCGATCTTCGGCCTGAACTACATCTCGACGGTGCCGCCGACGACCACGCTGACCGCCAACATCTTCGGTCGCTACTCGGTCGGCGAGCTCAGCGGCTGGATCTTCTTCTCGCACCAGGTCGGCGCCGCGCTCGGCGCGGCGCTCGCGGGGTGGATCTACGAGTGGACCGGCACCTACACGATCGCCTTCGTCTCCGCGGCGCTCATGGCGCTCCTCGCCGCCGGGCTCGCGCTCGCGATCCGCGAGGAGCCGATGCCCTCGCGCCCGATGCGGTCCCCGGCGCCGGCCGTCTCCTGAAGCGGTGCGCTACTTCGAGGATTTCAAGCCGGGCGACGTGATCGAGCTCGGCTCTCGGACGATTTCGAAGGAACGCATCCTCGCCTTCGCCCGGGAGTTCGATCCGCAGCCGTTTCACACCGACGAGGAGGCGGCGAAGCGCTCGATCTACGGCGGCCTGCTGGCGAGTGGCTGGCACACGGGCTCGTTGCTGATGCGGATCCTGTACGACGGCCTGCTGAAGGACACCGCCAGCCTCGGCTCGCCGGGCATCGACGAACTGCGCTGGCTCAAACCGGTCCGCCCTGGCGACACTCTGGCGGCCCGGATGACGATCCTCGAGTCGATTCCGTCGCGAACCAAGCCCGACCGCGGCCTGATCCGGTCGCTGATGGAGATGCGGAACCAGCACGGGGAGGTCGTCTTGACGATCCGAGGCCTCTCCCTTCTGGGCCGCCGGCCCGCCTGAGCGCGCGCCTCACGGGCGCGCCGCTATTTGTACGCTTTCGCCTCCGCGGCGATCTTGGCGGGATCGAAGGTGTTGATCTCACCGATCAGCTCGTTGGTGACAAGGTCCGCCGCCGGGACCTTCTCCTTGAGGATCCCCCACTTGAGCATGAACTCCACGTACGCGGCGTAGTTCGCCTCGGAGTTCTCGCCCCAGCGCTTGACGCCGGCCTTTTCGAGCCGCCAGTTCGCGGCGCGCGCCTGGACGACCCTCACGTCGTCGCGAATCGCGGTGGCGTCGTCCTTGCCGGTGGGCTTGGTCTGCGGGAAAACTTCGTAGAGGATCCGCACGGCCGCCTCCGGGTTGTGGACGGCGAAAATCGTCCCTTTCGCGTAGCCGCGCGCGAGCGCGACGGCCTCCGCGCGCCGCGTCCGGAGCGTCTCTTCGAGCGCGAGAAATCCGTTCGAGGGGAACCGGTCGATGTCCTTCGTGTCGAGCACGCGCAGTCTCATGCCAGCGTTCTCGACCATCGCGTACTGGGTATCGAACTGACTGAGCGCGTCCACCGACTTGTTTCGGAGCATCGCCGCCGTCTGGGCGCCCTCGCCGGCCACGACGATGTTCACGTCGCGGTTGGGATCGAGACCCGCGGTCGCGACGAGGGCACGCGCCACGATGACGCCCGCGGAGGACATCGAGATCACGCCGATGTTCTTGCCCTTGAGGTCGGCGACCTTGTGCGCGGGACTGTCGACGGGGACGGCGATGCCGTAGATGTTGCCCTGGTAGGCGGTGTAGAAGATCTTCCCCCTGATTCCCTGCGGGCGGCCGATCGCGAGCGGCTCCACGCTCGGCAGCGCGAACGCCACCTCCTTGGTGGCGACGGTCTTCACGCAGTCGGTCGAGCCGGGCAGCGACACCAGCTCCACCTCGATCCCGTCTTGCTTGAACCACCCGAGCTTCGTCGCGACGGCGAAGGGCGTGGCCGCCGCCGACACCGTGCGTGCGCACCAGCCGACGCGGAGCCGCGTCTGGGCGTGGGCGGGCTCGGCGAGGCCGGCGGCGAGGACGACTCCGAGCACCAGGGCGAGCGTCCGCGTCATACGCGGATGCCTTCCTTCTCCGCCGCGGCGGCCTTCTCCGAGACGTCCCAGAAGAGGACGCGCCGGCGGACGAGCAGGATGCAGCGGTTCAGGACCAGTCCCATGAGTGACAGGATGATGAGGATCGAGAACTGGCCCGAGACGTCCATGGTGAAGTTCATCGACTGCATGAGCATGCCGAGGCCGTTCTGCGCGCCGACGAACTCGCTGACGATGGCGCCGATGAGCGCGAAGATCATCGCGACGTCGAGCCCCGCCATCACGAACGGCAGCGCGTTCGGGAGCCGCAGCATCCAGAAGATCTGGCGCTCGCTCGCGGCGAGCGAGCGCATGAGGCTCACGCGCTCCTCGTCGGCCGACTTGAGGCCGACCATCGTGTTGACGAGCAGCGGAAAGAAGGCGACGAGCGCGGCGTTGATCACCTTCGAGGTGAGCCCGAGCCCGAACCACACGATGATCAGGGGCGCCAGCGCGATCTTCGGGAGCGACTGGAACATCACGATATAGGGGTAGAGGAAGAATTCGACCCAGCGGCTCAGCGCCACGATGGTCCCCAGGCCGAAGCCGAGCGCCGAGCCGACCAGAAAGCCAAGGATCGTCTCGAGCAGTGTGTGGCCGAGGTGGGGGAGGTAGAGGCCCGTCGCGAACCCACGCCAGAGCGCGACAACAACCCTCGACGGCGGGGGCAGGATGAAGGCGGGAACCTCGAGGACGCGCACGGCCGCCTCCCAGGCGCCGACGGTGACGCCGAAGAGCAGCACCGTGAGGACGACGTTGCGCGTGTTCCTCACCCGTCGACCCCCCCGCGCACGTCGAAGCACCCCCGGATCTCCTTGACGAGCGCGCCGAACGCGGGCGTGCTCATCACGTCGAGCGCGGGGCCGCGCGATGTCCACCTAGAGGTCGTTCATGATCCGACCCGGACGCGGCGTCATCACGAGGACGCGGTCGGCGAGGAAGACCGCCTCGGGAATCGAGTGCGTGATGAAGAGGATGGTCTTCTTCTTCTCCATCCAGATCCGCTGGAGCTCCAGGTTCATGTGCTCGCGGGTCATCGCGTCGAGCGCGCCGAACGGCTCGTCCATCAGGAGCATGCCGGGGTCGTGCACGAGCGCACGCGTGATCGCCACGCGCTGCTGCATGCCGCCGGAGAGCTCCCACGGGTACCGGCGCTCGAAGCCGTGCAGGTGGACCAGCGCCAGCAGGTCCAGCGCGGCGTTCGTGTAGCGCTCGCGGTCGAGCCCCTGCACGTCCACGGGGAGCAGCACATTGTCGAGCACGCTGCGCCACGGAGAGAGCACGGGCGACTGGAAGACGACGCCGATGTCCTTGCGCGGTCCCGCGATCGGCGTGCCGCCCAGATACGCCTCGCCCGTCGACGGTGGGAGGATCCCAGCCAGGATCTTCAGCAGCGTGGACTTCCCGCACCCCGACGGGCCCACCACGGCGAGGAGCTCGCCCTCTCCCACGCCGAACGTGATGGACTCGAGCGCGGTGACGCTCGCGTCGCGCGCGGGGTACGTCTTCGAGAGGTTTCGGACCGCGATCGGCTCGGAGAGGGCCAAGCTAGCGGGCGATCGCGTGAGAGCCGCGACGCGGGTCGGCGCCGGCCCAGCGCGTGCCGTCGGGCCCGACGCGCACGGCGCACACGGCACCCGCGCGCCACTCGAACTCGGGCCACTCGGCGACGGCGTGGCCGAGAGCGGTGAGCGCGTCGCGAGTCTCGCCCGCGATCCTCCGCTCGACCTCCACCTTGCCGGGGACCATCGCGTGCGGCCAGAACGAGTCGGGAAAGCTGCGCGACGCGACGCGCGGCGCCTCGACCGCGCGCTGCAGCTCCATCCCGAAGACCGTCACGTTGAGAAAGACCTGGAGCATGGCCTGCTGCTGGACGTCGCCGCCCGGCGTGCCGAACGGCATGAAGAGCCGCCCTCCCGTGAACGCCATGGCCGGCGCGGGCGTGAGGCGGGGCCGCTTGCCGGGCGCCACCACGCTCGCGTGCTCGGGATCGAGCCAGCCCTGCGAGCCGCGGGGCGAGACGACACAGCCAACGCCCGTGACGACCGGCGAGTCCACGTTGGGGTCGCTCGGCGTGGCCGAGAAGCCGTTCCCGGCTTCGTCGACGACGGCGACGTAGCTCGTGTCGAGCGCGTCGGTCGCGTCGCCGGCCGACGCCGGCTCGGAGCCGCCCGCCAGCGGCAGCGCCGCCTCGCGACGCCGCTCGGCGGTCAGCCGGTGCGGATCGCCGGCCGGCGGCATCTCGGGCCACGCCCGCGCGCCCACGCGGGCCCGCCGCGCCTCGGCGTACGCCTTGGACAGGAGGCCGGCCACGGGAATCGTCACGAAGCGCGGGTCGCCGTAGTAGGCGTCGCGGTCGGCGAACGCGAGCTTCACGGTCTCGACGATCCGGTGCAGGTACGCGGGCGAGTTGTGGCCGAGGGCGGCGAGATTCACGCCGTCCAGCAGGTTCAGCACCTGGAGGAGCACCGGCCCCTGGCACCAGAAGCCGCACGCGGCGACCTCGTAGGCGCCGAACGTGGTCGTGAGTGCCGGGGCCACCTCCACGGCGAACTCGGCGAGGTCCTCGTACGCGAGCGGTCCGTCCTCCGCGCGATGGAACTCGGCGATGCGCCTGGCCGTCTCGCCCCGGTAGAACTCGTCACGCGCCGCGCGAATGCCGGCCTCGCGGCTCCCGCCCGCCTTCGCCTCCGCGCGCGCCATGCGCCGGAGCGTCTCCCCCAGCTCGCGCTGGACGAGGACCTCCCCCGCCCGGTAGGCGCGACCGTCCCTGAGCAAGAGCGGCGCCGACGTCGGCCAGCGACGGTACTTCTCGACGTTCGTGGCCATCTGGTACGCGGAGAAGGTCGAGACGGCGAAGCCGCGTTCGGCGTGCTCGGTCGCCGCGTGGGCGACGTCGGCGAACGACATCGTCCCCCAGCGCGTGAGCGCCGTGAGCCACGCGTCGGGCGCCGCCGGCACCACCGTGCGCGGCAAGCCGGGCGGGATCTGACCTCCGTGCCGCTCGCGGAAATACGCGACGCTCGCGGCGCGCGGATACGGCCCGACGCCAGACACCTGGAAGGTCTCGCCGGTGCGCGCGACGTGGACGAGGATGGGCGCCACGCCGGCGACGCTGACCATGTCGGGGTGGACGACACCGAGCGTGAGGCCCGCCGCCACGCCCGCGTCGATCGCGTTACCGCCCGACGCCAGCACGCGCGCCGCGGCTTCGGAGGCGAGCGCGTGGCCGGCCGCGACGGCCCAGCGCGTGCCGATCACCTGCACGGTCGCGGTCGGCGCGTGGCCGGGGGCCGTCTGCTGCGCGGAGACGGAGTCGACGCTCACGGTAGGCCACATGATACGCGCGGCCGTGCTTCGCGCCAAGCGCCCCATGGTAGGCTTGGATCGTGAACCCGCCCCTCATCGGTATCTCGACCTCGATCAGCGTCGACCGCCATCCCGAGCGCGCGTACGTGAACACGGCCTACCTGCGCGCGATCCAGCACGCGGGCGGAATTCCCGTGCTGCTTCCGCCCCAGCTCGACGCTGAAGCGCTCGGCGTGCTGTGGGAGCGCCTCGGGGGCCTCGTCCTCACGGGCGGCGGCGACATCGACCCCGCGCGCTTCGGCGAGGCGCGTCACCCGGCGACGTCCGAGGTCTCCGAGGCGCGCGACGCGCTCGAGATCGGTCTCGTCCACCGGGCGCTCGCCGACGACGTGCCGCTCGTCGCCATCTGCCGCGGCGTCCAGGTCGTCAACGTCGCGCTGGGCGGGAGCCTCTACCAGGACATCGCGGAGCAGTACCGCGACACGACGAATCCGGCGCGGACGCCGCTCCGGCACAACCAGACGGAGCCCCGCGACCAGCCCACGCACGCCGTGAAGGTGATGGGCGAGGGCACGCGTCTCGGCAAGATCCTCGGGGCCCTCGAGCTCGAGGTGAACAGCATGCACCACCAGGCGATCAAGACGCTCGGCCGTGGGCTCCGAGGCGTCGCCTGGGCGCCCGACGGGATCATCGAGGGCGTCGAGCTCGCCGACGGGGGTCGATTTGCCGTGGGCGTGCAGTGGCACCCCGAAGAGCTCGTCGCGCGCGACGGCGCCGCGCGTCACCTCTTTGCGGCGCTGGTCGGCGAAGCGCGCGGGCGGGCGAGGCGCTAGGAGCGCGTCTGGAAAAAGGACCGCCGAGGGTCTAGACGACCTCCCAGCGGGACGGCCCGTCGCGCTGGGCGGTCTCCCGCACGCGCCGCTCCTTCCTGAGCTTCTTCAGGTGCGACTCGACGGACATCGCCGCCGTGGGGTGGAGCGCCTTCGGCACGTCCGCATAGATCCGCGCGACGATGTCAGGGATCGTCGCGAGCCCGTCGCCGAGCGCCTCGAGGATCTGGCGCTCGCGCATCATGCGATGGTCGATGTACTCCCGGATCTTCGCGGGCGCGTCCTCGATGACGGGACCGTGCGCCGGGTAGATGCGGCGGACGTCGAGCTGGGCGAGACGCCGGAGCGAGTCGAGGTACTCGAGCAGATCGCCGTCGTCGGACGGGATCACCGTCGTCGAGCCGCCGAGGATGACGTCGCCGCTGAACAGCGCCTTTTCCTCGACGAGGTAGTAGCACAAATGGTCGGAGGCGTGCCCCGGCGTGTAGACGGGGATGAGCGTCACGCCCTCGCCCTCGACCCGCTCGCCCTCACGGAGGTCCTCGATCGGCTCGGAGAGCCCACCGTCCTTGTGGATCATCTTCGCGACCGGGAGCCCGCGGAACCGCGCGCGGAGCTGGGCCACGCCACCCATGTGGTCGCGGTGGCGGTGCGTGAGAATCACCCGGGCCGGCCGCGGGAAGCTGCGCTCGTCGAGGTAGTGCTCGAGGAGCGGCACGTAGTCGGCCACGCCCGCACCGGTGTCGATGAGGATCGGGTCGCGGCGGCCGACGAGGTACGTGTTCGTCCCGGGCCCCGTCATCATGCCCGGGTTGAGCCCGAGCACGCGGCCGACCAGCTCGGACACCGTCGCCGTCTTCGGGAACGTCGGATCGATCCAGCTCACGCCCGTCAGTCTCTCACACGCCCAGGTAGCGGTGATGGATGTCCTCGCGGGCCCGGAGCTCGGCCGAGGTGCCGCTCCAGACGATCTGGCCCTTCTCGAGGATGTAGTGCGCGTCGGCGACCCGCGTCAGCGCGGCCAGGTCCTTGTCGATCAACAGGATCGACTGTCCGCGCGCCTTGAGGTGCTTGAGGCAGCGCCAGATCTCCGACCGGACGAGCGGGGCGAGCCCCTCCGTCGCCTCGTCACAGATGAGCAGGCGCGGGTTCGTCATGAGGGCGCGGCCGATCGCGAGCATCTGCTGCTCGCCGCCGGAGAGCGCGCCCCCGAGGATGCGCTGCCGGGTCGCGAGCTGGGGGAACAGGGCGAAGACCTTCTCGACCGTCCACGGGTCCGCGTCGCCGCCGCGGTTCGACGCGGTCGCCACGAGGTTCTCACGCACCGTGAGGTTCGCGAAGATCTGACGGCCCTCCGGCACGAGACCGATCCCGGCCTGCGCCACGCGGTACGAGGGGAGGCCGTGGATCGGGCGGCCCTCGAAGTGGATCGCGCCGGCCTTCGTCCGCGCGATCCCCATGATCGAGCGGACCGTCGTCGTCTTGCCCATGCCGTTCCTGCCGAGCAGCGTCACCATTTGCCCCGTCTCGACCCTGAGGCTCACGCCGAAGAGCACCTGGCTCACGCCGTACGCGGTCTCGACGGACTCGAGGGCGAGCATCAGAGCGCCGCCTCCTCGCCGAGGTAGGCGCGGCGCACCTCGGGGTTCCCGCGGACCGCGTCGGGCGTCCCGGTGGCGATGATCCGGCCGTCGACCATGACCGAGATCCGGTCCGCGAGGGTGAACACGGCGTCCATGTCGTGCTCCACCAGCACGATCGTCACGCGCCCTTTGAGGTCGCCGAGGACGCGCACCATTCGCTGCGACTCCTCGAGGCTCATCCCGGCGACGGGCTCGTCGAGCAACAGGAGCCGCGGCCGCGTCGCGAGCGCCATGGCGATCTCGAGTTGCCGCTGCTCGCCGTGCGCGAGGTTGGCGGCGAGGACGTCGGCGCGTCCGCTCAATCCGACGGAATCGAGGACGGCCCGCGCGGGCGCGCGGAGCGCGCGCTCCGCGCGGGCGCGCCGCCAGAAGCGGAAGCTCGAGCCGGAATGCGCCTGGACGGCGAGCGCGACGTTGTCGAGCGCGGAGAAGTCCCGGAAGATGCTGGTGATCTGAAACGAGCGCGCGAGCCCGAGCCGTGACCGCGCCGCGGCATCGAGGGGGGTGACGTCCCGTCCGGCGAAGCGGGTCGTGCCCGCGTCGGGCCTGAGGTCGCCCGCGAGCTGGCCGATCAGCGTGGTCTTGCCCGCGCCGTTGGGGCCGATGATCGCGTGCGTCTCGCCGTCCAGCACCTCGAGGTCCACGCGGTCGGTCGCGCGCAGGCCGCCAAAGCTCTTGCTGAGCCCGCGGATCGCGACCAGCGGCTCAGCCATCGCGCGCGACCTCTCCCGGCAAGAGCCCGAACAGGCCGCGTTTGGCGAAGAGCACCACCCCGACCAGGAAGGGCCCCAGGATGATCTGCCAGTGCTCGGTCACCGCGGACAGCACGTCCTCGAGACCGAGGAGCACGATCGCGCCGACCACCGGCCCGACCAACGTGCCCATCCCGCCGAGGATCACCATGAACATGATCTCGCCGGACCGGGTCCAGTGCATGAAGTCAGGGGTGAGGTACTCCGTCTGGTTCGCGAGGAGCGCGCCGGCGAGGCCGCACGCGCCGCCCGCGAGGACGAAGGCGGTGAGCTTGTAGCGGAAGGGCGAGAAGCCGATGGCCCGCGCGCGTGGTTCGTTGGACTTGGCGGCCCGAATGACCATGCCGAAGCGGGCGTTGACGATCCGGTGGCCCAGGACGAGGAAGAGGACGAGCAACGCCAGGACGAGGTAGTAGAAGGCGTACGGGTCGCGCAGGTCGATGAGACCGGCGAACTGGCTGCGCGTCCGGAGCGGCATCCCGTTGTCGCCGCCGTAGGTCTCGAGGCTGATCCCGAGGTAGTAGAGCATCTGCGCAAAGGCGAGCGTGATCATGATGAAGTACACGCCGCTGGTCCGGATCGAGATCGCGCCGATGACGAGCGCCACCACCGCCGACGCGGCGATCGCCACCGCCCACTGGAGGAACCCGTTGTCGACGCCGTAGAAGGCGAGGATGCCGACGGCGTAGGCGCCGATCCCGAGGTAGACCGCGTGACCGAAGCTCACCATGCCGCCGTAGCCCAGGATGAGATCGAGGCTCAGCGCGGCGATCGCGAAGATCATCATCCGCCTGAACAGGTCGATGTAGAAGGGCGCATTGAGCGCCGCCGCCGCCGGCGGCACGAGGACCAGGACGAGGAGGCCCAGCGCCAGGACGATCGTCCGTGACGGGTGGCGCATCGTTTAGCCGCGCGCCGGGAACAGCCCCTGCGGCCGGAGGAAGAGGACCGCCGCCATCAGCACGTAGATCAGGATGGAGGCGAGCGCGGGCCCCGCGGCGTCGGCCGCGTTGGGGGAGACCATCGTCGAGAGGAGCGGGCGGAGGAAGGCCCGGCCGAGCGTGTCCACCATCCCCACGAGAATCGCGCCCACCAGCGCGCCACGAATCGAGCCGATACCGCCGATGACGATGACCACGAAGACCTGGATCAGGATCTGCTCGCCCATCCCGGGCTGCACGGCGTAGATCGGCCCCGCCATGAGCCCCGCGAGGCCGGCGAGCACGGCGCCCCCGCCGAAGACGACCGTGTAGAGCAGGCGGATGTTCACGCCGAGCGCCCCGACCATCGTGCGGTTCGACGCGCCGGCACGGATCAGCATGCCCAGGCGCGTGCGCGTCACGACCACGTAGAGCAGCGCCGCGACGGCGAGGCCCACCAGGATCACCGCCGCCCGGTAGGTCGGATAGCGGAGGCGCGGCCACAGCTCGACGTACCCGGCGAACGCGGCGGGCGTGGGCGTGTAGATCGCGGCGCGGCCCCAGAGGATCGCGATCAGCTCGTTGAAGAACAGGAGGAGCCCGAACGTCGCCAGCACCTGGTCCAGGTGGTCGCGCTCGTAGAGCGTCCGCAGCGCGATCAGCTCGACGAGGACGCCGACGACGAGCGTGGCCAGGAGCGACAGCACGACACCGAGCACGAAGGAGCCGGTCCACGCGACGAAGGCGGTCGCGAGATACGCGCCGACCATGTAGAGGGATCCGTGCGCGAGGTTGACGAGGTTCATGATGCCGAAGACGAGCGTCAGCCCGGCGGCCATGAGGAACAGCATCACGCCGAACTGCAGGCCGTTGAGACCCTGCTCGACCACCAGCAGGAGGGTCATGGCGGACGAAAAAGGGGGCGCGAGTGGCCCGCGCCCCCGGGGACCGGCACGCGCGTCGCGCCTACCACTTCATCGGACACTTCGAGTAATAGGCGTCCTTGTGGCTCTCGAACACGGTCTTCTGGATCTGCATGGCGAACTCGCCGTCGGGCGTCTGGACGGTCCTGAGCAGATAGAAGTTCTCGATCGGGAAGTGGTTGACGTTGTACGTGTACGGGCCGCGCGTCGACCGGTAGTCCGCCTTCCGCATCGCGGCGATCATCCCCGCCTTGTTCGAGAGGTCGCCCTTGACCGCGCGCACCGCGGAATCGATGAGCATGAGGCCGTCGTAGCTCTGGGCGCCGTAGAACGAGGGGGTGTAGCCGAACTTCTTCCGAAAATCGGACACGTACCGTTTGTTCGCCTCGTTGTTGAGGTCGGGGCTCCAGGACCGCGTCTCCCAGTTGCCGAGCGCCGCCTCTTTCAGCGCCGGCAGCGTCACCTCGTCGATCGTGTAGACCGAGTAGACCGGGATCTGCCCGCGGAGCCCGGCCTGGACGTACTGCTTCACGAACTGGATGCCCATGTCGCCCGGGTAGAACACGAAAACGGCTTTCGGGCTCGCGGCGCGGATCTGCGTGATCTCCGCGGAATAGTCCTGCTGGCCGAGCTTCGTGTAGACCTCGCTGACGATCTTGCCCTTGAAGTAGCGCTTGAAGCCCTGGATCATGTCCTTCCCGGCCGCGTAGTTCGGCGCCATCACGTACACGTCGGTGAGGCCCTGGTCGGACATGTACTTTCCCATCGCCTCCGGCGTCTGGTCGTTCTGCCACGAGGTCGTGAAGAAGTATTCGGAGCACTGCTCCCCCGCCAGCTCGTGCGGGCCCGCGTTGGTGCCGATCATGAAGACCTTCTCGCGCGTCACGGTCGGCGCGACGGCCAGCATGACGTTCGACCAGATGATGCCGGAGACGAAGTGGACCTTGTGCTTCTTGAGCATCTCGTCGGCGAGCTGCTTGCCGACGTCCGGCTTGCGCTGGTCGTCCGCGTAGATCACCTCGGCGTCGAGACCGCCGACCTTGCGGCCGAGGTGGTCGAGCGCGAGCTCGACGGAGTCCTTCATGTGCTTGCCGATGACGCCGGCGGGGCCGGAGAGCGAGGTGATGAAGCCGATCTTCACCGTCTCCGCTGCCGCCGGCGCTGCGGCGACGACGGCGGCGAGGAGTCCGACGAACACAGCCCGCCCGCGCGTGCGCACCCGTGTCCCTCCTCCCGGTCAGGCTCGCCGCCGTGCCGACGCCCGCACGTCCGGCAACGAGTTGCGCGATTTTAGCAGACCCACCCGGGAGGCGTCCAGGCGCGCCGGCACGGCCGTGCCGCGCGCGGCTCTAGGACGCGGTCAGCTTGCGCCGTTTGTCCTCGTACAGGGCTTCGTCCGCACTGGCCATGAGCTCCTCGAGCGGCACCGGCCGCGCGGGATCGAAGCGGGCGAGGCCGACGCTGAGCGCCAGCTCGTACGAGGCGCGGCTCGTCGCGTTGTAGTGGTCGAGGTTCTCCTGCAAGCGGGCGATCATCGACTGGACGCCGTCATCGGCCGCCTGGATGGTCAGCACGCTGAACTCGTCGCCACCGAGGCGCGCGATGATGTCCGAATCGCGGAAGGTCTTCTCGAGAATTTCCGCGGTCGTGACGATGGCCCGATCGCCTTCGTGATGGCCGAAGGTGTCGTTGATCTGCTTGAGGCGGTCGATGTCGAGGAGGATGAGCCAAAAGCCCGTCCGTGTCCGCCGCGCCAGCTTGAGGTGTTGGTTGGCCAGGCTGAGGAAGCCCCGACGGTTGTACACACCCGCCAGATCGTCGACCGTGGCGAGGCGCTGGAGCGTCTCGTGCTTCTGGCTTCGGTCGAGGGCGATCTCGATGGCGACGTGGAGGTCTCGTTCGTCGAACGGCTTGAGGACGTACCCGAACGGCTGCGTGGCCTTGGCCCGTCGCAGCGTCCGTTCATCGGCGTGGGCGGTGAGGTACACGACCGGAATGCCGAGCCGGTCGCTGATCTCGCGGGCGGCTCTGACGCCGTCGATCGATCCTTTCAGCCGGATGTCCATGAGGACCAGATCGGGGCGTTTGGCGGTCGCCAATTCGATGGCCGACTCGCCCGACGAGGCCACCGCCAGCGCCGCGTACCCGAGGACCTGCAGGGTGTTCGAGATGTCGGAGGCCACGATGGCCTCATCCTCGACGATGAGGATCTGTGGCGCGGTCACCGTGGCGACCCCGTCGCGTGAGTCGGTGCGCCCGGGAACCGCAACCGGAACCGGGTCCCGCCATTCCGCTGGACCTCGAGCGCGCCTCCGAGCTGCTGGGTGAGCGCCGCGACCAGCTGCAACCCGGAGGAGGCAACAGTGGCCAGCTCGGAATCGGCGGGAAGCCCCGTGCCGTTGTCGCTGATCGTGAGCTCGCAGGTGCTGCCGGAGTTTCCACTGAGCCCGACGCGGATCTCGCCACGCTGGCCGGGAGGAAAGGCGTGTTTGAGGGAATTCGAGATCAGTTCGTTGGTGATCAGGCCGCAGGGAAGCGCGGTGTCGAGCCCCAACGAGACCGGGTCGAGATCGAGCTTCAGCGTGACGGACTCGGGATCGGGCGCGTAGGACCGGAGCAGGTTCTGGGCCAGGCTTCGGATGTAGTCGGCAAAGTCGATCGTCCCCAGATCCTTCGAGCGGTACAGCTGGTCATGGATGAGGGCCATCGACTTGACGCGGGCCTGGGTGGCGGTGAACAGCTCCAGCGCCCGGCGGTCGCCGATCGCGCGCGACTGAAGATTCAGCAAGCTGCAGATGACCTGCAGGTTGTTCTTCACGCGGTGGTGGAGCTCCTCGAGCAATACCTCCTTTTCGTGGAGCGAGGCCTTGATCTGCTCCTCGGCGCGCCGGTGCTCGGTGACGTCGCGGATGACGGCGGAGAAGCCGCCGAGGCGGCCGTCGGCGTCGCGCAGCGCGGTGAGGATCGCATTCGCCCAGAACGTCGACTCGTCCCGGCGCACGCGCGAGCCCTCGACTTCCAAGCGCCCTTCGGCGGCGGCCCGCTGGAGCTCCTGCTGGGGCGTGCCCCGCCGGGCCTCGGACCGGGGATAGAACTGCGAGTAGGGCTTGCCAGTGATCTCGTCGGCCGTGTAGCCGGTGATGCGCTCGGCGCCCGCGTTCCAGGTCACGACGCCCCCCTGGGGGGAAAGTCGAAAGATCGCGTAGTCCCTGACGCTCTCGACCAGCAGGCTCGCGCGTTCCTCGCTTTCCCGCAGAGCGTCCAGCGCGCCCTGCAGCGCCCGCCGGTGGTCCGCGACCCCACGGGCCAGGGCCGCCAGATCGTCGTCCTGGCTGGCGAGCTCCTTCTGGAGCACCTCGCGGGCCCGCTTGACCATGATCAGGTTGCGCACACGAGCGCAGAGCTCCTGGGCCGAAAAGGGCTTGGTGAGGTAGTCCTGCACACCCTCGCGCAGGAGTGTGACCCGAAGGTCCTCATCGGTCCTGGCGGTGAGCACGACGAGGGGGATCATGGCGAGCTCGGGCCGCCCACGGATCTGGCGAACCAGCTCGTCCCCGCGGAGCCTCGGCATGACCACGTCGGTCACGATCAGGTCGGGGCGCAGAGCGAGTGCCTGGTCAAGGCCCTGCTGGCCATCGAAGGCGGTGGCGATCCGATAGTCGCGGGCCAACGTCTCGGCGATGAATCGGTTCATCTCCTCGTTGTCCTCGACGACCAGCACCAGGGGCGGTCCCGGCTCCGGCGGCGTCCCCGCCGCCGGAGGACGGCGACCATCTGTGGGCGCCGGCCCTGCGAGCGCTCCCCGGTCCGGCCGCGCGCCCTCGGAGCGGCTCTGGCGCAGTGCTTCCACCTCCTGGCACGCGACGTCCGAGGCGTCGGCCGGTTCCGGCGTCGCCGCCGCCACCGTGGTGCCCGACGGGGCGACGAGCGGCAGGGCCACGCTGAAGCTCGCCCCGCCGTCCGGAGCGTCGCCGAGGGCGATGGTCCCTCGATGCAGCGCGACGAACTCCTTGGCGATCGCCAGCCCCAGGCCCGTGCCGCCGACGCGCTGAGCGGACTCGGCATCGCCCTGTCGAAAACGCTCGAAGATCGCTTCCCGAAGCTCGGGGCGCACGCCGGGACCGTTGTCTTCGACGGTGAGGAGTGCGCGATCCCCCTCCACGCGCAGCTCGCACCGTACGCGGCCGCCGTCCGAAACGAACTTGAAGGCGTTGGAGAGGAGGTTCAGGAAGACACGCTGCAGCTTCTCGGGGTCGGCCTGGGCCGGAACGCTCGGCGCCGTCTCGACCGAGAGGGCGATTCGTCGCTCGTCGGCGACCGACTCGAAGTGTGCGGCGGCGAGGCGGACGAGCCACGCCAGGTCCACCTCGGCGTAGTTGAGCCGCATCTGGCCGGCATCGACCTTGGCGATGTCGAGCAGGTCGTTGACGTGCTTGAGCAGCGTCCGGGCGTTGCGATCGATCACCTCCACGTCGTGACGCGCTTCGTCTGTGAGGTGCCCCCCGGCCAGGAGCTTCTGGGTCGGCCCCAGCACCAACGTGAGCGGCGTGCGAAGCTCGTGGCTGACGTTGGTGAAGAACTGCGTCCTGAGCTGGTCGAGCTCCTTGACGCGGCGCCGCAACTGCTTGACTTGCACCGCTCGGCTCAACGACGCGACGAAGTACTCGCGGTCGATCGGCTTCTGGATGAAATCGTAGGCGCCGCCACGCAGGGCCTGCACGGCCAGGTCGTGCTGCCCGTGCCCCGTGATCAGCAGGGTCGGCGTATCCGGCCGGAGCGCGCAGATTTGGGCGAGGAGCGCGAGGCCGTCCATCCCCGGCATCTTGATGTCGCTGATGATCGCATCGTAGTCGGTGGCCGCGATCCG
>WNFW01000576.1_pt1 | contig 49485 bp, 38 predicted proteins | sample 5400131 | NCBI WGS metagenome assembly WNFW01 (sample SAMN13153362, study PRJNA577476) | soil metagenome | isolation source: 20 cm soil or saprolite under grassland replicate 1 | place: USA:California | collected 2016-06-15
GGAAGAAGAGAGATGGGACGGTGATCGCATGATCTTTCGCGTCCGCGCGCTCGGGCAGGCCGCCTCGGGCCATCTCGATGTCGCGGACGATCATGTCCGCCTGGAAGTGACGCTGCCCTGGCTGTTGCAGCGATTTGCCGAAGTAGCCCAGGTCGCGATCAAGAATCGCGGCAAACTGCTGCTGACGAAACGGAGCTGAAATCCGCTCAGGCGCGAACGCGCTTTCGCGCCGGCTTCAAGGCGCCTGCGACGCTTGCTTTCAGCACCACGGCCGGAACATGCCGGAACAACGCGGACAGCTGCACCTCCGCTGCGCCGGCGTTGCCGCTGATGCCTTCCCGCAAATAGCCGCCCAGGTCGAGCGTTCCGTCGAACGCTTCTGCGCGGGGCCAGGCCCGGCCGCCCTGCGACATCGGCGCAAATGATTTCGCAACCGCGACGATCGCCGCGTCGCGGCCGTGACGCCGCGCGAAGGCGATGACGTGGTCGCGGTGCCGCCCGGTGACCTGGAGCGGCCGATAATCGCCGTCGGTGAACACGTCGGCCAGTTCGTTCCGCAGTTTGAGGAGGTGGCGTGTCCAGGCGAGCTTGATGTGGCCGTCCGGCCAGTGCTGCACGAGATTTTCCCAATCCGGAAATTCCACCGATCCCAGCACACTGGCGCGCTTCGCAAAATCCACCGGCCGCCGGTTGTCTGGGTCGACCAGCGACAAATCCCAAAGCTCCGTGCCCTGGTAGAAATCCGGCACGCCCGGTAGCGTCGCCTTCAAGGTGACCTGACTGAGGGAGTTCAGCGCGCCCAGTAGCGAGATGCGCTGGCCCAGGGTCTGCAGCGAATCCAGAAATTCAGCCGAAGCCGATCGATCCAGGGTCCGTTGCAGGAACGTGCGTAATCCCGCTTCGTAGGCCTGGTTGGGATTGAGCCAGCTGGTTTCCTGCTTGCCCTCGCGCGCCGCCTTCAGCGCATAGGCCTGAAATCGTTCGGCAAATCTATCGTCAATTTGGCCCGATGGCCGCCCGCCGAGCAGGGCCTGATACAGCATATATTCGAACGGCGCCGACGGCGCACGCATATCGCCTTTGATGACGAGATGCGGCGCGTTCAGGATTTTCCAACGCGCCACCGCGCTGGCCCATTCACCGGGAAGCTCGGCAAGCGCTATCATGCCTGGCGCGGAGCTCCATGGCTTCATGAAATTCATCGACGGAAAGCGCTTTGGCCGAGGGGTCGCCGCCGACCTCGTTTAACGCGAGCAAGCGGTGGTAGCGATAGAATGCGGTATCCTCGAGCGATTTTGCCATCATCGGCCCGGTAAATTGCTGCACCTTCAATGCGAAGCGGCGCACGCGCGGCGCGCTATGCACAGGCCCACCCGGCTTGATCAGGTCCATGATCAGGGTATCGCGCAAGAATTCGAAGATGCCGTCGTCGGCCGCAAACCAGTCCGCTCGTGCTTTTTCGATGGTCTCCGAGATCAGCGCGCGGTCGTGCGCCGATGGGTCGGCCGACGTCAGATAGGTGCGATAGACCGGAAAATGCAGGACGTAGAGTTCGAGCGCCTGCCGCAAACTGTCGGCGGAATAGTCGCGGGTCGAGTAATGCCCGTTGGCAATCCGCGCGAGCAGGCGCGTCAGCACTGTGAATTCACTGGTCAGCAAGGTCTCGAGCACCCTGCGCTTGGCATCTTTCAGGACCGGTTCGAGCTTTGGCGATTGATTGCTGACTTGCCGCCAAATCTCATCAAGCGGCGCGAGGCCCTTGCCGTCGACCAGCACGTGGGTAATGGCATTCAGCCATTCATAGCCGGTAGTGCCATGGATGCCGGCGAAGCGATGCAGCTTTTCACCTTCGCCAAGAATTTTCTCGATCACCATGTAAAATGGCTGGGCGTCTTTCGCCTGGGCATCCCGGATCAGGCGGCGCAGGCGCTGAAAATATTGCGCGGGATCGCGCAGGCCGTCGATGTGATCGAGCCGCAGCCCCCGCAGCCGGTCGTCTGCGATCAGTTTTTTGACCAGGCGATGGATGGCGTCGAAGGTGCCGGCATCCTCGATACGCAATCCGGCCAGCGTGTTGACGTCGAAAAAGCGTCGATAGTTGATGTCGCTGGAAGCTAACCGCCAATGCCCGAGCCTGTAGTGCTGGCGTTCGAGCAGGTGATGCAGGGCGAGGACCTGCGCGGCGCGATCCGGACCCGCGCGATAGGCCTCCAGCCCGCGTGCGATAATCTCGGCACCGTCGGCGATGCCTTTTAACGCCGCCTTGAAGGCGGGCGCTTCCTTGCGATTGGGATGACGCAGCCCCTTGTAGCGCGATGCAAGTTCAAGAATAAGCTTTCCTGCCGCGCTATCTTCGGCGCCAGCCTGTTTGACGATCGCGCGCAAAATCTCGCTGTAACGCTCAGGCGCAATCGGCAGCCGGTGCTGGAAATACCAGGCCGAAAAGTTGCCTTCGCCGGCATCGTAGCGAAGTTCAATCTCGCCCTTTTCCAGCGCCTGCCCATAGGACGAGCCGATGATCGGCAGCAGCATGCCGGGCCGGGCGCGGTACGGCAACAGGTCCCAATCAGTGTCGAACGATGCCGCATGCGGCGAGGCCGGGCCCCATTCCAGCACATCGAGCCACCATGGATTATCGGCGAAGTGCACGCCGACATGGTTGGGAACGAAGTCAAGAATCAGCCCGAGATCGTGCTGCTTCAACGCCTCGCTCAATCGCCCGAAGCCGGCCTCGCCGCCGAGTTCCGGATTGATCTGGGTATGATCGACGATGTCGTAGCCGTGAGTACTGCCCTTGCGCGCCTTCATGAAAGGCGAAGCATAGAGATGGGTGATGCCGAGCGCTTTCAGATAGGGGACGATGGCGGCAGCCGCGTCGAAATCGAAGTCGGCGGTGAGCTGCAGACGATAAGTCGCGACCGGGATCGCCGAAGGCATTTTTTATCCGATGCGCCAGAACACAGACCACGGTGGAATCCAGCCGGTGGTTTCGTTGCCCCAAATTAGGATACCCGCTTTCTCGGCTTTATGCTCGATGGCCTGATCCGACAGATTGGCGACCAGGCCAAGCGTTGCTCCGTCGCCCATGCGCCACCGGGCCGTGAGCAAGCCACTATCCTCCGCGTGGGCGCTACCGAAGACCGCACCGGCAAGCCGGGGAACGATTTCACGACCGCGAATCGCAAGCAATCGTTGCACCAGTGCGAGCCGCCCTTGCCCCGCGGCCGTGTTGCGCTGCTCCCAGTCCAGCACCGCGGACCGGAAGGTTGCGGGATCGAGCGGATCGGGAACCTGGTCGCCATACTTGGCGTATGCCCATTCGTATTCCTTGCGCCGTCCCCTGCGGACAGCTTCCGCCAAATCGCCCTGAAAGTCGCAAAAGAACGGAAACGGCGTCTGCGAGCCCCATTCCTCGCCCATGAACAGCATCGGCGTCATCGGCGCCAACAGCATGACCGCAAGCGCGGCTTCTATTCCCGGCGCTGCCGCGATGCCTTCCAGCCGGTCGCCGAACGGACGGTTACCGACCTGGTCGTGGTTCTGCAGGAAATTGACAAAACACATCGGCGAAAGGCTGCCGCTTGGTTCGCCGCGCAGCTTGTTGCCCCAATAGACGGAGTTCTCGCCCTGATAGACGAAGCCGGAGGCCAGCGCCCGGGCCAGGTCGCGATGCGGCGAGCGCTGATAATCGCCGTAGTAGCCCTGGGCTTCCCTGGTCAACAACACGTGCCAGACGTGGTGATAATCGTCGTTCCACTGCCCGCGATATTTGCCGCGGGGCGGGTCTTCGCCCGCGTCCAGCAGGCTCGAGCGGTTGTCGCTGTTTTCGAGCACGAGATGAATGTGGCGACCGCTCTGCGCAGCAAGCTTGCCGACCGCTGCGCTGAGATCATGCAGCAGCGACAGTCCGCCCGGTTCGGCGATGGTATTGACCGCATCCAGCCGCAGCCCGTCGAAGCGATATTCGCGGAGCCAATGCAGTGCGTTCTGGATCGCGAAGGCGCGCACCTGCGGCACCCGGTAATCGATCGCGCGGCCCCAGGGGGTCTGCGCTTCGGTGAAGAAATCCGGCGCATATCGGCCGAGATAATTTCCTTCGGGACCGAAGTGATTGTAGACGACATCGAGAAACATCATCAGGCCGCGCCGATGCGCCTCGTCGACCAGGGTTTTCAGATCGTCGGGCCGTCCATAGGCGCTGTCGGGCGCGTACCACAACACCCCGTCATAACCCCAGTTGCGCTTGCCGGCGAAATCCGCCAGCGGCATCAATTCCAGCGCGGTGATGCCGGTCGCCGCAAGATGATCGAGCTTGCCGATCATGGCGCGGTAGGTGCCTTCCGCTGTGAAGGCGCCGACATGGCTTTCGAGCAAGATGGCTTCGTGCCATGGGCGTCCATGCCAGTCGGGGGTCTGCCATTGGTAGGCGGCATGATCGATCACCTCGCTCGGGCCCAACACATCATCAGGCTGAAACGCGGAGGCTGGATCGGGCACATCGATCTCGTCGTCGATCCGGAACTTGTAACAGCTGCCTGCTTTGACACCGGATATGTCGGCGTAAAACCAGCCATCGTCGCCGCGCCGCATCGGTTGCGGTTTTTCAAGCAACAGATCGACCCGTTTTGCGGCCGGCGCCCACAGGCGAAACGACGCCCCGTCCGGTATCAGTCTTGCGCCGAATGCCTGTTCAGTCATGCCGAACCCGCAAATGCAAGCACCGAGCGCGGAGGCGCGTTGGCATCGCTGCCTGAGGTGAAATCAGCGGCCTTCTGTTTGCTGTCCGCGGTATTGAGCACCTGCCACCAGCTCTTGTATTCCGGCAGCTTGGGCAGCTTGAACGCGATCGCCTCGGGTGCGGCGTTGAGCACGATGAAGATTGGCGGCTGCCCACGCTCGATCGGGCCCAGCACATAAGCGAGAAAACGCCCCTCGGGGAAATTCCAGTCCTGCTCCTTCATCTCCTCGGCGGCCGGCGTCAGCCATAGCACGCCGTAGGATCCATCCGGGCGCCGTCCGTCGAGCCACTGACGCGAGCGGATTTGCGGAAAGCGGTTTCGGATGCCGGTCATGTGGCCGACAAAATCGGTAAGGTCGTCACCCTCGCGATTGAGGCCTTCCCAGCCGATCCAGCCGATCTCGTTATCCTGGCAATAGGCGTTGTTGTTGCCGTTCTGGGTGTTGCCGACCTCGTCGCCGGCCAGAATCAGCGGCACGCCTTGCGCCAGCAACAGGCAGGCTAGTTGATTCTTCCGCAGCTGACGACGCAGGGCGACAATCGTCGGATCGTCGGTCGGCCCTTCATGGCCGCAATTGTTGCTGTGGTTGTCGCCGGAGCCGTCGTGGTTGTCCTCGCCATTAGTCTCGTTGTGCTTTTCGTTGTAGCTGAACAAATCCGCCAGCGTGAAGCCGTCATGCACCGTGATGTGATTGATGCTGGCGCGTGGCGTGCGGCTGTCGTGGTTGAAGAGGTCGGACGAGCCGGTCATGCGGCTGGAGACCTCGCCGATCAGGCTGCCTTCGCCGCTCCAGTAGCGCCGCATTGCGCTGCGATAGCGGTCGTTCCATTCCGACCATTGCGATGGAAACGCGCCGACCTGATAGCCGCCCATTCCGAGATCCCAGGGCTCGGCGACCAGCTTGACCGAGGCCAGCACCGGGTCTTGCCGGATCGCGGTGAGGAACGCGGCGTTACGGTCGAATCCACCAGGGCCGCGCGACAGCGTGGTGGCGAGATCGAACCGGAAGCCGTCGACATGGCAGACCTCGACCCAGTAGCGCAGCGAATCCATCACCATCTGCAGAACGCGGGGATGGGTGAGATTCACTGAGCTGCCGCAGCCGGTGAAATCGTCGTAATATCGCGGATTATCCGGCTTCAACCAGTAGTAGGAAGCGTTGTCGATGCCGCGGAACGACAGCGTAGGGCCCATATGATTGCCCTCCGCGGTGTGATTGTAGACGACATCGAGCATCACCTCGATGCCGGCGTCGTGCAGCCGCGCCACCGTGGTGCGAAAAGCGTCGAGCGGGTTGTCCTGCGAGTAACGCTGCTCCGGCGCGAAAAATGACAGGGTATTGTAGCCCCAGTAGTTCGACAGCTTCCTTTCGACCAGAATTCTGTCGTCGACGAGGCCGTGAATCGGCAGCAGCTCGATGGTGGTGACGCCAAGGCGCTTGAGATGCTCGATCATGGCCGGCGAGGACAGGCCGCCATAGGTGCCGCGCAGGTTCGGCGGCACGTCGTCGCGCTTCCGTGTCAGGCCCTTGACGTGGGCTTCATAGATGATGGTGTCTTCCCAAGCGACGTTGGGGCGGATTTCGCGTCGCCCCCAGTTGAAGGTCTCGTCGACGACGACCGCCTTCGGCATGCCGCGCGCATTGTCGCGCCGGTCGAACGAGAGGTCCTCGCGCGCGCTGCCGGTGCGATAGGCGAAATGCGCATCGCTCCACACCAGCCGTCCGGCGGTGCGCTTGGCATAGGGATCCATCAGCAGCTTGTTGGCGTTGAAGCGGTGGCCGTGTTCGGGCTCGTAGGGCCCATGAACCCGATAGCCATAGAGCTGTCCGGGCGAAATGTCGTTCAGGTAGCCGTGCCAGACCTCTTCGGTACGATCCGGCAATTCAATCCGCTCGAGTTCGCGGCGACCCTGAGTGTCGAACAGGCAGAGCTCGACCTTATGCGCGTTGGCGGAGAACAGCGCAAAATTAGTACCCCGGCCGTCCCAGCTTGCACCGAGGCGTGCGGACGTTCCGGCGGACAATCGCATGCGTCAGCTTTCCGGTACCAGAAATATCGCGGCCAAAGGCGGGACAGTGAGATTGAGTTCGGGCACAAGGCTGTCCAACGCCTGGACTTCGCCGACGTTCCCGACATTGCTGCCGCCGTAATGCGCGGAGTCCGAATTGAAAACTTCGCGCCATTTGCCGGCGAACGGCACCCGGATGCGATAATTGTAGTAAACATTCGGCGAAAAATTAGCGACTACCAGGCATCGTGCACGGGCTTCGTTGCCTTTGCGGATCCATGCGAACACGTTGCCGCCGGCGTCGTCGGCCACAATCCATTCGAAACCGGATGGATCGCAATCCAGCTGATGCAGCGCCGGCAATGTGCGATAGAGCTTGTTGAGATCGCGGATCAGGGCCTGGATGCCGGCATGTCTCTTCTGGTCGAGCAGGTGCCAGTCAAGCGAGCGATCGTGGTTCCACTCGCGCTCCTGCGCGAACTCGCAGCCCATGAACATCAGCTTCTTGCCGGGATGTCCGAACATGAAGCTGTAATAGGCGCGCAAGTTGGCAAAGCGTTGCCAGTCGTCGCCGGGCATCCGCCCCAGGATCGAGCGCTTGCCGTGCACCACCTCGTCATGTGACAGCGGCAAAATGAAGTTTTCCGAAAACGCGTAGTGCAGGCCGAACAGAATGTCGCCGTGATGATGCTTGCGGTGGATCGGATCCTTGCTGATGTAGTTCAGGGTGTCGTGCATCCAGCCCATATTCCACTTGTAGCCAAAACCGAGCCCGCCATGTTCGACCGGGCGCGACACCTGCGGCCACGCGGTTGATTCTTCCGCGGCGGTGGTGGCCTGCGGAAAACGGCCGAACACTTCGGTATTGAAGCGGCGCAGAAAGTCGATGGCTTCGAGATTTTCGCGGCCGCCATATTTGTTCGGGATCCAGCCGCCGGCGGGCCGGCTATAGTCGAGATACAGCATCGAAGCGACGGCATCGACGCGCAGGCCGTCGATGCCGTAACGTTCCAGCCAGAACAGCGCGTTCGACACCAGGAAATTGACGACTTCGGTGCGGCCGTAATTGTAGATCAGCGTGCCCCAGTCGAGATGGCGGCCCTGCAGCGGGTTGGCGTGCTCGTAAAGCGCCGTGCCGTCGAAATTGCCGAGGCCGTGCGGATCGTCGGGAAAATGCCCGGGCACCCAATCCAGCATCACGGCCAAGCCTTCGCGGTGAAGCGCGTCGACCAGTGCGGAGAAATCTTGTGGCCTGCCGAACCGGCTGGTGGGCGTGTACAGGCCGGTCGGCTGATAGCCCCATGAGCCGTCGAACGGATGCTCGTTGATCGGCAGGAATTCGACGTGGGTGAAGCCGAGATCGCGGACATAACGCGGAAGCTGCTCGGCGAGCTCGCGATAGGTCAGCCATTCATTGTTGCCCTTGCGCCGCCACGAACCGAGATGGACCTCGTAGATCGACATCGGCGCGCCGAGCGCGTTGACGCCGGCAGCAGCGGGCCGCGGATGCGGCAGCTTGGTCTCGTCCAGAACAATCGACGCGGTGCTCGGGCGCATTTCCGCGGCAAACGCCATCGGATCGGACTTCAGCGCCAGATGCTGGCCCTGCGGGCCGATGATATCGAATTTATAATGATCGCCCGCCGTGGCGTGGGGAACGAACAGCTCCCAATAGCCGACGCCGCGCACCCGCATCGGATGCCGCCGTGCATTCCAGAAATTGAAATCGCCGACCACGCTGACCCGCCGCGCGTTAGGCGCGAGCACCACGAAAGCCACGCCATCGACGCCGTCGAGCGTCATCGGATGCGCGCCAAGCTTGTCGTAAAGCCGCTGATGGGTGCCTTCGCCCAAGAGATAGAGATCGAAGTCGGTCAGGACCGGCGGAAAGCGGTAGGGGTCGTCGAGATCGACCACCTTCTCGCCGAAGCGGGCGCGGAGCTGGTAGCGTCTGGAGCCGTTCGGCAGCGCGCCGGCGAACAGCCCGGCGTCATGGATGCGCGCCAGCGTCGCCGTTTCGCCATGCTCGCCGATCGCATCCACCTTGGACGCCTCCGGCAGGAACGCGCGGACAACGGTCTTGTCGCCCTCTTTATGCAGGCCGAGATAGCGAAACGGGTCGGAGTGGCGGCCTTCGACGATCGCATAGGCCTCCGCGGAAAGCTTGGTCATGAGGCCTCGTTGGATTGCTGGGCCAGGATTCGGAGCATCCCGGTCAGCGGGACGCGCAGCCATTCCGGCCTGTGGGCCAATTCATATTCGATCTCGTAGAATGCCTTCTCGAGCAGGAAGAAATCGAGCATCTGCTCGGCGGCCAGCGGATCGGCCGGCCACAGGCGCTGGTCCGTCATGGTCTCCCGATAGGCGGCGAGGAACGCCGCGACCGCGCGTTCGCCCCACTCGCCAAGCGCTGCGCCAAGCTTGCCTTGCTCGTCAGTCATCACCTTGAGCGCCCGTTCCAGCGCGGCGGTAGCGGAATAATCGATCGAACGGATCAGGCCGGCAACGTCGCGCGCCGCCGGCGCCTTGCGCCGCCGTTCGGCCAGCGCGCGGCGGGGTTCGCCCTCGAAATCGATGATGAAGATATCGTCCTTGACGATCAGTATCTGGCCGAGATGGAAGTCGCCATGGTGGCGGATATTCAACCCGTCGATGCCCTCTGGAAGCAGCGCATTCAGGCGATCACGCAAATTGGCGCGTTGTGCCAGCATTTGATCGACGAGCAGACGATCGGATTCCCTCATTGTCTCGCGTCGTTGCTGCAATGCGTCGAAGACACGTTCGGCGCGGCTCATTACTCCCTCGGTCCAGCGCTGCACGTCCGCCGGCACGCTCGGCTCCGGCGCGAAATCAGGGAATTCATCACTGGCGGCGAGCGCGAGGTGCATCTCGGCGACGCGTTTGCCGGTTTGCGACATGTAACGCAGATAGGGGACCTGTTCCTCGCTTTCACCGGGATGTTCGCTCGCCGCCAAGAGACGCTGTTCATCGATGAAGCGGTCGAGATAGGCCGATGTCACGGTCCAGGCGTCGCCCTGGTTTTGCACGAAGGCATGCACGATCGCGATCGCACTTCTGTCGTCGCCTTCGACATATTCAACGCTGCCGAGCAAATCCGGCGTGTTGGCAAAGCCCGCGACCTCGGTCAGGAACCGGCCGATCTCGATTTCGGGATTGATCCCGGTTTCCAGCCTTCGATAAACCTTGACCACATAGTCGCTGTCCACCAGCGCCGTTGAGTTGGATTGTTCGGTTTCGACGGCGCGGATATATTCTGGCTGTTGGACAGGTTTGTCGGATAGCTTGCTGGTTGGCCTGAATTCAAGCCGCAGGCCCGTCTCTTCGACGGTCAAGGATTGGCGCAGATTGCGCAGCAAAAGCGCGATGAAGATCGGGTCGGTCGCTGCGTCCAGCACCGTTCCTTCCCGGGCGCCCTGGCGCACGGCGGCAAATGCCCGGGGGTTATAGCGCTCGCGATCGAAGCGGACCCATTCGATCTGCATCGGCAATACGTAACGCGCCTTCGTGCCGCGCTGTGTCGCTTCAAAAAATACCAGCCAGGGACGGTTGTCGCCGATGTCGCAGAAGGGAATAGCCGAGGTCAGGGCAGGACGAATCGCTTCCGGCGAGCGCTCCGGGTACCAGCGGGTGCGCGCCAGATGCCCCGGCAGGACATCGCGTTCAAACACACTGCGGGTACGGGTCAGCGACACCCATGTCGCGCCCACCGGCACGACAAGGGTTTCGAATTCGGGAACCACCGTTGGTTCGACGTGCTCCGACTTTTCCCGCTCCTTGAGCTGGAACCAGTAGAAACCATACGGCGCCAGCGTGATCATGTAGGGCAATTCGCCGATCGCCGGAAAGCGGGTTCGGCCGAGCATTTCGAGCGGCACCCGGTCTTTCCACGCCGATAGATCGAGTTCGGTGGCCTGTGCGGATCGCGACAGGTTGGCGACGCAGAGAATGGCCTCATCCTTGTACTGGCGCACATAGCACAGCACCGAGCGATTGGTCGGGCGGATAAAGCTCATGGTGCCGCGTCCGAACGCCAGCGCGGACTTGCGTACCGAGATCAGCCGCTTGGTGGCGCTCAACAGCGAAGACAGGCTGCGCGACTGGGCTTCGACGTTGACCGACTCGTACCCGTAGACCGGATCCATGATGGTCGGGGCGTAGAGCCGCGCCGGGTCGGCGCGGGAGAAGCCGCCGTTGCGGTCCGGTGTCCATTGCATCGGTGTGCGCACGCCGTTACGGTCGCCGAGATAGATATTGTCGCCCATGCCGATTTCGTCGCCGTAATAGATGATCGGCGTGCCCGGGAACGACAGCAGCAGCGAGTTCATCAGCTCGATCTTGCGCCGGTCGTTGTCCATCAGCGGCGCCAGGCGCCGGCGAATGCCGACATTGATACGGGCGCGGGGATCGTTGGCGTAGGTCGACCACAGATAGTCGCGCTCGACGTCGGTGACCATTTCGAGAGTCAGCTCGTCGTGGTTGCGCAGAAACAGTGCCCACTGGCAGTTGCCCGGAATGTCCGGGGTCTGGCGCAGGATGTCGGTGATCGGAAAACGATCCTCCTGGGCGATCGCCATGTAGATCCGCGGCATCAGCGGGAAATGATAGGCCATATGGCATTCATCGCCCTGGCCGAAATACTCCTGGACATCCTCCGGCCATTGATTGGCTTCCGCCAGCAGCACCTTGCCCTTGGCATAGGCGTCGAGCTCGGCGCGCAGCTGTTTGATGATGGCGTGGGTTTCGGGCAGGTTCTCGTTATTGGTGCCGTCGCGCTCGCACAAATAGGGAATGGCGTCGAGCCGGAAACCGTCGACGCCGGTATCGAGCCAGCGCTTCATGACTTTCACCAGCGCGCCGACCACGCGCGGATTGTCGAAATTGAGGTCCGGCTGGTGCGAAAAGAAGCGATGCCAGTAGAATTGGCCGGCCTCCGGATCCCAGGTCCAGTTCGATTTCTCGGTGTCGGTGAAGATGATCCGTGTGCCCAGATATTTCTGATCGGTATCGCTCCACACATACCAGTTGCGCGCGCTCGATTTCGGATCGCTGCGGCGGGCGCGCTTGAACCAGTCGTGCTGGTCGGAGGTGTGATTGATGACGAGTTCGGTGATCACCCTCAAGCCGCGCCGCTTGGCTTCGACGATGAAACGCTTGAAATCCTTCATGGTCCCGAAATCGGGATTGATGGCGCCGTAATCGGCGATGTCATAGCCGTCGTCGCGGCCGGGGGAGGGATAGAACGGAAGCAGCCACAGCGTAGTGACGCCGAGGTCCTGCAGATAGCCGAGCTTTTCGGTCAGCCCCGCGAAGTCACCGATGCCGTCATTGTTGCTGTCGGCAAAGGCCTTGACATGAAGCTGATAGATGATGGCGTCCTTGTACCAGAGCTCGTCACGATCGAGGTCGGTGACCGGCAATTCATTTTCATCGATGGATGACATCAGGTTCATCGGCGGCCCCTCACGCCAGGCAGCGAAAGAGCAACGCGGGGTCGCGCGCTGGATCGATCCGCAGGCGAATGCCGCCCCACTCCACCGGGGAACGCTCGCCAGTAATCAGGTTCTCGACCGCGGCGACGTGGCGGCGGTCGTCCGGCAGGCCGACCTGAACATCGCCGAGCGGAAGCCAGAATTCGTGCACGTCGCGCGACAGCGCAATGGCTGCCACCACCGTGTTGGTCTGATTGACCGCTTCCTTGACGAAAGCGGTGACGTTGCCGTCATCGACCGGGATGAAGCGCAGCTGGCTGGTCTGTTGCAGGCTGGCGTTCTCCCGTCTGATGCGGTTGAGGTCGCGGATGTAGGGCTTGATATTGCCTTGCTTTTCCCAGTCCCGCACCTTGATCTCGTATTTTTCCGAATTGAGGTATTCTTCCCTGCCGGGAATGGGATCGTGTTCCAGCAATTCGAATCCGTTGTAGATGCCGTAGCTGCTTGACAGCGTCGCGGCAAGCGCTGCGCGGGATTTGAACATCCAGGGCTCGCCGCCCTGCAAATGATAGGGCAGAATGTCGGGCGTATTGACGAAGAAATTCGGGCGATAGAAGTCGCGCTCCGGATAGGCCGTCAATTCGTTCAGGTACTGCTCCAGCTCCCACTTCTGGGTGCGCCAGGTAAAGTAGGTATAGGATTGCGTGAAGCCGAGCTTGGCAAGGCCCTTCATCAGCTTCGGCCGCGTAAAGGCCTCCGCAAGGAAGATGACATCGGGATGGCGAAGCTGAATTTCACGGATCAGCCACTCCCAGAATCGGAACGGTTTGGTGTGGGGGTTGTCGACCCGGAAGATCTTGACGCCTTGCTTGATCCAGAACAGCACCACATCGCGCAACGCGTTCCACAGCGCGCCGGCGTCTTCGGACGAAAAATCGGGGTTGACGATGTCCTCGTATTTCTTTGGCGGGTTTTCCGCATAACGCATCGAACCGTCCGGCCGGCGTTTGAACCATTGCGGGCGCTGTTTCAGCCAGGGATGATCGGGCGAACACTGCACCGCGAAGTCGAGCGCGACTTCCATATCGAGCCGCCTGCACGCCGCGACGAAATCGCGGAAATCCTTCAGCGTCCCCAATTCCGGATGCACCGCGTCGTGACCGCCCTCGGCGGCGCCGATGGCGTAGGGACTTCCGGGATCGCCTTCGGCCACGGTGACCGCGTTGTTGCGGCCCTTGCGGTTGGTGTGACCGATGGGGTGGATCGGCGTGAAATACACCACATCAAAACCCATCGCCGCGACATCCGGCAAGCGCCCGATGCAATCCGCAAACGTGCCGTGCTGGCCCGGCGTGGTGCCCTGGCTCCGGGGCACCATCTCGTACCAGGTGCCGAAGCGCGCCCGCTGCCGATCCGCGACAAGCGGAAAGGGCTGCGATCGCGTCAGATCCGGCCGCAACTGGCCCTCGGCCATGGCATCCTTCAACTCGGCCGTCAGCAACGGTGCGACGTCGCCGGTTTGGAGGTAAGCCTCGCATTGCCGCAAGATGACGGCAGTCGCGGCCGCTCCGCCGGCCGATGCCTTTGTCAGCATGCCCGCGCCCTCGATGACGTCGACGGCTAGGTCGGTGCCGGCCTTTTGCTTGAGCTCGAAGCCGTGCCGCCAGGTCGCGAATTCGTCGGTCCACGCCTCGATGGCATAGAGGTAATGGCCGGGCGTGCCGGGGACGAACGATCCGCTCCAGCGGTCGTTGGCGTGTTGGACCATCGGCTCGCGACGCCATTGCCGGTCTTGCTCGCGACGCCAGACCAGGGATGCTGCCACCACATCATGCCCGTCGCGATAGATGTCGGCCCAGACCTCGACCGGCTCGCCGACGATACGCTTCACGGCAAAGCGACCGCCGTCGATCTGCGGATAAACACTTTCAATATGGAAAGCACCGCCAGCTGCGGCGCTCTCGACAGTTTGAGTTGTTTTGTTCACGGTGATGCCATTGACATGGGAGTGACGTCCCGCTTCGCTTGCGGGAAAGGAGGCGCTCCGGACCTACATACAAAGCCGTTCGCTCGGCATTGGTTCCCGGGGAACGGCGGGGATGGCTGAGAGTTAAACACGGCTATCCTATTCCTGCATCTAGAGAATTTCGTGACGTCGATCAACGTTGCGTGCAAACCGCGTGCCGAATGGACCTTTTCGCCAAAGCCAGAGATCTGGGAATCCAGACCGACTATATCGACGCTCAGGGGCACCGGCATGTGACCGATGCCGCGGCGCTGAAGACTATCCTCGATGCCCTGCCGGCCACGGCGCCGCATCGCCTGATCGGCGAGACGGTCGTGGTTCGGACCGGCCTTGCGTCGCAGACCCAATTGGGCCCCGCCGCCAAACTGCCGCTGCATTGGAAAATCGTTGCAACTCCAACGGTTATCGCAGAGGGCGAGACCCGGGATCGCGCCATCGCGTGGCCGCCGGATCTGCCGGTCGGTTCATACCGGCTGCATTTGACCGATGCGGCTGCGGTGACGGAACAAGCACCGTTGATTGTGGCGCCGACAAGGGCGTTCGGCGGCGATTTCGACCGCTGCTGGCTGTTGGCGGTCCAGCTGTACAGCGTCCGGTCGGCGCGCAACTGGGGGATCGGGGATTTTACCGACCTCGAAGCGCTGATCGAACTTGCGGGCCAATTGGGAGCGGAAGGGGTCGGCCTCAATCCGCTGCATGCGCTGTTCGATGATCGTCCCGCCGATTGCAGCCCCTATTCTCCGAACAGCCGGCTGTTTCTGAACCCGCTCTATATCGATGTCGAGAAACTCGGGGAATTTCAACCCGGCGCGTTTGCCGCGAGCAGCGCTGCGATCGCCCGGCTGAGGCAGAGTGATATCGTCGACTATGCCGCCGTCGCCGAGCTGAAATGGCGGGCGCTGCGATCGGCGTTCGAGCAATTCAACGCCAATCCGGACAACGCCCGCCGCCGGGATTTCGCACTGTTCCGGGCCGAGCGCGCACCCCTGCTGTCACGGTTCGCCTGTTTCGAATTGCTCCGGCACAAATTCAACAGACCGTGGTGGGAATGGCCGGAACAATGGCGGCAGCCCGACGAGGCCAAATGCGCCGGACTGCGCGAGGGCCGCGACAGGGCCGAAATCGAGTTCGTCGAATTCGTGCAATGGACGGCCGACCGGCAGTTGCGGGCCTGCCGGGATCTCGCGGGCAGGCTCGGAATGCGCGTCGGTCTCTATCTCGATGTCGCCGTCGGCGTGCAATCCGACGGGTTCGATGCCTGGAACGAGCAGGCCGCGATTTCCCGCCATCTTGCGGTGGGCGCGCCGCCCGATGCGCTCAATACCGCCGGCCAAAACTGGGGCCTGGCTGGTTTCAACGCCGCGGGTCTCGAAATGCAATCCTTCGAACCGTATCGGGAGATGCTGCGGGCTTCGATGCGTTACGCCGGCGCGATCCGGCTCGATCATGTGCTTGGCCTGAAGCGGCTTTATCTGGTGCCGCATGGCTTTGCCGCCGACAACGGCGTCTATGTGCAGATGCCGTTCGAGGCGCTGCTGGCGGCAACCGCGCAGGAAAGCGTGGCACATCGATGCGTCGTCATCGGCGAGGATCTCGGCACCGTTCCGGAAGGCTTCCGCGAGCAAATGGCGGAGTGGGGTATCTGGTCGTATCAGGTGATGATGTTCGAGCGTGACGATCACGGCTCATTCCGAGGCATCGACCATTATGCGGCCAATGCGCTGGTCACCTTCAATACCCACGATCTCTCGAGCTATGCCGGCTGGCGCTCGTTCAGCGACCTGAAGCTGAAACGCTCGCTCGGGATCGATCCCGGCGAAAGCGACGACGCGCGATGGCGTGCATTGACGATGCTGACCGACGCGTTGCGTCATCACGCCATCCATCGTCATGACCTTTACGCCGTTCTGAGTTTTCTGGCGCGGACCAAATCGCGCCTGCTGGCGATAGCGCTCGAGGATCTGTTGGGCGTGATCGATCAGCCCAATATTCCCGGCACCGTGGACCAACACCCGAACTGGCGGCGGCGGCTACCGCTTGCGATCTCCGAGATTGCCTCGGCGATCGAGGTTGCCGCGCTCAGAAGCGCGACCCGCGAGCGGACACGGGGGGCGCCGGCCTGACACGTTGGAATTTTTAGTGGTGATAGAACTTGTCTTGCAGGATTGAAGACTATGGGTTGATCGGCGATTGCGAGACCACGGCCTTGGTCGGCCGCGACGGATCGATCGACTGGCTGTGCTGGCCCGCCTTCGATTCCGATGCCTGTTTTGCAAGCTTGCTCGGCACCCACCGGAACGGCCGATGGCTGATCGCGCCCGCGGAAGATGTCACGAAAATATCGCGCCGCTACTGGGACAATACGCTGATCCTGGAGACGCGTTTTGAAACGGCAAGCGGCGTCGTTGCGCTGATCGACTTCATGCCGCCGCGCGGAAACGCCTCCGACATCGTCAGATTGGTGCGCGGCGTCAGCGGTCAGGTCAAGCTGCGGATGCAGCTCGTGATCCGATTCGGATTCGGCATCGATATCCCCTGGGTCCGGCGAACCGAGGACGGCGCGCTGCTGGCGATTTGCGGGCAGGACATGACGGTGCTGCGAACGCCCGTTGAGACCCGCGGCGAAGACCTCACCACGGTGGCCGATTTCGAAGTAAGCGCAGGGAAAACGATACCCTTTGTGCTGACCTACGGACCTTCGCATTTGCCGGTCCCCGAGCCCATCAACCCCGCGCAGGCCTTGCGCGAAACCGAGGATTTCTGGATCGAATGGTGCAGCCGTTGCACTTACGAGGGTGACAGCCACGATCTGGTGATGCGATCGCTGATCACGCTGAAGGCGCTCACTTATGGGCCGACCGGCGGCATTGTCGCGGCGCCGACGACGTCGCTGCCGGAGAAGCTCGGCGGCGAGAGGAACTGGGACTACCGCTTTTGCTGGCTGCGCGATGCTACCTTCACCCTGCTGGCGCTGATCAACAGCGGCTACACCGAGGAGGCCTTCGCCTGGCACAATTGGCTGCTGCGCGCCGTGGCCGGATCGCCGGCAAACATGCAGATCATGTACGGCATCATGGGCCAGCGGCGCCTGTTGGAATGGGAAGCGGGGTGGTTGCCCGGTTACGAAGGCGCCCAACCGGTCCGGGTCGGTAATGCTGCGCATGCCCAGCTGCAGCTCGATGTCTACGGCGAACTGATCGACGCGTTTCATCAGTCTCGGATGGTGGAATTGAAACTTGACGAAGGCTCCTGGGCGCTGGAATGCGCGGTGCTGGAGCATCTGGCGGAGGTTTGGGACCAGCCGGATCACGGCATCTGGGAACGGCGCGGCGACGGCAAGCACTATGTTTTGTCGAAGGTGATGTCGTGGGTCGCGTTCGATCGCGGCATCAAAAGCGCTGAAAAGTTCGGCTTCAAGGCGCCGCTCGACCGCTGGCGACTGCTGCGCGACACCATCTGTCGCGATGTCTGCGACAACGGCTTCGACGTCACCCAAAACGCGTTCGTCGAATCCTACGGCTCGAAATTGCTCGATGCCAGCATCCTGCTGCTGCCCGCTGTTGGTTTCCTGCCCGCCTCGGATCCACGCGTTCGCGCCACCATCGAGGCGATTGAAACTCACATGATGCGCGACGGATTTGTGTTGCGGCACGACCCCCGCGAGGTCTCGGATCAACGGCAACCGCTCGAAGGCGCATTTCTCGCCTGCAGCCTCTGGCTCGCCGACGCTTATGTGCTGGCCGGCCAGATCGCGAAAGCGCAGGCGCTGTTCGACCGCGTGATCGGCATTGCCAACGATCTTGGGCTGTTGGCGGAGGAATTCGACCCTGGCGAGGGGCGTCAGACCGGCAATTTCCCGCAGGCCCTGACCCATATCGCGCTGATCAACACCGCGCACAATCTCAGCGTTGCCAAGAAGCCGATCGAGAAACCGGCGATGCAGCGGTCGACGTAGCTCGCTCACTGTTTCTCCGGTCGGGGAACTTGCCAGCCCAAACTTCGTTGCTCTCGGGACCTTTGTGGAGGGTGGCCGCGTGATACGCCTGCTCGTCACGGCCGTTGTTTCGGGCTGGCTCGTGTTTCCGGCGACGGCAGCGAGGCTTGATGCGGCGACCATCAACAGTGCCGAATTTCGCTCAAAGCCTGCTGCCGCGGACAAGATTGATCCGGTCATCGTAAAGGCCGGGGTTCTGCTGGACCGGGCTCTATTCTCTCCCGGCGAGATCGACGGCAAGCTCGGCGAAAACGCGCAAAAGGCCCTGAGAGCCTTCGCCGAGGCCAAAGGCTTGGCGCCCGACAAACCGCTCACACCGGAGATCTGGACAATGCTTGCGGGGACGAGCAGTGCCCCCGTCATCACCGAATACGTGATCACTGAAAATGATGTGAAGGGACCGTTCTTGAAAAAACTTCCCGCGAAGATGGACGACATGAAGCGCCTCAAAGCACTCAGTTACACGAGCCCGCGTGAGGCTATCGCCGAGAAATTTCATATGAGCGAAGAGCTGCTTCTGGTTCTGAATCCCGGCAAGAAATTCGACCGCGCCGGCGAATCCATCTCGGTTGCCAACGTGCTCAACAGGCAAACCAAGCTGACGATCGGCCGAATCGAGGTCGATAAGTCACGTCAGACCGTCAAGGCGTTCGACCCATCGGGCGCGCTGATAGCCTTTTTTCCAGCGACCATCGGAAGCGAGGAGAAACCGACCCCGGGCGGCAGCTTCAAGGTCGTATCGGTCGATGCAAATCCGACCTACCGCTACAATCCCGATTATAAATTCAAAGGCGTGAAATCCAGGACGCCGTTCACGATCGAGCCCGGCCCGAACAATCCGGTGGGATCGTACTGGATCGGCTTGTCGGCGGAGGGATATGGCATCCACGGCACCCCTAACCCTTCGAAGATAAGCAAGTCCGAGTCCCACGGTTGCGTTCGGCTAACCAACTGGGATGTCGCCTTGCTCGCGAGCAATCTCAAAAAAGCAACGCCGGTGGCGTTCGTGGGCGAGCCGCAAGCCGGTGGAAAAGGCTGATCGCCCGGACCGGTTGCCGCGAAATCAGTTTATTGGCTTCAACCCAGCCCATGACAGGCCTCGCCGGTTCCTGGCCCGGCCATGCCTGTGTTTCCTGCCGGTCACAGGTACCACGCCAGCACGGCCTTGAGCTTGGCGTCTTCGATCACGGGCAGAACGATGATTTTTTTCATTCCGGATGTGCGGGCGAACGACGCTGCAATGGATGCATCGTCCTTCAGATTCCCGCTGATAGCCGGCATACCGGTAGCCCAGACGCCGCCAATCGATCCTTCGCCCTTGCCGATCGTCTTTGAGCCATATAGCGCGGCGAGATCGGCTTTTTTGTTGCAGTCGCCGGACTGAAAGACCAGGTCGCTGCGCGACTCATTCGGCGCCCAGATCTCGAATCGTTGGGCGATCGGCGTGCCCGGGGCCGACAACAACGTCACGACCCAGGTTTGATCGGACGGCGTCTTGTAGGGGATGCCGACGCCGCAATTGATGCCGATTTCCGATGCCTCTTCCCGCCGCAGGAATTGCTTCGCGTTGTGCAAATCCTTGATGATCAGCGGCATGCCCGCCTTCCATGTGCGGCCAGGCAGTCCAAACCCCCGCGGAAACCTGGTGTGCCGGGAATTGAATTCAAACATGTCCGCCGTGCCGTAGTAGCCGTCCACAAGGCCCATCTCGTGCGACACTTCGGGATCGTTGTGCCAAAGCTCGATCGCCCCGACATGCTTGTCATCATCGCCGCAGAACAGCACCATCACCGCCATCAGAAACTCGCCGGCAAACACCGGCAAGGCAACGCCGCATGTCAATCCGACCTCTTTCGCCTCGTCCGTGCGTTTGAAATATGAGTTCGAGAATTCCGTGAGAACGATCGGATGCCCCGACGCCCAGGCCTTGCCTGGAAGGCCCTCATCGCGGGCAAACAGCGCGTTCTCGCTGAGTGCCTGGAATTCCGAGAACTCGCCGCTGCTCAGGCCGCCGCCATACTCCAGCCGGGTGCGCGTTCGGTCCGGCACCCACAATTCGACCACTCGGATGAAGGTGTTCATAGGCATCCGCCTTTAAGAGGAACTCTCAGGCAGGACGATCATCAGCGATCAGAAGGCGCTTGGCTTGCGCAAATAGCAGGCGAGACCTGCCAATGCCTTATGCAGTCGAGGGAGGTCCGTGCGAGCCTGCGATCACGCCGCGCCGTTCTCTCTCAATATGATATCGATCGCGCCGGCAAAGCCTTCGTTCTCGTTCGAGGTGGTGACATGCGTCGCCAGCTTTTTGACGTCGTCGGTGGCGTTGCCCATCGCGATCGAGACGCCGCTTCTGCGAAACATCGCCAGATCGTTCTGCATGTCGCCGATGGTGGCGACGGCGTCGGTGGAAAGCCCCAGGCGCTTGGCCATCGCCTCCACGAAGGTGCCCTTGTCGTGGCCGGGCGGGGTGACGTCGAGATAGTAGGTCTGCGACCGCACCGCGGTAGCCTCTGCGCCGACCACCTTCTGCATCGCGGCTTCGCACGCTTGCAAAAGCGCCGCATCGGAGCTGGCGCCGACGATCTTGCAGGCGGCGTGCAAATAGGGGGTAAAATCCGCGACGATGGTCGGATCGGCCCTGATGGCGAGCTTTTCATGCGGGACGTATTCGCCGTTGCCGTTGCGGGTCAGCCACTGCGCGTTGGTGAACAGCCAGATGTCGACACCGAATCCGTTCAGGACGTCAAGGCTGCGCGCCGCCACAGCGGCCGGGATCAGATGCTGTTCGATCGGATTGAGTAGCGGATCGACGATCGAACTTCCGTTGAAGGGCCCCACCGGCAATTTGATCTGCAGCGGTTCGATCAGGAATCCCATGCCGATGGTTGGACGGCTGGAGGTGATGGTGAAGCCGATGCCGGCATCGTGCAGCCGCCGCACCGCGCGCTTGGCGCCGTCGGTCAAGGTCTTGTCCTTGGTCAGCAGCGTGCCGTCGACATCGGAGACCACCAGAGCGATGCGGGTCATGAGCGGTTCCTGCGCAATGTGCCGCGGTCGGCCGGGGTTAGGTTCAGTTGACGGATGATGTCGTCGACGATGGTCTTGACCGAGGCGTCAATCGACACGGTCACGGAGTTTTCGGCCAGATCAGGAGGCTCCAGCGTTTTGAACTGGCTGGCGAGCAACCCCGGCGGCATGAAATGACCTTTGCGAAGCGCGAGCCTGCTCGCGATCAGCTCCTGCGTGCCTTTCAGGTAAATGATGCGAACATCTTTCCGTCCATGCACAAGGACGTCGCGATAGGCGCGCTTCAGCGCGGAGCAGGCGATCACCGCATGTTCGCTGGCCTTGCAGACCCTGTCGATTTCGTCGGCGATGGCCTGCAGCCAGGGCCAGCGATCCTGATCGGTCAGGGGTTGGCCGGCGCTCATCTTGGCTACGTTGCTGGCGGGATGAAATCTGTCGCCGTCTTCAAAACGCCAGCCCAAACGCCGGGCCAGTTTGTCGGCGATGGTGCTCTTGCCAGAGCCGGACACGCCCATCACGACCAGTGCGCAGGGTATTTCGCTGGTATCATCCCCCACGAAAATTCTCCGGTAACGCGGCTTTGTCCACGAGCCAGATGGTTTCGCCTGCGGCCCGTGCACGATTCGCGGGGAGGTTCTCGCCATCAAGCAGGCGCGTCAAGATCACTCGCTTTTCCGAACCCGCCACCTCGAACAGCATTTCGCGGCAGGAGTTCAGTGCCGGCAAGGTCAGCGTCACTCGCGGCACGAAAGGTTCGACATGGGCTTGGGGCACGCCGACCACCCAGCGCTCGATCTCTTCGACGGCGGGATAATCAGGAAACAGCGACGCGGTGTGGCCGTCCGGTCCGACGCCCATCAATACCAGGTCGAACAACGGCCGCGTGGGATCGAGGACTTCCGCCCCATAGAACGATTTCAATTCGCTCTCGTAGCGGCGGGCACTTTCCTTAGGGGTGGCGGTGTCCGTCGGAATCGGGTGGATGTTGGCGCCCGGCGCGTTGCGATCCAGAAAGCTCTGCCGTGCCATGCTCATGTTGTTGAGGGGATCGTCAGCCCGGACAAAGCGCTCGTCGCCGATGAACCAGTGCACGCGGTCCCACGGGATCTGATCTCTGTAAGTGTCGGTCGCGAGCAGCGAATAGAGTTGTTTCGGGCTGGAGCCGCCGGTCAGGCAAATCGCCACGCGATCCTTATTCGCGGCGATCCTGGCGATGATCCGCTCGGCAGCGGCCTTCGCCAGCGCAGCCGCATCGGGAACGGTAATCACCTGGCGATGGTCGGGAAAAGCCATTTTAGCCGAGCTTGCGCCAGCTGCGGCCGTCGCGCTTGAGCAGTTCCTCAGCGCCGGCGGGGCCTTCGCTGCCGGCGTTATAACTCTCCAGACGCTTGTTGCCCGCCTTCTTCCATGCATCCAGGAACGGTTGCACCGCCTGCCAGCCGGCCTCGACGCTGTCGGCGCGCTGGAACAGGATATTGTCGCCGATCATGCAGTCGTAGATCAGTGTCTCATAGCCGGTGGCCGGCTCCGCCTTGAAGTAATCCTTGTAGCGGAATTTCATCTCGACGCCGTCGATGGTAATCGTCGGCCCCGGCACTTTGGTGTTGAACTGCAGCATGATCCCCTCGGTGGGTTCGATGCCGATGACAAGGTAATTCTGCGACAGGCGATCCACTGGCGTGCAGCGGAACATCGCAAACGGCGCCTGCTTGAATTTTATGGCGACTTCCGTGCGCTTGATGCCGAGCGCCTTGCCGGTCCGCAGATAAAAGGGAACGCCGGCCCAGCGCCAATTGTCGATAGCTAGTTTCAGCGCGACATAGGTTTCGGTGGTGCTGCCCGACTTGACATCCTTGGTCTTGCAGTAGTCTTCGATTTCGGCGTCGCCGATCTTGCCGCCCTGATACTGGCCGCGCACGGAATTCTTCAAGGCGTCGGTTTCGCTCTGGGTCTGGATCGCCGCCAGCACCTCGGCCTTCTCGGAGCGCACCGCATGCGCGTCGAACCTTGCCGGCGGCTCCATCGTCACCAGCGACAGCAATTGAAACAGATGGTTCGGGACCATGTCGCGCAGCGCGCCGGTGGCGTCATAGAAACTGCCGCGGTGGCCAACGCCGAGTTTTTCATCGACGGTGATCTGCACATGATCGATGTGATTGCGGTTCCAGATCGGCTCGAACATGCCATTGGCGAAGCGCAGTACCAGGATGTTCTGCACCGTTTCCTTGCCGAGGTAGTGATCGATGCGATAGATCTGGTGCTCATCGACGATTTTGAGCAATTCGCCGTTGAGGGCCTTCGCCGACGCAAGATCGGTCCCGAACGGCTTTTCCACCACCAGCCGCCGCCATGCGCCGTTTTGTTCTTTCAGCAAGCCGGTGCGGCCGAGCTCGCGGCTGATAGGGGCGAAAGCATTTGGTGGCGTCGCCAGATAAAACAGCCGGTTGCCGCCGGTCGAGCGGTTTGCCTCCAGTTTCTGCAGCCGTTCCCGCATGGCGTCGAACGAGGCCGGGTCTTTCGGATCGGCTTCGATGCTGGTGACGCATTCCAGCAGGCGCGTGGCGATCGCATCGTCCACCGGGCGGGTGGCGAATTGGCGCAGGCCTTTCAACAGGCTGTCGCGAAGTGCCTCGCTCGACGTTCCCTTGCGGGCGACGCCGACCACGCAGAATTTGTCGGGCAACAGATCGGTCGCCGCGAGGTTATAAAGGGAGGGCAGCACCAGCCGATGCGTCAGGTCGCCGGTGACGCCGAAAATGACGAAGGAGCAGGGGTCCGGCTTCCTCTGATTTGATCGCGGAGTTGAAGAGATGTCGGTCACGAACGGTCGGCCCTCGGCTTGACGATATCGGGCGCATTCTGTCGCGCCGGGTCTGGATGCCGCTGCGGCTCCTTGTGGCCCCCAAAGCCGTCGCGCATCGCGGAGAGAATCTTCTCGGCAAAGGTATGTTCCTTGCGCGAGCGAAAGCGCGCGTACAAGGCTGCGGTCAGGACCTCGGCGGGCACGGCTTCATCGATGGCGGCGTTGACGGTCCAGCGGCCTTCGCCGGAGTCCTCGACGAATCCCGAATAGCTCTCCAGCGTGGGATTTTTGGCGAGCGCCGACGCCGTGAGATCGAGCAGCCATGACGGGATCACGCTGCCGCGGCGCCAGACCTCGGCGATGTCGGCAATATCGAGATCGAAGCGATGTTCCGGGGGCAGGGCGCCGATATTGGCATTCCTGAGGATATCAAAACCCTCGGCATAGGCCTGCATCAGGCCGTATTCGATGCCGTTGTGAACCATCTTGACGAAATGGCCGGCGCCGACCGGGCCGGCGTGGATGTAGCCTTGTTCGATGCGCGGGTCGCGTCCCTCGCGCCCGCCGGTGCGTTCGATATCACCAATCCCCGGCGCCAACGCCGCGAAGATCGGATCGAGGCGATCGACCACCGTCTTGTCGCCGCCGATCATCATGCAATAGCCGCATCGATGATGACGTCGCCGGCTTGCATTAGTTTCGATAGCGCGTCGATGGTTGCTTCGGTGATCTTGCCCGCCGGCAGCATCACCCAGGCGGTCCGTGGCTTCTCGAGCTTGCTGACGAACTCTTCCAGCGCGCCTGAGCCGGCAGCTCCGTCGGCCGCAAGGCCGGCCACGGCTTTCGGGTCCTTGTCATAGACAACCGCAGAGTGTCCATGCTTCATCAGCCGGCGGACGATGTTGCCCCCCATCCGCCCCAAGCCGATCATGCCGAGCTGCATTTTCGAGTACCTTTATTGTTCTTGAGCACGATCTCGTCCGAAACCGGTACCGCCTTCAGGGATCATGCTCTAACTAATTCAGCGCGTCCGCGATCGCGGTATCGAGCATCTTCAGGCCCGACTCGAGATCGCCCTTGAGATGCACACGGAGCGCGCGGCGTCCGCGCTCGGTCAGCACATCGAAATCGCCGCGCGCCTGTGCCGCCTTGATCACGCCGAAAGAGGCCTTTTGACCGGGTACCGCGAGGTCTTTGGCGTCATCCGAGGTAATCTGCAGAAACACGCCGCTATCGGGCCCGCCCTTGTAGGCCTGGCCGGTGGAATGCAGGAAGCGCGGGCCGAATTCGGCGCAGGTCGCGACATGGCACCTGTCGCGCAACCTTAGCCGCTTCCGCGGGCAGTTTCCCGGTCTTTTCGAACGCCGCGGTCAATTCCCTGGTCTTGATCTTGGCGTCCTCGACATCGGGCTGGTTGAACGGATTGATCCCGAGGATCGATCCGGCCACCGCGCTCGCCAATTCAAACCGGAAGAATTCCTGACCGATGTGGTCGATCGATTTCATGACAATGCGGACCACCGGGTGTCCGGCTTTTTCCAGCGCGGCGAGCTGGTCCGCATGCGCGGTATCGGTTTCGTGCTCGGTGCTGATATCGATGAAAAAGCGATCGTTGCCGTAAAGCGCGGCGTCGCCCAACGGTTCGCCCTCGACCGGGATCAAGCCCTTGCCGCCCTTGCCGGTGGATTCCGCGATCAGCTGTTCGGCCCAGGCGCCGAAGTCGGCGATGCTCTTCGACGAGAAAATCGTCACCTTGTCGCGGCCTTCGAGGCCGGCGAGGCCCATGGCAAGGCCAAGCTGCACGCCGGGATTTTCATGCGGCGGCACATCCGGCCCGCAGGAGCGCACCATGGCGAGGGTGTGTTTGAGCAGCGTGCGGACGTCGATGCCGGCCGCCGCGGCCGGCACCAGCCCAAAGGGCGACAACACGGAGTAGCGCCCGCCGATGCAGGGGTCGCCGTGGAAGATGCGGGCAAAGCCCTGTTCGGTCGCGACCTTCTCCAGCGAGGAGCCGGGGTCGGTCACCGCGATGAACCTGTGGCCGGCCTTGTCGGCGCCGATCGCTTCCGACACGCGGGCGAAGAAGTAATCCTTCATCACATTGGGTTCGGTGGTGCCGCCGGACTTGCTGGAAACGAGGAACAGGGTGTTGGCGATATTGACCGAAGCCTGAAGGCTGCGCACTTGCGCCGGATCGGTCGAGTCGAGCACATGCAGTTTCGGGTATCCCGGCTGCTTCGCAAAGGTCTGCGCCAGCACTTCCGGCCCCAGGCTCGACCCGCCCATGCCGAGCACCACGGCGTCGGTGAAATTCTGCCCCTTCACGCGGTGCGCGAAGTCTTCGTAGTCGGCGATATCGGCTGCCGCGGCGCTGTTCAACCAGCCCAGCCATTTATGCTCGTCGGTTCCGGTCCACACCGATTTGTCGTGCCGCCAGAGCCGGCGGACCTTGCCGGACGCGCGCCACTCCTCGGTGCTCTTCTCGATCGTCTTGGCGAAGACGCGTCCGACCGCCAGTTCCTGCCGGTCGATACCAGCGCCGAGCACCGCCGCGCGCTTGTGCGCTACCGCGCCGTAGAGTTTGTCGGCGGCGTCGGCGAACAGATTGACGCCGTCCCTGACCAGCTCGGCCGTGGTGGCATCGAGCGAGACGCCGGATTTTTCCAGCTCGGCAAGAACGTGCCTGGCATTCCCGATATTTTCCTCGAGGCTGTCGCGCGGCTTGCCATGATCGCGGAAGGCATCCAGCGTCGCCGGCGGCATGGTATTGATGGTGTTGGGGCCGATCAACTCCTCGACATAGAGCACGTCGCTGTAATCTTTGTTTTTTGTGCCGGTCGAGGCCCACAGCAATCGCTGCGGTCTTGCTCCCTGGGCTACGAGCTTGTCCCAGCGCGGGCCGGAGAACAGCCGCTTGTAATCCTGATAGGCAAGTTTCGCATTCGCGATCGCGACCTTGCCCTTCAGCGCGGTCAAGCGCTCCTTCTCGGTGGGGTCGTTCGCCTTCGCGATCTTTTCATCGAGCTGCTTGTCGACCGCGCTGTCGATGCGGCTGACAAAGAAACTGGCGACGCTGGCGACATGGGACGGATCACCGCCGCCTTTGACGTATTTTTCGAGGCCGGCGAGATAGGCTTCCGCGACCTCCGCATAGACCTTTTGCGAGAACAGCAGCGTAATGTTGATGCTGATGCCCTCGCCAATCAGATGCTGGATCGCGGGCAGGCCCTCCGGCGTCGCCGGCACCTTGACCATCAGATTCCCGCGTTTCACATCCTTCCAGAGACGCTCGGCCTCGGCGATCGTGGCCCTGGTGTCCATTGCGAGATAGGGTGAAACTTCCAGGCTGACAAAACCGTCGTCGCCATGGAGTTGGTCATGGACCGGGCGCAGCACATCCGCCGCATGCTGGATGTCCTCGACCGCGAGATGTTCGAACAGTTCGGCGACCGGCCGGTCGCCGCTGTGCAGCGCCTTTCGGATCGCGCCGTCATATTCGTCCGAACTGCCGATCGCCTTCTCGAAGATCGACGGGTTCGACGTGACGCCCTTGAGGCCGTCGGTATCGATCAGCTTTTTCAGGCCGCCCTTGGCGACAAAGCCGCGGGCCAGGAAATCCAGCCAGACCGCCTGGCCGTGCTCTTCAAGTGCTTTGACGGGGTTCATGATGCCTTGTTCTGTTCGAGCGGGTCGATTGCGACTTCCGGCAAGCCTTCATTCGGTCGGCGGCCGAAGTTTGTCAAAAAGTTGAGGTGCTGACGAGGGGAATATGTCTATCCCGTAGGAATAACGCCATTCACGACATATCGATCCCGGAGGACCGGATTTGACGCGATCCCTCGCTGTTTTGTGACAGCATTGAGTCAGGCTCAGGGCCTCAGATAGAGATACCCTTGCGACTGCAGTTCCGCGATCCGGACCACGCCGCCGCTGTCGGCGCTGACAAAACCCGGCAGCAGATCCTCAAGGCCTATATTCTGCGATTTCATGGTGTTGCCGCAGGCCGCGAGTTCGAGCCCCGCCTTGGAAAACCGGCCGACGCGCCGGGTGAGATCCGGGTTCGCCGAGCCGGCGTGAAAGGCGCGGAGCGCCTCGTCCTGATTGGTTTCATGGAAGCGATCGTCTAGTTGCTGTTGACATTAGCGGTAGCCAGCCGCATCGCGGCGTCATCGCACCGAAGCGCCCGTCATTGGGCAGGGCCCATGGGCGTCTCACGGATTGCGCGATGATGGATTAGTGCCGCTGATTTGCCCGACGTGTCAAATATTTTCGCGTCATCGAAGGCATCATGTCAGCGACTACCTGCTACTTTGCATGATCCTGTCATCGGCGCCGGCGACCAGCGAATCGCCGGCTTCGTCGTCGGGCTTGTTGTTTTGCCAGATCCTTATCCGCAGAAGCCGCTGGAGTCGAAATCGCCCCATCGATGGCGATATCTGACGCCGAGCCGGAACGAATAATTATAGGTTTTCTCTTCCTCCGGGATTTCCGCCGTCACCAGCAGCTTCATCGCACTGACCTTTTGCTTGGGATGGCGCGCGAGAGGGTCGGGATCGTAGCGGCGCGCAAAGCAGGCATAGGCCTTGTTGCCGGGCGGCTTGGTGAACATCCTGACGTCGAACGCGTCGGCCTGTGCCTTGTCGATGCCGTCCTCCTGGGCGTGCGCCTCGCTTGCGGATTTGCTGCCGATGGCGCGGGCCGTTCGCTCAAGGTTCGAGTGACGCAACGTAGGCTGCGAGCGAGATCATGTCTTCTTGCGTGAGCTTTTCGACCGTCGGCTTCATCAAGGCACTTGCGGCCCCTGCCCGAGCCCCCTGCTGAATGTCGTAGAGCTGGCGCACGACGTAACTTGGTGAGCGTCCGGCGATCCCGGGAATTGCGCCGACCCCCTTGAGGTCTGGCCCATGGCAGGTTGCGCAGGGAATTGTCGTACCCGCTCCTCCGGTTCTGGCCAGAGCTTCTCCCCTCGCTAGGCTTCCGGGCGGCACATAGGCTGTGAATTGCGATCGTGAGTCACGAAGTTCGAATTGCACCTCATCGTCCGGCATCTCGATGATGCGCCGACCGAGCGGCTCGGTGCCACCGTCCGGCCGCTTTACGAAAAACAAGCGGGCGATGTACGTCTTCGGAACAGTGTCGCTTTCGACAACCTTGACGATCCGTTTCGGCTGCAGCGCGGAAAAATAGGCCGCCGCGGCTTGCACCTCGGCGTCTGTCGCGGCCTTGGCTGCTGCCGTCATGAGCAGGACTGAGCTTCTTTGCGGGCTGGAAAATTTCCTTGCGCCGCTCTTGATGTCAGCCATCTGCTGCGCGAGATAGGCCGCCGGCAGACCGGCGAGGTTCGAATTCTCCGGACCGCCAGTTCCTTCAGAGCGATGACAGGAGCCGCAAGCGCGCACGTCGGGCTTCCTTCCGCTTGCGACGACGCCGGGCATTGGCGGATGATCGTCAGGATGCCATGCGGGTGAAAAGAAGAGATCGCGGGCCTGTGTCCAGCTAAAAGCGGCCGTGCTGCCTGCCAGGCGTTGTGGGACATCATCGGCCGGCGGGGCCTTGAACTCCGGATCCCATGGGTAGGCCCAGGAGGGAAAATCGGGCGTTGATGCCGATGGAGTGGATCCCGCGTTCGGTGCCTGCGCGACCGCTACACCTGGAACCACAACTTCCGAGCCCAACAACATCAACGCGCCCAAAGCCAGTTCCATCAGCTTTTTCACGGAGCCCTGCCTTTGCGAACACGGGGCGCAGCGTTGCTGCGGTGCCCGACAACGCTAGCATGACCCGCAAGGTCGATCGATGGGCTCGGTGGCATAATGGTCGCAATGAAGTTATGTTTTTTGCGGTAATAAAAAGGCCGGCGCGCGGAATACCCGAAGGTGATCGATTTGCGTCAGATCGGGTTTGCAGGATTAATCCTCGCCATGATTGTCATAGCTTTGGTGCAGCTTCGTGAGTGAAGCGCAGGGCGAGGTGGCCGTGCCGGAGCCGCGGGACCGTTTCATTCCGCTGCGGAAGTCGGATATTGTCGGCGGGCTGCTCGCCGAGGGCCGCCTTGACGCAGCCCAGCACGCACCATTGAGGCAACTTGCCCGCATGCTGGGCGCCATTCTTCACTACCAGTATTTCGAAGAGATTGACCGGCTGCGCGAGACCTATTTTTTCTTCGACCCGGAGGTCGATCCGACCGCTTGCGGGTCCGCTGGCGATCTCGAAGCGGCTTATCGTACTTTAAGCGAAGAATTTGTCCGCATCCTGACCGAAGCCAACTTCATTGAAATCACGCATGATGAGATTACACGCGCCTTCGCCGAGCACGCCCTGGTACGGGTGAAGATCAAGGCGCCGGTCGAGGATTATCGCGACGTCCGCATGTTCCGTCGCGGGCATCACAAAGAGACGATCCATGTTCCCGTCTGGTTTGGCTTGCGCCAGCGTCCACTCGAGGTCGACGTCTACGACGATGTCGTGATGATGGTTGCGACCAGGTCGGACGGCATGAGGCCGGCCGACCCTCGTAAGGCACACGCGAGTGCGAGGCGGGGTAAGCAGAAAATCCGCAGTGGCGCGGTACTGTTCAAGTATTTTCGCCACATCGCTCGCGGCGATCTCGAAGCCTTGTTTCCCAATGTGCGGGTGGTGATGAGCCTGTTCGACCGGTTTGCACTGGGGGTGCCGGCGGTAGTCGGCGGCATACCGATCCTGCTCAAGCTCGCCTCGACCATGACCGTGTTGTTCGTCGTAGCCGGCTTCTATCTCGGTCTCAGCGGCACGATCCACGATAGCGACACAGAGCAGGCGCTAGCCGCGCTCAGCGGCCTGTTCGCGCTTGGCGCCTTTCTGTTCCGACAATGGGGAAATTTCCACCGCCAGTCGCTGATCCATCAGAAGCAACTCACCGACAATATCTACTATCGCAACGTCAACAATAATTCCGGGATCTTCAACTACATCATCGGCGAGGCGGAGGAGCAGGACTGGAAAGAAGCGCTGCTCACATATTACGGCCTGCTGACGGCCGCGGCGCCGCTCACACGCGCGGCGCTGGGCGCGCGCATCGAGGGGCTGCTGGCGCAAATGTTCGGCGTCTCGGCCGCCTTCGAGATCGACCATGCGCTGGCACGGCTGAAGGATCTCGAACTCCTGTGCGAAGCCGGCGGCCACCTCTCGGTGCCGCCGCTTCCCGACGCGGTGGCGCGCCTCGACGGGAACTGGGCGAAGCTTTTACGCCCTGGCGCATGATGACTGTGAGTTGAATCGACGAGCGCGCGAGGTTCACCTCTCCCCGCAAGCGGGGATCGGAAATCGCCTGCCCATTGGAAGATAAGCCATCACGCCTAGCGCAGGCTGGCGTTGATCTTGTCCAGCGCGGCGGAGCCTGGGCACAACGCCGTCTCGTCAAGCGAGTTGAGCGGCGTATCCACTGTGTCGAGGTGGGCGTGCAGGTCTTCCGCTTCCGGATCGACGTACAGGAGCCCGGTGACGATCTGCCCCCTGGCGGCGTGCCTTTGCAGGAACGTCATCGCACCGACGCGATCATGCGGGTCATAATCGGCGTCGATCTTGCGCAGCGCTATCTTGCTGCCGTCATGCTGCTCGACCACCTGCACGGTGCCCGGCGCGTAGTCGACAGTGATCGGGTCGCGGCCGGTGATGACGTCGAGCCGGTTCACCGCATCATTGTGCTCGCGCACGTAATCGAAGCTCTTGGTCGAACCGGCATGGTTGTTGAACGCGACGCAGGGGCTGATCACGTCGATGAACGCCGCGCCCTTGTGCTGGATCGCAGCCGCGATCAGCGGCACCAGTTGCGTCTTGTCGCCGGAAAAGCTCCGCGCCACGAAGCTCGCGCCGAACTGCAGCGCGATCTCCACCAGGTCGATGGCATTGTCGCTGTTGGTGATGCCTTTCTTGGATTTCGAGCCGCGGTCGGCGGTGGCGGAAAACTGACCCTTGGTGAGGCCGTAAACCCCGTTGTTCTCGACGATATAGGTCATGTTGACGCCGCGACGGATCGAGTGCGCGAACTGGCCGAAGCCGATCGAGGCCGAGTCGCCGTCACCGGAAACGCCGAGGTAGATCAGATCGCGGTTGGCGAGATTGGCGCCGGTCAGCACCGACGGCATCCGGCCATGGACCGAATTGAAGCCATGCGAGTGGCCGAGGAAATAGTCCGGCGTCTTCGAGGAGCAGCCGATGCCCGAAATCTTGGCGACCCGATGCGGCTCGATCGAAAGCTCGTAACAGGCCTCGATGATCGAGGCGGTAATCGAATCATGGCCGCAGCCGGCGCAGAGCGTCGAAATCTTGCCTTCGTAATCCCGGTGGGTATAGCCGAGATCGTTCTTCGGAAGGCCGGGATGCTGGAATTTCGGCTTGGCGATATAGGTCATGACTTCACCTTGCGGAGCGGGGTCAGCTTGAGCTGGTCCTGACGATCGCCGATGGCGCTGGCGATGAAGCGCGCGGTAATCGGCGTGCCGTCATAGTGCAGGATCGGGACCAGCCGCACCGGATCGATGCCGTTCTCGTTGACGATCAGCGAGCGAAACTGCGCATCACGGTTCTGCTCGACCACGTACACAAAATCATGATCGGCGATGAAGCTGGCCACGCTGGAATGGAACGGGAAGGCGCGGATACGCAAGCGGTCGAGTTGATGGCCGCGCGCTTCCAACAGCCCGATCGCCTCATCCATCGCGGGTGCGGTCGAGCCGAAATAGATCACGCCGTATTTGGTGGGCCTGGCGGCGTTGGCCTGCAGCGGTCGGGGCACCATGTCCTGGGCGGTTTCGAATTTGCGCACCAGCCGCTGCATGTTGTCGGCGTAAACCGCGCCCTCTTCGGAATAACGCGCGTAACGGTCGCGCGAGGTGCCGCGGGTGAAGAACGAGCCCTTGGTCGGATGCGTGCCGGGATAGGTACGGTAGGGGATGCCGTCGCCATCGATGTCGAGATAGCGGCCGAAGTCGCGGCCGTCGTCGAGCATCTCAGCCGTCATCACCTTGCCGCGGTCATATTGCCTGGCGTCGTCCCACTTCAGCGGGCGGCAAAGCCGGTGGTTCATGCCGATATCGAGATCGAGCATCACGAAGATCACGGTCTGCAGCCGTTCGGCGAGATCAAAGGCATGAGCTGCGAATTCAAATGCTTCGGCCGGGTCTTCCGGAAACAGCATCACATGCTTGGTGTCGCCATGGGAAGCATAGGCGCAGGCAATGATGTCGCATTGCTGGGTTCGGGTCGGCATGCCGGTCGAGGGACCCGCGCGCTGCACATTCATGATCACGGCCGGCACTTCCGCGAAATAGGACAGGCCGATGAATTCCGTCATCAGCGAGATGCCGGGGCCGGAGGTGGCGGTGAAGGCGCGCGCGCCGTTCCAGGACGCGCCGATGACGATGCCGATCGAAGCTAGTTCGTCTTCGCCTTGAACAATGGCGTACTTCGCCTTGCCGGTTTCGGGATCGTGCCGCAGCTTCTTGCAATGGCTGGTGAAGGCATCAGCGAGCGACGAGGACGGCGTGATCGGATACCATGCGCATACTGTGGCGCCGCCATATACCGCGCCGAGCGCGGCGGCGCTGTTGCCTTCGATAAAAATCCGGTCGCCGACCTTGTCGGCCTTCTTGACGCGCAGGCCGATCGGGCATTTGAGATTTTGCAGCGCCCAGTCGCGGCCGAGATGCAGCGCGTGCACGTTCGAGGAGAGCAACTTTTCCTTGCCCTTGTATTGTTCGCTGATCAGCTGCTCGACCAGCTTCGGGTCCATGTCGAGCAGGGCGCAGAGCGCGCCGAGATAGATGATGTTCTTGAAAAGCTGGCGCTGGCGCGGGTCGGTGTAGGTCGAGTTGGTGATGGCGGTCAGCGGCACGCCGATCACGGTGATGTCAGCGCGGAATTTCGACGACGGCATCGGCTTGGTGGAATCATAGAACAAGTATCCGCCGGGCCCGATCGAAGCGACGTCCTTGTCCCAGGTCTGCGGGTTCATCGCCACCATCATGTCGACGCCGCCGCGCGCCCCGAGGTGCCCATTCTCGGTGACCCGCACCTCGTACCAGGTCGGCAGGCCCTGGATGTTGGAAGGGAAAACGTTACGCGGCGAGACCGGCACGCCATGGCGCAGGATCGAGCGGGCGAACAGTTCGTTGGCGCTCGCCGAACCCGAGCCGTTGACGTTGGCGAAGCGGACGACGAAATCGTTTACGCTGCTGATCGGCTTTTGGACTGGCATGATGAACCCGCGTGAGTCATATCGATGAGATATTTTTGCATGTCCCAGGCGCCGGTCGGACAGCGTTCGGCGCACAAGCCGCAATGCAGGCAGACGTCTTCGTCCTTCACCATCACCCGCCCGGTCTTGAGGCCGTCGGCGACATAGAGGTCCTGGTCGGGATGCGGCGAGGGCGCTTTCAACCGGGCACGCAGATCTTGCTCTTCGCCGTTCTGTGTGAAGGTGATGCAGTCCATCGGGCAGATATCGACGCAGGCGTCGCACTCGATGCACAGGGGCGCCGTGAATACGGTCTGGATGTCGCAGTTCAGGCAGCGTTGCGCTTCACCGATCGCGAGCTTGACGTCATAGCCGAGTTCGACTTCGGCGCGGATGTCCTTTAGCGCGACGACCTTGTCGCGATGCGGCACCTTGTAGCGCTTGTCGCTGGAGACGTCGTTATCGTAGCTCCATTCGTGAATGCCCATCTTCTGCGACGAGATCTGCACCTCGGGAAGCGGACGTTCGGTGATGTCCTCGCCGGTGAGAAGCTTGTGGATCGAAAGCGCGGCGTCGTGGCCGTGCGCCACCGCCCAGATGATATTTTTCGGGCCGAACGCGGCGTCGCCGCCAAAGAACACCTTTGGATTGGTCGATCCCATGGTCTTGGCATCGACCTTGGGCATATTCCATCTGTCGAACTCGATACCGCAGTCGCGCTCGATCCAGGGGAACGCGTTTTCCTGGCCGACCGCGACCAGCACGTCGTCGCATGCGATGGTCTGGTCGGGGTCGCCGGACGGCACCAGATTGCGCCTGCCCCTGGCGTCGTATTCGGCCTTCACTTTCTGGAAGGTGACGCCGGTGAGCTTGCCATTGTTGTGGGTGAACGCAATCGGCACCATGAAATTGAGGATCGGAATGTCCTCGTGCATGGCGTCCTCTTTTTCCCAGGGGCTCGCCTTCATCTCCTCGAAGCCGGATCGCACGATCACCTTGACGTCGGCGCCGCCGAGACGGCGCGCGGTGCGGCAGCAATCCATCGCGGTGTTGCCGCCGCCGAGCACGATCACGCGCTTGCCGATCTTCTCGACATGGCCGAACGACACGCTGGAAAGCCAGTCGATGCCGATGTGAATATTGCCGCCTGCTTCCTGGCGGCCGGGAATGTCGAGTTCGCGGCCGCGCGGCGCGCCGGAGCCGACAAAGATCGCGTCGTAGTTTTCCGCCAAGAGCTTCTTCAGGCTGTCGATGCGGGTACCACCCTTGAATTCGATGCCGAGATCGAGGATGTAATCGGTTTCCTCGTCGATCACGGAATCCGGCAGCCGGAACTTCGGAATCTGGCTTCGCATCATGCCGCCCGCTTTCGGGTCGGCATCGAACACCGTGCAATGGTAGCCGAGCGGCGCGAGGTCGCGGGCAACCGTGAGCGAGGCGGGGCCGGCGCCGACGATCGCGATACGCCTGCCGTTATTCGGGCCTGGTCGCGGCATGCGGCCTTTGACGTCATCCTTGAAGTCGGCGGCGACGCGTTTGAGCCGGCAGATTGCGACCGGTGTCTCCTCGACACGGCCGCGGCGGCACGCCGGCTCGCACGGCCGATCGCAGGTACGTCCGAGGATTCCCGGAAACACGTTCGATCGCCAATTGATCATGTAGGCGTCGCTGTAGCGGCCTTCCGCGATCAACCGGATATATTCGGGAACTGGCGTATGCGCGGGGCAGGCCCACTGGCAGTCGACAACTTTATGAAAGTAGTCGGGTGCCGAGATATCAGTCGGTTTCATTCCTACCTTGTCCGCGCCAAGACGAAGAACGACGCGGCCTTACTTTTGCCTGCGAACGCTCAGGTGCGTTCTTGTGTTTTTGAATTGGATCATAGGCTTGCCTTATTAGAGCCAATCCAGATGATGCACAAAGGCATTTTTGCTGGATCGCCAGCTTTCATTCGTCGCACGCACAACGTTAATGTCATCATTAATGCGTTTGGGGGAGGGGGATGCGGCAGTGCAGCATGTTCCGGGTGGCGCAATTTCGCGCTTCGCAGCTCAAAAAGCCGAGTTGGATGCCGATAAAATGAAGCAAGGCCGACGGTAGGCGGAGATCCCTGGGAACTCAGTGCTGCTTCGAGGCCTGGATAAATGCCCTCAGGCCTCGAAGTATCGCCATTGGCTGAATATCGATCGAAATCAAAGGGGGCGTCGTCGGCCGTCTTGATGCGGCAACGCAACATGCGCGGCGAGCATTCACGTCAGGCTCAGCCCGCCGGAATGTCGCTCTTCGCCAGGTCCCACATCAGATTGTAGACGCCGGTCGAGATGACAGCGGATTTGAGTGCAGCGCTGTTGCCAAGACGCGTCGCAATCGCCGAGACCACGTCCACCTGCGTGCCATCAATCAGCACAAACCAGTCGCCGGCGCCGGGGTCGGACAGCGGGGCCTCCTCGGTGAGGGGCCTGGAGAGCGCCGGGTCGCTCTCGATCAGATGCATGGAGATGACGCCGTCGAGCTTGATCGGATCGAGCATGTCCGCCAGCGCCCGGCGCAATTGATCCTTGCCATTGGCAGCTGGACGCAGGCGGATCATGCCAAGCGCCGCGCCACGGCCCTGTCCCCGGCTGACCGTAATGCGCGCGATCGCGCGGATCATGTTCTTGAAACGTGCCATGGTTGTCTTCGACCAGTCGGTCGGGTTCGCCAACACGGTGCGGTAGGTCTTGCTGTCGAGGACGTCGAAACTCGCGGTGGAATAGAGGCAGAGATATTTCGGGTTGCCCCGATGCGCGACATAGCGCCGGGCTTCGAGGAAGCCCTCGATCGCGACCCGCTCCTCGAGATGCTCGCGGTCGTACCAACGGTTGAATTCGGCTTCGTCGGACGGATCGATGTCCATCGACGTCAGCAGCATTCCTTTTCCGGCCAATGGCATCGCAACAATCCTTATCGGGTAATCCTGGAAGCCAGATCCGAAACCGCCTTCATCACGGCATCCCGGACCCCGGGATCGTACAGCGAGTGGCCGGCGCCCTCGACGAAGCGGACCTCGGAGTAGCGCCAAGTCGCGGCAAGCGCATGCGAGGTCGCAGGCGGACACAAGAGATCGTAGCGGCCCTGCACAATGATCCCGGGAATGCCTTCGAGTTTTCCAGTTTCCGCCACCAACTGGTTCGGCCTCATGAAGCAATCATTCTGGAAATAATGTGCTTCCATGAATGGCGTGGCGGGCAGGGCGCGCGACGAGTTCGGCGCGGCAGGATCGAGGCGGACACGTCCCGAAATATGTTCCGAAAGTATCCGCTCGGTATCATGCCAGGCGCGGGCGGCCGGACCATGCACGGCGGGATCGGGATCGAGGATGCGGCGCCAGTAGGCCTCGAGCGGCTGCGCGCGCTCTTCGGGCGGGAGCACGTTGAGGAAATCATCGTGGAGATCGGGATAGAAGCGCGGCAGGACATCGAGAAATCCGCCTTCGATCTCGGCACGGGTGCCGAGAAAGGTCGCGCGCAGGACGATGCCCGAGACCCGGTTGGGGTGCGCCTGCGCATAGGCCAAAGCCAGCGTCGCCCCCCAGGAGCCGCCGACCAGAATCCAGCGCTCAAGGCCGAATTTCTCGCGGATCATCTCCATATCCGCGATCAGGTGCGGCAGCGTATTGTCTTCGCGGCGGCCCTTGGGGCGGCTTCGCCCGGCGCCGCGCTGGTCGAACAAGACGGCGTGGAAGCGCTCCGGATCGAACAGCCGGCGGTGATCAGGCTGGCAGCCGCTGCCGGGCCCGCCATGGAGATAGACCGCGGGGATACCATCGGGGCGGCCGACGGTCTCGGCGTAGATCTCGTGGCCGTCGCCGACCGGCAGCAATTGCGACGTCAGCGGCGCGAACGGATCGGAGCGTTGACCCGTGGATTTACCCGCGTCGGCGTCAGGCGGCATCGTCGCCGCCCGTCTCCAGCGTACCACCGGCAAAATTGCGATAGATGAAGCGGTTGTTGTCGGCCGCGGCCTCCGCTTCCGCCTGCTTGAAAATCCGCTCATGCAACGGCGATAGCGTGCAGGCCGGATCGGTATTGCCGGCATCGCCGGTCAGCGCGAAGGCCTGGCAGCGGCAACCACCGAAATCCACTTCCCTGAATTCGCAGCTTCGGCACGGTTCCGGCATCCAGCCGGTGCCGCGATAGCGGTTAAAAGCCTCGGAATTCTGCCAGATCCAGGCGATCGAATGATTGGACCGCACCGACAGGAATTCCAGCCCGGTGATGGTTTCGGCGGCGTGGCACGGCAGTATCTTGCCGGCCGGTGAGATATTGAAGAATTGCCGGCCCCAGCCGCCCATGCATTTCTTCGGCCGCAGCGCGTAATAATCCGGCACCACATAGTCGATCGCGAGAACGCCTTTCAGCCGCGCTGCGGCCTCCTCGACGATACGACTGGTCTCCTCGATCTGCGCGACGGTCGGCATCAGCGCCGCACGATTTTTCAGCGCCCAGCCGTAATACTGCACATTGGCGACCTCCAGCCGGTCGGCGTCGAGATCGACCGCCATCTGGATGATGGCGGAGAGCTGATGCAGATTCTGGCGGTGCATCACCGCGTTGACGGTCAGCGGTAGATCCAGTTCGCGGGTCCATTTCGCGACTTCGATCTTCTTCTGATGCGAGTTCCTCAAACCGGCGACGCGGTCGGCGACGACGGGTTCGTTGCCCTGAAAACTGATCTGCACATGGCACAGCCCGGCATCGGCCAACGCTGAAAGCTTTTCGCGGGTCAACAGCACGGCAGACGTGATGAGATTGGAGTACAGCCCGACATCGCTGGCGTGCTGAACCAGCTCGACCAGGTCCTTGCGCGCGGTGGGTTCGCCGCCGGAGAAATGGATCTGCAGCACGCCGATTTCGGCGAGTTCAGTGAGGACCTTCTTCCATTCTTCCGTGGTCAACTCGCTGCCGCCACGCTCGAGCTCGACCGGATTGGAACAATAGGGGCATTGCAGCGGACAGCGATGCGTCAGTTCGGCGAGTACCGCGAGCGGAATGCCGAAGGCCTCCGCCGTCGAGCCGCGCTGCTCCAGCACCGCGAGCCCGTCGCGGGGATCGGTTGCGGTTGCGTTCGCGTCGGTCAGGATCGTGCTCATGAAGTCTTCTCGCGCGCTTCGGTGAGAAATCCCTTGTCAGCAAGGTCCTGCAGCATGGCGACGACGTCGGTCGCGATCGCGTCGCGGTCGGCGATGTATTTTTCGGCGAGCCGATCGATCATCTAGCCTGGCATGCCGCGGCAGGACCGGCCGGCTCGCCTCGCTGACACTGATGTTGCGGCTTCCCGCCATCGCTTCCTCTCCGGGTGGGCCTTTTTAGTGTGCTTTGGGAACAAACGCTCCCGGCGGCACGTGGCCATCGACATAGGCATGATACAGCGCGTCGAGCTGAACCCATAGTACGTTGGTCTTGAAAATCAGCGCATTGCAGACCGCCTCGCGTTCCGCCGGCGTCCCGGCATGGGTCCGGACGTAGTCGAGCGCGAAGTTGGCGTCGCGCGGCGCCTGCTGCATGCGCCGGCTGAAATAGCTCATGATATCGGGATTGACGAAATCATAATGCGCCAGCATTCCCGAGATGCGCTCTTCGTGCAGGTTCGGCGCGAACAGTTCCGTCAGCGAGGAGGCGATGGCCTCGAGCGGGGTCTTGTCGCGGACGAAATGCACATAGGCATCCACCGCAAAGCGTGTCGCCGGCAGAATGCCCTCGGTGGATTCCACATAGGCGGAGTCGAGCCCAAGCCCCTCGGTCAGCTTCAGCCAGCGCTCGATGCCGCCCTCGGAGCCGAGATCGCCGTCATGGTCTTCTATTCTGTGTCGCCATTCGAGACGGATGCCGCGGTCGCGAAAGCGCGAGATCACCACGGCGTCCTTGATCGGTATCGTGCTCTGGTAATAGTAGCGGTTCAGCGCCCAGGCCTGCACCTGTCCCTTGTTGAGTTTGCCGCCATGCAGCAGCCGGTGAAACGGATGCAGATTGTGGTAGCGCACAGCGCCGATCTGGCGCAGTGCCGCTTCCAGTTCCTCGGCGCTGTTCAGCGGTACGCTCGCGCCGAGCGAGAAGGCGGTCATGGCGTTGGCCGTCCTGGCATCCACCGTCCTGGCATTCACAGCGTAATCTCCGTTCCGTCGGCGGGAATTTGCCAGCCCGCGTGCTCCGCCACCTTGCGCTCGGCGGAATCGCGCAGCAGCGCCGGGTTGGAATTGTTGATATGCAGAAACATCTTCCTGTCGATATCGAGGCCGGCGAGGCTTTCGATCGCGCCACGGTCGCCTGACATTGCAATATGTCCCATGCCTTGACCGGTCTTGTCGCCGAGGCCCGCCACGATCAATTCGTCGTCGCGCCAAACGGTGCCATCAAAGAAGATCAGCGAGGCGCCGGCAAGCCTGGACTTGAGATCGTCGGTGACGCGGGCACAGGCGGCGAGAAAATAGAAATATTTGCCCGTTGCCTTGTCGCCGATGCGAAGCCCGAGCGTATCGCCCGCGCCATCGTTTCCGCCGGGGTGAACCTTGCCTTCCAGATACCACGCGCCTTTGCCGGGAACGGCGAACGGCAAAATCTCGATGCCGGCCGGCGAGCCGTCGGGCAGGGCCGGCTCGAATGTCGCGTCCACTTCAATCGGCTGGCGCTTGACATCCCTCTCGTTCAGCACGTTGAAGATGCTGTTGGTCGTCAGGATTGAAAGCACTTTTGCATGTGCATAGACCGTGAACGGCCAGCCTTCGCGCATCGACAACAGCCCCGCAACCGCATCGATCTCGCCGTTGGTCAGGATCACGCCTGATATCGGACTGTGCCGGAGCTTGCCGGCTTTGGGGTGAAGCTGCGGCGTCGCGATCAGTTGCTGGCGCAGATCGGGCGAGGCATTGATCAGGAACCAGTGATCGCCATCGGCGCTGACCGCGATCGAAGCCTGGGTGCTTTGAAGCTCGGGCTGTTCGGTTCGCGCTCTCCGGCACACCTGGCATCCGCAGTTCCATTGCGGAACGCCACCACCCGCCGCGGCGCCCAGGACGACGACGCGAAGCATGATCCGTCTCCTGGAGATTTTAACGGCTTGATTTCAAGATCTTTGATTTCAAACTCTTGATTTCAAGATCTCGGAACTTCAAGATCTCAGAGCATTTCAAGAGCTCAGAGCTTCCAACGTTTCGAAGGTGGACGCCGGCCTGGCCACATTCCCATTATCGGGAACCTGTCACGCCCGGAGGTCCACCTGCGCTAAACGTGAAGCGACGCGACCGCTTATTTGCGGGCGGCGCACGCATACATGTTGATTTCCATGCCGACCGGCACTTCGACGATCTTCGGGGTCTTCCAAGCCATTTTGGCACTCCTTTGCAAAAGGGACGACGTCCCCCTCCGAATAAACTAATGGCATAAGAAAAGATCGCCAGTTAAATCTTTGCCGGCGAGCCAAAATTGTTTTTATGCTGCAACGCAAAAGCGGAACTCACGCATTTTTGCGAACTGGCGTCAAAACAATGGCGAATCAATGGGTTCAGAGTGACTTGCATCAAACCTGGTGCTGAGGTCGTTCGGCGCGGCGTAGCGAATTCCCATAAAGGACTCGTGAGCAGTCGCAAGGTTCAGACGGAAGCCTGCAACGGAAGTGGTTTTGACCAATGCCGCGATATTTTTTCAATACCCATATCGGCGATGAGTTGATCTCCGATCCCGAAGGTGAGGAACTGCGGGATCTCGATCGCGCCTGGGAGGTCGCGCAGGCCATGATCCGGGAACTGCTGAAGACTGAAGGCGCCGAGCGCGGTCTGTTGAGTGCCGTCCTTCAAGTGACCGACGATGAAGGCGAGACGGTGCTGGAGTTTCCGTTTGCCGAGGCCATGCTCGGCATGTCGGACGCGGACGAGCCCGTCACCAAGCACTGACACCGAACGCCCGCAACTCTTCCGGCGCTGTCGCTTGATGTCATCGATTCCCAAAAGATGTTTCCGGTTGCATATCCAACAAGAAGTATCGGAAATTGTCGCCCAGGAAAGCCACCGGCAGCAGGCGCCTTATGCGCTGATCCAGCTGTTCATGTTTCGCGAAAAGCTGCGCGTGTTCGAGCCGATGAATGAGATGACGAAGTCGCTCAGCGACGACGATCTCCGCGTATTTTCCGATTTTATCGCGACCTTGCCGAAGCCGGCGCCGCCGGCCGATGCCGGCGATCCGGCACGGCTGCAGCGCGCCGAGGCGCTGGCACAGCAGTATCACTGCAATTGATGCCACGAGGCCGACTTCTCCGGCGGCGAGAATGTCCCGCGCATTGCCAACCAGCGCGAGGATTATCTCGCCAAGACCTTAAGGGAATACAAGGACAACAGCCGCCACGGCTACGACGCCACCATGGCGGAGGCGCTGCAGCCGGTGACATCGGAGCAGATCGCCGATCTCGCCTATTTGCTCGCCCGCGTCCGCTGAGCTTTCATGCACCAAACCCCGCCGTTTCCCGATGGCGCCGCCGCCGCCGCAGCGCTACAAGCGGGCGTTCAAACGGAGTTGGCAATGGAAGATCTCTGGCGTCTGTCGGCCGCGGACCTCGCCGCGCTGATCAAGTCAAAAAAAGTGTCGGCGAAACAGGCCGCAACGGCGGCGCTCACCCGGCTCGACGCGGTCAACCCGTCGATCAACGCCGTGGTCGACCATCGCCCGGAAGATGTGCTGGCGCAGGCCGGGGCGATCGATGCGGCGATCGCGCGCGGTGAGGACTTGGGCGCGCTGGCGGGCGTGCCGGTCACGGTCAAGGTCAACATCGATCAGGAAGGTTTTGCGACGACCAACGGCCTCAAGCTGCAGCGCGAAGTCATCGCGCGTTCCAACAGTCCCGTGATCGACAATCTGCGCAAGGCGGGCGCGGTAATTCTCGGGCGCACCAACTGCCCGGCGTTTTCCTATCGCTGGTTCACCACCAATTTGATCCATGGCGACACCAAGAATCCGCGCGATCCCGGCATCACGCCGGGCGGCTCGTCGGGCGGGGCAGGGGCGGCGGTGGCCGCGGGCATCGGGCATATCGCGCACGGCACCGATATCGCGGGCTCGATCCGCTATCCCGCCTATGCTTGCGGCGTACACGGCTTGAGGCCGACTGTTGGCCGTATCGCGGCCTTCAACGCATCGCTGCCGGAACGTCCGATCGGGCCCCAGATCTCTGCGGTATCCGGTCCGCTGGCGCGCACTGTCGGCGACGTGCGAATTGCGTTGGCTGCGATGTCCGGCAAAGACGCGCGCGATCCCTGGTGGGTGCCGGCGCCGCTCGAAGGGCCTGCGATGCCGAAGCGGGTTGCCTTGTGTCTCAATCCCGATGGTCTCGACCCCGTTGCCGAAGTGAAGGCCGCCGTTGCCGATGCCGGCAAGCGCCTCGAGCGCGCGGGCTGGACGGTCGAGGAAACCGCAAGCACACCGCCGCTGCGCGAGCCCGCGGATCTCCAGACAAAACTCTGGCTTGGCGATGGCTATGAGGCGCAACTGGCGGCCGCCGAGCGCGAAGGCGATCCCGGCGCGCTCGCCTGCCTGCGCGGCAACAATTCCAAGGTTTTTCCATTCGACGCGGACGCGCTCTCGAATGCCCTGACGCGGCGGGCGACATTGACGCGGGAATGGCTGCAGTTCTTCGAGACCTATGCGGTGCTGCTGATGCCGGTGTCATCGGAACTGCCGTTCCCCGACGGCCTCGATCTGCGCGATGACGCTTCCTTCGCCCGGGTATGGCGGGCACAGTTGCCGCAAATTGCCATTCCCTTCATGGGGCTACCTGCGCTAACGGTCTCCACCGGACTGGTGGGGCGCCTCCCCGTCGGCATTCAGGTGGTCTCGGGGCGCTACCGCGAGGATCTGTGCCTGCTGGCGGGTGAGGTGATCGAGGCCGGGGGAGTGCCACCGATGCCGGTCGATCCTGTCCGCTGAATGGGCTCCAGGCCACATTGATTGAAAGAAACACGATGGCCAGTGTCTACGATTTCACGGCAAGGGCGCTTGCCGGCGAGGAGATTCCGCTGAAACGGTTCAAGGGCCAGGTGCTCCTGATCGTCAATACCGCGAGCGCCTGCGGGTTCACGCCGCAGTACAAGGGCCTCGAGGCGTTGCATCAGGCGCTGAGCCCGCGCGGCTTTTCGGTGCTCGGATTTCCGTGCAACCAGTTCGGCGGCCAGGAACCCGGCGACGCCCGGCAAATCGAGCAGTTCTGCAGCAGCAACTATGCCATCACCTTTCCGATGTTTGCCAAGATCGACGTCAACGGCAGTAGCGCCCATCCGCTGTTTGAGTATCTGAAGAACGCGAAATTCGGGTTGCTCGGTTCGTCGATCAAATGGAATTTCACCAAATTCCTGGTCGATCGCTCGGGCAAAGTGGTGGCGCGGCATGCGCCGACCGCAAGACCGGAAGGGCTCACACGAGAAATCGAGGCGCTATTGTGAACGAGAAGAACGACGCGATGACCGACCAGCTGCCGGACCGTCTCTCGACCGATCCGAAAAGCCCGTATTACAACGCCGACATATTGGCGCGCGATGTCGGCATTCGCTTCAAGGGTGTCGAGAAAACCAACGTCGAGGAATATTGCGTCAGCGAGGGCTGGGTGCGCGTCACCGCTGGCAACGCCAGGGATCGCTACGGCAATCCCTTGACGATCAAGGTCCACGGCCCTGTGGAACCATATTTTCGCGACAAGGGGCCGTCCTGAGATTGTCTCGAACTCAACTCACCTCAATACCCGTCATGGCCGGGCAAAAGTGCGAAGGCGTGGGTGCCCGGCAGCGCAGACAAGTTTACGCAGTCTGCGCAAGGCAGACTGCTATGGCCGGGCATGACGAGCAAGAATAGATCATCTCGCGAAAGCCAAACACCATGTCCGTCCGCATCGTCGACCTCCGCGAGGTCACAAAACCGATCGCCTCGCAGATCCGCAATGCCTATATCGATTTTTCGAAGATGACGACGAGCCTCGTCGCCGTCGTCACCGATGTGGTGCGCGACGGCAGGCCGGTGGTCGGTTACGGCTTCAATTCGAACGGCCGCTATGGCCAGGGCGGTTTGATCCGCGAGCGTTTCGCGCCGCGGCTCAAGGAGGCCGATCCGAACGCGCTGCTGGATGAGGCCGGCGACAATCTCGATCCGGACAAGGTCTGGTCGGCCTTGATGTTGAACGAAAAGCCGGGCGGCCATGGCGAGCGCTCGGTGGCGGTCGGCACCATCGACATGGCAGTGTGGGATGCGGTGGCCAAGATCGCGGGCAAGCCGCTGTTTCGATTGCTCGCCGAGCGTCACGGACTTGAGCCAAACCCCCGCGTCTTCGTCTATGCCGCCGGCGGCTACTACTATCCCGGCAAAGACCTGTCGGTGCTGCGCGGCGAGATGAGCGGCTATCTCGATCGCGGCTATAACGTCGTGAAGATGAAGATCGGCGGCGCACCGATCGCCGAGGATCGCCAGCGCATCGAGGCCGTTCTCGAGGAGATCGGCAGTGGGGCGCAACTCGCCGTCGACGCCAACGGCCGCTTCGACCTGGAGACGGCGATCGCCTACGCGAAAATGCTGCGCGACTATCCGCTGCTCTGGTACGAGGAGGCCGGCGACCCCCTCGATTTCCAGCTACAGGCGGCGCTTTCGGAATTCTATCCCGCGCCGATGGCGACCGGCGAGAATCTCTTCAGCCATCAGGACGCGCGCAACCTCATCCGCTACGGCGGGATGCGGCCCGACCGCGACTGGCTGCAATTCGATTGTGCATTGTCTTACGGGCTTTGCGAATACCGGCGCACGCTTGCCATGCTGCAGGCCCACGGCTGGCCGGCGAGCCGCTGCATTCCCCATGGCGGGCATCAGATGTCGCTGAATATCGCCGCCGGTCTCGGGCTCGGCGGCAATGAGAGCTATCCCGATCTGTTCCAGCCCTATGGCGGTTTCCCGGATGGCGTTCGGGTCGAGAACGGCCACATCGTGATGCCGGACTTGCCGGGCATCGGCTTTGAGGGAAAATCCGATCTCTACGCAGAGATGAAGGCGCTGGCGGCGTGAGGGGGCGTATCTGCCATCTAACAGTCATTCCGGGTCTGGTCCTTCGGACCATCCCGGAATGACGACACGATTTTAGCAGTACGTATCAGCGCGCTACGCTGCCTGTCCCCTTGGTAGGAGCAACATCGGCTGCGACACGCCGTACATCAGCGTGCGCCACAACCACTCGACGGGGCCGTATCGATAGCGGCGCAGCCACCATGCGCTGAAGACAACTTGCCCGGCGTAAACAACGAGGCCGATGGCAAGAGCGGATGCTGCTTCGAGGCGATTGAACAGTCCAAGGCCGTAGCCGTAGAAAATCCAGCCAAGGATAACGGATTGGGCGAGGTAATTTGTGAATGCCATGCGCCGAGTGGGGCGGCCCAGCCAAGCCATGCTTTTCCGCTCTCCAGGTTGGCGGCTCCTATGACAGCTGCGCCATAGCCGAGCGCCAGCAAGATGGTAGCCAAACGGCCCGCCAAAATGTTGATCAGACCAGCTGCGATAAGACCGTTCGCCGTGACCAAAGTCAGCGCCGCAGGCGGGTGACGACGCGCGAGGCCGCTTGGGGACTCTCTTTGCTGATACAAGAATGAATTCTTTGGAGGTCGCGTTGCGCTGGCCGGGTAAACCGAACCCTCATACCGTACGATGGAGTTTATAAAACTCTTCCATCTCATGGTCGGGTACAAAGTCACCACGGCGGGCAGCGTCCATGCCCTCCCGGACGGCTACTCGCTCCTTGCCGGAAAGACCATAAACGCCGGAGCGGCGAGACTCGATCTCGCGCGCCACGGCCACGAGCTCCTCCTGGTCCTCTTCAGGCCAGGACTGGACTCGCTCCAGCAATGATTTGGTTCCAGGGTTCATGCGATAAATATAGCTATCCGGTGTGCTATGCCACCTAATCCCGGCGTTCCGGCCACCCGGACGCCTGGGCTCACGACAGCCGCATATCCAAAAGCCGCCGGCCTTCATTTTTCAGCAATTTCTTCACCGCGCTGGAAGCAGCGACCTCGCCCTGGTTGGCATAGGCCTCGTGGTTTCGTTCGATATCGTCGAGACGGTAGAGATAGTTGACCATGATGCCGGCCGATTCGCGCAGGCCCTTGGGCGACAGATCGCCGAGCCAGTCGATCCGCTCCAGCCGCGCGCCGTTGCCGAGATGGAATCGCGCCACCGAATCGATCAGCCGGCCTTTCGGCGTGCGCGCCTTCAGGAAGTAATACGCCGCCAGCGGCTCCAGCAGGGAACGCAGTTGCGATGCCAGCTCTGCATTCTGGAACCAGTCCGGCTCGTCGAGACGCACGAGCAGTGCCCGGTCCTCGTCGGTGGCGGGAAGGTCCGGCCCCTTCTTCAGCCATTGCATCAAGTCCGGCACCGGCGACAGCGTCACGAAATTCTCCAGCCTCGGCAATTCGCGTCGCAATTCCTCCACCACCTGCTTGATCAGGAAGTTACCGAAGGAAATTCCGCCGAGACCGCGCTGGGTATTGGAGATCGAGTAGAACACCGCGGTGCGGGCGCGCTCGATCGGCACCGGTTGGCGGTCTTCGGTGAGCAGCGGCGCGATCGCGCCCGGGATCTGCTCGGTCAGCGCCACCTCGACGAAGATCAGGGGCTCATCGACCAAGGCGGGATGAAAGAATGCATAGCAGCGCCGGTCGGCGGGATCGATGCGGCGGCGCAGATCGTTCCAGTCGCGGATCTCGTGCACCGCCTCGTAGCGAATGATCTGTTCCAGGATGTTGGCGGGCGTCGACCAGTCTATCCTGCGCAGCACGAGAAATCCCCTGTTGAACCATGAAGACAGCAAATGCACCACGTCGCGGTCGAGCGCGGCGAGGTCCTTATGGCCGTTCATGGCGCCAAGCAGATCGGCGCGCATCGCGACCAGCGCGCTGGTGCCGCCCGGCGCGCGGTTGAGCCGGCGGATCAGTTCCTGCCGCCGCGGTTCGGAGGCGAAATGCAGGTCGCTGGCGTCGTCGTCGTTGGGTCGCGCGCGCCAGGCCTCGATCGCCTGCGCCAGCTTTTCCCGGTCCGGTCCGTAAGCCTTGGCGAGCGCTGCGAAGAACGAGAGCCTGCCGGCCTCGTCGAGTTCAAGGTAGCGGTCGAGCACCTCGCGCGCCACGGCGGTGCCGGAGGCCTCGCCCCGGCCCGACAACAGCGCCTCGCATAATTCGATCAGGTCGGAGGCGTCGTGCCTGGCGCCGGACGGCGCGGCGCGGCGAAGCAAAGTGCGGCCGCGCTCGGAAATTGACGCAAGAAGATCGGAGAAAAAGGCGTTGCTGCTCATGTCGGGGCGGGTCTGATCCAGATCAGGCGCGATTGTTACATGGATTTAAGGTGGAGTGGATCACAATCAAGCGCATTGACAGCATAGAAATTGGTCATGCCGCAGTGTAGCGCTGACCGTCATTGCCGGGCTCGACCCGGCAATTCATCATTTTCGAATAGCGCTTCTTGCGAAGATCGATGGATACGCGGGTCATCCAGGGCGTGGACTCATTAGCGCGGAGCCACAGCCTGATTGACGCAAGCTGAACGAATGCGAGGTAGTTGGCGGCGAGCTTGTCGTAACGCGTTGCGACCCGACGCATTGCTTGATCCTGTTGAAGAAGCGTTCGACGAGATTGCGGGCTCGGTAGAGATACGGGCTGAAGCAGATTGGCTTGTTGTGGTTGCATTTCGGCGGGATGTTGGCCCACGCTCCCTCCTTGATGGCGAGTTCTCTGATCCAATCGACGTCGTAGCCACGGTCGGCAAGCAGCATTGATCCGGCCCTCAGGCGAGACAGGAGTTTGCCAGCAAGCCGATTGTCGTGGCCTCACCGGGCGTCACCGCGAGCCGGACCGGCAGGCCGTTGGCATCAACCAGCGCATGAATCTTGCGCCGACGACCTTCCGATCCCCATCGAAATCGGGGCGGACATCGGCACCGCGCCTGCAGCAGGCCTGACAGACGAATAGCGGCTCGATATCGGACAGCCGAACATCACCCGGCCATGGGTCGGTGCCGAGCGCGACCTGGCCGAGCCGCTCAATTAACTTAGCGGAATGCGCCAAGTTTACCCCTCGCAATAAAGAGCAACTGTCCGTAGCGGGTGAAGTTGTCGTATTTTTGTAGCGCGTGATCTGTCGCCTTCGTTGTTGAGTTTTCGACGGAGCCGGAAGGCGTGG